>Ga0308414_1002218_pt1 | contig 12703 bp, 8 predicted proteins | sample HotsprSampleOS50_FD_205667 | JGI IMG/M metagenome (GOLD analysis project Ga0308414, IMG submission 205667) | Hot spring phototrophic mat microbial communities from Octopus Spring, Yellowstone National Park, Wyoming, United States - 20090730_OS50 ... | reverse complement strand
GCCGGCTTCTCGCGAGCTATTCTGCTCGCCGAATCCGAGGAGCCCCCGTTCTCGAATTTCGGCGTGCTCTGTCACGAGCTCGGACACCTGCTCGGTCTGCCGGAGCTGTATGCGCCCGGCAAAACGCACGAGGGCATCGGGGTCTGGGGTTTGATGGGCCAGGGAACCTGGCTGGGCCGGGGAGAGCAGCCGCCGCATCTTTCGGCCTGGTCGAAAGCCCAGCTCGGCTGGATCGACGTGGAGACCGTTGACCGCTCCGTGCGCGGGGTGCGTTTGCCTGCCGTCACCCGCGAGCCCCGGGCCGTCAAGATCCTGGCCGTGCCAGGCGAGACGCGCGAGTATTATCTCCTCGAGAACCGTCGCCGGGAGGGGGCGGATGCGGCGCTGCCTGGGGAGGGGATCCTCGTCTGGCATGTCGACGAGCGCCGACTGGCTTTCCGCACGGCGCAGAGCGACCCGCAGCACAAGTTGCTTCATCTGGTAGAAGCCGACGGCCGGGGCGATCTGGACCGCGGGCACGGTGCGGGGGGGAACCGGGGCGATGCCGGGGACCCGTGGGCTGGTCCCGGGCCACTCCGGCGTGCGCTCGGGCTACTGGCCCTCGGGGTGGGGGCCAGCGTGCTGGGGGTGGCGGTGCGAGGGCGGCGCGGGAGGCTGTTGTGGCGAGTCGGGTTGGTCCTCCTCGGGACAGGCGGTGTCGTGGGAGGAGTCTCACTGCGCCAGAGCCCGGTCTGTGGCCCGGAGACCCCAGGTATGGCGCCTTACGGCAATGCCCCGGGGCGGGTGACGTTGCGAGGATTCTCGGCCAGCGGGCCGGAGATGACGGTGGACATCGAAATCGCCGATGCGGGGGAGGCCAAGGAGTGATCCGGCGCGAGGGCTGGCACGCCGGGGACGTCGGACGATAGTCTCGAGGTGGCGCTGCGACCATGCGGAAACTCATCGTCATGATTCCCTGCTTCAACGAGGAGGAGAGCCTGCCCGAGACGCTGGCGGCCGTCCCCAAGAGCCTCCCCGGCTTCGAGGTGGTCGAGACCCTGGTCATCGATGACGGTTCCACCGACCGCACGGCGGAGGTCGCTCGCCGGGCCGGTGCCACCTATCTGGTGCGCCTGCCGCTGCATGCGGGCCTGGCGCGCGCCTTTTCGGTCGGGGTGGATGCGGCGCTCAAGCTCGGGGCGGACGTGATCGTCAACACCGACGCCGATCATCAATACCCCGGCCACGAGATCCCGCGGCTGGTGCAGCCGCTCCTCGAAGGGCGGGCAGAGATGGTGATCGGCGACCGCGCCCCGATGCGCTCGGAGCACTTCAGCCTCGCGAAGCGCGTGCTCCAGGGGCTGGGGAGCTGGGCCGTGCGCCGGCTGTCGGGCACGGCCGTCCCGGATGCTGCGAGCGGCTTCCGCGCCTTCACCCGGCGGGCTGCCCTGCGGCTGAACGTGTTCAGCAAATTCAGTTATACGCTAGAAACGATCATTCAGGCAGGCAAGAAGCATATCTCGATCGACCATCTCCCGGTGACGACGAACCCCGAGCGACGTCCGTCGCGGCTCTTCGGGTCGCTTCGGCAGTACGTCTGGAGGTCGATGGGCACGATGCTCCGCATCTACGCCCTCTACGAGCCGCTCCCGGTCTTCGGCGGGCTGGGGCTGATCGGCGTCGCCATCGGCGTGGCCATCGGCGCGCGCTTCGTCTTCTACTGGCTCACGGAGGGCGGGGCCGGTCACGTCCAGAGCCTCATCCTGGCGGCCGTCCTGATCATCGTGGGCTTCCAGACGATCCTGATCGGCCTGGTGGCGGACCTCATCTCGAACAGTCGCTTGCTCATCGAGGACATGCTCGTCCGCGTGCGGGAGATGGAGCTCCGCTGCGGCGACGGCGCGGAGGTCGAGCGCTGCGCAGCGAGTGGCCGGGCGCGAGCGCGTCCGCCGGCCTGAGCGGACGGGAGCCTACTGCCATGACGCCAGCCTGCCTCGTCGGGACCTACGACCGCGCCCACAGCGCGAACCGTCTCCTCGCTGCGGCCCTGGCCCGAGCCGGATTTGCCGTCGAGACGCTGCTCGAGCCTCTCTGGTACCAGGCGCGGGCGAGGGACCGCAAGGATTTTTCTCCGCCTGCGCTGCTCGGGCAGCTCGTGCGATGGCTTCGCGCCTGGGCCCGGCTCGCGCGCCGCTGGCGACAGCGCCAGGGACATCCACCGCTCGTGGTCGTCGGATTCGGCGGACAGCTCGACATGCTGCTCGTCGGTCGGGTGTGCCGACCGCGTCTGGCGGTGGTCTTCGCCCCGCTCGTCAGTCTCACCGAGACGCTCGTCGTGGACCGGGAACTGCTGCGCCCCGGCGGAGCAGCGGCGCGAGCGCTGGCAGGGCTCGATCGGCTCGGAATGCGCCGGGCCGACCTTGTGCTCGCCGATACGGCGGCCCATGCAGCCTATCTCCGGCAGCTGGGCCCCTCCGGGATGCGGATTGCCGTCTGGCATTTCGGCGTGGAACCGGAATTCCTGGCGCCGCCGCGTGCCGTGCCGCAGCCCCGGCGGGTGGTGTTCGCCGGGCGATACCTGCCGCTGCACGGGGTCGAGACGATCGTGCAGGCTGCCGCCCGGCTCGGGGACCGCGCCCAGGTGGTGTGCATCGGCAGCGGGCCCGAGCGGCCGCGGGCCGAAGGGCTGGCGGCCGAGCTGGGAGTGGCCATCGCCTGGTGCAACGAGGTCCCGCTGGCCGCTCTGGCGGAAGAGCTGGCAGCGGCGACGGTCGCGCTGGGTATTTTCGGGGCAGGGCAGAAGGCCGCGATGGTGGTGCCGAACAAGGTCTACCAGGCGGCAGCCGTGGGCCGAGCGCTGGTGACGCGGGACGGGCCAGCGCTCCGCGAGGTGCTCGAGCCGGGGACGCACTGTGTGGCCGTGCCACCTGCCGATCCCCTGGCGCTGGCCGAGGCCGTAGCGGGGCTGCTCGACGCGCCGGCGGAAGCCCGTAGGCTCGGCGAGGCCGCACGTCGGCACCTGACCCTGGGGTTCGGGCCGGAGGCTAGCGCTGCCCGTCTTCGCGCCGTGCTCCGTGCGGCGCTCGGCATCGAACCGTGCGCCACGCCGAATGGCCGGCGAGCGGTGTCATGAGGCGAACTGCAGCGGTGGTGGTGAGCTGGGAAGGCGGCGAGGCGACCCGGCGCTGCGTCCATTCGTTGCTCGCCCAGGACCGCCCGCCCGCCGAGGTGATCGTGGTCGATAATGCGTCGAGCGAGGCCGAACGGGCCGCGCTCGAACGGGCCCTGCGCGACCTCACCCGGGTGCGTCTGCTCCCGCTTGCCGAGAACCGCCAGTTCGCGGGGGGGCTGAATGCCGGTGCTCGAGCTGCCTTCGAGGAGGGAGCCGCTCGCGTCCTCCTGTTGAACAACGATACCGTGCTGGAGCCCGAGGCCTTGCGGCATCTCGAGGATGCCATGAATGCGATTCCGGAGGCTGGCATCGTCGGGCCGTGCGTGCGCGATCTCGAGCGGCGGGGGGCGTTGCTCTCGTGCGGCGAACGGCACGCACCGTCGCTGCTTTGTTTCCCCCGGACGCTGCTGCGCTATCGGCGAACCACGACTCGGCCGTATCGGGTCTCGGGAGTGATGGGCTGTGCGCTCCTCGTCTCGCGGGCGTGCTTCGAGGCGGTGGGGGGGTTTGCGGAAGAGATCGGCGTGTATTACGAGGATGTCGACTTCTGCCTGGGCGCGGCCGCAGCGGGGTTTGCGGCGGTCATCGAGCCGCGAGCCATCGTCTGGCACCAAGGCATGCGGGGATTTGCGCGCGGCCTGACGCCGTGGGCTGCGTATCGGAAAGCGCGGAATCCGTGGCTCGTGCTTCGCAGGCACGGCGGATTGGTGGCCTGGTGCACGTTCGTGCCAACGTACAGCGCGCTGATCGCCGCGAGCGTGGCCCTGTGGGGCGTGCGAGGCGAGCGCGAGATCGTCCGCGGGCTGTGCCGCGGAGCCTGGGCTGGCCTGACGGCGAGGCAGGGCAACCCCGCCCAGGCGGTCTGCGCGCCACGGGCAGGAGGCTGAGACGGTTGCGAGTCGGCATCGGGGCGATCGTGGGCGTCACAGGCGGGCCAGCGACCTACGCGCGCGAGCTCGTGCGCGCGCTGGTCATGCTCGGTGGGGACGACCGCTACGTGGTGTTCACGGACGTCCCGGAAGCATTCGCCAGCCTGGATGTCGAGCGGGTCGCGGTGCCCTTGCGGTTCGCGTGGCAGCAAGTCACCTGGGATCATGTCCGCCTCCCGGCGCTGCTCCGGCGGACACGGGTAGATCTGTACCACGGGACGAAGAACATTCTGCCCTGGCGATGTCCGGTCCCGGCGGTCGTCACGGTGCACGATCTCGCGGTCTACGCCATGCCCGAGACCTTTGCCTGGCCGCAGCGCCTGCATTTTCGCTCGTGCGTGCCTCCGAGCGTGCGCCGTGCCGTCCGGGTCATCGTCGACTCGAGCCATGCACGGAACGACGTGGTGGCACGCCTTGGCGTCGATCCCGCGCAGATTGCCGTCGTGCCGCTCGGGGTGGGAGCAGAGCACTGGCAGGAGCCCGGGGCCGAGGCGCTGTGCGCGCTCCGGCGACGCTACGGACTCGGGGAGCGGGTCGTTGCCTGCGCCGGCACGATCCAGCCGCGGAAGCGGGTCGAGCATGCGATCGAAGCCTTCGTGCGCAGCGGGGCGGTGCGGCGCGGCTGGCAACTGGCCATCGCCGGTCGGCTGCGACCGGGCTATCGGCCGCCCTGGCTCCGGGCCCTGCCTGTCGGCGTGCACTGGCTCGGCGCGTTGAGCGCCCCGGAGCTTCGCGCGCTGTACAGCCTCGCCGCTATCGCCGTGCATGCCTCGGAGTACGAGGGGTTCGGGCTCGTGCTCCTCGAGGCGATGGCGGCGGGCTGTGCGGTCGTCGCCGTCAGGGCGACATCGATCCCGGAGGTGGTCTCCGATGCTGGCCTGCTCGTCGAGCGGTCCGACCCGGCGCTCCTGGCCACGGCCCTGGCAGAGCTGCTCGCGGACGAGACAAAGCGTCGTACGCTTGGTCAGCGGGCGCGCGCTCGGGCCCGAGGATTCACCTGGGAGGCGACGGCGCGACGCACCCACGCCGTGTACGCCGAGGTGGCCCGGCGATGACCCCACGGGTGGTGGCGGTCATCGTGCACTGGCAGGATCCGCTCGAGACCCTGGGCTGCGTCGAGAGCGTTGCCACCGAGCCCGGCGTGCGGGTGCTGGTGGTCGACAATGGGGCGCTGGCTCCGGTGGAGGCGTTGCTTGCGCAGCATGCCCCCGACGTCCGCTACCTGAGGAGCCCGCACAACCGCGGCTATGCAGGCGGCGCCAATCTCGGTCTCCGGGCTGCTCTCACGGAAGGTGCCGATGTCGTGCTGTTGTTGAACGACGACGTCCGGCTTCGTCCCGGGGCCAGCGCGGCCGCCTGCAGGGCGCTGGCCGCGGATGCCCGGATCGCCGTGGTAGGGCCGAAGGTACTCCAGCACCAGGACCCGACGCGCCTGTGGCTGGCCTGGGGCCGGGTGACCTGGCGGCAGAGCCTCGTGGGATTGTGCGGGGCAGGAGCCCGCGATGGCCCCCGCTGGAGCCGTCCACGAGACGTCCCGTGGGTCGCGGGGTGTGCGATGTGGTTCTCGCGGTCCGCGCTCGAAGCCGTGGGCCTCCTCGACGAGCGATTCTTCGCCTATCACGAAGAAGTGGATTGGTGCACACGCGCGCGTCGGGCAGGATGGCGAGTCCGCTACTGTCCCGAGGCGGTCGTGACCCACAGGGGGCGCGGCAGTCAGGGGAGCCCGCAGGCGATTCGCATCCGGAAATACTTCGCCGCGCGCAACACGATGCTGTTCGCCCGCAAGCATGGTGGCCCGATACAATGGGTGTGGCTGTCAGCCTGGCTGGCACTGAGCGTGCCCGTGCAAGGGCTTTGGCACTGGTCCCGGGGACGACATGGCGACGTGGGGCTCAAGCTCCGTGGGATTCGGGACGGGCTCCTCGAGCGGCGCCCGCCCTTCGAGGCGCTGGGCCTGCGTGGCAGCGTTCTGGATGACGCTCCCTTGACAGGCGCGGGAACCCCCGCCTAGCTCCGCTGCGGTGACCACGGTCGTCGTCATCGGTGCGACGGGACAGCTCGGTGCCGACTGTCTCGAGGCCTTCGCCACCGAGCGGGTCATCGGCCTGAGCCATGAGGAGATCGAGATCGGCGATCCGGCCTCCGTGCGTCGCGCCCTCGTGCCGCTCGCACCGGAGGTCGTGGTGAACACGGCCGCATTTCTCGACGTTCCCGCGTGCGAGCGGGACCCCGATCGCGCCTACCGGCTCAATGCCGTCGCACCGCGCACCATCGCTCGCCTCTGCGCCGAGCTCGGGGCACGTCTGGTCCACATCAGCACCAACTACGTGTTCGACGGCAGCAAAGGCGCCCCCTACGTCGAGAGCGACCGTCCGGGACCGCTGAACACCTACGCGGCGTCGAAGCTGGCTGGGGAGTACGAGGTCCTCGCGAGCGACGGCCGTCACCAGGTCGTGCGCTCCTCGGGGCTCTATGGCGTGCGTCCGTGTCGAGGCAAGGGCGGAAGCTTTCTCGACACGATCCTGGCACAGGCCGCACGCGATCCCGTGGTGCGCGTCGTGAACGACGAAGTGCTGACGCCGACCTGGACATGCAGCCTGGCAGGGCAGCTCCGCACGCTGGCGCTCGAGGGGCCGGGTGGCCTCTTCCACGCGACCGACCACGGGTGGTGCTCGTGGTTCGAGTTCACGCGCGAGCTGTTTGCCCTTCTCGGCGTGCGCGCGCAGCTCGAGGGCGTTTCCGCCCGCACCCTGGCCTCGCCGGTGCGTCGCCCCGCGTATTCGGTGCTGCAGAATGCGGCGCTGGAGGCGCTCGGCATGGACCGGATGCGTCCCTGGCGCGAGTCGCTTGCTGCGTGTCTTCGCAGGAGAGAAGGCACGGTCGTCCCGTCGTGAGCGTTCGCTGGCGATTCGTCCTCCTCGGTGCGGCGCTCGCGCTGTTGGTGGCGGAGGGCGGTGCCAGGCTCTTCGGGGATCGACTCTGTACCGATGCCCCGGGGGTGTTCTACCAGGCGGACTCACGGACCGGCTGGACGCATGTGCCCGGGCTCCGGGCGATCGCCCGGCCGTGCGAGGGTGGGGAGCTGCCTGCTGTCCCGGTCGAGACTGGGCCCACCGGGTTGCTGGACCCACCACGGCCCTTCGAGCCCCCTCCAGGAACACTGCGTGTCGTGCTCACGGGAGGCAACGGGCCGGAGGGCCTCGGGGTTCGCCCTGAAGCACGGATGGCCCGTCAGCTCGAGCAGTACCTGCGTCTCGGGGGAGGCCTTCGTGCGGAGGTCATCGGGGCTGCCACCGGTGGATGGGCCATCGACAACATGCTGGCGTGGCTGCGCGCCGAAGGATTCCGCTACGCCCCGGTGCTGGTGGTGCTGGTCGTCGAGCCCGGGTTCGAGCTGCGCGCCCTGTCACCGGTGCTGATCGGCATGGCGCGCCGGACGGCCCCGGCGAAGCCCTTCCTCCGCCTCGATGCCGAGGGCCGGCTTGGACTTGCCGTACGACCGCCCGCTCGTGCCCCCGCCCCGCCGCAGGCGCCTGCGGGTTTGTGGTCGTGGTCACAGCTCGCCAGGACAATCGCGGGGCGTCCGTCCAGGAGCGGCCCGCCGCTGGCGTGGAGCGACCTCGAGTCGAGCACCTCGGCGGATGAGGCGACCGCCGAGCTGGCACGGGTGGAACCGCTTGCGGAAGCCATCCTGCGCGCCATCCGCGAGGAGGCCGCGGCCCGTGGAGCGCACGTGCTGGTGGCGCTGGCGCCCTGGGCAGGCGAGGCAACGACCGCGGCTGACGAGGACAGACGCCGCCTGGCAGGGATCGTCGAGCGGGCCGGCGTGTCCGTCGTGGATCTCCAACCGCGCTTCCGCGCCGCCATCCACCAGGGACGAAGGCCGTTCATCGCCTCGACCGGTCGCTGGAGCGCGACGGGCCACGTGCTGGCGGCCGAAGCCGTGTTTGCCGCGGCCCGGGACGAGGGGCTGCTCCCCGTACGGCCGTTCAGCGCCGCAGAGGCGTTCGCGGTGCCATCGCTCGGCGAGCTGGGGCGCCGGGTCGCGGAGTCCGTGTGGGCGGCACGCTGGAGCGCGCTGGGGCGATTCCTCCTTGCGGCGCTCCTCGCCACCGGTGCTTGCTGGGCTGCGAGCGGCCTCGGGGCGACGGGACGGGCGTGGGCTACCCTCGGGCTGAGCGTGAGCGTGCTCGCGGTGGGAGCGGGGACGGTTTTTGCCCTGAGCGCAGGAGCCCTGGCTGCGATGGCGTACGGGGCGGCGCACCTGCCGCCGCGCCTGCGGCTTCCGGGGCTGGCCGGGCTTCTCCTCGGGCTCGTCGCCGCAGTGCTGGCGCTCGGTCCGGCACTCCTCGGTCCTGCCGGTCCCCTGCCGGAACGCGTACCAGAACGGCTCGTCCTCGCCCTGGCGAGTGGCACGCTTCTCTTGCGCGTCGTTGCCTACGGACGGGAGCAGCGGCGCGGCGGGCCGTCCGTGGGAGCCGGCACGACCATGGCGGCGATCCTCTTTTTCCCGACGGTGCTGCTTGGTCCCTTCGAAACGCCGGCCGAGATCGTGCGGCAGGGAGTGCTCCCGCCCGCTCCGGGCGACGCAGGGGCGCTGCGAGCGCGACTTGTGGATGCTGTCCGCGGCCTGGCGCTTCTGGGGCGGGGCGTGTGCCTGCTCGCCCTGGTCCCCTGGCTGGCCGAGCCGCTCGCCCTCGTGTCCGCGACTGGGGGGAGCGGGCTCGACGCGCCAGCGTTGTGGCTGTGGCTCGGTAGTCACTGGGCGCTCGCGATCTGCCTGTTCGGCGGCCTCAGCGACCTCGGCAGCGGGCTGACCCGGCTCGTGACAGGACGACGGCCGGCCACGGCATTCGAGGCGCCATGGCGCGCGAGCGATCCAGCCGATTTCTGGCGCCGCTGGATGACGTCGTTTCACCGCTGGATCGTCCGGGAGTGGTACCGGTCCTGGCGAGATACTGGCAGGTGGTGGCGGTACGCAGCGGTGATGCTCGTCTTCGCCGCGAGTGCCGCCTGGTGCGCGCGGACGGCGCTCGTCCTCTTCGGGAGCGATGGCGCGCAGCAGGTCCAGCTGCAGGGGCTGGCGGGGTGGGCGATGCTGGCCGGCGTCTCGGTCGTGGCGAGCCAGGGTCGTGCCGGCAGAGCCGCCTGGTGGTGGCGACCGATCGCGGCGTTCGTGGGCGCGCTCGGATGGGTCATGTGGTTCTGGCCTCCGCAGGTGTCCCTCGCGAAGCTCGGGACGCTCCTCGGCGGTCTCCTCGGGCTCCACTGACAGCGGTCCGGCCGCCTGCGTTGCGTCGGCTGGAGGGCGGTCGCTACATGCAAGGCTCATGCGGCGCCTGTGGGGCTATATCGCACGCTACCGCCTGCGACTGGCCGGCGGCGTGACGTGCCTGCTGGCGGCCACGACGCTCGCCATGGCGGTGCCCTGGCTGTTTCGGGCGGCGGTGGATGGCATCGCGGGTGGCGCCTCGGCCGATCGTCTCGGCCGGCTGGCCCTCGCGCTGGTCGGGGTGGCTGTCGTCCAGGCCGTGGTCCGGACGCTGTCTCGCTCGATCATCTTCAATGTCGGTCGCGACATCGAGTTCGACCTGCGCAACGACCTCTTCGCGCACCTCGAGACCCTGCCCGTCGCGTTCTACCAGCAGTGGCGCACGGGAGAGCTGATGTCGCGCCTGGTGAACGACGTGGGCGCCGTGCGCATGCTGCTCGGCCCAGGGATCCTCAATTTTATCAACACACCCGTCTACTATGTCTATGGGATAGCCATCATGGCGTCTATGGATGTTGGCCTCACGGTGGCGGCTCTGGCCGTCTACCCCCTGGCGCTGCTCGTCGTGAAGCGCACGACGCAGCTCCTGCTCGAGCGCACTTTGCGCGTGCAGCAGGGGCTCGCGGAGCTTTCGAGCCGGGTGCAGGAGAACCTGGCGGGGATGCATGTCGTCAAGGCCTACGCGTGCGAGGGGCACGAGATCGCCGCCTTCGCGGCGCAGAACGAGCGCTTCGCCGCAGCCAGCCTGCGGCTCGCCCGGGTCCGCGGCGTGGTGGGGCCGGTCATGAACGCGGTCGGCGGAGTGGGGGCGCTCGTCGTCCTCTGGTACGGCGGCGGGCTGGTGGCCCGCGGACGGCTGAGCGTGGGGGATCTCGTCGCGTTCATCGGCTACCTGCACCTCCTGGCCTGGCCAACGATGGCTCTCGGCTGGATGCTCTCCGTGGTGCAGCGGGGCCGGGCTGCGCTCCTGCGACTCGAGGAGCTGTTCGCGGCGACGCCGGCCATCGCGAGCCCGCCGGGTGCCGACGCGCCGCCAGTCGTGCGGGGGGAGATCCGGCTGCGCGGCGTCACGTTTCGGCATGGCGAGCGCTCCGGGCCGCCAGTGCTTGCCGGCGTCGACCTGACGATCCCAGCTGGCGCCACGGTCGCGATCGTGGGGCGCACCGGCGAGGGAAAGACGAGCCTCGTCCAGCTTCTGCCCCGGCTCTTCGATGTCGCGGACGGGGCCGTCGAGCTGGACGGCCGGGACGTACGCACCGTGCCGCTCGCCTGGCTTCGCCGCACGGTCGGTCTCGTCCCGCAGGATCCCTTTCTGTTTTCGCGGAGCATCCGGGAGAATGTCGCCTTCGCCCTGGAGCCGGACGGGCCAACGGCGGAGGAGCGGGTCGCCTGGGCGGTCGAGGTGGCCGGGCTGCAGCGCGATCTTGCCGACATGCCCGAGGGTCTCGAGACCCTGGTCGGAGAGCGTGGGGTCACTCTGTCGGGAGGACAGAAGCAGCGCGTGAGCCTCGCACGGGTCCTGGCGATGTCGCCGCGCGTGCTCGTGCTCGACGATGCCTTGTCCGCGGTCGATGCCGCGACGGAACGCGAGATCCTCGAGCGCCTGCGCGCATGGCTCCGCGAACGGACGACGATCATCGTCGCCCACCGCTTGACCACCGTCCAGGGGGCGGACGCGATCGTCGTGCTGGATCGCGGTCGCATCGTCGAGGCGGGCGACCACGGCACGCTCCTGGCTCGCGGAGGCGTGTACGCCGAGCTGTTCCGACAGCAGAGCCTCGAGCGCGAGCTGGAGGCGATGTGAGCGGGGACGACGACACGCGCCCGGCCACCGTGCGCGCCTACGATGGGCGGCTGCTCGCACGGCTCTGGGGCTTCGTGCGGCCCTACCGCCGCGCATTCTGGGGCGCGTTGGTGCTGTCCCCGATCCACCAGGGACTGGGCCTGGTGCAGCCCTACCTGCTCAAGCTCGGCATCGATGGTTACGTGTGTGAGGGCGACATCGCGGGTCTTGGGTCCCTGGCGGTCCTGTTCGCTGGGGCCATCGCCGGCGAGTTTCTCGGCATGTGGGGGCAGCAGTACCTGACGATGGTGGTCGCGCAGCGGAGCCTGGCGGACCTCCGCCTCGCGGTCTTCGCTCGCGTCCAGCGCTTCCCGATGCGGTATTTCGATCGGACACCCGTGGGCAAGGTGGTGTCGCGCGTGACCACCGACGTCGACGTCCTGGCGGAGATGTTCGCCGCGGGCGCGATGACCATCGCGCTCGATGGGCTCAAGCTCCTCGGCATCGTCGTCTTCATGTGCGTCATCGATTGGCGCCTGGCCGCGGCGAGTCTCGTGCTGCTGCCCCCGACGGTGCTCGCTATCGATTTCTTTCGCCGGATGGCACGACGGACCTACCGCGAGATTCGCGAGCGCATCGCCCGCATCAACGGGTACCTCCAGGAAGCCATCTCGGGCATGACCGTCATCACGCTGTCGGCGCGCGAAGCGCGATGCTTCGACGAATTCTCCCGACTCAACGCCGACCACCGCGATGCCAATCACCGGTCGAACACGCTGGAGGCGGCGCTGTTCTCGCTCGTGGAAGCGGCAGCCACGGTCTCGATCGCCGTCATGCTCTGGCGCGGCGGCGTCCTGCATCGCCAGGATCTTCTCGAGTTGGGCACGATCGTGGCGTTCATCCAGTACATCCAGCAGTTCTTCGTGCCGATCCGGGACTTCAGCGCCAAGTACGCCGTGCTGCAGTCCTCGATGACGGCTGCCGAGCGCATCTTCGCCCTGCTCGACGAGCCCGTGGAGGCGGTGCCGGCCGTCCCGCAGCGGCCGCGGCAGGCGCGAGGGGAGATCGTCTTCGACCGCGTCTGGTTCGCCTATCGGAACGTGGACTGGGTGCTGCGCGACGTCTCCTTCCGCGTGGGGCCCGGTGAGCATGTGGCGATCGTCGGAGCCACGGGGTCGGGAAAGACGACGCTCGTCAAGCTCCTGAGTGGCTTCTACCCCGTGGGGCGGGGGCGCATTCTGGTCGATGGGGTGGACGTGCGCGACTGGGACCCGGCGGCGCTGCGCCGGCACATCGCGGTGGTGCTGCAGGAGGTCTTCCTGTTCAGCGGGACGCTCGCGGACAATGTGACGCTCGGTCATCCCGAGGTCTCGCGTGCCGCCGTGGAGCGTGCAGGGCGACACGTGCACGCGGAGGGTTTCGTGGCAGCGATGGGTGGCTGGGATGCACCCGTCCGGGAGCGGGGCTCCAACCTCTCGGCTGGCCAGCGGCAGTTGCTCGCCTTCGCGCGCGCGCTGGCGCACGACCCGACGGTCCTCGTCCTCGACGAGGCGACCTCGAGCGTCGAT
>Ga0308414_1002217_pt1 | contig 12706 bp, 14 predicted proteins | sample HotsprSampleOS50_FD_205667 | JGI IMG/M metagenome (GOLD analysis project Ga0308414, IMG submission 205667) | Hot spring phototrophic mat microbial communities from Octopus Spring, Yellowstone National Park, Wyoming, United States - 20090730_OS50 ... | reverse complement strand
TGTTCAACGGTCATTATCTGACCTACGCCGATGTGTGCGCCACCGAGTACTGGCGCGCCATCGGCGTGCCGTATCCGGCCGGCTTCGCGGCGCTCGGCATCGATGCCTTCGTCCGCAAGGCCAGCGTCGAGTACCACGCCCCGGCCCGTTACGACGACGAGCTGCTCGTCTGCGGCCGCATCGCGCGGCTGGGCCGCAGCAGCGCCCGCTTCGTGGTGGCGATGTTCCACGCCGCCGACACCGGCGCGGCGCTGGTCGATGCCGAGATCGTCTACGTCTGCGTCGGCGCCGGCGGCACGCCGGTGCCGTGGCCGGAGCCGATGCGGCAGCGGATCCGCGACTTCGAGTCGGTGGCGCCGGAAGAGGGCGGCCGTGGCTGAGATCCGCGTCGAGCTGGGCGACTGGGCGGCGCTGCGCGACCGCGCCGGCCCGATCCGCTTCGCGGTCTTCGTCGAGGAGCAGAAGGTGCCGGCGGCGATCGAGCTGGACGAGTTCGATCCCGTCAGCCTGCATGCGCTGGCGTTCGATGCGGCAGGCGAGGCGGTCGGCACCGGCCGGCTGCTGCCCGACGGGCACATCGGCCGCATGGCGGTGCTGACGCGCGTGCGCGGCAGCGGCGTCGGCGCCGCGCTGCTACGGGCGCTGATGCAGGCCGCCCGCGCCCGCGGCGACCGCGAGGTCGTCCTCAGCGCGCAGACGCACGCAATCCCGTTTTACGAGCGCTTCGGATTCGTCGCCGAAGGCGAGGTCTTCGAGGACGCCGGCATCCCGCACCGGCAGATGCGGCGGCGCCTGTAGCCGGCGAGCGCTGCCGCGGCGGCTACGGTCCGTCGCGCGGCGGCTGGTTGCCGCATCAGCGAACCCGCTTGCCAGGGTCGCAACGCCCTCGCGCTTCGGCGGTTGCCGAGGCAGCAAAACGGGTCGCCTGATGGCGAAGCCACCTTGCGCAGTGGCAGGACCCGTCTCGCGCGGCCGCAGCGAGCCGGTCGCGCGCCACCGCGGCTGCGAACCCACTGGCGGGTCTGCGAGGCGCTCGCTCGCCGCGTTGGCCGCGGAGCCGAACTCGCTGTCCCGCCCGCTTTCGGCGGCGGCTCGCCGGCGGGTTCGGCTCAGCCCGCCTTGCGCGCGCCGGTGAAACCGGCGCGCGGCGTCGGCATGCCGTCGAGCGTGAACTCGAAGTGGCGGTCGCGGTGGCTGTCCGGCGCCTCCGGATCGAAGCTGCGCTCCAGGAAGGTGACCAGGCCGTCACGGCGCACGGTGAGCACCGTCGTCGAGCGCGTGCCGTAGCCGTGGGCGCGGATCTGGATCGGCGCCAGCGCCCGCTCCCACTCCAGCGGCACGCCGGTCGAGGGCAGCTCCGAGTCCGGCACCGGCCGCCGGTCGGCCATCAGCGCCAGCAGCGCCTCCGGATCGACGCGCCGTGCCAGCGTGCAGGCAAAGGCGCTGACCGCGCGCACCACCTTCGGCCACGGCGTGTCGAGGAAGGCGTTCGACAGCCCATAGATGCCTGGCGCCAGCGGCCGAGGCCCCTGGCGGCGCCGGTTCGTGTAGTACACCAGCCGTCGCAGGCCGCCGCCGATGGCGCCCGGCTCGGCCACGAGCAGATTGAAACCGTTGTAGGCGGCGAACTTCGGCGCCTGCGCCCGCAGCCACTCGATCGCCGACTGCGAGTTCTGCAGTGCCGCCACCGTGATGGCCCCCCGCGACGGCGCGTGCGGGTTGCGCTCGTTCGGCGCGCGCACGTTCGTCAGCAGCGCCATGCGGCCGGCGCGGGTGATGCCGAGCCAGGTGCCACCGGCTTCCTCGTCGCGGCCGGCCAGCAGCGCGACGCTGTGCCCCCACCACGAGGCCGGCCGGGTGCTGCGGCGATAGAACTCGTCGCGATTGGCCACCACCACCAGCGGATAGTCCGGGTGCGACTGCCAGGCGACGACGGCGAGGCACATCTCAGCAGTCCTCGAAGCGCTCGACGCGCCGCTGCGCCAGCAGCGCCGCCGGCAGCCGAACCCGGGCGGTGACGCGGTCGAACTCGGCGGCGAACGCCTGCGGCTGCGCGATGCCGTCGTAGACCTCCATCAGCGTCACCCGCTCGCCGCTTTCGTCGGCGCGGCGCATCAGCCGGCCGCGCACGCCGGTGGCCGCGGCCACCTCGCGCAGCAGCTCGCGCAGCCGCGGCGCCAGCGCCGGGGCCGTCGCCGCATCGAGCTTGTAGTAGACGAACCAGTGCTGCATCGGCTCGGCGTTACGCGGTGACGTCGACCAGTTCGTAGGGCAGCGGCCGCAGCGCCAGCGGTGGACCGTCCGCAGCGCCCAGACGCAGCGCTGCGTCGACCTTCTCCAGCGGACACTCGAACAGCAGATCGAAGCCGCCGCCCGGCGCGCTGGCGGCCATGACGACGGTGCCGACCGGCTCCGCCTCGGCCTCGGCCCAGACGTCGGCGCCCGCTGGTGCGGCGGCGTCGCAGTGCGCCCGCTGCATGCGCCGCTTCAGCTTGCCGCGGTACTGGCTGCGGGCGACGACCTCCTGGCCCGGGTAGCAGCCCTTGCTGAAGCTCACGCCGCCAAGCACCTCGAAGTTGATCATCTGCGGCACGAACTTCTCCTGCGTCGCCGCGAACACGGTCGGCACACCGGCGTCGATCTCGCTCCACCAGAAGGCGCCGCCGCCGACCTGCGGCAGCGCCGCCAGCGCCGCCAGCAGCGCCGGCTCGTCCCGAGCCGGCGCCACCAGCAGGAAGCGTTCCGCTACCTGCGCGCCGGGGTGCAAGCGGGCAAGCCGCGCGTTGCCGATGGCCACCGCCTGCCCGGTCAACGCTGGAACGTCCTGCGCCACGCGCGCCAGCGCAGCCTGGGCGCCGGCGCCAAAAACCGCCCACGCGCGCCAGCGCTCCGAGTCGTCGGTGAGCCTGGCCTTCGCGCGCAGCACGAACATCGACAGCCGCTTCAGCACCCCCGCCGCCAGCTCCTTGGGCAACAGCAAGTGCACCGCATCGGCGTCGCGCCACAGTCGGAAGGTCGCCAGCAGGCGTCCCTTGGCGGTGCAGTAGCCGTTCAGCGCCAGCCGGTCCGCGGCGAGCTTCTCGACGTCGTTGGTGAGCTGCCCGTGCAGGAAGCGGGCGGCGTCCTCCCCGGTGGCGGAGACGACGGCCAGTTCGGGCAGCGCGGCACGCACCGCGCCCCGCGTGGCCGCCAGCGCTTCGGCGGCGTCGAACGACCAGCAGCCGCCAGCGGCCGGCGCGGTGGCGGGAGACGTCGGAGCAAGGGCGTGGTCCATGAAAGCAGGCGATCGAGCGGTCGAATTCTCACTCGAAAGTATCATAGGCCGCGATGAAGACCGTGACTCTGGTGCGGGTCCGTCGCGACAGCAGCGGCACGCGCGCGCGCTGATGCGCGGCCGCGCCGCCTCGCCGGCTGCCGGACGCATCGCGCTGGCGGCGGCACTCATCGTCGTGCTGCTGGCCGCCGCCGCCGCGGCGGCGCTGTGGTTCGCCTACGAGCGGCCGCTGCCGATGGCCGCCGATCGCGTCGAGATCCTGGTGCCGCCGGGCGCATCGGCGCGGGCCGTCGCCGGCGCGCTGCGGGCGCAGGGCGTCGACCTCAACGCCGATCTCTTCGTCGCCGCCGCGCGCTGGCACGACGTAACACGCCAGTTGCGCGCCGGCCGCTACGAGTTCACGCGTGGCATGCGGCTGGCCGACGTGATCGATCGGCTGCGGCGCGGCGAGACGCTGAAGGAGCGGCTCGCGGTCATCGAGGGCTGGACGTTCCGTGACCTGCGCACGGCGCTGGCGGCGCATCCGTGGCTGCGGCGGGACACCGAGTCGATGAGCGACGCGCAACTGCTGGCGGCCGTCGGCAGCGACGCCGCGCATCCCGAGGGGCTGTTCGCGCCGGACACCTATGTCTTCGACGCCGGCAGCAGCGACCTGGACATCCTGCGGCAGGCATATCGCGCGCAGCAGGCGCGGCTGGCGCGCGCCTGGGCGCAACGCGCGGCCGACCTGCCGCTGAAGACGCCCTACGAGGCGCTGATCCTGGCCTCGATCGTCGAGAAGGAGACCGGGCAGGCGGCGGAGCGGGCGCGCATCGCCGGCGTGTTCGTCAATCGCCTGCGCCTGGGCATGCCGCTGCAGACCGACCCCACCGTGATTTACGGCCTCGGCAGCCGCTTCGACGGCAACCTGCGCAAGCGCGACCTGACGACCGACAACCCGTACAACACCTACACGCGCAGCGGCCTGCCGCCGACACCGATCGCGCTGCCCGGCGCGGCCTCGATCGAGGCCGCGGTGCAGCCGGAGCCGACGCGGGCGCTGTACTTCGTCGCCCGCGGCGACGGCACGTCGCAGTTTTCGGAATCGCTGGCGGAGCACAATCGCGCCGTGCAGAAGTACCAGTTGCAGGGCCGGCCGTGACACCGGACGGCGGGCGAGGGCAGGGCAGGGGCGACGATTGAGCGGCCAAGGGCGGTTCGTCACTTTCGAAGGCATCGACGGCGCGGGCAAGAGCACGCAGATCGCGTTCGCCGAGCGCTGGCTGCGCGGCCGCGGCACCGACGTGCTGCTGACGCGCGAGCCTGGCGGCACGCCGGTCGGCGAGGCACTGCGCGAGCTGATCCTGCACCGGCCGATGCACGCGCGCACCGAGACGCTGCTGATGTTCGCCGCCCGCTGCGAGCACCTGCATGCGGTGATCGAGCCGGCGCTGGCGGCCGGCCGCTGGGTGCTGTGCGACCGCTTCACCGACGCCACGTACGCTTATCAGTCCGGCGGCCGCGGCCTGCCGGCATCCGACGTGGCCGCGCTCGAGCGCTGGGTGCACCCGCGATTGCAGCCGGACCTGACGGTGCTGTTCGACCTCGACCCCGCGGTCGGTGCCGCCCGCCTGGCCCGCGCCCAGCGCAGCGACCGCTTCGAGTCCGAGCAGGGCGCCTTTTTCGCCCGCGTGCGCGCCGCCTACCTGGCGCGGGCGCGCGCCGAACCAAACCGCTTCGTCGTCATCGACACCTCGCAGGACAAGGCCGTCGTGCAGGCCCTGCTCGTCGACGCCTTGCAGCGGCTGCCGTGATCGCCCGCCGCCTGCCGTGGCTGGAGCAAACGTGGTCGCGGCTGCCGCCGCTGGCCGCCCGCGGCGTCCATGCGGTGCTGCTGCATGGCGTGGCCGGGACCGGAAAGAAGAGCCTGGCGCTGGACTTCGCGGCCGCGCTGCTGTGCGCGGCGCCGCTGCCGGACGGTCGCGACTGCGGCCGGTGCGACGAGTGCCGGCTGACGGCGGCCTTCAGTCACCCGGACCTGCGCTGGGTGTTGCCGGAGGCGCTGGCCGAGCGGCTGCTGCCGGCGGCGGAAGAAAACGGCGACGCCACCGCCGAAGCGACCGGCTCCGAGGCAGCCGAGGGCGAGAACAAGCCCGCGCGCGCCAGCCGCGAGATCCGCGTCGAGCAGATCCGCGCCCTGTCGGACATCCTCGGCATCGCCGCCTTTCGCGGCGGCCACCGCGCGGTGCTGCTGGCACCGGCCGAGGCGATGAACGCGGTGGCCGCCAACACCCTGCTCAAAATGCTGGAGGAGCCGCCGCCGCAGACCACCTTCGTGCTGGTCTCCGACGCGCTCGACGAGGTGCTGCCCACCATCCGCTCGCGCTGCGTGCTGGTGCAGGTCCCCGTGCCGGCGGCCGCCGACTGCCTGCCGTGGCTCGCGCAACAGGGGCTTGCCGATCCGGAGGCGGCGTTGGCGCTGGCCTCGGGTGCGCCGCTGGCCGCGCTGGCGCAGACCGATCCCGCCGAAGCGGCGCCGGAGGCCGTCGCCGCGCTGTACCGGCTGCTGGAGCGCGGGCCGGCGCTGACGGCGGCGCAGATCGTCGCTGGCATCGGCCGTGAGCCGCCGGTGGGCGCATGGCTGCGACGGATGCAATGCTGGGCGCTGGACCTGCTCGCTTACCGCGCGCGTGGGGCGGTTCGCTATCATCCGCGCCATTTGGCGAGCATCGCCCGACTGGCGGCCGCGGTGCACGAGTCCGCCCTGTGGCGCTGGCTCGACGCGCTGAAGGCGGCGGCTGCGGCGCGCGAGCACCCCGTGAACGCGCGACTCGTCATCGAATCGCTGCTGACCGGCTACCTCGGCATCTTTCACGGACGCAGATGAGCAACGTTCCTGGCAACCGCGGCGCCGGCGCCTTCGAGGCCAGCGGCCCCAACAGCGGCGGATCGGCCGCCTCGGCTGGGCGGCCAGCGGTGTTGTCGCTGGCGATCCGCGAAAAGGCGGCGCTGTATGCGGCCTACATGCCGTACCTGAAGAACGGCGGCATCTTCGTGCCGACCAACCGGCCGTACCGGCTCGGCGACGAGGTCTACCTGATCCTCACGCTGATGGACGACCCGACGAAGTACGCGGTGGCCGGGCGGGTGGTCTGGATCAGCCCGGCAGGGGGCACCGCGCGGCAGCCCGGCATCGGCGTGCACTTTCCCGGCGACGAGACCGGGGTCGCCGCGCGCCGCGCCATCGAGGATCTGCTCGGCGCGGCACTGAAGTCCGGACGGCCGACGCACACGATCTAACGCCCCGGCAGCCGACGGCGGCGCCGTGTTCGTCGACTCGCACTGTCACCTCGCTTTCCCGGAGCTCGCCGGCGACATCGAAGGCGTGCTCGCACGCATGCGCGCCGCTGGCGTGGGCCGCGCGTTGAGCGTCTGCACGCGCCTGGACGAGTTCGACCACGTGCACGCGCTGGCGCTGCGCGACGAGCGCATCTATGCCTCCGTCGGCGTGCACCCGGACATCACCGGCGTTGAGGAACCCACCGTGGAGCGGCTGGTGGCGTTGGCGCGCCGGCCGCGGGTGGTGGCGATCGGCGAAACGGGGCTGGACTACTACCGGCTGGCCGAGCCCCTGGACTGGCAGCGGCAGCGCTTCCGCATTCACATCCGCGCCGCCCGCGAATGCGGCAAGCCGCTGATCATCCACACGCGGGCCGCCGCGGCCGACACGCTGGCCATCATGCGCGAGGAAGGCGCCGGCGAGGTCGGCGGCGTCATGCACTGCTTCACGGAATCGGCGGACGTGGCGCGCGCGGCGATCGAGATGGGGTTCTTCGTCTCGTTCTCCGGCATCGTGACCTTCAAGAACGCCCGCGAGCTGCAGGGCGTGGCGGCCTCACTGCCGCTGCAGCGGCTGATGATCGAAACCGACTCGCCGTACCTGGCGCCGGTGCCTTACCGCGGCCGCGTCAACGAACCGTCGTTCGTGCCGCATGTGGCCGCAAAGCTCGCCGAACTGCAGGGCTGCTCGGTCAGCGAGGTCGCAGAGGTCACTTCGGATAATTTCCGGCGCTGCTTCAATTTGATAGGTCAAGAAGTTAATGTCGTGTCGTAGGTTGGTATCGATGCGAAAAACGGTTTCTGTACAGATGTTTAGCGAGAGATTCTCAGAATCAGCTTTATGCGTGCGTCGACCGTCGCTTGGCAGCGCCTAATGATTATTATGTCAACTCACTGGGGCCGTAGTGGCTTCTTTCGCAGTCGCCTCGCCATCTCACCGGCCGATGGCCGCCCCGCCCGCACCCACATCCGAGCGCCGCGAGTTGCAGCCGCAGCCCGCACTGCCGGCTAACGCAGCCCCGAAATCGCCGCTGCCGCCTGCGGGATCGTGGACGCGTCCGACAGGCTGCGCGCTGGGGCTGGCCCCAAACCGCCGCTGCCGCCTGGCATCGCGCAGGCGACCCCGTCGATCGTCGCGCGGTGGCGCGCGCTTCAAACCGCCGCTGCGGCGGGCTTTCCCGTCCTGCCCCGCAAAAACAACGGCACGGTCACCATCAGGGCCGCCAGGATCCACAGGGCGATCGCGATCGGGCTTGACCAGAGGATGTACAGCTCGCCGTTGCTGATCGACAGCGCCCGGCGCAGGTTCTGTTCCATCAGGTCGCCCAACACGAAGCCCAGGATCAGCGGCGCCATCGGCACCTCGCACTTGCGCAGCAGATAGCCGACCACGCCGAGCGCGACCATCAGCACCAGGTCGAAGGTGGTCGCATGCACCGCATAGACGCCGACCGCGCTGACCGCCAGGATTCCGGGCACCAGCATCCAGTTCGGCACGCTCAGGATGCGCACGAACAGCCCGACCATCGGGATGTTCATGACGAGCAGCATCACCGCGGCGACCATCAGCGACGCGATCAAGCCCCACACCAGCTGCGGCTGTTGCTCGAACAGCGCCGGCCCCGGGGTGATGCTGTACAGGCTCAGCGCGCCGACCATCACGGCCGTCGTGCCCGAGCCGGGAACGCCGAGCGTGAGCATGGGCACGAACGAGCCGCAGGCCGAGCCGTTGTTGGCCGCCTCCGGGGCCGTCAGCCCGCGCAGGTCGCCCTTGCCGAAGGTCCCGTCCTTGTCGCTGAGCCGCTTCTCCATCGTTTAGGCCATCGCGCTGGCGATCGTCGCCCCGGCGCCCGGCAGCACGCCGACGACGAAGCCGAGGATCCCCGAGCGCACCGTCCCCCACCAGGTCAGCGCCATTTCCCTGAGGTTGAACAGCGCCCGGCCCGTCTGGGGGATCAGCCCGCCCTTGGTGCTCAGGTGCTCGAGCATCAGCAGGATCTCGCTCACCGAGAACAGGCCGATCACCACGACGATGAACTGGATGCCGTCGGACAGGTGAACCGAGTCGAAGGTGAAGCGGTACACCCCCGAATTCGAGTCGACGCCGACGGTCGACAGGGCCAGCCCCATCAGCGCCGCCAGCAGCGCCTTCATCGGCCGCGCGCCCATCAGCCCGGTCAGGCAGGCGAAGGCGAAGCACATCAGCGCGAAATACTCGGCCGGGCCGAAGGCCAGCGCCCAGCGCGCCAGCAGCGGCGCGAACAGCACGATGCCGATGAAGGCGATGACCGTGCCGACGAACGACGCCCAGGCCGAGATCGACAGCGCCACCCCGCCCAGGCCCTTGCGCGCCAGCGGGTTGCCGTCGATGGCGGTCATGATCGCCCCGGCATCGCCCGGCACGTTCAGCAGGATCGACGAGATGCGGCCGCCGAACTCGCAGCCGAGGTAGACGGCGGCGAGCAGGATCAGCGCGGTTTCCGGCGGCAGCTTCAGCGCGAAGGCCAGTGGCATCAGGATCGCCACGCCGTTGATCGGCCCCAGCCCCGGCAGCATGCCGACGGTGGTGCCGATGGCCGAGCCGATCGCGGCCACGGTCAGGGTGGTCGGCGTCAGCGCCACCGCGAAGCCGGTCACCAGATGCGACAGCGTCTCCATCACCGGCCCCCCAGCGCGAATGCGAGCAGCCCGGTCGGCAGCACGACGTCGAGCACCTTGTCGAACAGCAGAAAGAATCCGAGGCCGAGACCGATGCCGCCGGCGAGCGACTGCCGCCACGTGCCGCCGAATGCCATGCCGACCGGCACCGCCATCAGCGCCGTGGCCAGCGTGAAGCCCAGCCACTGGAACAGGAAGGCGTAGCCCAGCGTCGCGGCGATGGTCGCCAGTAGCATCGGCGCCCTGCCCGCCTCGATGGCTGCCGAATCGGCGGAGGGCCGCAGCGCCAGCCACAGCCCGGCCAGCCCGATGAGCACTGCCAGCAGCAGCGGAAAGGCGCGCGGCCCGACCGGCTCGTAGGAAATCTGCGCCGCGTAGCCCTGCGCGGCCACGCCCATGGCGATCGCCGCGGCGACGCACGCCGCGCCGAGGATGCGGTCGCTGGGCATCGGCGCCGCCCTTATTTCTTCAGCAGCCCGAACTCGTCGGCGAGCTTCTTGTAGGCGGCGACCTGCTTCTTCACATAGCCGTCCAGCTCGGCGCCGGTCATCGCGAAGGTGAAGAGCCCGCGCTCCTCGCGCAGCTTGTCGAACTCCCGGGTCGCCATCATTTTCTTGAAGGTTTCGGCCCAGACGTTGTAGTCGGCGTCCTTGACCTTCGGCCCCATGTAGAAGCCGCGGATGATCGGCCATTCGAGGTCGTAGCCCTGCTCCTTGGCTGTCGGTACGTTGGCCAGCGCCCCCGGCAGGCGCTTGTCCGCCATCACGGCGAGCACGCGCAGCGGCGTGCCGGCAGCGATCTTCTCCGCCGCCTCGGAAGCGTCGCCGGAGACCACGCTGACGTGGCCGCCGAGCAGCGCGGTGACCGCCTCGCCGCCGCCTTCGAAGGCGACGAAGCGCATCGCCTTGTAATCGATCCCGGCGCCCTTGGCGACCAGCGCCGCCTTCATCCAGTCCTGGCTGCCGACCGTGCCGCCAGCGCCGAAGACGACCTTCGTCGGGTCGGCCTTCACCGCATCGATCAGGTCCTTGAGCGTCTTGAAGGGCGAGTCGTTGCGCACCATCAACGCGCCATAGTCGGCGCCGATCGCGGCCAGCCAGCGCACGTCGTTCTCGGTGTAGCGGCCGAACTTGCCCTGCGCGATGTTCAGCAGCGAGCCGCCGGAGAAGGCGACGATCGTGTTCTCCTCCGCCGGCCGCTGCGCGACGATGGCGTTGTAGGCCACCGCGCCGATGCCGCCCGGCATGTAGGTGATGCGCATCGGGTCCTTGATGTGCTTGCCGTCCATCAGGCCGCTTTGCGCCAGCTTGCACGTCAGGTCGAAGCCGCCGCCAGGCTTGGCCGGGGCGATGCACTCGGGCTTGTCCAGCGGACCAGCCGCCGCCATCGCGGCGGCGCAACCCAGGGCAGCGGCGAGGATGAGTCGCTTCATTGCTGTGTCTCCTTCTTCGTGTCGGATCGTTCTGTCGGGCACCGGCGGCGGCAGGCTTGCGGTGGCGCCAAGCGTTGCCGGTGTGTCGAATGCCGGTCATCCGCCATGGAGGATAATCGCCGCCGGCGCAACTGTCTCGGCCGCTGCCGTGCGCCTCGGTCGCGCAGGCGCCGGGCGCCTGCAGCGGCGCTGCCGACGAGGCGCAAGAGGCGATGTCGACGACACGCGATAATGCGCGAGCCGATGCCCTCGACTTGCCGCGGCAACGCGCACCGCAGTCATGCCCCCTTCCGCCGCCTATATCGTCGATGACGACGCGGCGATCCGCGACTCGCTGTCACTGTGGCTGGGCATGCGCGGCATCCCGTGCCGCGGCTTCGACTCCGGCGAGAGCCTGCTGCGCGAGGTCGAGCCGAGCTGGCGCGGCTGCGTCCTGATCGATCTGCGGCTGGCGGGGATCGACGGCCTGCAGGTGCAGGCGGCGCTGGCCGAACGCGGCGTGCGCATGCCGGTGATCTTCGTCACCGGCCACGGCGACGCGGCCGCCGCCCGTGACGCGCTGAAGGCCGGCGCCTTCGACTTCATCGAGAAGCCGGTGGATAACGACCGCCTCGTACAGCTCGTCGAGTCGGCGCTGGCGCACGACGCCAAGCAGGCGCAGCAGCAGGCGCAGGCCGAAAGCGTCGAAGCGCGCCTGCGGCGGCTGACGCGGCGCGAGCGCCAGGTCATGGAAGGCCTCATCGCCGGTCGCCACAACCGCGAGATCGCCGCCGACCTTGGCATCAGCCCGCGCACCGTCGAGGTCTACAAGGCGCGCCTGATGGACAAGCTCGACGTGCGCCGCGTCGCCGACCTGGTGCGATTGGCGCTGCAGGCGAAACAGAACGACGCGCCGCGGTGAAAGGGCCCCTTGCGGCGGCAGCGCCGTGCAGCCGATCGTTCGAGAACGGGTCGCTGCGGACCCGCCCAGCGCGGCCGGCGACGGAACCTTTCGCGGTCCGGCTCGCCCAACAGGGATTGATTGCGGCCGCGCTGACCTGGCGCAAGCTGCGCTCCCGTGGACGGATAACATGGACGCCATGAAAGCGAGCGGCGCGCCCAGCGCAGCGACGAACGCCCCGATGGCGCCGCAGGCCCGACGCCTGTGCGACTTCCTTGCGGTGGCCCTGCTGCTGCTCGGGCTGCTGGCGGCGCCATGGGCCGCTGCGAGCACGGTGGCCGTGCTGAAGGTCGACGGCGCCATCAGTCCGGCGTCGGCGGATTACGTCGAGCGCGGTCTGGCCAAGGCGCATGCGCAGGGGGCGCGCCTGGTGGTGCTGCAACTGGACACCCCCGGCGGGCTCGACACCTCGATGCGGCAGATCATCAAGGCGATCCTCGCCGCGCCGATCCCGGTGGCCACCTTCGTCTCGCCCGAAGGGGCGCGCGCCGCCAGCGCCGGCACCTACATCCTGTACGCCAGCCACGTGGCGGCGATGGCCCCGGCGACCAATCTCGGCGCGGCCACGCCGGTGCCGATCGGCGTCCCGGGCTCGGCGCCAGGCGACGAGCGGCCGGCGCGCAGGCCCGCTGCCGAGGACAAGGCCGGCGAAAAGCCCGCCGATGGCAAGGCGGCGCCGCCGGCGGCGCCGGCCGACGCCATGCGCGCCAAACAGGTCAACGACGCGGTCGCCTACATTCGCAGCCTCGCCGAGCTGCGCGGCCGCAACGCCGACTGGGCCGAGCGCGCGGTGCGCGAGGGCGCCAGCCTGTCGGCCGAGCAGGCGCTGAAGGACAACGTGATCGATCTCGTCGCCGTCGACGTGCCGGCGCTGCTCAAGGCGCTGCACGGCCGAGAGGTCAAGCTGCTCGACCGCAGCGTCACGCTCGACACCGAAGCGGCAACGGTCGTGAGCATCGAGCCGGACGCGCGCAACCGCTTCCTGGCCGTGATTACCAGCCCGAGCGTGGCGCTGATCCTGATGCTGATCGGCATCTACGGGCTCTTCTTCGAGTTCTCCACACCGAGCTTCGGTGTCGCCGGC
>Ga0308414_1002215_pt1 | contig 12710 bp, 8 predicted proteins | sample HotsprSampleOS50_FD_205667 | JGI IMG/M metagenome (GOLD analysis project Ga0308414, IMG submission 205667) | Hot spring phototrophic mat microbial communities from Octopus Spring, Yellowstone National Park, Wyoming, United States - 20090730_OS50 ... | reverse complement strand
TGTCGAACAGTGGCATGAGCGCCAGCGGCTGCGGCGCTGACGCTTTGACGCTGGCGGTGGACGCTGGCTCGTCGTCGGTGCGCGCCGCCCTATTCGACGCTGCCGCCGCGCCGCTGCCCGGCTCGTTTGTTCAGCAGCCCTGCCCCCCCACCACCACGCCCGACGGCGGCGTAACGCTTGATGCTGATGTCGTATGTGAGCGCATTTACGCCTGCGTTGACGCCGCGCTGGCCTGCGCCGGCAGCCGGCCGGTGGCGCGCGTGGCGCTGGACACGCTGGTGGGCAATGTGCTGGGCCTGGACGCTGACAGCGTCCCCGTCACGCCGGTGTACACCTGGGCCGACCAGCGCGGCGCGGAACAGGCCGCCCGCCTGGCCGACCTGCTCGACCCGGCCGATTACGCCCGGCGCACCGGCTGCCGCTTTCACACCAGCTACTGGCCAGCGCGCCTGCTGTGGCTGCGCGCCGAGCAGCCGGGCGTGTACGCCCGCGTCCGCTGCTGGTTGTCGTTTGGCGAGTACGCGCTGTACCGCGTCTTTGGCGCGCGCCGCGCCAGCTGCAGCGCCGCCGCCTGGAGCGGCCTGCTGGACCGGCACGCGTTGGCTTGGGACGCGCCGACGCTGGCCGCCCTTGACCTGCCGGCGGAGCGTCTCTCGCCGCTGGGCGGCGCGCCCTTCCAGGGGCTGACCGGCGGCTGGGCGGCGCGCTGGCCGGGCCTGCGCGAGGCGTTGTGGTTTCCGGCTGTGGCCGACGGCGCTGCGTCGAACGTGGGCGCGGGCTGCGCCGAGCCGGGCCGAGTGGCGCTGGCTGTAGGAACAAGCGGCGCGCTGCGCGTGGTCGTGCCGGAGACGCCGGCGGAGACACCGCCTGGCCTGTTCGTCTACCGCATAGACGAACGGCGCTCGCTGGTGGGCGGTGCGCTGAGCAACGCCGGCAACCTCTATGCCTGGCTGGTGCGCACGCTGCGCGCGCCCAACGCCGCCAGCCTGGAGGCCGCTGTCGCCGCGCTGCCGCCGGACAGTCACGGCCTGACCGTGCTGCCGTTTCTGGCCGGTGAGCGCGCCCCTGGCTGGAATCCGCGCGCCCAGGCCGTCTTCATGGGCATGACGCTCGACACCGCGCCTGAGCACCTGGTGCGCGCTGGCCTAGAGGCGGTAGCCCTGCGCTTTGCCGCCGTCGCCGAGCGGCTGGCGCACCTGCTGCCGCCGGACGCAGTTTACATCGCCAGCGGCGCGGCTGTCGCTGGCTCGCCGGTTTGGCTGCAGATCATGGCCGACGCGCTGGGCGCACCGGTCTACCCCAGCCTTAACCCCGAAACGACGCTGCGCGGCGCGGCCTGCCTGGCGCTGGGACTCGATCCGCCGCCGCAGACCGGCCCGCCCGCCCTGCCGGACGCGGCACGCCACGCCATCTACCGCGCTGCTGGCCAGCGCCAGCGAGCGCTGTACCAGCGCTTGTTCGACGGCTGAGCGCCGTTGCGCCGCGTGACAAGTCTGCTAGAATGGCTCCGGCAGGCGGCATGAGCAGGAGCGCGGCAGGTGGGCGAACAGTTGACGCTGCAGCAGGCGGTGGCGCGGCGGGAAGCGCTGCGCCGCACAGGTGGGCGGCTGGTGCTCACCAACGGCCACTTTGACCTGCTGCACGTGGGCCACTTGGACTACCTAGAGCGCGCCCGCGCCCTGGGCGACGCGCTGTACGTGGGCGTCAACGGCGACGCCAGCACGGCCCGCCTTAAGGGCCGAGGCCGGCCGCTGGTTCCGGCGGCGGAGCGCGCGCGTCTGCTGGCGGCGCTGGCCCCAGTGGACGTTGTGATCGTGTTCGAGGACGACACCGCCGCCGCGCTGGTGCGCGCCCTGCAGCCGGATGTCTACGCCAAAGGCGGCGATTACGCCGCCAAGCCGCTGCCGGAGCGCGCAGCAGTGGAAGCCTGCGGCGGCCAGGTGGCGCTGATTGACTACCTGCCCGGCCGCAGCACCTCAGCGCTGATTGCCCGCATCAAGGCGCTCCCCTGATGATTGACCCAACCGGCGACACGCTGCCAGCGGCCGATGCCCCGCTGCCGCTCAACGCGCCCGAGACGCAGAGCGAGACCAACCGCGGCGTAGCGCGCGCCACCGGTGTGCTGGCGCTGGGCAACATCGCCAGCCGCGTGCTGGGCCTGGCGCGCGAGGTGGTGATCGCCAACCTGTTCGGCGCTACCGGCGCTACCGACGCGCTGCGCGTCGCTGTTGTCGTGCCCAAGGCGCTTTACGACCTGCTGATCGGCGGGCACGTTAACAGCGCGGTGATCCCGGTGCTGAGCGAGGTCATCACCGTGCAGGGCCGCGCCGAGCTGTGGCGGCTGGTGGCTGTGCTGCTCAACCTGGTGACAGCGGTGCTCGCGCTGCTGGTGCTGCTGATTGTGATGTTCGCCGAGCCAATCGTAACCGTGGTCGGCGGCGGTTACAGCGCGGCGGTGCTGGCGCTGGCGGCCAGCCTGCTGCGCATCACCGCCCCGGCGCTGGTGTTCCTGGGGCTGTTCGCCATCCTCAGCGGCACGCTGTACGCGCTGCGCATGTTCACCTGGCCGGCCTTTGCCGGCGTAGTGTTCAACGGCGGCATCGTGCTGGTGACGCTGCTGCTGGCCCCAGCGGCGGCGGTCGGCTGGCCTGCTGGGGACGCAGGGGCGCTGCCGGCGCTGGCGGCGGCGCGGCCGGCTGGCGGCATCGTGGTGGTGGCGCTGGGCTGGCTGGTAGGGGCGCTGGCCCAGCTCGCGCTTCAGTTCATCGGGCTGCGCGGCGCGCCGCTGGTTGACCTGAAGCGCTGGCGTCATCCGGCGGTGCGGCGCATCGTCGTGCTGTACATTCCGGTGATGTTCTCGCTCATCGTTGATACACTGGTCATCCGCACGTTCAGCTACAACCTGGCCAGCCAGACCGGCGAGGGCAGCATCAGCTACATGGACCTGGCGACCACGCTGATACAGTTCCCGCAGGGGCTGATCGCCACGGCCATCAGCATCGCCATCCTGCCGACGCTGGCGCGCCAGGCGGTGCTGACAACCGACGCCGGCCGGGCCGCCTTCCGCGACACGCTCGGCTTGGGGCTGCGGCTGGCTGTTGCCCTGATCCTGCCGGCAGCCGCCGGGCTGTTCGTGCTGGCCACACCGATTGTGGTGCTGCTGTTTGAGCACGGCGCGTTCACCGCCGCCGACACCGCCACCACAGCGCTGGCGCTGCGGCTGTACCTGTTCGGCCTGCCGTTCGCCGCGCTCGATCTGCTGCTGGTCTACGCCTTCTACGCGCGCCAGAACACGCTCACGCCGGCGCTGGTGGGCCTGCTCAGCCTCACGGTGTACATGATCACGGCGCTGACGCTGTTTGGGCGCTTCGGGTTGTTCAGCCTGATGGTGGCCGACAGCGTCAAGCACGCCGTGCACGCGTTGGTCTCGGCCTACCTGCTGCGCCGGCGGCTGAACGGCTTCGGCAGCCAGCGGCTGCTGCCGACCATCGCCAAGGCCGGGCTGGCGGCGCTGGCCATGAGCGCAGCCATCGCGCTGGCGCTGCCGCCGCTGGTCGGCTGGCTGGGCGCGCGCGGCCTGCTGGCGGAGCTGGCGCTGGTGGTCGTCAGCGGCGGGCTGGGCCTGGGCATCTACCTGCTGCTGGCGGCTGCGCTGCGGGTGGAGGAGCTGCGCTGGCTGGCGGCGCTGGCCTGGCAGCGCCTGCGCCGCCCGGTATGAGGCCTAGGGCAGTCCTGGCTGCGCCTGCGCTTAAACCGTCATGAGAACTGGTTTAGCGTTCCAGCCGCTTGCAGGCAGGTCGTGATACGATATATACAGGGTGCGCTCGGTCAACGGCCGGGCGTATTTTTCGCGGTTCGAGTTGTACTGGCTATTTCATCCATGGCATTCAAGCTGGCGCTGCTGCTGCTGCTGACACTCTACCTCGCGGCCTGCCAGGTCGTCCCGGACCTTCCACCTGCTTCCCCGCCGGGCGCATCTGACGCCGCCGAGCCGACCGCCGAAGCGCACGACGGCTGGGCCACCCATGAAAACAACGGCGTGACCCTCAGCATTCAGATTCCCGACGGCTGGCAGAGCTACCGAACGGCCGACGGTATCGTCCTGAGCGAGTACATTGGCACGGCTGAGACGGCTGGCCACCTGCAGGGCATCTTGATGTACGTGTTTGTGCCGCGCATGGACATCTTCGAGCTGCCCACCAGCGACGACGTTAACCTGGCCTGGGCGGTGCTTAAACAGGTGGTGCACAACCCGGACTACGTGGGCCGGGCGCTGGCCAGCGAGCCGCAGGCCTTCGAATGGGATCACCACGACGCAGCCTACTACCTGCTCAACAACCGCGACGGCACGCTCACGCTGCTGCTGGCGATGGGCCTGCCGGGGCGCAAGCTGCTGGTGAGCCACATTAGCATGCCAGAGAGCCACGCCGCGCGCCTGCGCCCGCTGCTGCCCAATCTGCTGGCCACGCTGACCGTCAATGGCGAGCAGATTGACCCCTCCGCCCTCAATCACCTGCCTGACCCGCTGGTGTTCCCCGCTGACGAAAGCGGCGAGAGCAGCGCCGGCTGACGGATTGGCCTCTCTCAACGCCTTGGCCGTTGTGCCTGTTTTGCCCCTGGCAAGCGCGCCGCGCCGGGTGTCAAATAGCCCAGCGCGCAGCCGCCGGCGCATGGCCGCCTGCGCCCTAGAAGGGGGATGCAGCATGTCCGATGTTAGGCCTGTCGAGACCGCAGACGCTCGTTCGCTCAAAACGCTCCCGCGCAACGTGTGGGCAGCGCTGGGCACCAGCTTTCTGACCGATATCTCCAGCGAGATGATCTTCAACTTAGTGCCGCTGTTCCTGGCCAACGTGTTGGGCGCTTCGACCGCCGTCATCGGCCTGATTGACGGTATCGCCGAGACGACTTCCAGCCTGCTCAAGGCCGTTTCCGGCTGGCTGTCAGACCGGCTGGGCAGCCGCAAGTGGCTGGCCGTGAGCGGCTACGGGCTGTCGGCGCTGGCCAAACCGCTGCTGTACTTCACCACGTCGTGGCCTGGCGTACTGGCTGTGCGCTTTGCCGACCGGACCGGCAAAGGCATCCGCACCGCGCCGCGCGACGCGCTCATCGCCGACAGCGTGGGGCCGCAGCAGCGCGGTATCGCTTTTGGCCTGCACCGCGCCGGTGACACAGCAGGGGCAGTCGTGGGGCTGCTGATCGCGCTGCTGGTGGTGTTGGCCACCCAGGCGCAGGCGCTAACGCTGGACCGGGCCACCTTTCAGACGCTGGTGCTGCTGAGCGTCATTCCAGGCCTGCTGGCGGTGATCGTGCTGGCGCTGGGCGCGCGCGAGGTCGCCCACGGCCCGCGCGCGGCCGGCACGCGCCTGACGTTTGGCGCGCTGAGCGGCGATTTCAAGCGCTTCCTGCTGGTGATCGGCGTGTTCACGCTGGGCAACTCGTCCGACGCCTTTCTCATCCTGCGCGCCCAGGAGCGCGGCCTCAGCGTAGCCGGTGTGCTGGCGATGCTGCTCACGTTTAACCTGGTGTACGCAGTTTTCTCCGGCCCACTGGGGGCGCTTTCCGACCGCGTAGGCCGCCGCCGGCTGCTGGTCGGCGGGTGGCTGGTGTACGGGGCGCTGTACCTGGGCTTCGCGGCTGCCGCCGACGCCTGGCAGGTGTGGGCGCTGTTCGCGCTCTACGGCCTGTACTATGCCGCCGTCGAGGGGACGGCTAAGGCCTTTGTGGCCGATCTCGTCCCGCCGGCCCAGCGCGGCACAGCATACGGCTTCTACAACGCCACCGTCGGCCTGGTGGCTCTGCCAGCCAGTGTGCTGGCGGGCGTGCTGTGGCAGGGGGTCGGCGGCTGGCCTGGCTTCGGCCCGGCCGCGCCGTTCGCTGCCGGAGCGGGGCTGGCGCTGGCCGCCTGCGGCCTGCTGGTGGGCTGGCGGGGCCGGCGCTGAGGCTTCAGCGCGCGACGCGCCCAGCGGCGTCGCCGGCCAGCAGGCGCTCCACCTCGGCGGCGCTGACCAAGTTGAAGTCGCCGGGAATGCCGTGCTTGAGGCAGGCGGCCGCCAGCCCGAAATCGAGCGCGTACTGCGGCGCGTCCGGGCGGGTGAGCAGGCCGTAGATCAGGCCGGCCATGAAGGCGTCGCCGCCGCCCACCCGATCCACAATGTGCGTCAGCTCGTAGCGCGAGCTGCTGTAGAGCGCGCCGCCCTGCCACAGCGCCGCGCTGAGGGCGTTGTCGCTGGCGGAGCGCGACTCGCGGAACGTGGTGGCGATAGTCGTCAGGTTGGGGAAGCGCGCGTGCAGGGCGGTGCACAGGGCGGCGAACCGCTCGACGCTGTCGCCCGGCGTGGGCTGCCAGTCCAGGCCGAACATCGGCTGCGCATCGCTCTCGCTGGCCACCAGCACGTCGCACAAGCTGACCATCTCCGGCAGCACGGCGGCAGGCGGCTGGCCCCAGCGCCACAGGCTGGCGCGGTAGTTGGGGTCGCACGACACAGTCAGGCCGCGTTCGCGGGCAGCGCGCACGGCTTCCAGGCAGGCGGCAGCCGTGCCAGGCGTGAGCGCCGGCGTGATGCCGGACCAGTGAAACCAGTCTGCCCCGGCCAGGGCCCGATCCCAATCTACCATACCCTGCTTGAGCTGGGCAAAGGCCGAGTGGGCGCGGTCGTAAACCACGCGCGGGCCGCGCTGCATCGCCCCCTGTTCGAGGTAGTACACGCCCAGCCGGTCGCCGCCGCGCGCGATGTGCGCCGTGTCCACGCCCCAGCGGCGCAGCGCCTCAAGGCAGGCGTCGCCCAGGTCGTTATCGGGCAGGCGCGTCACGAACGCGGCGCTGACGCCGAACTGCGCCAGCGAGACCGCCACGTTGGCCTCGGCGCCGCCGTAGGTGATCTCCAGCGTGGTGGCCTGGCGCAGGCGCAGGCCGTTGGGCGGTGTCAGCCGCAGCATGATCTCGCCAAACGTCACGACGCGCATGAGATACCCTCCCGTTTGACGGCTGGCCCGGCGCACCGCGCGGCGCTGAGGGGCCGGCAGACAATCATTTCAGCAGCAGGCCAGTGGTGACCAGCGTCCGCGCCTCCGCCAGCAGCGCCGGGTGGTTCCACAGCAGCGTGGACAGCGCCTGGGCGTGGCTCATGCGCTCCAGAGGCAGGCTGGCGGCGGTGCTGATCAGCGCGTCGAGCTGCGCCTCTTTCATGCGTGTGAGCACCTTGCGGATGGCGTAAAGCGCGCCGTGCATCCGGCCGTACTGGCGCTGCCAGGCCTGCTCGTATGGGCGCAGCGCGCGGGCCGAGACATCGCCAGCCCGGAGCGCCTCGACAGCCACGCGCACGGCCATGTCCGCGCCGATCATGCCCAGGTTGATGCCGCCCGCCGTCAGCGGGTCGGCCTGGTGCGCGGCGTCGCCCACTACCATGACGCCGTCGGCCACCATACGCTTGAGCACGCCGGTGATGGGAATGCCGCCCGCCACCACCGCCAGCACGCCGGCGCCGGGGCAGCGGCGCTCGACGAAGCGCTCCAACAGCGCCTGCGGGTTGGGGCGCTGTCCGCTGCCGGCGCAGACCACGATGCCCACGTTGGCGATGTCCTCGCCTTTGGGGAACACCCAGATATAGCCGCCGGGGGCCAGCGTCTCTGGCCCCACGTGGTATTCGCACACGTTCGGCTCCATGCGCCCGCGCATCCCGCTGAGCAGGAACTGCACGCCGGCGTAGTAATCGCCCAGCGGCGGGTTGGTCTTAAGGCCGGCCCAGCGCGCCACCTGCGACTCGACGCCGTCGGCGGCGATCACCAGGCGCGCGCGCACCTCGTAGGTGCGGCCCAGGCTGCGCACAACGACGCCGGCGACAGCGCCGGCTGCGTCGCGCAGCAGGCCGGTCGCGGCGCTGCTGGCGCGCACCTCAGCGCCAGCCTCGGCGGCGCGGCGGGCCAGCGCCAGATCGAACACCTTGCGATCCACCACCGCGGTCGGCTCGGTGGGCGGCACTTTGACGCGCGCGCCGCGCGTGTTGTAAATAGCGAAGTAGTCAATGTAGGCGTTCACCCAACGGTCGTCGAGCGGGATGAACGGCTCGGCCGAGACATAGCTGATCGCCTCGCCGCAGCGCACCGGCGCGCCGATCTCCTGGCGTTTCTCAAGCAGCAGGGTTGTTAGCCCAGCCTGAGCTGCGCGCATCGCCGCAACCGAACCCGCCGGGCCAGCCCCGACAACCACGACGTCGTACTGCGGTTTCATGAAGTCATTTGAACGCTGTCCGGCGCGATCAACGCCAGCGCCTGCACCGGGCACACCAGAACGCAGCGATTGCAGGCAGTGCACGCGTCCTGGTTCACGGTCAGCGTGAGGCCGATGAGGTGCAGGCACACCGGCGGGCAGACGGCCACGCACGCGCCGCACGAGTGGCACAGGCTGTGGTCAATGTCGAGCAAAACGGTAGCTAGCGCTGCCGCTGCCGGGCGGTCTGCCCCCGGCCTAAAGCGCCTGAACATGTGTCGAAATCCTCCCCCTAAGACAGCGTTCGGTCGCGCTTGCTGAATATTATAGCTTGAGTCGCGCACAGCGGTTCACGCGATTCAGCGGGGCGCGCATTCGGAAAATGGGAGCAGAAGCGCGCTGGGAAGCGCCAGCGCTCCCCGCTGCGCCGCTGCCCTCGCTGCATTAGGGGCGATGCTGCTTGAGCGCGCTCCGGCTAGGGCAGGTCAACGACGAAGACGTCCGCCGCACTCCACGGCCCCCAGCCGCCGCTTGCGAGCTGCGCCCGCACGCGCCAGTAGTACAGGCCCTCTTCCGGCGCGCTGATTGTGAGAGCCAGCGCCGGGCCGGCGTCGTAGGTCGCCGCGCCGACAAACGCCGGGCTGCGCGCCACCTGCACCTGATAGGCCAGTGCGTCGGTCACACGCCCCCAGGTGAGCTGGGGCTGGTCAGTGGCGAAGACGTTGCGCTCCGGGGCGACGTTGGGCGGCGATACCGCGCGCACGCCGCGCGTCTCGCTCCACTCGCTGGTGTTGCCGGCGGCGTCTGCAGCGCGCACGCGCCAGTAATACGTCACGCCCAGGTCGAGCAGCGGCGTGGTGTAGCTGGTGGCGCTGGCGCGGGCCGGCGCAGCCAGCGCCGGGTCAGTCGGGTGAAGCTGGACGTCGTAGCCCACCGCACCGGCCACCGGCAGCCATGTAAGGGCCGGCTGGCGCGTGGTGACATCCGCGCCGTTTGCTGGTGCGCTGAGGGCCGGCGCCGGCATGATCACGCGGAACTGGGCGGTCATCGTCCTGCCGGGGTTGCTGATGTCGAACAGGCCGAAATACCGAGGCGCGCTGGTGTAATACGAACTGGTGTTGGGCAGCGTTGATGGGCCGAAGGCGCGGCGCTGCTCCAGGCCGGGGAACGGGTCGCTCGCGTCGCCCGGATTGCGTCCGAACTCCAGGTCGAGCGCGCCGTCGGCCTGCTCCAGCGCTACACGGAAGTGATTAGCCCCGCACAGCCAGTTGTTGTGCTGGCGGCACTCGAGGCTGTTGCTGCCGATCACGGCTTCGTCCACGTGCCAGATGAGCAGGCCAGCCCCCGGCAGGTGGGAGTCATAACCGACCTTCTGCCGGTTCTCCACCAGGAAGTACTCGCCGGGGCGGCTGGTGTTGAGGCGGTAAGCGACCGAGCTGTCGACCGCGGCGGGCAGCGCGATGCCCTGCGTGGTCGTTAAAACCGTCGGGTTGGTGAAGCCCAAGAAGACCTTCGACCAGGCGTCAAGGTGCGCTGGGCTGGCCCCCGTGCCGCCCGGCCCGTTCCACGAGCCGCTGCTCATCAGGCTCCAGCGGCCCACGCCCTCAGACGAGTAGTCAATATCGTACAGATCGGGCAGGCCGAAGGCGTGCCCCAGCTCGTGCGCGAGCACGCCGATGGTCAGGTCACCGGGGGTGTCGATGTACTCCGGCTGCATGGTGTAGCTGTCCACGCGCACGCCGTCCACCAGCGGCGGGTAGAGGACGCTCCACGCGTGCGACCAGATGTCCGAGGGCTGGCCGGTGACCTCCGCGCCCGGCCCGGCGTGGATGACGGCCAGCGTGTCCACCCAGCCGTCGCCGTTGTTGTCGTACTGCGAGAAGTCCACCACTGGGTCGACGGCGGCCACCAGGTCCTCGACCAGGCGCTGGCAGTTGTTGGGGTAGCTGTAAAAGGGAAAGACCAGGTCGTTAGGGTCGCCCAGGCAGTAGCTGTTGTTGACATAGTAGCCGCGCGGCTGCGGCGCCGTGCGCCAGCCGACGGCGCTGGGCAGCGTAACGCTAACGCCCACGATGTCGAGCTGGTTGTACGACACCTCGCGGTAGTAGTGGCGGACGGACGGCGGATCGGCGCTGAACAGCAGTGTATCGAAGCTGGTGACGTTAATGCTGGGCGAGCGCGGATAGTCGCTGAACTCCACCAGCAGCGCCAGCAGGCGGAACGTCTGGTTCTGCGGGAAGACCATGCGCGGCCCCGGTTCCAGGCCGCCGGTGCGGGCCATCTGCGGGAACATCTGCCCTAGGCTGGTGGCCTCGGCGGCCATCTGGGCGGCCAGGTCTGGGTGGGGCACCATCACGCGCAGCGGCGGCCGCCGCCCGCCCGGCCATTCGGAGTCGGGCACAGGCAGGTCCGGCTCAAGCGGGTCTGCCGGCGTGGGCTGGCTCACGACGTTAGCGCCGCCGCCCACCGCGACCACGCCGCCGGTCAGGACAAGCTGCCGGCCCAGAGCCAGCTCTAGAGCGGCCACGCCGGCGGCCTGCGGCGCGGCGAACGACGTGCCGCTGAGCGCAGCGTAGCCCCCGCGGGGCTGCGCCGCCAGGATGTCGCGCCCCGGCGCGTACAGGTCAATTTCCGGGCCGTGGCTGCTAAAACTGCTGCGCTGCAAATTTTGATCCACGGAGGCGACGGCCACCACCGGCGCGAAGGCCGCCGGGTAGAGCACGCTGCCGCCGGTGTTGCCCGCCGCGGCGATCAGCGTCGCGCCGCGCGCAGCAGCGTAATCCACAGCGTTCTGCATCACGGTGGACGGGCTGGCCCCGCCCAGACTCAGGTTAATGACCGGCGCGCCCAGGTCCGCGGCCATCGTGATGGCGGCGGCCACGCTGGAATACGTGCCTATGCCCTGCGCGTCCAGCACGCGCAGCGGCAGGATGCGGGCATGCGGAGCGACGCCGGCCATGCCCGCGCCGTCGTGGGCGGCTGCGATGACACTGGCGACAGCGCAGCCGTGGCCGAATGGGTCCTGCGGGTCGGCGTCGTTCTCGACGAAATCCCAGCCAGGCAGCACGCGGCCGACCAGATCGGGGTGGTCGGCGCAGATTCCGCTGTCAATCACGGCCACCGTCACCGGAGCGGCGTTGGGCGGCAGCGCGGCCCAGCCGGTCGGCGCGCCGATCACGGGCAGCGCCCACTGCTGCGGGTAGAGCGGGTCACGCACCGGCGCGCTCTGCAGCGCCACCACCAAGTAATCCGGCTCGCTGGCGGCCACAGCGGGCGAGGGCGGCAGCGGCGCGGCGGCGGTTTCTGGCGGCAGGCTGACGATCACCGCCCCCAGCGGGCCGATCTCCCCCTGCACCGTCGCGCCGATGCTGTTTAAGTAAGCGGCGCGCTCGGCTGGCGAGGCGTCCGGCGCGAAGGTGATGACCGCCTGGCCCGGCGCCGGCTCCTGCGGGACCATCAGCCTGACCGGCTCGCCGGCCGGCAGGGCGCTCGCAGTGGGCGCTGATGTTGGCGCAGGCAGCGGCGGGGCCAGCGTGGGCCGGTCGGTAGGGGTTAGGGTGGGCTGCTCAGTGGGGGGCAGCGTCGGCGTGCTGGTTGGAACAGCGGTTGGGCTGGCGCTGGCGGCTGGCATATCGGCCAGAACGGCGCGCGTAGGCGGCGCGGCTGGCGGCTCTGGGGCCGCTGGCGGGCGCAGCACGACGGCCGCCAAGACAACAGCGAATGCGATCAGAAACGGCGTCCAGCGCTGCGCGCGAAACCTCATGAACGGCGTCATCTCTACAACCCCCTGTCAACTATGAACGTGCCGGTCGTGCTCCACCAGCCCCAGGCGGCGGGGCCGCTGCGGGCGCGCACGCGCCAGTAGTACGTGCCGTTGGGCAGCGCGCCGGGCGACGTTTGCAGCGTCCCGGCCGGCAGCGTGTCGCTGTTGTAGACCAGGCGGGTGAAGGCCGGGTCCTGCGCCACCTGCACGTGGTAGGCTTGCGCCCAACTGATCGGCGTCCAGGTCAGCGCTGGCGCGCTGGTGAAGCGGTTGAGGACGGGCGCGGCGAAGACAGGCGACTCAACCTTGAGCGCGCGCGCGGCGCTCCAATCGGAAATATTGCCTGCCGCGTCGAAGGCGCGCACGCGCCAGTAGTAGGTCGTGAGCAGCAGCGGGCCGGTAGGAATGTGGAAGTTGGCGGGCGCGCTGGCGATCAGCGGCGCGGTGAAGGCCGGCGACGTGCTGAGGGCGATCTCGTAGCGGGCAGCGCCCACCACCGGCAGCCAGACGAAAACCGGCTGCTGCGTGTAGGTGGCCGTGTTGTTGGCCGGCAGGTGCAGCGTGGGCGCGCGCGGGGGGACGGTGTCCACGTAGAGCAGGCGCGCCGGACTCCACAGGCCAGGCCGCCCCTGGGCGTTGACGGCGCGCACGCGCCAGAACCACGGCCCGTTGTCGAGGGCGAGGGCGGCGGGCACGGTGAAGCCGCTCTCGGTCACGCCGTCGGCGGGGGCGTAGGCGCGC
>Ga0308414_1002214_pt1 | contig 12712 bp, 7 predicted proteins | sample HotsprSampleOS50_FD_205667 | JGI IMG/M metagenome (GOLD analysis project Ga0308414, IMG submission 205667) | Hot spring phototrophic mat microbial communities from Octopus Spring, Yellowstone National Park, Wyoming, United States - 20090730_OS50 ... | reverse complement strand
TGAACGTCCGGGACGCACACGCATACTGCACGTGGCTGTCGTCGGTCACCGGTCGGAGGTGGCGTCTGCCGACGGAGGTTGAATGGGAGAAAGCCGCCCGGGGGACGGACGGCCGCAGGTATCCCTGAGGCGACGAGCCGCCCACTCCGAAAATTGCACACATGGAGTTGTCCGAGCGGATGCCCGATGTCGGCACCTACCCGCGGAACGTGTCTCCGTACGGGTGCTACGACATGGTCGGGAACGTGTGGCAGTGGTGCTGGGACGAGTTCCGGTCGCCGGGGTGCTCGCCGCGGGATTGGTCCGGCTGGGGAATCCCGTAGACGGCGGGCTGTCGGTGGCGTGCCCGATGCGCGATCTGGCGGGGGTTCTCGGGCTGCACCCGTACGAACAGTTTTCATACCTCCGGCCGGAACTCGCCGGGATGGTGCTCGCCGCGTGCCTGACGGCCGTACTCAAACGGTCCTTCAACTCTGAGAGCGGGGGTATGCCCGGGCTCCGGTTCATCGCCGGCACGGCGGTGGCGCTTCCGGTGTTCGTGTTCATCGGCTGTCCGATGCGGATGTTCCAGCGACTTGCCTTCGGGGATCCTGCGGCGATTGCCGCAGGCATCGGGCTGGCGGTCGGGGTATTCGTCGGAACCGCACTGCTGAAACGCGGATTTTCGTGGGGTCCGTCGAGGCCGGCTGCCGGCGGGTGGAGTATCCTGGTACCAGTGGCAGCGATGTTCATTGCGGTGTTCGGATTATTCAGGCCCGCGTTTCTTTCCGGTACGGTCCGGGGACACGCGCCGTTCTGGACTGCGTTCGCGGCGGGGGTGGTGGTCGGCGCGCTCGCCCAGCGGACCAAACTGTGCTTCATCGGCGGTTTGCGGAATCTGTTCGCCGTGGGAGACCTGACGCTGTTGACGGGCGCGGCGGGATTCACGACGGCAGTTTGGCTCGCTGGTGCTGCGCTCGGGCTTTCACACCCGGGGATTACGCGCGTCGGTCTGGACGACTGGTTCTGGAGCGGTGCGGCGATGTTCGCCGTGGGGCTCGGCAGCACGCTGCTGGGCGGATGCCCGTTCCGCCAGCTCATTCTCGCGTCACAGGGCAGGGTGGATGCAGCGCTGGTACTGTTGGGCGTCATGACCGGCGCGGCGGCGTACCGTACGGATATCGCGTTCATTGCAGGCTCGCTGGAGCCTGTCGGAAAGATCGCTGTCATCGCCGTAATGCTCGTTTTTGCGGCGATGGGTGCCCTGGTTCGCAGACGATGATCTACCTGGACCACGCCGCCTCGTCGTTCCCGAAAGCCCCAGGGGTGATTGACGCGGTTGGCGCATACCTGTCGCTCCCGGCGGGGAGTCCCGGACGGGCCGGGTACGGAACCACGGTGGAGGCGTCGCGGGTAATATTCGCCGCGCGCGAGTCGGTGGCCGCGCTCTTCGGGGTCAGGGACTCGCGGCGGATCATCTTCACTTCGGGAGCGACCGAATCGCTCAACATCGTGATCAACGGCCTGCTGCGCCCGGGCGATGTGGTGGTGACCACGCGCATGGAACACAACTCGGTCGTGCGACCCCTCGTGCGGCTCTCCCGAGAGCGCGGGGTGAAGGTCCGGGTGTTGACGTCGGATCCTGCGCCGGAGGAATTTTCTGGTGCGCGGCTGGCGGTCGTCTGCCATGGGTCCAACGTCACCGGAGAACTGGCGCCGGTGGAACGGATCACCGACCTCGCACACCGCGCCGGCGCCCTGGTGCTGCTCGATGCGGCGCAGACCGCGGGAACGCTCCCCCTGAACCTCCCCGAACTCGGGGTGGATGCCATGGCATGTTCGGGGCACAAGGGGCTCTTGGGTCCCCAAGGCACCGGGGTGCTGTACCTCCGCGAAGGGATGCAGTTGCCCGAGCCGCTGAAGGTGGGAGGAACCGGCAGTCGTTCGGAATCAGAGCTTCAGCCGGAGTTCCTGCCCGACCGCTACGAGAGCGGAACGGCGAACGGGCCCGGTATCGCCGGGCTGGGAGCCGCCGTGGAGTTCCTGCGTCGCTACGGCGTAGAACGCATCGCGGACCACATCGTCTCTCTCGGCGAGCGGTTCCTGGAGGGAGAGAGCAGCATCGCTGCGGTGCGCCTGTTCGGCCCGAAAGCCGCGCGCGACAGGCTCGGGACGTTCTCGCTGGTGATTCCCGGGAGAGACAATGCGAGGGTGGCTCTCCAGCTGGAGCAGCGGTACGGCATCGCGGTGCGCGCGGGGTTGCACTGTGCACCGTGGGCCCATCGGGCGATCGGCACGTTCCCCCAGGGAACGATCCGCGTATCCCTGGGACATTCCACGACCGCTGCGGAAGTTGATACGGTGATCGCGGCGTTCCGGGAGATTGCGTCGTGAACCGCACGGCAAAATGCATCCTCACGTTCCCGTCCATGTTCGAAGTCCTGGACGCGGAGCGGATCCTCCGGGCTAGGGGGTTTTCGGTACAGGCCGTGCCGGTTCCCCGGGTCATCAGCTCAGACTGCGGCGTCGGGTTGGGGTATGCGTGTGATGATGAACCGGCGATCCGTGAAACGCTCTCTGCAGCAGGCAGAGCGTCAGCGGGATACCACCACTATGAAGACTGATGTTTTCGATCGCATCCTCGACGGATGCATGGTGCTGCTGTTGGCGGGTGTCGCGGTGGTGTTCTGGCCGTGGTCGTTCGAGCACCACGCCGCCAAGAACCTGCTGGTGCAGGGTGTGGGGTTCATCACCGGCGGCGCGTGGGCGGTGAAGTACCTGCTGCGGGGAGAATGGCCGGTGCGTTCCGGGAACGGGCGGTTCCTGTGTCTGCTCGGGTTGTTCGCGGTTTCCGGGATGGTTTCGCTGCTGTTCGTGTCGCCGTTCGCCGGCCCCGCGAAAGAAGACCTCATGCTCAGGATACCTTACGTACTGCTTGCGGCCGTGGCGATGACCGAGTGGTCGTCCGCGGAAAAAATCCGCCGCGCGGCGATGTGCATGGCGCTCGGGTTCGGCGTGGTCACGGTGTACGGCGTGGTTCAGGCGCTCGGGATGGATCCCATGCCGTGGAAGGTGAGCCACGGTGCCAGGGTCTTCTCCACGATGGGCAATCCGAACATGCTCGCCGGCTATGTGGTGGCGGTGCTGCCGTTCATGTTTCTCGGTGTACGGGAATCCGCCGGGGTGCGGAAAGTGATGTATGCCCTCGGGCTCGCCGGCGCGTATCTGATGGTGTGGCTCGCCGGCAGCAGGTCGGGGTTCATCGGCGCGGGTGCGGCGAGCGTCGTCATGCTGTGGCCACGGGACATCCGCAGGGCGGCGCGGTGGCTGGCGATGTGCGCGGCCGTAACAGCGGCCGTTCTTGCGGTACAGCGGCTGAATGTGGAACGGCACAAATCAGTGGCGGAACGCAGGTTCATTCTCCTCACCGCGGTTGATCTGATCCGCGAGAAACCGCTGCTCGGCCACGGATTGGGATCGTTCCGCGTATTGTACCCGTCGGCGCGCAGGGTGGAGACGTGGTCTCTGCAGGAACAGTGTTTCGTCCAGTGCCGGAATGTGTACAACGAGTTCCTTGAAGTCGCGGTGGATGAGGGAGTGATCGGGCTGGGCATATTCCTGGTGCTGATTGCGGCGGCTCTCCGGAGCGGTCTCGGAGGTGCGCCGAAGGATCGCATCGGCGCGCAGGCGCTCCTGGCCTCTCTGGCCGGGGTGCTTGCGGCGAACACCGTCTCACTGACGCTCAGGTACGCGAGCACCGGTGCGTACTTCTGGGTGACGCTGGGGCTCGCCGCCGGGCAGGGCGGGGCGCTCCCGGCAAGCGCGGTCGGCCGGAACAGAACGTCCGCGAAACCGCGCCTTCGGTACATCCTCACGGCGGCGGCAGCGGCGGCCGCGGTTGCCGGAGTCGCCGCCGCGGTACGATACTTCATTGCGGACTGGGCGGTGATGTCCGGGGTACGCTACTCGCGGGAAGCGTACCGGCTGGCAGACACCGAAGGTGATATTGTCCGCGATATTCTCGTGACCGGCGGCGTGTACGAGTCGGACCCCGCCCTGTGGGAAAAGGCTGTTGCGGAGTACCGGCGGGCGCTCGCCGCGGTGCCCGATTCGGTGAACGCCCTGTACTTCCTTGCGAACGCTTTCAACCGCCGCTGGGACATGCGGGTGCTTTGCGAGCCGCGGTGGGGGGATCGACCGGGAGAGGCGCGGACGGACTTTGAGCGTGCGGAGGAGCTCTACACCACTCTGGAGCGTCACTCGCCGGACTTCATTGAGGTACACTACGAACGCGCGATGCTGTATCTCAAGAAGGGCGACCTCCTCCGGGCGAAGGAACGGCTGGAACGGTACATCCGTCAGAAGCCGTATTTTGCGAAAGCGCAGTACTACTTAGGCAAGATTTACATGTCGTTGCAGCGGTGGGATGACGCGGAGGAATGGCTCCAGGAAGCGCTGCACCTCAACGACCGGTTTGTGTTGGCGCACGCGGACATCGCGGTGGTGTACCACAAACTCGGCAAGCGGGATCTGCGGGACGAAGCGGTGTTCCGTGCACGGGAATGGGCACCTCCGCTGGCCGACAAGCTCCTCGGCAACGCGTTCGCCAAGGCGGGGGAGTTCGAGCGAGCGCTGGAGCACTACCGGAAAGCCCGTGAGGCACGCCCGCAGGATCCGGAGGTTCCGTACGAGATGGGCTGGTGCTTCATCCACGTGCAACAGTGGGAGAACGCCGCCCGCGCCTACCGGGACGCGCTCCGGATAGACGATCGGTTCATCAAGGCGTGGATCAATCTGTCGAGCGTCCTGGGTGAAACAGGTGACCGCCGGGGTGCGATGGAGGCGTTGCAGCGGGCGATGCACATCGATCGCGCCTACGTGCAGTGGCTGCTCGGCGCCGCGGGTGCGAGGTAGGTCTTCTGAAACGTAGTGTATATATACACACATGAGAAGTTAAGAAAAGTCTTGACATTCGTGTCGAAGTTGAGTATATGGCAGGGGAGAGGCGGATGATGTATCGCGCAGGAGGGAGGGGGCGATGAATAACAACGCACGGTATTTCCTCGGGCTGTTCGTGTAGGTAGTGGCGATGGCTGTTCCCGGTCTCAACGCGGCCCAGGTCAATCCCTACGCGTCGCATTCGCGTACCGGCAACCGGGTGGTGTTCACCTGCACCGGTTCGCACCGGGTTCGCATCACGGTGTACAAGCCGGAGATGGCCCGCATCGAGTTTTCATCCAACGGAGACTTCCTGGACGGCGAGTCCGGGTTCTACCTCCTGCGCGCCAGCTTCAACGAAAAGACGTATCCGGCGGTGACGTTCTCAGTGACAGACCAGGGGACGTACGTTGCCATCCAGACATCATCAATGACCATTCGAGTGCAGAAGAACCCGCTCCGGGTGCAATACTACGACGCCACTAATACGACGCTCATTACCAAGGATTCGGACGCACGCGGAATGGACACCGAAAACCCGCGTCTGAGGCTAGTACGCAATGTCGGGGAGCATTTTTTCGGGTGGGGCGGAGGGCGAGACATCATGCAGGGAAACCTGCCGGCCCAGCTGGATAAGACCGGGTTGCGAATCGGCCAGAATCTGACCACCAACTTCGACATCAAGTGGTGCAACGACGCACCGTTCCTGTTCAGTACTGACGGTTACGCGGTTTTCTTTCTGAACACGGAACACCCGTATTCAGGGGTCGCCGGGGTGGATATCTCGCAACCAGGGCAGGTGGACTATATCGGTGACTATGCCGACGTGGGGACGATTCTGAGGTATTATTTTTTCTATGGACCGTACGCGCGATGTATAGACAACTACACCGAACTCACCGGGAGACCCGCCAAACTCACGAAAAAGTTCTACGGCATCCATCACGTCTGGTGGGGTGGCACTAACGTCAGCTGGCCGTGGAGCACGTATACCACGTGGGCGGACAACTGGCGTACGCACCAGTTTCCTTGTGATGTTGTCTGTCTGGACATCATGTACCAGTGGGGCAGAATCGGCTACTCCCAGGGCGACGGCAATCCCTATGGTCTCGGCAATCCCGACTCTGGGCTTGTCAGCATGTTCCAGCACTTCAAGCAGCGGGGTTTCATCGTGGGGGGACAGGTAAGAGGGTTTGGTATCCCGGGATGCTTCCCGGATCCCCCGGGGAACATAACGCTCGATGCGAACCCATACGCCAGCGTGGCGGTTGACCGGGGGTTCGATTTCGCATGGTACGACCGGTGTTGGTGGAACGACTATCACATGGATGAGGATTCACGCAATGTATGGAGACAGGCCCACCGGGGCGATGATTCCATGGTGTGGGTACGCTACGGGTGGTTCACGCAGTCGGCGCAGGCGTTTCCTGCGAGTCACCAGGGAGACTACATCACGGCCTCTGGAGCATGGCGAATCGTTCCGGGAATGATAGACCGCGCCATAGTTGGTTATCACATTGATGGAACGGATCTCGGCAGCGACCTGTGGAACGTTATCGGCACGTCATTCTGGCCTGTCGTTTCCTTCCATAAGGCTGGGGCGGCGGGCACCGGGAATGGCGGGCATGACGACGGCTCGGCCGAGAACCCGTGGACACTCTCTCTGGACGCGCAGAATCTGTGGCGGAAATGGAACAACTTTCACTACCAGCTCATCCCCTACCTCTTCTCATACGGAACAAAGGCGCACTACACTGGGATGCCGGTCATACGCCACATGTTCATGATGGACGAGAAGAATCCGGAGACGTACAACAAAGATCGTCAATGCTATGTTGGCGACTGGCTCCTGGCGTCACCGTACTACCCCGATGGTCCCGGAGATGCGGGTACGGGCATCAGGAACGGCATCTGGCTCCCGGCAGGGGAGTGGTACGATTGGTGGACCGGGACCAAATACACAGGACCGACGACAATCAACTACAACTGCAATCCCACCGGCACCCTTGATGGCCGGAGACTGCCGCTGTTCGTCAAAGCGGGCGGTATCGTGCCGATGATGCCGCAGATGCTGTACGTCGGTAACATCCCCGAAGACCCCATAACGGTCGGTATCTGGCCGTTCGGAACGACTTCGTTCGACCTGTACGAGGACACCCGGCCCGTGGTCACCACGATCACCAGTGCGCATACTCCGGGAACTCAGACCGTCGTGACATTCAGCGCGTTCCCGGGCAGCATCTATAGTCCTCCATCAAGAAAGTACGTCATAGAACTGTACTGCAGCACCGCGCAACCACAGAGCGTGTCCCGGGATGGAACGGCTCTTGCGAGACATACGACGAAAGCGGCGTTTGACAGTGCGACTGCGGGATGGTACTACGACGCTTCCGTGAGGGGTGGGACATGCTTCTGCAAGCCGAACGGGAATGCGCAGGCCGGCTTCAGCGTAACGTTCACGTACGGCGCTGCAGGTGCGCCGGCGAAAATACTGTGCAGTGCAACGCCGGCGGTGATCCCCGCGGACGGTATGGCGATCACCACGGTGACTGCGCGCGTCTGTGACGCGAACGACCTCACCGTCAGTACGGCGGTGGCGGTCACCTTCTCGGTCAGCGGGGGAGGGACACTGGTGGGTGACAATCCGGTGATCAGCGCGGCGGGTATGGCGACGATCCGCTACCAGGCGGGAGCGGTGCCGGGGACGGCGACGGTGACCGCGAGCGCAACGGGGCTCACTCCCGGGACGGTGGCGATCAAACAGAACAGTCTGCCCGCGGTGGTTATGACTGCGCCGGTCGCCGGCAGCACCTATACCGCGCCAGCGACGATCACCCTGGCGGCGACGGCGTCTGATACTGACGGATCCGTCCAACGGGTGGAGTTCTACCGGAACAGCTCCCTGCTCTACACCGACACGACGAGTCCCTACAGCTACTCCTGGACCGGGGTTTCAAGTGGAACGTACCTGCTGAGCGTCCGTGCGACCGACAGCGACAACGGGACCAGCAGCGGCACGGCGGTGAGTGTAACCGTGTACCCTGCCAATCAGCCGCCGGTAGTGACGCTGGTCAGCCCGGTCACCGGCAGCACCTACACAGCGCCCGCCGCCATCACCCTCATCGCACAGGCGACCGATGCGGATGGTTCGGTGACTCTGGTGCGTTTCTACCAGGGGAGCACGCAGCTGGCGACGGTCAGTGCAAGCCCGTACAGGTATGAGTGGTCTTCGGTCGGTCCGGGGGTGTACCAGCTGCGCGCCGTCGCGCAGGACAACGCAGGGGCGGTGAGCACTAGCGCGGCGGTGCTGGTGACCGTGAACGTGGCGACGAACAGCGCGCCGACGGTATACATCACTACACCGACGAGCGGTGCGGTTTTCCCCTACCTGTCTACTATTACGATCCAGGCGGCGGCGAGTGACACGGACGGCAGTGTGGTCGTGGTGGAGTTCTACCAGGGCACGACTCTGTTGGGTGCGGATTCCGCCAGCCCGTACCAATACACATGGGCGATTGTTTCCAGCGGTACCTACAGCCTGACCGCATGGGCGACCGATAACGGCGGTGCGGTAGCGATATCATCGGCGGTCACCATTACGGTGCGCGCACAGAACAGTCCACCGGCGACCGTCATCACGAATCCGCCGGGCGGAGCACGGTACACCGCGCCTGCAAGCATTGTCATTGTTGCACCGACCACGGACTCTGACGGTCAGGTATTGCGCGTGGAGTTTTTCGCCAACGGGGTGCAGCTCGGCTCGGACCCGCCCCCCGTACGAGTTCACGTGGTCGGATGTTGCAATCGGCACCTACACACTGGTTGCATCGGGCGTAGATGACGGCGGTGCCGTCGGCAACTCTCCCCCGGTAACGGTATATGTTGCACCACCGTCCAACTCCAGCCCTACCGTCACGATCACGAACCCGAATGACGGGGCGACGTTCACCGCGCCGGTGACCATCAGCATAACCGCTGCTGCAACAGACACCGACGGGACGATAACGGTGGTACGGTTCTACAGCGGGACGACGCTGCTTGCCACCGACAGCACAAGCCCGTATGAGTACACCTGGACCGGCGTTACGGCGGGTACTTACGTCCTGACCGCCCAGGCGGAGGATAACGGCGGTGCTGTAGAAATCTCCACCGGAGTGACGATAACGGTCAATCCGGAACCCCAACCGACGCAGCCGGTTCTGCAACCGGGAGAGGTGCGGGTGGTGGGCGGGCCCCAGGGGTACATTGATGCGACGGTCACGCCGGGCGCGACGGTTCGTTTCCGGAGGAAGACGGCCGGCAAGACGACGGTGAAGATCTTTGACCTGCGGGGCCGTCTGGTGGCGGAAAAGACCAAGGACGGCTATGCCGGCATTGATGACGAGGTGGTGTGGAACACCGCAGAGATCTCCACCGGGGTGTACCTTATCCGTGTGACAGGGAGCGGGATTGACGAGCGCAAGCGTGTGGTGATCGTTCGCTGAAGAAGGGAGGGGGACCGACGATGGAACCGAAGGGAGGTGTGGTTGGGTATGCTGTGTGTATCGGTGTAGGATTGGTTATTTGCGGTGCAGTGGGCGTGGTGGAAGCCGTCATGCTTGATTTCCAGCTGCAGCGGCAGTCGACGCAGCCGGCGGGAACCGAGTGGGTGCAGCACGGGCGCGACGCCCAGCGCACGGGGTACCAGCCGCACGCAGTGGCGCACCCGTGGCGGTGAAAATGGTCATGGAACGGGCCGAACGCCTCGGGAGGGCTTGCCTCGGGGCACCACACACTGCCGAGGAATGTCCAACCCATAACTGGGGGAACATATGTTTTCATCGCCGACGGTTCCAACGGCGTCCGCGTTCTCAACAAGTCGGACGGTTCGGTGGCGAGGACACTCAGCCCGGGCGGGAACTGCAACGGCACGCCGGCGTATGACATCTCCTCAGGGATGCTGTTCATTCCCTCCAGCAACGGCAACCTGTACAAGGTGAACCCCGCGAACGGCTCCACCGCGGGGATGTACAACGCCGGTAGCGCTATCGTTGGTGGGGTGTGCCTGATAAATGGTCGTGCGTTCGTTTCCGCAGGCAGCACGGTGAAAGCGGTGGATATTGCCGGGATGACGGAGGCATGGTCGTACTCCGCCGGGTCCCCCGTGGTGATGCCGCCGGCATACTCGTCTTCGAGGGACGCTGTGGTGGTGACGCAGAACCTCAACGTGCACTGCATCAAGAACTCGGACGGGAGCGCGAAGTGGTCCCCGGTGAAGCCCACGCCGGGCACGTATTCCTCCGGGTCCACTGAGGCGGACTGGGGCTGGCCGGTGATTGCGGAAGTGCACGGGTACGTGCTGGTTCGTTACCGGTTGCCGTGGAGCACGTTATGGACTTGGAGCCCGTGGCCGACGGACAACGCCACGATGCGGTCAAACCTGCAGGGGAATCCGTCACAGCAGTGCGTGTTCGCGCTGGACCTGGACGATGGCTCGGTGCCGTTCATCTGCAACGTCGGCAACGGCGGCTGGGGGGATAACGACTTTCTGCCGATGGGTCCGGCGCCGTGCGTTCGGAAGTTCGATAACGGCAACGAGGTTGCCTACACTGTGTGCCGGGGGGATTCCGGCTCCGGGCAGGATGGCCGGTCGGACTCTCACTTCGGGGAGCTGATGCTGGACAACACCACGGTGAGCGGCTGGCAGGCCGGGTATGTCCGGTTCATCGATTACGGGAGTGACTTTGGCGGTTCGGAAGGGTTTGCGTTCCCGCCGACGGACGAACAGCCGTTCATCACTGTTGCGGGGGACCAGGTGCTGGCGGGGCACTGGGCGCTGGGATTGGCGCTGCAGATGAACGACCGGTCGGCAAGCCGGGGAACGTTTGCGAGTCCTATCACCGTGACGTATCTGTCACACTTTGTCACGTCCCAGCAGAGCCAGGGATTCTCGGCAAGCCACTACGTTGGGACGCCTTTCGGGCAGGAGCCGGACTGGCGTGAGGTGCCGCTCGGATTCTACATCTACTACAACCTCGGGTCGGTGTACGACAGTTATTGGAGCAACTACGCCTGCTGGGTGGTGAGCGACGGTTTAGTGCTGTACCGCAGCTGCGACTCTGCGATCATTGCGTTGGAGAGCGGGAACCCGCTCGCGGCGGTGGACCGTGATCCGACATGGGGAGAGCTTGCCGAGGCCGCCGCAGCGGAGGAACACTACCGTGCGACGGACAATCCGCGAGCAGTTGACCGGCCAGCCCGCGGTCCGGCGATCATCACGCACGAGGAGGTGTGGAACCACGTCGGCGAGGTGAAAACGGTGGCGGGGACTATCCGGTACATCCACAACAACGGCAAGACAACCTGTCTCGGGTTCAAGAATCCCCACCAGGGAGCGTTTGCGGTAATGATCCGGGAACGCGACCGGGGCAACTTCCCGGCGGTGCCCGAGGAATACTACCGCATCGGGCAGGCTATCCGGGTGACCGGGAAGATAGTCTGGTACCAGGGTGATCCGGTGGTTTATGCGGAACATCCTGACCAGATCGAGATAGTCCACCAGTTCACCTGGCGGCGCCCTGAACGGTAACAGGAACGACACCTGAACACGCCGGGGGCGGATCCGGGGCCCCCCGTCCCCGGTGACGGTTTCTCGAGGTTCGAGGTACTCTCACAGAGATGCAGGCATGCAACGTTCAGTGTCCATGGACATGAAGGCCAGTTGCTGCAGTACGCGGACGCGTGACGGTGTGTATGCCGGCGTTCCGAGTCTGAGATAGCCCTCGTTTGTTACCTTCTCACCAGGGAGCATCTCCGCACGGTTAAAGTATTCCCAATTATAACGTCAAGAAAAACCGGGTTCACCCGGTTGCATCATTTTTACAAATTCTCTTGATGCCCGCCTATATTTCTCGTATTCTTGTCGCTATGGAACGGTCGCAGCTCAACAACGTGCCCGGCGGGGTGCGGTACACCGAGATGTGCCGTCGAATTATACACGACATCCGCAAGGGGGTGTACCCGCCCGGCAGCCGCCTTCCCTCAAAGACTGCATTGATGCGCCTGTTCGGTGTGTCCGACGGGCCGGCGAAGCGGGCGATGCTGGAGTTAGTGCGTGAGGGGCTCGCGTACGCGGTGCCCGGTCGCGGCTGGTACGTCACCGAGCAGACCGATGCACCGGCTGCGGTCCCCGTTCGCGTACGCGGTACCGCATCCGCGAAGCATCTTCTCTTCATAACCTGCTCGGTGCTGCACGAGTTCAACGCGCCCATTCTCCGGGGCATTCTGGATGTCGCCCAGAGCCGGGGGTACCGGGTGGAGGTGATTGACACCGGCGGTTCCTATCGCAAGGAGTGCGCCGCACTGACGCGATGTTTTGCCCATCAGCCTGCAGGGGTGATCCTGAACCCGATGCATTCCGACTGCGCTTTCCCGCAGCTGGTGCAGTTGCAGCGCCGGCGCATCCCGGTCGTCTTGCTCAACGATCGAGTCACCGGACAAAACCTCCCTTTTGTCGGAGTGGCTGACTTCAAGGGGACACGTACGGCGACCAACCACCTCATTGCGCTCGGGCACCGGCGCATCGCGTTCATCGGCATCCAGTATCCGGAACGATATTCATCATTGAGCGAGCGGTTCGCCGGATACCTGCGGGCGCTCAAGAGCGCCGGCATACGGTATGACCCGTCCCTAGCGCTGTTCGGCGACCGCCGCGTACTCCGGAATCGCGGGCTCCGCACCAGCGGGCACTACGAGTACCGGATCCTCAAGGAGTTCCTCAGGCCTCCGCTGCGGTTCACCGCTGCGGTGGCCTACA
>Ga0308414_1002210_pt1 | contig 12726 bp, 9 predicted proteins | sample HotsprSampleOS50_FD_205667 | JGI IMG/M metagenome (GOLD analysis project Ga0308414, IMG submission 205667) | Hot spring phototrophic mat microbial communities from Octopus Spring, Yellowstone National Park, Wyoming, United States - 20090730_OS50 ... | reverse complement strand
GCGCGCCGCCAGCACAAAAAAGCCCCCGCTTCGCACAACGCGGGGGCTTTGCTGCGTCGTTGTGCTGGCAGCTCAGGCCGTGACAGGGATGCGGTTGAGGTCTGGCGTGCCCTGGATGACCCCGTACACGCCAATCACCCAGCCGACGATGCCGTTGTAGTTCACCTGCCACCAGGTGGCGTCAGCGTTGCGGCCAACCACTGCCGCGCTCTCGCCGGCGCGCATGGTGGTCAGCTGGCGGAAACGCGTGGCCGGGCCGCTGCGCACATTCACGTTGAAGCTGGCAACCACGGTGTAGCCGGTGGGCGCCGGCTGCACGCCGGTTGATGGCGCGTTGCACACCGCGTCCGCCGTCTGCACGTAGCGGGCCGACACCCAGCCAACCGTGCCGTTAACGTTGATCTGCCACCACGTCCGCTCAGTGTTGCAGCCCACGATAGGGTACACTTCGTTGCGGTTGATCTTGGTCAGGATGTCCGCTGTGGCCGACGGGCCGCTGCGCACGTTCAGCCGGAAGGCAGTGACCGTGGCAGTGCCGCTGGCCGCGCCGGAAGGCGGCACCGGTGTCGCAGCGCTCGCCGGCCCGAAGCTGAACTCCAGCGAGGCCAGGCCGGTCAGCTCCAGGAACTCGACAGTGATGGTGTGCGAGCCGGCGGTCAGCGTGACATCGGCCGTGTAGGTCTGGCCGGTGGCGCTGCCCCAGGCGTTGATCACCAGCGCGCCGTTGACAAACACGCGCACGCCGTCATCGGCTTTGGCCGTCACGCGGTACACGCCCGCTGGGTAGTTCTGGGTAGTCACCCAGCGCACGCTGAAGTTATCAGGCTGAATGCTGGGCAGCGGCGAACCAGCCCCCCAGTTCCCGCCTGGTGCAGCCACCGAGACGATGGCCGCCGGCGCGCCGGAAAGATCGGTGTTGTTGAAATAGTAGCCCAACCACGGGCCGCCGCCGCCCACCGGCGGCAGCGGCGTGGGCGGCGGCGGCGCGCCCACCGGCGCCAGGCTGAACTCGATGTAAGCGTCGCCAAAGGCTTCGAAGTACTCCACCACCACGTTGTGCGTGCCGGCCCCCAGCGTGATGTCCGCCGTGTACGTCTGGCCGGTGGCCAGGCTCCACTGGTTGATCAGCAGCACGCCGTTGACGAACACGCGCACGCCGTCGTCAGCGCGGGTCGTGATGCGATATGTTCCCGCCGCCAGGTTGAGGTTGGCCACCCAACGCGCCGAGAAGTTGTCCGCCGGCACGCCCGCTCCCGGCGAGCCAGCGCCCCAGTTGTTGCTTGGGCTGGACTCCGTGCGCACCAGCACCGGCGTGCCAAACAGGCCAGGGTTGTTGAAGTACTGCGCTGTCCACGGGCCGACGACCTGCGGCTGCCCGATGATCGGGAAGTTCGGCCCGCTGGGGTTGGTCGCCAGGTTGGCCCACGTTACATAGGCGTAGGCGTCGCCGGTCTGCTCCCGGTAGTCCACCTGAATATGGTGTGTGCCCGCCGGCAGCGTGATGTCGGCGCTCACAATCTGACCTACCGCTGGGTTGGCAAAGGTATCAATCAGCGGCTGGAAGCCGAAGTTTACGGTGATGCGAATGTTATCGTCGGCCAGCGCCCAGAAACGGTACGTTCCCGCAGGCAGGAACACGTCGGTGCCCCAGCGCACGCTGAAGCCGTCCACGCCCACGCCGTCGCCGGGCGAGCTTTGACCCCAGTTGAACGCTACTGCGCTCTCCTGCCGAGTGAACGCTGGCTGGCCCAGCAGGTAAGCGTTGTTGTAGTACTGACCGTTCCACACCGCCCCGCTCTGCGCGGCAGATGGCGATGCTGCCAGCGCGCTCAAGGCGACCAGCAGCAGAGCAAGTGCAACGAATTTCCGCCACATGGTTGTTCACTCCTGCCGCCGCCCGGCAGGGCGGCGGGCCTACACAAAACCTAGCAAAGTCCGTTCGCGCTGCTAACAGTTTTTAGGATAAACCAATAACGTTAGAAAGGCGTTCTGCCCCCGATTCATCCTCACTATAAACCACAGATGGCTGGCGCGATGGACGCGCGGCCTACCCCTGACTGACGCTTGCCTGACGCCGCCGCCGCACAGTATGATTCGCTGCGCGTCTACCTCTATCATGCCCGGCTGCGGCGCGCGCAGCGCTAGGCCGCGGCAGCCGCTGCGGGGAGCCGGAATAAACATGATTGCCATGCTGCTGGCGGCGTTCGCCATCGGTGTCGTTGTCGCCATCCCGCCGGGGCCGGTCACCATCGCCACCGGCCAGCGGGCCATCGTCAGCGGTTTCTGGCCGGCGTTCGTGTTCAACCTGGGGTCGGTCACGTCGGATGCGCTCTACGCCTTCGCCGTGTATTTCGGGCTGGCGGCCCTGCTCACGCAGAGCGTCCCGCTCCGGCTGGCGCTGTGGGCGCTGGGCGGGGCTTGGCTGTGCTGGCTGGGGCTGGGCGCAATCCGCGCCCGCATTGACCTGACGAGCGGCGGAGGCGGCGCAGCGCCGTTCGCCGCCGGCTGGCGCGACTACCGCGCCGGGCTGCTCATCACACTGTTCAACCCGCTGACAATTGTCGGCTGGGTCGCGCTGGCCGGGAACTTCTTCACGCGCTGGAACGCGGCCTGGCCGCCGGTGGAGACCGCCGGCGCGCTGGCAGTCGCTGCCATGCTGGCGGGCGCGATGGCCTGGGTGGTGGCGCTGGCGCTCGCCCTGAGCGCGGCCCGGCGCTGGGTCAGCCCGCGCGCGGTGCGGATCGTCTCAGCGGTCAGCGGTGTGGCGCTGATCGGCTACGGCCTCAGCGCGTGGTGGGCGGCGGCGGAGCTGCTGCTAACGGCCTGACGGGGGCAGAGCGCCGTGCCTGCCACACCCCCCACAGCCAGACCAGCGCGCAGGCCGAAAACAGAAAGAACAGCGGGTCGGTAGGAACGCGGTAGCGCGTAGACGGGTGAAAAAAGACGTAAACCGCCGTCATGCTGATCTGCGCAAACCACAGCAGCGACACATCGCGCCAGCGCCGGGCGCTGACGACCACGCCCAGCAGCCCCAGGGCGAACAGCCCGCCCCAGTAGAAGCGGTGCACCGTGCGCCCGATCTGGTCGAACAGCGGCGTCGAGTAGGCCGCCACTGGGTCGCCTTCCGGCAGGCCGGTCATCGCTATGCCGTCAGCGCCGGTTTCGATGGTGACACTGCCCTGATAGTCAATCGGCGGCAGCTCGCCCGCCACCGGGTTGAAGCGCGGCGCGATGTCTATGCTCCAATGCACCAGGAATTTGACCCACAGCAGCTCCGGGATTTTGTCCGGGTTGTCGCGCAGGTACGTCAGCGCCAGCGCAAAGCGCTCGGCGTCGGCCTCGCGGCTGTACGGGTCGTCCGTTTGCAGGTCAGGCGAGGTCCACTGCACGTCGTAGCCGGCGCGGAATACCGGCACGGTCAGCGGGTTGTTGCCCTGCCAGAAGTTCGCGCCGCTGGTGGTCGTCATCGGGACGAAGGCGTCGTACACAGCGTAGTTGCGGATGATCCAGGGAGCCAGCGCCGCCGCGCCGATCAGGGCCACCGGCAGCAGCCGGATAATTGTCTGGCGCGGGCTGAGCCGGAACAAGAACCACACGCCGGCCAGCGCCGCCAGCGGCGGCGTAATCGGGCGCGTCAGCAGGCCCAGGCCCAGCGCCAGCCCGGCCAGCGCCGCCAGCGCCCAGCCGGCGCGATCCATGCGCTCACGCTCGCGTAACAGCGCGAGCAGCAGCAGAAACGCATACAGCCAGAACATAAAAAACGGCGTATCAATCAGCGTCAGGTTCTGGAACACCAGGTAGGGATAGAGCGCGTAGAACAGCCCGGCCAGCGCGCCCACCCACACGCCGCGCGGTAACAACCGCCTGCCGATGTGGTAGAGCATGACGATGCAGGCCGCGTCGAGCAGGATGTGGAACAGGCCCACCTGCCAGTAGCCGCGCCCGAACACGCCGTAAACCAGCGCCAGCGCATAGCTGTACAGCGGCGGGATAGCCGCGTCCGGCACGCCCGGCGCGCGCCCGTAGACGCCAGTCGCCAGTAGGTTCTGCGCGTAGGCGTCGTAGGCGTCGGAGCCGTGAACTGCGCCGGTCTGGTCGAAGGCGAACACATCTGGGAACAGCAGCAGCACAGCCACGCGCACGGTCACCGCCAGCAGCAGCACAGCGGGCAGCAGATACGGCTCCAGCCGGCGGCGCGGCGCGGCAGTCAGGTGAGGGGAAATGGAGTCAGTCACGGGCGAAGGATAAGCATGAGAACGCTGTGCAGGGGCATTGTGTTCGCGCGGAGCATCCTGTCCCGGAGGCTGCTTATGATGTCCCGGACATAGACAGCAGCCGGAAACACAACCGGCAGTTTGAGCGCGTCCCAGCCGTACACGACATACAGGAACCCCACGTTTGCCAGCAGGCCCAGCCAGCCAACCGGCAGCACCAGCAGCATCAGCAGGTCGCCCTGCTGGAAATAGGGCGAGGTGAGCGCCAGCGTGGCCGTGATGCCGATCAGTGTGCGCGGCAGGCGCAGCCACAGCAGCAGGGACAGCGGCCCGATCCACTGCCACAGCGATACGCTGCCCAGCGTGTTGGACAGCCCCATCATGCCGATCATCTCAAGCGGCCAGCCGGGGTACAGCGCCAGCGACGCCACCACAACCACCAGCAGCGTCAGCAGCGCGCGCGGGTGACGCCCGCCCAGCAGCCAGATTGCCAGCCCCAGCGGCAGGCCCAATTGCAGCTTGGTTGCCGCAACGGCCCAGGCCAGGCCAGCCACAACAGCCCGGTCACGTTGCAGGCTCCAGGCCATCACCGCCAGCGCGCCGATGACTATGCCCGTGATGTTGCCGTACCACAGGACGGTGAACATCTGGTAGCTCAACAGGGCGATGATCGCGTTGCCCTTGAAGACCCGCGCGCCCCACCACACGCCCGCGATGTTGCAGGCTGACCAGATCAGATAACCGGCAGGCAGCGGCAGCAGGCTCAGGAACTGAAAAACGGGCAGGAACCAGTAGGCATACAGGTAGCCAACGAAATCAGGGCTGGTGCGATCCGTGACCATCGCAATGTAGGTGCGATAATCCGGCGCGACCACCCCCGTTGCCACGAAAGCCACCGCCAGCCCCAACGGCAGCAGCAGCGCGAAAGCCTTGCCCAGGTTCAGCAGTCGGGGCGTTGCCATGCTGGCACGCAGCCCTAGCGTTTGCGCGCGGTGATCGCCACGATGTCGAAGGGGTTGACGTAGGCGGCGCGCTCCGACAGGCTGAAGGTGCGTTCGAAGAACGCCAGCAGGCCCGCCAGCCGGGGAAAGTACATCCCCAGGCGGTCTACGAACAGGCGCAGCGTGACATATTTGCCCACATGGCGCACGTTGACCACGTCGAAGCCGGCCTCGTCTAACATGCGCGCCAGCGTCTTGATCGAGAAATAGTAGATGTGTTCTTCAGAGAGCTTGAAGCCCACCCAGCGGCGGCCCGCCAACCGGGCCGGAATGCTGTCCACGTCAGGCGTGGCCAGCACGATCACGCCGCCGGCGCGCAGCAACTCAGCAGCGCGGCGCACATAGGCTTTTGGGTCGGGCACATGTTCGATCACGTCCCACATTGTTACCAGGTCGAACGCGCCAGCGGGCAGTTCCGCCTCGGTAAACGAGCCGAGGTGCGCCGTTAGGCCGAACCGCTGGCAGGTATACTCCACCGCAAACGAGGACACGTCCAGCCCTTCGACCTGCCAGCCGCGCCCGCGCGCTTCGTCAATGAAAAAACCAGCAGCGCAGCCCACGTCTATCATACGCCCCGGACGGATAAAGCGCTCCAGGTGGCGCAGGCGGCGGCGCGCCGTGCGGCGGATATTGGCCTCGTCGGCGATATAGTCGCTGTAACCCACCACGCCGGATTCGCTGTTGTGAAAGTAGGTCTCGCCGTAAAGCGCGTACAGCTCAGCGGGGTCGGGCCGCGGGCTGACGTACACCAGCCCGCAGCTCTGGCACTGGACCAGGCCCAGACCGTTCTCTGGGCAGAAGGGGCGGCGATCGGCGCTGCCGCACAGGTTGCACGGCACGTGCCGGCGCGCCACATCCTGCGCGACGCGCGGCGCGGTGGTGGCAGAGTTAGGTGTGTGCTTTGTCAATGAAGCAGTCCTTGTGTGTCGGGCGGCAGAGAGCCGGGGAACGCATTCTTTTCCATTCTATAGTCAATAGGGTGGCAGAACAATAGACGATGCGCCGCTTCAACGCCGGCCCAGCCAGGCGGCGGCGCGTTCAACCACGATTTCCGCTACCTGCGTCTTGCTCATTAACGCCAGCGGCTGCTGGCCGCCCTCGGCGTCCAGAATCGTGACGCGGTTGGTTTCGACAGCGAAGCCGGCTTCAGGCGCGGTGATGTCGTTGGCAACCAGCAGATCCAGCCCCTTGCGTTCGAGTTTAGCGCGGGCGTTTTCCAGCAGGTTTTCGCTCTCGGCGGCGAAACCCACCACGACACGGGGAAAGCCAGTCGCCTGGCGCGCGCGCTGCACTTCCGCCAAAATGTCGGCGGTGGGAGCGAGGCGCAGCGTCAGGCCGTCTGTGCCGCTCTTCTTGATCTTGTGGGCGGCCGTGTCGGCTGGCGTGAAATCGGCCACGGCTGCCGCCATCAGCAGCAAATCAGCGCCGGGCAGGTGCGCCAGCACCGCGTCAAGCATCTCGCGGGCAGTTTCGACCGGCACGACCACTGCGCCAATAGGGGCAGGCAAACCGCGCGCCGCGCTGATCAGTGTCACGTCCGCGCCAGCATCGAGCGCGGCCTGGGCCAGCGCGTAGCCCTGTCTGCCGCTGGAACGATTGGTGACGTAGCGCACCGGGTCAATCGGCTCGCTCGTGCCGCCGGCGGTAACAACGGCGCGCCGCCCGGCCAGCGCCCCTGCCCGCCCCAGCGTCCGCCGGATGTGGCCGATCAGCGCCGGCGTCTCCGGCAGGCGGCCGCGCCCCGCCAGCCCGGACGCGAAGCGCCCTTCGTCCGGCTCGATCACCAGCGCGCCGCGCGCGCGCAGCGCCTCGATGTTGGCCTGCACTGCTGGGTGCGCGTACATGCCGCCGTCCATCGCTGGGGCCAGCAGCAGCGGACAGCGCGCCGCCAATGCTGTGACTGACAGCAGATCGTCGGCCAAGCCGTGCGCCAGCCGCGCCAGCGTCTGCGCAGTGCACGGCGCGACCACCAGCAGGTCAGCGCCTTCGCCCAGGCCAACGTGCGCGATGTGCGTGGGCAGGCCGCCGCTGCTGTCCGCCGTCCACATGGACGTGTAGACCGGGCGGCCCGTCACCGCCTGGAACGCCAGCGGTGTGATGAACTGGCGCGCCGCGTCAGTCATCACCACGTCCACCAGCGCCCCGGCCTGTGTCAGCTTGCTGGCCAGGTCAGCGGCCTTGTAGGCGGCAATGCTGCCGGTCACGCCCAAGATCAGGCGTCTGCCCGCGAGAACGGTGATCGTGTCCACAGGGTGCGCCCCTTTTCCTCACTGTGTCCAAGTTGTGTCCGTCAGTGTACAGCGCCGCCGCAGAAATACCAGCGTGGAAAGACGCGCCTGTCCTGTCTGGCGCAGCGGGCGGGGTCTGCTACAATCGCGCTGGCGAACGCACAGCGAACAGGTTATGACAGCGGCAGCAGCAGTTCCCACCAGCGCCACCCGCACCGCGAACAGACTCCGGCTCGATTTCGGGCTGGTCGCGGTGATCGCGCTGAGCCTGCTGGCGCTGTGGCCGCTGCTGACTCAGCCGGGCGTGCCCCGCGGCGAAGACATCCTTTACCACATCTATCGCGCCGCCGAGATGGATCGCGCCTGGGCGCGCGGCGTGCTGTGGCCGCGCTGGGCGGAGTCGTTCTACCTGGGCTACGGCTCGCCCCTGTTCCACTACTACGCCGGCGGCACATACGTTGTCACCAGCCTGCTGGCGCGGCTGTTCGGCCTGGACGCGGTAGACAGCGCGCGGGCGCTGATCGCGCTGTGCATGGTGGGCGGCGGCGTGGGCATGTACCTGTGGCTGCGCGCGCAGGCCGGGCTGTTGGCCGGCGTGATCGCCGCCGTGTGCTATGTCTACAGCCCCTATTTTGTTTTTACCGAGCCATACGGCCGCGGCGCTCTGCCGGAGCTGCTGGCGCTGGCGCTGCTGCCGTTCGTCCTGTGGCGCTATGACCGGCTGCTGCGCGGCGGCGGGCCGGGCGCGCTGGCGCTGGCGGCCTTCAGCAGCGCCGCCCTGATCCTAACCCACAACCTGATGGCGGTCGTCTGCACCGCTGTGCTGGCGGCGTGGATCGCCTGGGAGTGCCTCGCGACACTCGTTCCAAGCTTCTCTGCCTCTCTTCAAGGGGAGAGGGGGGTGGAGGGTGAGGTCAGAAGCGAGAGCAGGCCGGAGAATGAGGTCAAACGCGGCGCGGGGCGCGCCCTGCTGGCCCTCGTTTTGAGCATCCTGCTGACGGCCTTCTTCTGGCTGCCGGTGCTGGCCGAGCGCGACGCCGTCCGCCTGGAGAACCTGACGGCCGTCGCCCAGCTCGACTACCGCAACTTCTTCATCCCGCTGGCGGAACTGGTGATGCTCTCGCCGCGCGTGGACGCCGGCGCGCTCAACGGGCTGGAAAACCGCTACAACCTGGGCGCGGCGCAGTGGGTGCTGGCGCTGAGCGGGCTGGCGGCGGCGCTGCGCTGGCGCGGCGCAGGACAGCGCTCGTTCGCGCTGTTCATGGCGCTGGTCGCCCTGGCGCTGATCGGACTGATGCTGCCGCAGGCCGAGCCGCTGTGGGCTGCCCTGCCGCCGCTGGCTTATCTCCAGTTCCCCTGGCGGCTGCTGGGGCCGGTGGGGGCGCTGTTAGCGGCGCTGGCCGGCTTCAACGCCCTGTGGATCGAGCGGCTGCCGGCGCGCGCCGGCGCGCTGGCCGCCGCCCTGATCGTGGCCGTGCCGGCGCTGTTGGCGCTGCCCACGCTCTACGTAGACGAATGGGACTTCCCCACGCTCGACACCTCGGTGGCCGCCTACCACGCCGCCGAACTGGACGGCCGCCAGCGCGGCACGACGTTCTCGAATGAGTATTTGCCGCGCACAGTGGTTGTCGAGCCAGGGCCGACGCAGCGCCTGCTCGACGATTACGCCGATGGCTTCCCCGTAGATCACGCGCATCACGAAACGCTGCCGCCCGGCGCGACAGTGACGCTGCTCGAAAACGACCCGCAGCGCCACCGCTGGCGCGTGAGCGCCCCCGCGCCGTTTGCGTTCGAGGCGCTGATCTACTATTTCCCCGGCTGGGCGGCCGAGGTAAACGGCCGGCCCGTCCCCGTGCGCCCCAGCGAGCCGCACGGCCTAATCGTCTTCGACGTGCCAGCAGGCGAACACGAGGTGGCGCTCTACCTGGGCGCGACGCCGCCGCGAACTGCCGGGGCGCTCATCAGCCTGCTGGCCGCGGGCGCTGTCCTGGCGCTGGGCGCGCTGGCTAAATTAAGACCTCGCGCTAAATGCTTCGTCCGGCAAATCCCTGTGATTTGTTCAACCTCACGCCCCAACCCCCTCGCCGTTTGGAGAGGGCGACCGCGTCAGCGGGGCGGGGGTGAGGTCAGCCAGGCCGGTCAAAGACTTATCGGACGAAGCGCTAAATCCCTCTTCACAGTAGAGGGACTTTCTCCCTTGCTTCTTCCCACTGTAGAGAGAGAGCCAGGGGGTGAGGCGGAGCGAGGCAAGGCCGTGTGGCACAAGATCGGCATCGCCGCTGGCTGGGCGCTGGCGTTGGCGCTGCTGCTCGCGCTGATGCGCGAGGGTGTGATGTGGGAGCACTCGCCGCCCGGCGAAGCGCGGCTGGCGGAGCGTCAGACCTATTATCGCCTGGGCGATCGCATCCGTCTGATCGGCTACGATCTGAACGCAACGCGCTTCCGCCCCGGCGACACGCTGGCGCTCACCGTCTACTGGCACGCCGCCGCGCCGCCAGAGCACGGCTACGCCAGCTTTGTGCACGTCAGCCAGGGCGGGCCGCCGCTGGCCCAGGCCGACAAGCTCAACCCGGCGGGGCTGCCCACGCTCACCTGGACGCCGGACGGCTTCGTGCGGGATGCCTACCGCATCGTCCTGCCCGCGGACATGCCGCCGGGCGACTACGCGCTTACAGTGGGGCTGTACACCTGCGACACGCGCCCGCCTGGCAACTGTGGCAGCGGTGACCGTCTGCCGGTTACAGAGTGGGACGGCAGGCCGCTAGGCGACGCTGTCCCGCTGGCGCGCATTGAGGTGCGCTGACATGGCCAGGCGCGGCGCGCAGTTACTGATCGGGCTTCTGCTGGTGTTTGCTGTCGTGCTGCCTTTCTACAGCGCCACGCTGCAAACGATCCCCAACGGCGCGGATCACTATTACATGATTGACGTGGGCGAGACGCAGGTCGTGCTGAATGTGTGGGGCACGCTGCACGCCACCGGCTACCCGCTCTACGTGATGACCGGCAGCCTGCTGACGGCCTTCTTCAGGGCGTTGGGGGCAGATGCTGCTGCTGCGCCGGGGCTGGTGTCGCTGCTGTGGGGGCTGGCGGCCCTGGCGCTGATCTACGCGCTGGGCGTGCACCTCACGCGTCGGCCGCTGGCTGCTGCCTCTGCCACAGCGCTCTACGGTCTGACGCGCAGCGTGTGGGTGCACAACAGCGTCGCCGAAATCTACACGTTCGGCCTGTTTCTCGCGGCCCTGCTGCTGCTGATCGCGCTGTGGCGCGGGCCGCTGCGCGGGCGTGTTTACTGGCTGGCATTCGTCGGCGGGATCGCCATTGGCCACCATCGGGCGGCAGCCACGCTGATTCTGGCGCTGGTCTACGCCGCCTGGCCGGCGCTGCTGCGGACGATGCGGCGGCGCGGCCGCTTGCGCACGCTGGCGTTGTGTCTGCTCATCGGCCTGGCCGGCCTGCTGCCCTACGCCTATCTGCCGCTGCGCGCTGGCGCGCCCTGGGTCTACGGCGAGCCGGGCACGCTGGGCGGCCTGTGGGATCAGTTCATCGGCGCGGAGGCCGCTCGCTTCATCGGCGCGCCGCCGTCGCTGGCGGCCAATTTCGCCATGCTGGCCAACGTGCTGCTGACCGATCTCACACTGCCGGGGCTGCTGACTGGGCTAAGCGGGCTGCTGCTGGCACTGCGCGACCGCCGCCTGCGCCGCCCGGCGCTGACCCTGCTGTTAGTTGGCCTGGGCGCTTATCTGTTCCACCTGTTCCTCTACAGCGACACACTCTCAGCGCTCATCCTGCACATCACGCTGAGCGCGGCGTTCGGCTGGCTCTTTCTGGCCGATCTCGCGCTGCGCCGCGCCGCCGGACGCTGGCGGCTGCCCGCCGCCGCCGCGCTGACCGGTGCGGCTCTGCTGCTGGGGACGGCGCTGGTCAGCGCCAACCTGCCGTTCATCCGCGCCCTCACCACCGACCCTACCGGCTTGGAGACCATCGCGCTGGTCAAGCGAACGCCGCCGGGCAGCGCGCTGATGATCGCCTGGGGCACGCGCCACTTCGCCGCCGGCTTCGCCCGCGATGTGCAGCGCGCGCTGCCCGGCGTGGTGCTGGTGGATCACAAGGCCGATTTCCGCGCGCTGGCGGCGCGCGGGCCGCTGGTGACGCCCGATTTCACGTTCTACGCTTTTCCGGTAGACTGGTGGGCAGAGCGCCTGGGCGGGCCGGTCTACCTGCGCGCCGCTGCGCCGGGCTTGGTGCAGATCGCGCTTGAGCCGCGCACCACGGCCCAGCCGCTGCGCGCGCCGGCCAGCGTTGTCGCCCGCCGGCTGACATGCGCGCCTGACGGGGTCACGCTGGCGCTGGACTGGGCCGCGCCGCAGCCGCCCGCTGAGGACCTGAGCGTCTTTGTGCACCTGCTCGACGACGACGGCGCGCTGCTGGCCCAGGCTGACCAGTCCGCGCCGGTCTACGGCTGGCGTCCACTGACGACATGGGGCGCGGGCGAGGTCGTCCGCGACATCTACCTGCTGCCGCCGGCGGTCCGGGCGGGCACAGTGCGCTATGGACTGTATCGGACGCTACCGGACGGGCAGTTTGAGAACGTCTTTGAGGATGGGCTGCCACTGCGCTGTGAGGATTGACCGTTGGCTGCACCAACTGACCCGATGCTGCTCGACTTCCCCGACCATTTCGAAACCGACCGGCTGCTGCTGCGCGCTGTCCGACCAAACGACGGCCGGGCCATCTACGAGGCCGTCGCCGCCTCGCTGGAACACCTGCGCGCCTGGATGCCCTGGGCGCTGCCCAATCCCACGCCGGACGACAGCGAACTGTACGCGCGCCAGGCGGCTGCGCGCTGGCTGCGCCGCGAGGAACTCAACTTTATGGTCATCCGCCGCAGCGACGGCCTGCTGGCCGGCCAGTGCGGACTGCATCACATCTACTGGGATGTCCCGTGCTTCGAGATGGGCTACTGGCTGCGGACGTCGTGCGAGGGACAGGGCTACATGACGGAGGCCGTGTGCGGCCTGACGGCCTTCGCCTTCGAAACCCTGGGCGCGGCGCGCATCGAGATTCGCGTGGAAACGCTCAACACGCGCAGCCGGCTGGTGGCCGAGCGCGCCGGCTACATGCGTGAAGGCCACCTGCGCCACAACCGGCGCAGCACTGACGGTGCGCTGGCCGACACGTTCGTGTATGCGAAGCTGCGCGATGTGGAATAACCGCCCCGCCTCAGCCGCCGTTAACCCGCCCCCCAACGCCCTGTGCAGGTGGAAAGGGCGAGGCCTGTGCCTG
>Ga0308414_1002209_pt1 | contig 12727 bp, 9 predicted proteins | sample HotsprSampleOS50_FD_205667 | JGI IMG/M metagenome (GOLD analysis project Ga0308414, IMG submission 205667) | Hot spring phototrophic mat microbial communities from Octopus Spring, Yellowstone National Park, Wyoming, United States - 20090730_OS50 ... | reverse complement strand
TCCGACACCACATGCATGCGAGCGCACGAGGTTGAGTTGCAGCTCCGTCAGCGCCGCCGGGGAGATGGTGACGGATGACAGCTTGCCAAAGCCCGTGTTGACGCCATAGACGATGCGCCCTTCGGCAAGAATGGCGTTGATGAGGGCGCGACTCTGGGCCAGCCGGGCCGGAACGTCAGGGGCAATTTCGACCACTACCGAGCCGTTGTGGGCGACATGAACGACATCGGCCAGGGTCAGGCCATGACCGCAAATGTGCATTGGGGGGAAACTCCGCAGCGAAGATGGGTGAGAGGCTGGCCGTGGGGACATGCGTCGAATTGACCGCCGATGGATTACCGATTACCGTCACCGCATCCGCCGGCCAGTCACGGCGACGATTTCCAAGTCCTTGAATCAAGCGTGAACGTGGTGAATCTCCTCGATTTCGACATTGACCGCCTGCATGCCGCATTTCAGGCACGGACCTGCTCGGCCACCGAAGTCTGCCAGGCGGCGCTGGAAACTATCGCGCAACGCAATCCCGACCTCAATGCCCTGCTTTCGGTTCTTTCTGACCGGGCGCTGCAACAGGCTGCGGACGTGGATGCCCGGCTGGCGGCCGGTGAGCCGCTGCGCCCGCTGGAAGGGGTGCCCATCGTCGTCAAAGACAACCAGTGCCTGGCAGGCACCCGGACGACATGTGCCTCCAACATCCTGGCCAACTACACGGCAACCTATACGGCAACGGCCGTGGCGCGCCTGGAAGCCGCCGGGGCTGTCATCGTCGGCAAGGCCAATCTGGACGAATTCGCCATGGGGTCATCGAATGAAAACTCGGCCTTTGGCCCCGTACGCCATCCGCTGGACGCCACGCGCGTCCCCGGCGGGTCAAGCGGCGGCAGCGCGGCCGCCGTCGCCGCCGGCATGTGTCTCGCCGCAACGGGCAGTGACACGGGCGGCTCCATCCGGCAGCCGGCCAGTTTCTGCGGCATCGTCGGTGTCAAGCCGACCTACGGGCGCGTGTCACGCTATGGCCTCGTCGCCTTTGGTTCATCGCTGGACCAGATTGGCCCGATGACGCGCACGGTACGCGACGCCGCGCGCATGCTGGGGGTGATGGCGGGCTATGACGTACACGATGCCACGAGTTCGCTGCATCCGGTTCCCGACTATCTTGCCGAACTCGAAGCCGACATGCGCGGCTGGCGGGTGGGTGTGGTACAGGAAGCCTTCGGGGCCGGGTTGGATGCGGACGTGGAAGCTGCTGTGCGGCAAGCCCTGAACACCTACGAAAGCCTGGGGGCGACGCTGGTTGAGGTCTCCCTGCCACATCTGGGCTATGCCATTGCCGACTACTACATCATCGCCACGGCTGAGGCAAGCGCGAACCTGGCGCGCTTTGATGGCGTCCGCTACGGCTACCGCGCGCCAGAAGCGACCACGGTTCACGACATGTATGCCCTCAGCCGTGAGCAGGGCTTCGGGCCCGAGGTGAAGCGGCGCATCCTGCTGGGAACTTATGCGCTTTCATCGGGCTACTATGACGCCTACTACCTCAAGGCCCAGAAGGTGCGGACCCTGTTGCGCCGTGATTTTGACCGCGCCTTTGAGCAGTGCGAGGTGCTCATGATGCCGACTGCGCCGACACCGGCGTTCAGGCTTGGCGAGAAGACGGACGATCCCCTGCAGATGTACCTTTCCGATATTTACACCGTTACGCTCAACCTGGCCGGCGTTCCCGGCATGAGCCTGCCATGTGGCACGAGCCGGGAGGGGCTGCCCATCGGCCTGCAAATCGTGGCCCCGGCCTTTGAGGAAAGCCGGATGTTTCAGGCCGGGCGGGCGCTGGAACGCACCCGCGCCTGACCGTGTGCCGGGAAAACCGAAAATCTGGGGAGTGCCTGCCTATGGTGCGTGTGCAGGAACGTGACCGGAGACCGTCGAAGCCTTGGCGCTGGGGACGCCTGGGCGGCGGGCTGTTGCTCGTGGTCGGGCTGTCGCCGACGCTTGTGGGCGGCGGCCAGTCGCCGGCGGCCATAGCCGCTCCGACGAAGGAAGCGGTTGCCGACGAACGGCAGGCGAACCTCGAAGCGGCGCGCCTGATTCTGGAGCAGGGCCTGACGGAAAGAAATGCCGACCAGCGGTGTGAAGTCGTGATGGCGCTGAGCCTGACGCGCGTTGAGAACAATCCCTTTCCATGGCTCGAAACTGCCCTTGCCGACAAGGATGTGTACGTTCAGGTAGCTGCCTGTGCAACGTTGGCCGGGCTGTCCGATCCGCGCGCGCTGCCGCTGCTCCGGCAGGCGCTCGGCAGCGAGACGCCGGAAGTGGCCTTTGCGGCGGCCAAGGCCCTGTATGCCCAGGGGGACGAAGAAGGGCGGCAGGCGCTGCTCGATGTCGCCATGGGGGAGCGTCGGGCCAGGTCAGGCTACTTTTCGGTACAGCGGCGCAACATGTTGCGTACAATGAAAACCCCCGGCGGCTTCTTCCGCATGGCCTTTCGCTACGGGATCGGTTTTGCACCCGTGCCGGGGCTGGGCATGGGGCTGTCTTCACTCGCCGGGCTGCTGGCCGATGCCAGCATTTCGGGCCGCGCCCAGGCCATTGCCACCCTGCCGCCCGTGCGGGACGGTGAGACGGTTGCCATGCTGCGCGAGGCGCTGACAGATGAGGACTGGGCCGTGCGCGCGGCGGCTGTCCATGCGCTGGCTGTCAGCGACCAGAGCACGGCTTTGCGCGATCTCGTGCCGCTGTTTCAGGACAGGAAGGAAGCCGTACGGTATCGCGCGGCGGCGGCGTATCTCCGGTTGGCAACGCCTCCGGCGGCGTCAGCGCGCCCGCCGGGCAAAACGTCACGTCCGGCACGTCGTCGGGGTTGACATGGCACACCTGTCTCCAGCGGAGTATGATGGTGAGACCTTGCTGATATTGGCACCCCCAAACGCGCCTGCCTGGGTGGGCTTCGTGTGGTCTGCGTTTGGCGCCGGCAACGGGCATCGGGCCGGAGGTGAGGCCGGCGGCGACGGTTTTCTTTCGGTTTTCTGAACAACAGCCATGGCTCAAAAAATTCGTGACTGCCTGAATGTGGCGGAGTTTGTGCCGGTGGATTTCACTTCTCCGGGGTGGGAACGCGAACTGCTTCAGCGGGCGCTGCTGACCTACGAGTTTGGGGATGTGTTGCAGCGTCTGAGTGAGCGCCTGCTGACTCCGGCACCAGCCGGGCACCGGGCGTCACTGCTGGTTGGCCCGCCGGCCAGCGGAAAGTCGTTTCTGCTGCGCCTGATGCATGCCCTGGCCCAGTCCGCCGGCCGCCCTCTGGAGCAGGCGGCACGGCGACTCCAGGACATCCACGCCCAACTTGGCTCCCGACGCTGGCACATCGTGAGCATCTATGGGGAACAGGTCAGCACCTCGGATGTGACCCTCACCCCGCTGGACTACCTGGGACGCTTCATCAGTTACACGCTGGCTTCCCAGGGTTCTGTGGCGGCCGGCAGCAACCTGACGGTGGATGACATCCTGACGGCCTGCCGCACCATCCCGGAGGGGGATGGGATTGTCGTGCTGATTGATGGCCTCGATGACCTGCTGCGGAATCGCACGCCGCGCACTGCCGGCGTTGTGGTGGAGATGCTGGAACTCCTCAGCCAGGTGTCGCGTCAGTTTCCGCTCTGTGTGTATGTCTCGGCGACCGACATCCTGCTTGACAGCGCCAAGGGGCATCGGCTGTCACCCGCTCAGGTGGCGACGCTGCTGGCCAGCTACACGGTTGAGTACATCGGGGAAAATGCCATTCCGGCACTCATCGGTGCGCATCTGCTGACCAAAAACGCCCGACAGCGCCATGCCGTGACCCAGGTGCGGGAGCAACTGCAACGCAAGCTGCCAGAACTTAACCTCGACGAGCAGCGGCTCATCAACCTCTATCCACTGCATCCGATGGCCTGGGATATTGGGTCACGGCTGCGCCGCTACCTGGGCGGTTTTTCCTTCCCGGCCTTTGCCCTGAAAGCTGTGGAGCGGATTCGGAATCGTCCGGCGGAAAGCCTGTTTACCGTGGACGAAATGTTCGATGTGCTGGAGCCGCTGCTGCGCGCTGCGCCACCGCTGGCCCACGCCTTCGAGAACTACGACCAGGCAGTGGAAGCCGTGCTGCCGCGCATCAGCCAGGGGCAGCGGCTGCACACGCGCATGCTGCTCAAGGCGATTCTCATGCACTCCCTGGCCGGCATTCCCGCCACGGTGCGGGACCTGACCAACAGCATCCTGTTCTACGATCTCTATGGCCAGAAGCCGACCTACAAGCTGTCGGCGGCGTTGCTCCAGCAGATCAGGGCGCTGGCCAGGAGTGTCATCGTCACAGGGGATGACCCGGAGACCCGTGAGTATCGTTTTCCGCTCCATCCGGGCGAAGCCCTGAGCAATCTGCTGGATGCCCAGGCGGCGGGCCTGTCCGACCACGACCCGCGCCTCAACCTGGCGCTGCTGGCCTCGGCCAGCCAGCTTTTTGAGGATTTTCCCATCGGCTTTGCCGAAGGGGGCGACAAGTTGTGGGGGCTGCGCTGTACGCACCTGTGGCACATCATCCGTCAGGATGTGCTGGGTGTGGTCTGGGAACCGGCACAGGCGCACCGGGGCAGCGACCATCAGATGCGGGTTCACTTTCCGCGCCGGGTCGGGCAGGCGGACTTTGACCTCGAAGCCATCCGGGCGGAAGACCTTGGCGCGCACTGGTTGCCAGGCGCGCTCGATACCGAGGATGTCTGGGCGCTCAAGCGTCTCGTGTGCCTGTCTGATCCGACACTTCTGGGGGGCGTGACACCAGCCGATGAACTGACCCGGCGCCTGTTCGAGGAAGTACGCCAGGCGGGTATCATCCTCTTTCGCCGGAAGTACCTGACCGAAGGGCGCTTCGTCTTTCGGAGCGGGACAGTCAGTGATGTCCCGCTGCCCACCCGCCCGGAACCCTGGCAGATGTGGGAATGGCTCCTGCCGCTGACCTCACCGGTTTCGCCCGAAGGGATGCCGGAGGCGCTGTCCCTGGACGCGGCGCTGTGGATTGGGCATCTCGTAGCCCCGACGCGCCAGCGTGTGGAGATGTGCATTCCCGACGACCTCGACCGGGCGCTGGCGGAACTGGGGGCGTACTATCACGCCTGGCGGCAACGCGATCTCTCCAAAGTGGTCGAGACGCTGTCGCAGGCCCCCGAAGAGGCAACGGATATCTGGGAAGCCATCCAGGTCATCCGCCGTTTTGACCGGGTGGCGGCGCACGTCCGGCACGCGCTGACGCACAAATCCATCACCGAAGAAATGGAAGAGGTGAGCCTGCTGTTTGACAGCGATCTCGATGCGCTCTGGCGCGACCGGGCGATCATGGAGTCCGTCTATAGCTACAGCCAGGCGCGGGTCAGTTGCGAAGCCAAGCTGCGTTACCTCAACGAGAGCTTCCCCACCAACAATCCCGTTGCCGAGCGTATTCGTTCCACCTTCAAACTCCGGGGGGCGCCACCCTGGCAGTTGTTTTACCCAAACAACCGCAAACAGGTGGATTTGGCGTTTGGCGCTTTCCAGCCGGTGTATGCCGAGTTTTATATCCTGCTCCACGCGGGCGCGACCCAGTCCAATGTCATTGAACCGCTCTGTACGCGCCTCGTTTCCAGCCCTGAGTGGCGCAACCTCGAAATGCTCACCCAGCTCAGCATCAGCCGGCAGGACTTTCTCGTGGATGCCATCAACGAAATCTCAAACCTGTATCAGATGGTGTGTACGGAGCCGGTGGAGGAAATCCTGCTTACCCAACCCAAGTGCCGCTGCGGGTTTGCACCGGAAGAGGCCGGCCGGCTCAAGCTGGCCGAGGAGCGGGCGCTGAGTCTGGTGCGGCGGGGGCTGGAAATTCACCGCGACATTCTCCGGGGCCAGCGGGATGTGATTCGGGACCGGCTCAAGCGCCGCCGCCAGCAGGTGCCGCCGGAGATCATTCACACCATTGCGGCCCTGGTGGGCAATGACGAGATGCCGCTGCTGGATGATAGAACCATCGCGGTTCTGAATGAGGTGCTGGAAGCGTGAGGCCAACCTCTTGCCAAATCCAGTCTCTTGTCTGGCGGTGACCGGAAAGCCTATGGTCAGGACGGAACGAACCTATCTCGGCAAACGCGACATGATTTTCGGTTCCCGGTACATCACCCAGACGGATGACGACCGGGTTGAGTACCGCTACATTGCTTCCTGCGGGCAAAGCTACCTGTTTGAAATCATTGGAGACGATGTCTATATCGTGGCCGAGGGGGGCGATCTGGATGAGTTTGAAGCCTACGCCCGCTATCTGGCCGAGGTGGTTTATCCGGCGCAGGCTTCCCGGTTTCCCGAAGGCCCAACGGGATGCGGGGTATCAAACGTGCCGCTGGCACCACAGGAACAGATGAACGGCCAGAAATCAGGAGAAACAGAGGCAGCACCATGAAGCTCATCACGGCCATCATTCGTCCCGAACGGCTCTCGGAAGTCAAAAATGCGCTGTTTCGCGTAGGCGTCACCGGTTTGTCCATCCACGGTATCCGGGGACACGGTGGTGAGCCGGAAATTATCGAGTATGTTCGCGGACAACGCATCGTGGTTGACTTCACGGAAAAAGTCGCGCTGCGCATTGCCGTTTCCGAGCCTTTCGTGGAACCGACCATCACGGCCATTCTCACGGCGGCGCGTACCGGGAACGTGGGCGATGGGAAAATCTTTGTTCAACCCCTGGAGCGGGTCATCCGCATCCGTACCGGCGAGGAAAATGAGGCGGCCCTGACGCCGCTCACGGCAGACGAAGTACAGGCGCGGGCGCTTCAGGAAGCCTCTGGGAAGACAACCGACCATTCCGAACGATAGCACTTGGATAAAGCGCCATGAACGAGACAGGGATTTCATCCGGTGATACCGCGTGGCTGCTGGTTTCCACCGCGCTGGTGTTTCTCATGACGCCCGGACTGGCCTTTTTCTACGGCGGGCTGGTCAGCCGGCGGCACGTGCTCAACACCCTGATGATGACTGTCGGCGCGCTGTGCGTGGCCGCCATCATGTGGGTGCTGGTAGGTTACTCCCTGGCCTTTGTACCCGGTGGGGCGCTGGTGGGCGGGTTGGCCTGGGCAGGTTTCCAGGGCGTGGGCGATGCGCCCCAGGCCGATTATGCCGCTACCGTGCCTCACCTTGCCTTTGCAGCCTTTCAGGGCATGTTTGCCGTCATTACTCCGGCGCTCATTGCCGGTGCGGTGGTCGGGCGCATGGACTTCCGGGCCTTTCTGATGTTCGTTGCCCTGTGGTGCCTTGGGGTCTATGCCCCGGTGGCGCACTGGGTATGGGGTGTCGGGGGCTGGATTCGCGCTTCCGGGGCGCTGGATTTTGCCGGTGGCACTGTGGTTCACATCACGGCCGGTTGCGCGGCGCTGGTTGCGGCGGCACTCGTCGGTGCACGCACGGATGTCAAACGTTCACCCCTGCGTCCGCACAATGTGCCCTTCGTCCTGCTTGGGGCGGGGTTGTTGTGGTTCGGCTGGTTTGGTTTCAACGCCGGTTCGGCGCTCACGGCGGGCGGCCTCGCCAGTCTCGCGCTCGTGACCACGCACCTGAGTGCGGCGGCGGCGGTCCTCGTGTGGCTGGCCATTGAAGTCTGGCGCACCGGGAAAGCCACGGCCGTTGGCGCGGCGACGGCCGCCGTCGTGGGGCTGGTTGGCATCACGCCGGCGGCGGGTTTCGTGTCACCTTTGGCCGCTATGGTCATCGGCGGTGTGACCTCGGCGGTGTGCTATGTGGCTATCCAGTGGCGCAGCCGCCTCAGCCTGGATGACACCCTCGATGTCTTTGCCTGCCATGGCGTCGGCGGCATGTGCGGGGCTTTGCTGACCGGCATCTTTGCCCGGCAGTCACTCAACGAAGCTGGCGCAAATGGCCTGCTGGCGGGCAACCCAAAGCTGCTGCTGACCCAGTTGATGGCCGTGGCGGCAACGCTGGCCTATACCTTGGTCGTGACCTTTGTCCTGCTGAAGCTCGTGGGCCTGATCGTGCCGCTGCGCCTGTCTCCGGCGCAGGAGCGGGAGGGGATTGACCGGTCAGTACATGGCGAAGCGGCCTATCACGAGACGACCGGCGATGATTTGTTTGACCTTGGTACAGCCTCGGACAGCCTTGATCCGGCCGTGATGTAGCGGGCATCAAAGTGTGACCGGGCACTGTTACCGGTTTTGAAACGGCCGCCTGGTTGGTGTGTTCTGTGGAACCTATCGCGCGACTTCTCCCGGAGCTGATCCGGTTGTCCAACGGGCAGCCGGAAGTCCTTTCGGCAGCCTGCTGTGCGGCCTGGGCGCTGTCGGTCGGCGAAGCCACACTGCGGGCCAGCCGGGCGGTGGCGCTGACTGACCGCACGTTGACCGTGGCCGTCCAGGACGCCCGCTGGAAACGCCAGCTTGAAGTGCTTGCGCCCCAGATTCTGTTTCGGCTCAACGGTCTGCTGCGGCAACCGCTCGTGACCCGGATTCACATTATCGTGGACAGGAAGTTCGTTGCGGCTGAAACCCGGCGGGCAGCTCCGGCGGCGCTCCCGGCTGTGACGCTGCCGGAGGAACTTGTGGACAGTGCCAGCGTCATCCGCGATGAGTCCTTGCGCGCCCAATTCCTGCGGCTGGCTGCTGTCTGCCTTGCCCGTGACCGCCTGGCGGAAGGCTCATGACCAAAGTCGGCCGCTCCGCGGCCTGGGTCGGCAAGGTGTCGTGCATCTTTCGTGCTGAAGCGTAAACTAAGGGAAACATCCGATTTCGGCTTTTCCAGTCTGGGCGGCCAGCGGCAAGCCTTCTGTACCCATGTTCGTTTGCGCTGTTTGCCAGTATGCATTGGAGGATGACCTGCGCGTTCCTGCTTCAGCGATGTCGCGCTTTTCGCGGGATGTGCTGCACCTCAACCTCCCGTACTGGGATGAGCGTGAAGGCGTCTGCCGTGACTGTCTCGACCGTTTCACCCATGCCCGGTCACGGGTGGGTCTGTATTTGCCCACTCCCGGCGGAACCTCCCTGCCCAGGTTCAAAATTCTGCCTACCCCCCTGCGGCTTGGGGCCAGTCCGCGCTACACGGGCCGCGGTGTGACCATTGCCTTTCTGGATTCGGGCTTTTATCCGCACCCGGACATCACCCAGCCGGTCAACCGCATTCTCCACTACCACAATGTGCTGACGCGGCGGGCTGATCCCGCCGAGCTGGCCACGCCGGATGATTCCAGTTGGCACGGTTTGATGACCTCGGTCGTGGCGGCGGGCAATGGCTTTCAGTCCAGGGGGCTGTATCGCGGGATTGCTTCGAGCGCGAAACTGGTGCTGGTCAAGGTGGGCACCACCCGCCGGATTTACCACGACGACATCCGGCGTGGTTTGGATTGGGTGTATCGCCACCGGCACCGCTTTGGCATCCGCATCGTCAACATTTCCTGCGGCGGCGATTATGAAGCCTCGTACCTGACCGATTCCCTCTCCCAGTCTGCCGAGCGGCTGGTCAAGGCCGGCGTGGTGGTGGTGGCGGCGAGTGGCAACGCCGGGCACCAGCGTGAGCATCCCGTTCTGCCTCCCGCCAGCGCCCCGTCGGTCATCGCCGTCGGCGGCTTTGACGACAAAAACACCCTCGACCCCAACGAACACGACGTGTATCACTCCAGTTACGGCGTGACCGTGGATGGTCTCCAGAAACCCGAAATCATTGCGCCGAGCATCTGGATTGCGGCGCCGATCCTGCCGGGGACGCCGACCGCCCAGCAGGCCGCCCTGTACGAGCAACTCAGCCGCGCGCCGGATGGCGAACTCCGGGCCATTCTGGCCCAGCACACCGGGATTGACCCCGAACTGGATGCCGCCGCGCATCTGGAGCCGTACCAACTGCGCCTGCTCGTGGAAGGCAAGATGCGCAACGAAAAGGTCATTTCCGGGCACTACAAACATGTGGACGGCACTTCATTTGCCGCGCCCATCGTTTCCTCCATCATCGCCCAGATGCTGGAAGTCAATCCGCGCCTGACGCCACAGCAGGTCAAGCGCATTCTTATCCGCACGGCGCGGCGGCTGCCCAACATCGAAGCCGACCGCCAGGGGTGGGGGGTGGTCAATGCACGGCTGGCCGTGGCGGCCGCGCTCAATGGCGGCGATGTACCGCCTTCAGGGAATGACTTCCACCTCAACGGGTTGTGACCGTTCGCTTTCATTCCCGAAGACATCCACGGCCGTGACGAAGTAGAGATAGACCTTGCCCCGTACACCGGTTATGTCCTGGAAGGTCGTGCGCCGGATGGGGGTCGGCGTCAGCCTGATGGGCGGGGTATTTGTATCGCGTTCGCTGCGGTAAATGATGTAGCCCCGCAGGTCCGTCTCTGGACTCGACGGAAAAAACAGGTTGACAATGCCGGCCGCGGAAGCCCCGGTCACGTTGGTTGGGGCTGCCGGCGGGAAGGTGTCCACAGGGCGGATCCGCAGCGCCGGCGACGGGCGGCTCTCAACGGGCGCGCCCTGTACATAGCTCACTGCCCGCACGACATACTCGTATTCCTCACCAAACACGAAGTCTGTCTCGGCAAACTGTGGGGTGGGCAGGGGTGCACCATTGCGCCGGGATTCCACGGCGCTTCCTGTGGTGCGCCGATAGACGTTGAAACGCACTGCCGTTGCCGGGGAGGCGTCAAGGTTTTGATCCGGCGGTTGCCACTGAAGACGGATGGCTTCCTGGGTGACTGCGGCCTGCAGGTCACGTGGCGGTTGCGCCACGGACAGCGCCGGATAGACCAAGGCGTATTCCGACAGGGGAGACGGTCGCCCGCGGGCATCCACCAGCCGGATGGCGTACCGAATCCGTTTGTCTTTCCAGCTTGCGTCCTGGGGATCAAACGCATCCGTATAGGCGGGCGCTGCACTGGAAGCCAGTTCCTGACGGGTAAGCGAACCGATGAGCCGCGCTTCCTGCACAAAGCGGTCGGCGGGCAGCGCCAGCGGTGCATCGCGGGGTTCAATCCGGCGCAGAATATCGGCGCGCGCGGCCCGGTCGGTCACGACAAAGCGCACCACAATCTGGTCGCCGTACTGGGTCGCCGTCGGCTCGCCGGCTACGGCCAGCGTGAAACGTGGCGGAGGCACCGGCGGGCCGACCTTGGCACAACCGACGTTGCCCAACACCAGCGACAGTCCGCCCCAGACCAGACAGAACCAGCCTATCCGACACCAGCCCAAGTGGAGCGGTAGCCGCTGGTCAAAGGATGTACTTGCTGAGGTCTTCATCCTGCACGATGTCAGCCAGGACCTTGCGGACGTACTCGGCATCCACGCGGAAGTGCTTGTCTTCCAGGTCGGGCGCCGTGAAGGACACCTCATCAAGCACCTTTTCCATCACCGTATGCAGCCGGCGGGCACCGATGTTTTCGGTATTCTGATTGACGGTGTAGGCAAAGTCGGCGACGGCTTCAATGGCGTCTTCGGTGATTTCGAGGGTGACGCCTTCCGTTTCGAGCAGGGCAACATACTGCCGGATAAGTGAGTTGCGCGGCTCGGTCAGAATCCGTTTGAAGTCTTCCTTGGTGAGGGGATCGAGATTGACGCGAATGGGAAAGCGTCCCTGAAGCTCCGGGATGAGGTCAGAGGGCTTTGAGACATGAAAGGCCCCGGCGGCAATGAACAGGATGTGATCCGTCCGTACCATGCCGTAGCGCGTGTTGACTGTCGTGCCTTCGATAATGGGCAGGATGTCGCGCTGGACGCCCTCGCGGGAAACATCGGGTCCGCTGCTGTTTTCGCGGCCGGCAATCTTGTCAATCTCATCCAGAAACACAATGCCGGATTCCTCGACGCGCTCAACAGCAAGGCGGGCCACCTGATCCATGTCCACCAGCTTTTGTTCTTCCTCCTGGGTCAGGTACTCCAGGGCCTCCCGCACCGACATGTTACGCAACTTCGTGCGCGTTCCCGGAAACATGCCCGGCAGCATGTCCCGCAGGTTGATATCCATTTCCTCGATGCCTTGGGGCGTAATGATTTCGATGCCGGAGGGAAAACCGCGCTCCTTGACCTCAATTTCGACGAGCCGGTTGTCAAGCCGGCCTTCACGCAACTGTTGGCGGAGTTTTTCGCGCGTCCGCTGGAAGGCGGCTTCATCCTCTGGCGCGGCGGTCTCGCCATCGCGGCGGGTTGGGAGCAGGATGTCCAGCAGCCGCTCCTCGGCATTCTGGCGGGCCTTTTCCTCGACTTCCGCAATCTTTTCTTCCCGCACGAGGTCAATGGCAATGTCCACGAGGTCGCGGATGATGGATTCCACATCGCGCCCGACATAGCCGACTTCGGTAAACTTTGAAGCTTCAACCTTCAGAAACGGCGAGTTGGCCAGACGCGCCAGACGCCGGGCAATTTCGGTTTTGCCCACGCCTGTTGAGCCAATCATGATGATGTTTTTCGGGATGACATCCTGCGCCAGATCAGGCGGTAACTTCTGGCGGCGAATACGGTTGCGCAACGCAATGGCCACGGCCCGCTTGGCCGCGGCCTGACCGACAACGTGTTTGTCGAGTTCCTGGACAATTTGGCGGGGTGTCAGATCATCAAGGCGCGGCGTGTCTTCGACCGTGCCGGGGAGGTAAATGACCATGGGTGTCAAGCGGGCGGGATCAGAGGTGTTCTTCCCATCCTGAAACGGTAACGGGGCAGTGGGTCCATGCCCGTGCACATAATCCGATTGCCCGGTCTTG
>Ga0308414_1002206_pt1 | contig 12736 bp, 9 predicted proteins | sample HotsprSampleOS50_FD_205667 | JGI IMG/M metagenome (GOLD analysis project Ga0308414, IMG submission 205667) | Hot spring phototrophic mat microbial communities from Octopus Spring, Yellowstone National Park, Wyoming, United States - 20090730_OS50 ... | reverse complement strand
CAGACGGCGGCGAAGTCGAGCAGCGGGCGCGCATCCTGCGGCACGCGGGCCAGCCGCCGTTCAACCACGCGCCGCACGCCGCCAGCGAACACGCTGGCCGGCAGGGTGCGGCGGCCCACATCGGCCAGCCGTCCGGCCTCCTCAGCCAGAGCGCGCACGGTCTCCACCAAGAAGAAAGCGTTGCCTTCGGTTTCACGCCCCAGCAGATCAAGCACATCCGACTGACGGCCGGTTTCACCGAGCATGGCATAGCTGAGGTCGGCGATACCGGCCCGCGAGAGGCGCGCCAGCTTGAGCGCCTTCAGGCCAGGCAGGCGCTCTGGCAGGTCGGGGGCCTCGTCGTCGCGGTAGTCGGCCACGATTAGCAGCGGCAGACTCTCGACGCGGCGCGCCAGCGCGCGCAGCGGCTCCAAGCTTTCGGTTGTCCACTGCAGGTCCTCCAGCAGCAGGACGGCCGGCCCTGGCAGGCGCGCAAATAGGTCGGCAACTGTGTGCACCAGACGCTGCTGCTGCAGCGGCGCGTCCATCGTAGGCGGTGGGGAAACGGGGCGGCCTAACAGCGCGCTTAGATCGGGCACGATCTCGTGCAGCACGCCGGCCTTCAGGTCAGTCAGCGGCACGGCCAGCGCCAGCCGGCGCAGCGGCTCGCGCCAGAGCTGATAGGGCAGGCCGCCGCCCTGCACGCCCTGGCCTTGCAAGACTGCCGCGCCGCGCACCAGCGCGCGCACGCGCAGCTCGTCGAGCAGGCGCGATTTGCCCACGCCGCTCTCGCCGCCCACCAGCCAGGCGCTGCCCTGGCCGCTGCGCGCCTGTTCGAAGGCCGCCAGCAGCGCGCTGAGTTCGGCCTCGCGCCCCACAAAGCGCGCCGCCTGGATGTAGCTCTCGCGCACCGCGCGGTCCTCGCGCGGGGCTGGCCACCCGACGGCCGTGCACAGAGCCGTTATGGCAGCGTAGGCGTCGGGGTAGCGGCGGGCCGGGTCTTTGTCGAGCAGACGGGCCACCACTGCCCCCAGCGGGCCGTGACCGACCGGCTCGGGCGGCGCAGTGCCAGCGGCGGGCGCGTTGATCGCGTGGTCGGCAGGCAGCAGTACGGTCTCTGTCCTGCCCAGCGGCCGGGCGGGATCAGAGCCGACGGGCAGCGCGGACAGGTCCGGCGCATCGCTGAGAATGGCGCGAATCAGGCTGTCCAAGTCAGTCCCGCTAAAAGGGTGGCGGCAGGTGAACATCTCGAAGGCCATTACGCCGACGGCGTACAGGTCCGCGGCGGGGGTAACGCCCTCGCCGCGCAGCACCTCAGGGGCCATGTAAGCCAACGTTCCGGCGACCTCGCGCGCCTGGGCCGGCTCTAGCGCCAGGCCGAAGTCGAGCACCTTCGCCTGGCCGTCCGCTGTAACCAGCACGTTGTCGGGCTTGAGATCGCGGTGGACGATGCCGCGGCGGTGCAGGTAGGCCAGCGCCTCCAGCACCTGCACCAGCAGGTCCACCTGGCCGGCGGTGTCGCGCTGCTGCGCCACCGCCAGCAGCCCGGCGGCATCTTCAAGCAGCGTCATGGTGAAGAAGGGCTGCCCGGCGGAGTCGAAACCGTAGTCGAGCACGCTGATGATATGCGGGTGGCGCAGCGAGGCCAGCGTCTGGAACTCGCGCGCCAGGCACAGGGCGGTGTCTGGCACGCTGCCGCGCGTATTGAAAGCCAGCAGCCCGGGGGCCACGCGCACGCGCTTGAGCGCCACCCTCTGCCCAGTAAGGCGGTCGGTGGCGCGATAGACTGCACCCATGCCTCCCGCGCCCAGTTCATCCCCCAGGACGTAGTGGCCGGCGATGACCTCAGCCGCGCTGCCGGTCGTCATAGGCTGGCAGATCAGCGTGTGACGGGCACGCTGTTCGGGTCGCCGCGCAGGGGGCGAACGTAGGCTGCAGACACCCAGCCAACTGTGTTGGCGAACACCACCTGATACCACGAGCTGTCGCCGGTGCGGCCGATCACCGGCAGAATCTGCCCCCAGGGGATGCGCCCGATCTGCTCGGAGTAGACCGTGGCATCGGCGCGCAGGCGCAGCCCGGCCTGTGTCTGAATGGTGACGCCGCTGCTGGCCGCCGGCTCGCCCTGCGTGACGAACGCATTAACCACCGGCGCGTTGAACTCGTTGCCGTTGATAGCCAGGTAGTAGCCCCAGGCCCACGCCTGGCGGTCGCTGAGCTGGAGCAGGAACCACAGCGCGCGCGGATCGCGCCCGACGACAGCGTACGTTTGGCCGCGCAGGATGCGGCCCACGCGCGGCGCGCCCAGGTAAGGCGCCTCGCGCACGTTGAGCACGCTGGCGCGGATCACGGTCGCGCTCAGCGCGCCAGGCGGGATAGGCGGCAGGCTGGTGGGCGTGGGGGGCGCGGCAGGGCCAGGCGTGGGCGAGGTGTCGCCGGGCGCGCCCAGCGTCCATTGGAGCTGGAGCACGGCGCTGGCCGTCAGCTCGGTGAAATCCACCTGGAAGGTGTGCGGCCCGGCTGTCAGGTCTACCTCGAAGCGCTGCGTCTGCAGGCCGGCCGGCGCTACGTTGATGCGCTCCTGCCCGTCAATCAACACCCGCGCGCCGTCGTCCACTGTAAGCGTGAACGTGTAGCGCCCAGCCTGCAGGAAGTTCTGCGTGGAGGTGAAGCGGGCAGAGAAGTTATCCGGGTTGACAGCGCTCAGCACCTGCCCGTTGACGACCGGCCGGTCAGGCCAGTTGAAGTTGAGGCCGTTGACGCCGGTCACAGTGGCCGCCATCGGGTCCTGAAAATTGGTGTTATTGTAGAAAACCCCAGTCCAGTTGGTGCCAAAATCCTGCGCGCCGGTCGTCAGCACGGCGGCAAACAGGAACAGGGCCGCAGCGAGAACCAGTGCAATGGCCTTCCTTGCTGACATGGCAAACTCCTACGCCGTTCTCCACTTACCCTTAAGTATACTGAGACTGCGGGCCGCCGCCACTTGAGACATCGGTACGGGCGCGACCGCGTAGCCGCGTAAATAATCTCTAAGAAATGCGCGGGCCGCGTTGACGGCGCTGGCCACATACTCCTACAATACATAAGAGACATGTAACGTGCTGTGAAATCCGGCGGGGCGCAATGCCCCGCGTCTGGTGGATGAGGCTATGGCGAAGAACTATTACGATACCTTGGGCGTCAAGAAGGACGCCACCGAAAAAGAGATCAAACAGGCGTTCCGCCGCCTGGCGAAGCAGTATCACCCGGACGCCAACCCGAACAACCCGCAGGCCGAGGCACGCTTCAAAGAAATCAACGAGGCCTACGAGGTGCTCAGCGACCCGCAGAAGCGGGCCGAATACGACCGGCTTGGCAGCGCCTATCAGCAGTTCGGCGGCAACGGCGGCGTGCGCTACTACACCAACGTGGACGTGGACGACAGCGCCTTTGCCGACATCTTCGAGTCGCTTTTCGGCGGCCTGGGGGGATTTGGCGGCTTTGGCCGCGGGGAGCGCAGCAGCCGCGGCCAGACGTACACGCGGCAGATGCCGGTTGACGGGCGCGATATCGAGCAGCCGGTCAGCATCAGCCTGCGCGAGGCTTATCACGGCGCCACCCGCTTGGTGAGCCGCGGCGACCGCAAAGTAAAGGTGACTATCCCGCGCGGCGCTACCACCGGCACCAAAGTGCGGCTGGCCGGCGAAGGCGAGCCAGGCGCGGCAGGGGGGCGCGCCGGCGACCTCTACCTTGTCGTTGAGGTCGAGGACGACCCACGCTTTAAGCGGCAGGGCGACGACCTGTACGTTGATGTGGACTTGGACATGTTCACCGCGCTGCTGGGCGGGACGATCGAAGTGCCCACGCTGGACCGACCGGTCAAACTCACGATCCCGGTGGGCACGCAGTCGGGCCGGCTGTTCCGCGTGGCCGGCAAAGGGATGCCGAAGCTGCGCCAGGCCGACAAATACGGCGACCTGTACGCCCGCACGCTCATCAAGATTCCCACCAACCTCACCGAGGCGCAGCGCCGGCTGGTCGAGCAGCTCCGCGACTCGGTCAAAGCTGGCCGCTGAGCGCCGGCCAGCGGCCAAACGCTCCGCCCCTCGGCGCTTACGCTTCCAAGACAACACAGATCAAGCCGCGGTGTGTGGCGTGCCGGCATGAAATCTTGGGCGCGCCGGTGACCGCGCGCACCCCTGCAGCAGCCGCTTTGTCAGGGTCCGCGCGGCGTCGCGCCTGCGATGGCCCCCCAACCGGATTAGCGCAGGTGCGCCAGCAGGGCGGCGTGCGTCTGCTCAACCATTGTGTCGAAGGCGAAGCGCGCCATGCCGCGGCCCGCGTTGGCGGCCAGCGCGGCGCGCACGCCAGGCCGGAAGGCCTCGACCAGCGCCGCCGTCAGCGCGTCTACATCCACATAGGGGACCAGCAGCCCGTTAACGCCGTGCGCCACCACCTCCGGGTTGCCGCCCTTGTCGCTGGCGATGACTGGCGTGCCAGCGCGCAGGCTCTCCAGCAGCGCGTGCGACAGGCCCTCGTAGCCGGAGTAAAGCGCGAAGTAGTCGGCAGCCCGCATGTACAGCGCCACCTGCTCGCGCGCCAGCCGCCCCAGCAGCGCCACACGCGGCTCGCCGGCCGCCAGACGCTGCAGGTGGGGCAGCGAGTCGCCGTCGCCGGCCACCAGCAGGCGCACGTCGGGCACGCGCCGCGCCGCCGCAATCAGGTGATCCACGCCCTTCCACGGCGTGAGCCGCGCCGCTGTGAATACGATGGGCGCGTCCGCTTCTAGGCCCAGGCGCCGGCGCGCCTCGGCCTGCGTCAGGGATGGCCCAGCGCCGCCGGCGGGCAGCGCGTTGTAGATGACCTGCACGTGCGCCGGCTCCACCCCCCAGCCGATGACTAAGCGCTTGAGATACTCACTGGGCACGATTACGCCGTCTGCGCCGCGCACCTCGCGCGAGCGGGCGGCCTGCTGCAACGTCACCAGCGGGCCGCCGCGCGCCGTCTGAAAGGCGTCTACGTCGGTTGTGGGCGGAATCCAGCCGCGGCGAACAGCGCGCTCCCAGGCCTGATCGCCAACGATCTTAAACACGCGCGGCCCACCGCTGCCCAGCAGCGGCAGGCCCAGCGTGTGGATGTACGCCAGGTCGGCCCAGCGCAGCAGCGGGCGGGCGGCGCGCGCGTAATCCGCCAAGCGCAGCGGCAGGGCGCGGCGCGGAATGCGCGTCACTGAGTAGGGATAGCCGTCAGTGGGGCCGCCGCCGTAGGTGAGCAGGCGCACCTCCCAGCCGCGCGCCTGCAGCGCCGGCAGCAGCTCGTGCAGATACGTGGCGGGGCCGCCCGGCTCCGGGTGAAAGATACCGGTGGCGATGAACAGGCGCGGCATCGTGCGCCAGGCGCGCCGGCGCTTAGGCCACCACCACGTAAGTCTTGGCGAGCTTGTCGTGCCAGCCCTGATTTTCGGAGTCGATCAGCACCCAGATCCAACCGAGCATGAGCGCCGCCGAGTTGATCAGGTAGCCGAAATAGCGGATGATGGCGTCGCTGTCGCTGATGGGCGTGCCGTCGGTCTTGATGACCTTCAGGTTCATCACCTGTTTGCCCAGCGTGCGCCCACCCTGACGAGTCCAGAAGTACCAGTAGTAAGCCAGGCCGACCAGGAAGCTGAGGACGCCGCCAGCTTCGCGGCCCACACCTGTTAACAGGCCGGCGATGATGCTGATGAGGATGCCGTCAATGATCGCCGAGATCAGGCGCGGGCCGTGATCAGCCAAGGTGTAGATGCTGCTGTTCATGTGTATGTGTCCCCCTTCGTTCGATTGGCGCGCCAGCCAGAGCGCTTTCAGCGCTGGCCAGCAGGCAATCAGATTGTAACCCGCGCTAGGCGATCACGACAAACGTGTTGGCCAGCTTATCGTGCAGGCCCTGCTGGTTGGCGTCAGCCAGCGCCCACAGCCAGCCCAGCATGAAAAACGCCGTGTTCAGGTGATAGCCTAAGTAGCGCAGCACCGCGTCGGCGGCGGTCAGCGGCGTGCCGTCCGTCTTGACAACGCGGATGCCCATAACCATTTTGCCGGGCGTCTGGCCGTTGCGCTGCGTCAGGAAATACCAGTGATACGTCACGCCCAGCAACAGACCAAAGCCCGCGCCGGCCCAGCCGCGCAGCGCCAGCGCGAAGACCCCTGTAAGCGCGCCCAGCAGCAGCGAATCCACCAGGAGCGCAATCAGCCGCGCGCTGAGGGGCGCTAGATCGTACACCAGTGTGCGCTTGAGCTTGTCTTGACTGCGGGCTGGCATGTGCGCTGCTCCTTGCGTTCATCATTCCTTTACGCACAACCGAGGACGCGGGTTGCGGCGGCCCGCCGCGCTGTTTATCATGGTGCATCCTGTATCGCTGCGTTGGGGAAACGCGCATGAACCCACTGAGCCGCAGACAACTGCTGCAAGCTGCCGCCGGGCTGGGCTTTGCGCTCGTCTGGCCAGGGCGGATGCGCGCTGGCGACCAGTGGGTGAACGTGCCGCCGGCGCTGATGCTGCACACGCGCGACAACCGCCAGGCTTTCCTGCCGCCGCTGCTGGAGCGCCTGCAGGCGGCAGGCCTGCAGGCCATCACGTACAAGGCGTGGCGGCAGCGCGTCCTCAACGGCGCGCTGGACAGCGACAGCTTGGTCATGCTGGTAGTGGACGACCTAAGCATGGCGCGGGGCAACCCCAACTTCGACGCCTTCGCCCGCATGTACGGCTGGTTCGCCGCGGCGCAGATGCCGGCCGTGTTCGCCGTGATCACAGCGCACGACCAGCCGCAGGACGCGGCCCGCTGGGACACGGTGGCCGGCTGGGCGGCGCAGGGCTGCGAGCTGGCCACCCACACCGCCTATCACTCCAATCTCAACGCCGATGACACCACGCCGCGCGGCGATTTCCGCCCGGCCAACTACCGTTTTGAGATCGTTGACTCGGCGCGCTTTATCGAGGAGCAGGTGCGGGCGCGCGGCCTGCCGCTGTACACGGTGGACACGCTGGTCACCCCCTATGGCAGCGGCTACGCCTACCAGCAGGCGCAGCCTGCCCTGCACGCCCCGGTCGTCGAGGCGTGCCGGCAGGCGTCTATTCACATGGTAGTGGGCATCGTGCAGGGGCGCGACCCGCTGCCGCTGGCCGCGCTGCGCGACGAGGTGGTGTATCTGGGCCGCACGCCGCCTGCCTACCTGCGCGGGGCCGACGGCGCGCTCATGCCCGACACCGCCATCACATTCAGCTACCTAGATGAGTGGCGGCGCGCCAACCAACGCCGCCAATCACCCTGAGCGGGCCGCGCCGCTAGGCCTCGACGCGGCTCTCGGCTTCTGGCACTTGCAGCGGGGCTAGGTAGGGCGTGCCCACGCCGATGTAGCCGTAGCCGGCGGCCAGCAGTTCTTTGTAGTCCGGGATCATGCGCCGCCCGTCAATGATGAGATAGGGCGGCCGCACCGTGTTCTCGATCGTGCGCGACAGCCCGCGAAACTCCTCCCAGTCGGTGCTGATGAACAGCATGTCGCTGCCCTCCAGCGCCTCGCGGGCGCTGCTGTGGTAGCTGATCTTCTCGAATAAATGGTTTTTCTGCGGGTCGAAGAAGCGGCGCGCTTCCCGCATCGCCAGCGGGTCGTAGGCGCGGATGGCGCTCACGCCGCGCCCCAGCAGCGCCTCCACCACCTGCAGCGACGACGCATCGCGCATGTCGTTGGTGCGCTGCTTGAACGACAGCCCCAACAGCGCAACCGTCTTCTGGTTGAAGTTGGCCCCGGCCTCAGCGATGGCGCGGTCTATGAGGTAGGTTTTCTGGTACTCGTTGATTTTGTAGACCGCCTCCAGCAGCGTGGCCTGCTGGCCGGCGTTGTGGAACTGGTAGATGAGCGACTGGATGTCCTTGCCGAAGCACGAGCCGCCCGCGCCGTTGGAGACGTACGACCCCCACGTGCTGATGCGCGCGTCGGCGGTCACGCCGCGCTTGAGGTCCTCCATGATGACGTTGGGGAACGTCTCGGCCAAGCGAGCGCCCACGCCGTTCCAGAACGAGATGTAGGTGAGCAGCAGCGTGTTGCCCACGTACTTGATCGCCTCGGCTGTCTCCGGCGTGGTCTCGATGTAGCGGATGCGCACGTGGTTGACAAACTGCGAGTAGATGCGGCGCAGGATGCGAAAATCCTCTTCGTGATCGGCCCCCACCACCACACGGTCGGGCCGGCGCGATTTCTCCACCGCGTCGCCTTCGGGCAGGAACTCCGGGTTAGAGGCGACGCCGACGTTGGGCACTTGGCGTTCGCGCAGCACCCGCTCAAGCTGGCGCGCCGTGCCGATGGGCACGGTGCTTTTGTTGACGACTACGACGCGCCGCCGATCCTGGCGGCGGGCCAGCAGGTCGGCGATATGGTGCACAGCGGCGAAGTAGTAGCTCAGGTCCGACGACCCGTTGGGGTTGGGCGGCGTGGGCAGACACAGGAAGATGGCGTCTGTCCCCTCAATGATGGGCGCGATGTCATCCACAAAAAACAGGTAGCGGTTCAGATTCTCTTCCACAATGGCCGCCAGCCCTGGCTCGTGCACGAAGCGCTCAATCTCCTCGCGCCGGCCAGAGCTGTAGGCGGCGATCTTCTCTGAGTTGATGTCGTAGGCATAGACCTCATGGCCGTACTCCGAGACGACGGCAGCGTGGGTGAGGCCAACAAAACCCGTTCCAGCGACGATGACTTTCATAGTTCCCTCGTGACTAACTCGTGTCAGGCGCGGCTGGCCTCAGTGTACCACCACGCCGCGCCGCCGATGATAACCTGATGCTGCACAGATCAGACGCTACTACCCTTTCCTTGCGCCAGCATTGAGCCAGCGCCTCAAAAAGCGATAGTGGCCGTCGGGTTCTGCGGCACGTCTAGATAGCGGATTTCAAAGTGCAGGTGCGGCCCGGACGAGTTGCCGCTGCTGCCCACGCCGCCGATCACCTGGCCGCTGCTGACAAGCTGGCCGCAGCTCACGTTGATGCTGCTCAGGTGGCCGTAAACCGTGGTGAACGGCCCGTGTGACAGAACAATAGTGTTGCCATAGCCCCAGTTGTTCCAGCCGGCGAAGATCACCACGCCGCCGTTGGCCGCCTTAACCGGCGTGCCGGGGTTGGCCGCCAGGTCAATGCCGGTGTGCCATGACGTATAGCCGCGCGTCACGTTGTAATTGTCTATTGGGCGCGACCAGAACGTGCCGCCGGCGTTGGCGACGCGGCCGCAGCTGCCTGGCTCGCCCGGCGCAAACGAGACGAAGTTGCCGCCGCTGCTGCGGGCGTCGCCGCCTTCGCGCTCCACGACAGGCGTCCAGGCGATCTGCTCCGCCTGGCCGCCAGGGATGAAGATGTACGTGCCGCTGGGCAGCACAGTGTTCGGCGACACGCCGAACAGGTCGTTGTACTCTGAGTCGATGACGACGTAGGGGTCGCTCACGCGATACCTGGCGGCGATCTCGGCGATTGTGCTGCTGCCGATCACGCGGTGATAGACGCCGTCAACGGGCGGCACGAAGATGTCGCGGCCCGGCCGCAGCCGGCCGATGATCGAGCGGTCGTTCGACCAGGCGATGGTCTCTGGCGACAGGCCAAAGCGTTCAGCGATGCCGAAGATGGTGTCGCCCTCACGGACAGTGTAAGTGATGACCTCGCTGCGCGGTCTGTCTGGTATGATCGTGAACGGCTCGTAGGGGTTGCGCACGACGCGCAGCGGGTCCGGCTGGCGGGCCGAGGCCAGCGGCGCGCTGAGCAGGGCGGCGGCTGTTTGTGGGTCGAGCGTGGGCAGGGCGTCCGGGGCTGCATCTGCGCCAGCCGACGGCGCGGCGGGAGTGTCGGTCGTGGGCGCAGCGGGTTCATCGGTAGGGACTTCGGCCACCGGCTGCGGCGCATCGGGGGCTGGCGGCGCGGGCTGCTGCTCATCGGCGGGCAGCACCAGCAGCAAGGCAGCGGCAGCGGTGAGCGCGGCGGCCAGCAGCAGCAGCGCCAGACCCAGCAGGCGCTGGCAGCCGGACGGGCTGGCTTCGGTCTCGTCCATTCGAATGAGCGGCGCGGTGTCGTCCAGCGGGTCGCGGGGCGGCTCAGGAATGGCGTGCGTCATGCTACACGGTCCTCTTGCATCCAGAACTCAACTGTCCCCCACCCCCCGGCAGGCCAGTCTAAATCAGTATACAGCGGATAGCAAGGCTGTTCAGCTTCCGGGCAGCAGGTACTCGATGCGCTCTGGCACGGGCGTCAGCAGATAAACATCCACAGAGCGCGACCACGGCACCCAGTCGGCGTCGCTGTAGCCCAGGTCAATCCACAGCGGGCGGGGAAAGCTGCCGGTGTCGGCCATCAGGCCAATGCCGTAGCCCGGCACGTAGACGCGGGAGCGGTAGGGAATGATGCGCGGGTCAGAGCCGACGATGCCCTTGCGCAGCGTCTCGCCCAGGGCCGTGATCGAGTCGCCGCCCAGGGCCTGCGGGTGGTAGCTGGTGGCGTACATGCGCAGCCGCCGCCAGTACTGCAGCGGGCCTTGCGGCGTGTCCACCGTGCGCAGCACGACATTTGTGCCATAGCGCACCACCTGGTCTACTGGCTCCTGCAGCACACCGCTTTCATCAACAGCGCGGCTGACCTCGAAACCGTTCTCGTAGCGGACGCGGATGGCGGTCTGGCGCAGTCCCTCGCGGCCGCCCTGCACCACAACGCGCTGATCCAGCTCCAGCGTCGGGTCCGGCTGATAAATGGTGACGTAGGGCAGCGTTTGGCGCTCGACGATCGTTTCCTCAGTCACGCGGATGACGCGGATGTGCATCCCGGCCAACAGCGGCGTGCTGTCTGCCGGGATGACGTAGTCCTGGCCAATGAGGGCGATTCCAGCCTCGACCAGCGCGTCGGCCACGGTGTCGCCGGTGGCGCGGGTTTGGATGGCGGCGCCGTCAGCGTTGATAGTGACGGGGCGGGAGCGCCGGATGATGATGCGCATGTCGCGGGCCAGCGGCGCGCCCAGGTCTGGCGTAACAGCATCGGCCAGGTAGAGCGTGATGCCCGCCTCGTACAGCGCTTCGCCCACCGTCTCGCTGGCGGATTCAAACGCCGTCAGCGTGCCGTCGTCGTCAATGGTCAGCGGCAGGGCGCGGCGCACCACGATCTGGCTGGCTGGGACTGGCCACTGTGCCAAGCTGGCAAGATCGGCGGGCGTGCCGTCCACGGTGACGCGGTCGCGCGGGGAGAGGCTGTAGCCAGCGCTGGCAAGGATGGCAGCCGGGCCGGTGAGATGCGTGCGCAGCGCGCTGGACGCGCCGTCCACCACCAGCGTCACGCTGCGGGCGCGGCTGATGCGCACGACCGTGCCATCTGTTAAGGGGGCAGTCAGGGCGGGGGCCACCAGGTCGCCTTCGCCCAGCGCGATGCCGGCCTCGGCCAGCAGCTCGCCCACCGTTTCGGCGCGCGTGGTGACCGCGTGGGCGCTGCCGTCGGTGGCGAGGACAACGTCGTGCAGGGGCGGCACGGCAGCCGCCGCCGTCAGCGCCAGCAGCGCACAGGCGGCACACGTCAGCGCACAACCCAGGGCCGCCCCCAGCGGGAAAAAGCGCTGCCAGCCAGCAGGCGTGTGCGGCGATGTGAGAACAGGGGGAGCGGTGAGCGTGTCCAAAGGCAGTATTCTGTGTGACCGCCAGAACAACGAAGGTTGCTGGCAGTAAGCTCAGGCCAGGTTAACCTGCGGCACCCAGGAATGACACCTTAGTGCTGCTACCTTCCGGTCCTGACACGGTTCGGAGTTCCTGCCGCGCAGGACCCGGTCTGAGCTGACCACCAGCAACCATTTGTTTGATCTGATCATACCGCGGAATACCAGGCAGATCAAGACAAAACCCGCCACCCCAAAAAGAGTGCGCGGGCTTTGCGACGCTTAATCTTTTCCAAAAAAAAGCGACACGTTTGCTCATAAATTTCTTATATTGGGCGCAGTATAACGCCCCCTTCCGGCGCTGTCAAGATTTGGTTGGCAAGGGGAGTGGGGAAGATCATGGATACAGACGGCGATTCTAAGCGTAGAAAAACCCGCATGTGTCCGCAAAATTTACCAGTCCCTGAGTTGCCTGTGCCTTGTTGAGCAGCAGACTGGCAGCTATAATTGGCTGTGTATGGTGGGGAGTCGCCAAGCGGTAAGGCCCCGGACTTTGGATCCGGTATTCGTAGGTTCGAATCCTACCTCCCCAGTCTCTGATTGAACCTTTACGGGTGGTCATGGGCAACGGGGGAAAGCGCGTGCTTGTTCCAGCAGCGCGCCGCCGGTTGTTTCTTGAAGTGGCAGCACCACAGAATAATGTCGACTGGTCAAGCCCTAAAATTTCTGTAAAAACAGGGCGGCGCGGCTTGGCCAGCCTGACGCTTAACGCCAAACTACCTCTCCCTCAATTGCGGCCCTGCTGCGCGAATGCGCGTGAAGCGCAGCGGCTGTTTACTCACCTGCCTCGTCGAACTCGTCAGCGGAGGGTTGGCGCAACCGCCGCACAGTGTGAACCAGCCACGCGCCGGCGAAAAACGTCGTCGCCGTCAGCACAATAGCTGCGCCAGATGAAACATTGGCGTAGAACGACGCATACAACCCCACAATCCCCGCTGCCACCGCCACTGCTGCCGCGATGACTATCATGCGCCACAACCGCACAGTGAGCAGAGAAGCCGCTGCCGCTGGTGTGATGAGCAAAGCCGTTGTCATAACTACGCCGACAACTTGGATGCTGCTCACGACCGTCAGCGCCA
>Ga0308414_1002205_pt1 | contig 12739 bp, 16 predicted proteins | sample HotsprSampleOS50_FD_205667 | JGI IMG/M metagenome (GOLD analysis project Ga0308414, IMG submission 205667) | Hot spring phototrophic mat microbial communities from Octopus Spring, Yellowstone National Park, Wyoming, United States - 20090730_OS50 ... | reverse complement strand
ATAAAATCCATCCTATCGCCGCCGCCCGTCAGGTACACAAGGTCAAGCAGGGCTTTTTCGGGGTGGGCGACGAATGCTTTCAGGCCGTATTGAAGCTCAACCTGCCGATACCCCCAAAAGTATTTTTTGCTGATATGTCGAAATTCAAACCGACCCAGCGGCGTATGAATGGTTTGAGGTCGGCCAGTCGTGATGCTGGTAACCGTGGGGACATATTCGGGGATTATTCCATACCACGACAGTGCCGAATGCAAACTGACATAAGAGGCCGGCTTTAAGGCATTGGCAATGCAAAACACATCCGAGGGAACTTTTTTATAGGGACTTGCCGGTGTGTAAAGCCCTTTGTGGATTTTGATGAGCTTGCCGTCATTGACCCAGCGATTGATTTGCAGCCGAACTTGAGCCAGATTTTGCCCGGCGGCCAGAAATCGGACAGTAAAAGCCGGAAGACCGGAAACTTTTTTCAATAAATCTTCAAATTTCATAGTAATAATATATCAAATTTGATAAAATAATGCAATATATTTTTTAACCGAAAGTTTCAATTTCCAGACAAGATTTTGATCTTTTACCCCAAATGGACTATAATGACCTGTATGGAAAATACGGCAAAACATATCTTTTTTCACGGTCGGGTACAAGGTGTGGGGTTTCGCTATACGGCCTGTCGGGTCGCAACAAAACACGGCCTGACCGGCTGGGTGCGCAACTGTCCCGACGGGACGGTCGAATCCTATATGCAGGGCAGTCCGGCGGCCATCGAGCGGTGCATCGCCGAAATCAAAGACCACTTTGGGGCGTATATCCGCGATGTCGTCGTAACCGATGCCGCGTTCAACCCCCGATTCACCGATTTTCAGATTACCTATTGACCGGAGGCGGGCTGTTTTTTGTGGCGCAGACGGCAGATCAGAACACCGCTTTCGTATAGAAAGTACAGCGGCACGGCCAGTGAAACTTGCGAGACGACATCGGGCGGGGTGGCGATAGCGCCAACAATAAACACCGCTAAAAGCACATATTTACGCACGCTGACAAGCATGGGAATGGTAACCAGCCCCATCCGCTCGGCAAAGACAATCGCAATCGGCGTCTGAAAGGCCAGCCCGAAGACTAGCGCGAGCATCAAGATAAAGTTGACGGTCTTTGAGATTTGCGGCTGATAGACCAAAAAATCGATGCCGGGGTTGAACTGCACGAAAAAGCGAAACACCAGCGGGGCAATAATCATCAGAAAAAACAGGACTCCAATAACAAACAGTGTCGCACTGGCTGGCGCTACCGCCTTGACAAACCGCCGTTCGTGCTTATACAGCCCCGCGGCCACAAACGCCCACATCTGATAAAACAGCCACGGCGAGCTGATCAACGCCGCCAGCACAATCGAGGCCTTCATATAGACCATAAACGGCTCGGCCACGTCGATGGCCTGCAGGTTGACCTGAATGTTCAGGTCTTTCATCGCGGTCTGGTACGGCGATAAGATGAATCCCAAAAACCATTTACCGAACGCCAGCGACACCGCAAACGCCGCCGCCAGTCCCGCCAGCGCCAACATCAGCCGCGCCCGCAGCTCCTCCAAATGGTCGCCTAAGCTCATACTGACCAGTTCATCTTCGTTGTTCTCAGCTCGTGTCATAGGCGGATAGTGTACCCCACGCCACACAGGTTGGCAAGCCGGAAAACGCGGCGGCGGATTGTTCAGAATTCGGACAGGCCGTTTAGCCAATATTAGCAAATCCTAGCAAATCCAGACAGAAATCTGCGTTTTCAGTATGAAAAATTCGGTTTTTGTTTAACGGCGAATCTATTTTCCGACTTGGCACAGATATTGCTCACTTTTTGGCCGCGAGATAGTGTTTATTTGGAGTACCCAACAATGACGGTCAAAGATGCGTTAATCAATGGGTTGCTGGAAACCGGAATGAAGGCCGAGGGGCTGCGTCAGCAGGCCATCGCCAACAACGTGGCTAACATCCAGACCAACGGCTATCGCCGGTTGGACGTCAAATTCGAAACGGTGCTGGCCAAGGCCATCGATGAGCATAAGCCATTGGATAGCAAGGACTTGGAGCCGTCGCTCTTTCGGCCGAACGACTCGCCAATCAACGAGCATGGCAGCGATGTGTCGCTGGATTCGGAAGTCGGCGAAATGGTCAAGAACGGACTGCGGCACAAGGCCTATACCCTGCTGCTGAAAAAACGATATCAGATGATGGACGCAGCGATGCGGGTACAATGAAACGTAAAAGGTTAAAAGGCAAACGTTAAAAGGGTGGACAGCCCAGCGGGCTGGAATTTTTAATTTTGAGTTGATAAAGGAGTATCGCCATGCGAATAGAGTCAGGGGCAGTCGGGACGATTGACATCGCGATATCGGGGTTGAAGGCCTCGAATCGTCAGATGGAAGTAGTCGGCTCGAACATCGCCAACATCCAAACCACCGACGCCGGCAACGGCCAGCCCTATCGGCGACTGATTGCCGAGTTTAAAACCGACAAAAACGGCCCCAGCGGCGTAGAGGTCAGCGGCATCATCAAAGATATGAGCGATTTTCAGCGGATTCTCAACCCCGGCCATCCGGCGGCGGACGAGGACGGCTATGTGGCCATGCCCAACGTCGATTGGCCGACGGAAATGATCAATCTCAATCTGGCCAGCCGCACCTATCAGGCCAATGCGGCGGTACTGAAACGCTACCAACGGATGGTGGATTCCAGTCTGGAACTGTTAAGATAAGGATATCGCAGTATGAACGTACAATTCAATCCCAACATCAGCGGCGCCGGCGGCATCAGCGGCAGCCCCTACGGCCCGCGCGTGGACAAAGACGCCGCCCCGCAGAGCGACTTTATGAAAGCGATTGAAAAATCACTGTCGGGCGTCAATAAAGACCAGCAGGAGGCCAATGTATCCATCGTTGACCTGCTCAGCGGCAAGGAGCAGGATGTCAACACGGTAGTCGCGACAATGGCCAAGGCGGATATGAGCTTTAAGATGCTGGTGGGCGTGCGGAATAAATTGGTCGAGGCGTATAAAGAAACCATGCGAATGCAGATATAGAACAGAAGACAGAAGTCAGAAGACAGAAGATAGAAGATAGAAAAAAGATTTTGAATTCTGTTCTCTGACCTCTGTCCTCTGATAAACAACGATGGGAATGTTTGGGCAAATCAATGCGGTCTGGCAGAAGATTGGGCTGGTGCAGCGGGCGCTGCTGGCAGCGATTGTGCTGGCGTGCATCATCACGGGCATCCTGCTGACGCACTGGGCGACGCGTCCCCAGATGCAATTGCTGTATGGCAATCTGGACATCGACGAATGTTCGCGCATCGCCGAAAAAATCGGCGAAAAGAACATCGCCTATGAAATCCGCAACGGCGGGCGCAGCGTGTTTGTGCCGGCCGATCAGATTTACACCCTGCGCGCGGCGCTGGCGCGGGACGGCCTGACGCCCAAGACCGGCGAGCCGGGGTATGAGATTTTTGACAATGAAAAAATCGGCGTCAGCCCGCTGGTGCAAAAAATGAACTACAACCGCGCCTTGCAGGGCGAGTTGGCAAAAACGATACAGGTCTTTGAGGGCGTCGAGTTTGCCCGCGTGCATATTGTTCGACCGGAGCAAACGATGTTTACCGCCGGCGGCGAAAAAGCCAGCGCCTCGGTGATGGTACGGCTCAAGCCCGGCTGGAAGCTTAGCCCCGTAACCATCAACGCCATCGCCAATCTGGTCGCCGGCGCCATTGAAGGACTTTCGCCCGAACAGGTAACCATCACCGACAGTCAAGGCACCATGCTGACCAACCGCAGCAGCTCCGACCCGCTGGTCGGCGGCGCCAACACGTATAAAGATTACAAGTCCGCCGTCGAGGCGGAAATGACCGAACGGCTCACGCGGGCGCTGGAAACCGTCTTGGGCGCCGGACGGGCAACGGTCATTGCCAACGCCTCAGTCGATATGACGCAGGAGACGGTGGTCAGCACAACCTATGAAAAAGGCATTCCGATTGAGGAAGTCATCGACGAATCCTCCACCGTACAGCATGCCGCCGCAGCCGAAGAAGGCCAACCCGCCCCGCCGCCCGGCAACACGGAAAAAACCGGCAGCACCACCAGCAAATATATGCTGCCGGAAACCCGCACCACCCGCACGACCGCGCCGGGGCGCATTCTGGGCTGGTCGGTGTCGGTGGTGGCCGATTTGACCAAACCCGCACCGCCGACAACGGCGGAAAAGACCGATACGCCCCCTGCGACGGAACTGCTGATGACCGAACAGGATGTCAAGCAGTTGGTCAAAACCGCCGTTGGACCAGACTTGATTAAAGACGACGCGCTGACGGTCAAGCATGTGCCGTTCAGCCGGCCAATTGAGTTGAGTGTTTCGCAAGCGGGATTTGGGTACGAATCGCTGGAACGATATATCGAGATCGCACGTCAATCGTCGATGGGGGTGATGGCGATTTGTGCGCTGCTGGCGCTGAAGATTATCACCCGCGCCGGACGCAAGGCCTCTGATGCGTCCGCCGCCGTTGCCGCCGCCGGCGGCGCCAAGGCAATGGGAGCTGGGCTGGCGGGGATGCTTCCGGCCGGCAGCGAAGAGGAAACCTTAGCGGCGATCCGACAGCAAATCGCCGCCCAACTGCACAGCAACCCCGAACAGGTGCGGCAGCTCTTTGCAACATGGCTGGCGGAGGAACGTTAAATGGCGCTTACGGGGATGCAAAAAGCCACGCTGCTGCTGACGATGCTGGACTCGCAGACGGCTATGGAACTGCTCAAAGGACAGCCGCAGGAAATTATCCAGAAGATCGCGCTGGAACTGACGCATCTGGACGCCAAAAAAGAAAAAGACCCCGAACAGGCCGCTCAGGTCGCGCGGGAATTTTACGCCGACTTGATGCGCAGTCAGGGCGGCTCGCTGCATGTGAAAAGTTTTGTCAATAACCTGCTGGCCGGAGCGTCCGGCGGCAGCAAAGAAAAAGCCCTTGAGGTTCAGTCGCGCATTCGTCAGGCCATGATGGAAAAAGACCCGTTTTTGGCGTTGGCGTCGGCGTCGCCGTCGCATTTGGCCGCGGCGCTGGCCGATGAACCCCCGCAGGCAATCGCCGTAGCGCTGTCGGCGCTGCCGACCAAGCTCAGCACCGAAGTGCTCAACCGGCTGGAGCCGGAAAAAAGCCAGCAGACGCTCTGGCGAATGACCCAACCGCAGGATGTCTCGCCCAAAACCGTGCGGCGAATCGGCGAAATGGTCTGTAAGCGGCTGATGGAAATGACCGCCGACGAGGGACCAACCGTCAGCGATAAAGTCGGACGCGAGACGCTGCGGCGCGTGGCGATTGTCTTGAGCGGTCTGGAAAAAGACAAACGCGAGGCCATGCTCAACAGCATTCAAAGCCGAGACAGCGAAACCGCCGCGATGGTGCGGGCGCTGATGGTCACCTGGGACGACATTGTCAAAGTGGAAGACAAATCGCTCCAGCAGGCGCTGCGGAATCTGGAAGCGACGGTCTTGGCCAAAGCCCTGCACAACGCCGAGACCGCCGTCAAGGACAAGATTTTGTCCAATATCTCCGAGCGTATGAAGGAAATGATCGCCGAGGAGGCCTCCTTGATGGGCGAGCCGCGAAAAAAAGACGTCATTGCGGCGCGCGAAGAGGTCGCCAAGCCGCTGCGCGAGGCCAACGAGGCCGGCGAACTGTTGTTTATCGAAGAAAAAGAAGAGTAGCGTATGGCTGTCTCAACATCCTTAAAACTGAATACCCCCATCGGTTCGGTTCAGGTGCTGGACGAGGCGACCCTGCATAAGGCCGTCAGCGCAAAAGCCGCCGCACAGGAGGCCGAACGCACCCGCGCGCAGCTATCGCAGGTGTGCGCGGCGCTGACGCAGGCCGTCAACGAGCTGCAGCGGCGTCAGGCCGCCTTGTTTTCATCGCAGAAGGAACATATTGTGCGGCTCAGTCTGGAGATTGCGGCCAAGATTCTGGCCAAAGAGATCGCCGACGGACACTATGCCATCGAAACGATTGTGCTGGACGCCCTGCAATCGGCGCCGCCGGCCAAACAGACAACTATTCGCCTGCATCCGGACGATGTCAAGGCGTTCCAAAAAGCCGCCGCCGAATTGGGGTTGAGCTTACCGCCGCATACGGAGCTTTTGCCGGACTGGTCGGTTCATCGCGCCGAGTGCGTCATTGAAAGCGAACTGGGAACGGTTGAGTATCTGATTGATGAGCATTTGCGTCAGATCGGACAAGCCCTCTTGGGCGCGGAGGCCTCCGTATGAGCGACGCCCCAACGCCCATCACGGTGGACTTTGAGCCGTTTCACGCCACGCTGAAGCGCGTCTCGCTGGTGCGGCACAAAGGCGCCGTTACGCGCGTCAGCGGCCTGACGGTCGAAAGCAGCGGCCCGAATGTGGGATTGGGGCAGCTTTGCGTCATCGGCCTGCGGGACGGACGCAGCGTGCAGGCCGAAGTGGTGGGCTTTCGGGACAACCATCTGATTTTACTGCCACTGGACGCCATCGACGGCATCCGGCCGGGCGATTCGGTCGCGGCGCTGCATCAGCCGCGGACGCTGGCGCTGGACGACCGCATCGTCGGCCGCGTCCTGAACGGCTTGGGCAATCCGATTGACGGACGCGGCCCGCTGACCGGAACGGACGTGCGCCCCATCGTCAACGCCAGCCCCGATCCGCTCCGGCGGGCGATGATTCGCCATCCTCTGTCGCTGGGCATTCGGGCGATTGACGGCGTGCTGACCTGCGGCAAAGGACAGCGCGTCGGATTGTTTGCCGGCAGCGGCGTCGGCAAGAGCGTCCTATTGGGCGAGATTGCCAACAGCAGCGCCGCCGATGTCAACGTCGTCGCGCTGGTGGGCGAACGCGGCCGCGAAGTGCGCGAATTTCTGGAAAAAGACCTCGGCTCCGAAGGGCTGGCGCGCAGCGTCGTCGTCGTGGCCGCATCGGACGCGGCGGCGATTCAGCGGGTCAAGGCCGGATTTGTGGCCGCGACCATCGCCGAATATTTCCGCGATCAGGGCAAGGACGTGCTGTTTATGATGGATTCGCTGACGCGCTTTGCGCAGGCGCAGCGCGAGGTGGGGCTGGCCGCGGGCGAACCGCCGGCCAGTAAGGGGTATTGTCCCAGCGTGTTTGCCCTGCTGCCCAAGCTTATCGAGCGGCTGGGCTGCAACGAGCGCGGCAGCATCACGGGGATTTTGACCGTCTTGGCCGAGGGCGACGACCTGAACGACCCCGTCGCCGACAGCGCACGGTCGCTGCTGGACGGCCATATTGTTCTGTCGCGCAAACTGGCCGACCGAGGACATTACCCGGCGATTGATATCCTGCAGAGCGTCAGCCGGCTGATGAACACCGTCGCCTCGCCGGAACATCGCGCCGCGGCGCGGACGCTGCGCGAGATTTATGCGACCTATACCGATGCGGAAGATTTGATCTCTATCGGCGCGTTTGTGCCGGGCAGCAATCGGCGCATCGACGGGGCGATTGCGCTGATCGAACGGATTCAGCGGTTTTTGATTCAGCCGGTGCGGCAGCGCGTTACGCTGGACGAAACCGTGCGGCAATTGACCGAAATCGTCGCGGCTTGGGATGACTTGCTGGGACATTCCGCCGCCGTCGCCGCAAAATCGATTACCGCATCCGGTAAATAAAAATGAAAACGTTTAAATGGCGACTGCAGCGGCTGCTGGACATCCGTGAAAAACAGGAAGAATCGCTGCGTGCCGAGCTGGCGGCGCTGACCGAACAGACCGCGGCGCTGCGCGGACGCATCCTGATGGAAAAAGCGATGCTCCGCAGCCGATTGGCCGAACTTCGCCAAGCCGACGGCTCGCAGCGGATCGCACAGCAGCAGATGTTTATGCAGTATGTCGCGGCGATCGATGCGCAAATTGCCGGATTGCAGCGCCAGTTGAATACGCTGGAACAGCAGCGGAAAGAAAAAATTGAGGCGATTATGGCTGTGCGAAAGTTCCGCAAGGCGTTGGAACGTCTTCGGGAACAGGCCGCCGCGGCTTACCGTCGGCAGGTCGAACGCGCCGAACAAAAGGAACAGGACGAAAACGCCAACGCCGCGTTCGCCCGAAAGATGCTGGTATAGAGGTTAGAGGTTAGAGGTTAGAAGATAGAGGTTAGAAACCGTTTTTACGACGGAGAGACACTATGAAAAAGATGCACATTATACTGATAGCGGCCGCCGGATTGCTGAGCTTTGCATCCAGTTTCGGCGTCAGTTGGTATAGAAAACAAAAAATTGCCGCTCAGGCGGCCGTCCCGCCGACGGCGGCCGCGCCGGCTGCCCAAACTGCCGCCGCCGCCCCATCGGCGATTGTCCCGTTGAGCGCAGCGATGTCGGATAAAAACGACGAACAGTTGGGGCTGACCGAACGGCAGCTTCAGAATCTGATTTACGACATCCGCGAAAAAATCAAAGACTACAACGCTCGCCAAAAGGCGCTGGATGACGAGGCCGCACGCATCGATCTGGCACGGCAAAGTCTTCAGACCGACATTGAACAGCTCAACGCCCTGCGCGAAAAGCTGGATCTGACCTTGGCGGCGCTGAAAGAGCAAGAGGATAACCTCAAAAAAAGCGTGCTGGAAATTGAACAAATGGAAAAAGCCAACTTTCAGCGGCTGGCGGCCACTTATGAAAAAATGGACGCCGCACAGGCCGGCAAAATTATGCTCAGTATGGCCGCGTCAAATCAGCTTCAGGACGTGGTCAAGATTTTGTACTATATGAACGACCGCAACGCCGGCAAGCTGCTGGGCGAAATCGGCGCAACGCGACCGGAAGTCGCCGGCATCCTGAGCGCCCAGCTAAAGCGGATTAAAGAAAACGGATAACGGTATGGATATCGCAACAGTCATTGGATTAATCTTCGGTTTCGGCGTTATCATCGCCTCCATTGCGATGGGCGGCGGCGCGATGATTTTTGTGCATGTGCCGTCGTTCGTGCTGGTGGTCGGCGGGATGCTCTGCTCGGTGCTGATTCATTTTTCGCTCAAGCAGTTTTTGAGCATCTTCAGCATTATGAAAAAGACCTTTACCGCCAAAGTCCGCAGCCCCAATCAAATTATTCAGCAAATGGTCAACTATGCGGCCATCAGTCGTCGCGACGGCGCGCTGGCGCTGGAAGAACAGATTCGCAAGGTGGATGATACCTTTTTGATCAAAGGGCTGCAAATGCTCGTGGACGGTCAGGATGAAGAAGTTATCCGCTCGATGCTGGAGTTGGAAATTCAATATCTTCAGGAACGACACGCCGGCGGCAAAAAACTGCTGGAGTTTATGGGCGCCGCCGCGCCGGCCTTTGGAATGATCGGCACGCTGGTCGGATTGGTGCAAATGCTCCAGAACCTCAGCGACCCCAGCCAAATCGGCGCTGGGATGGCGGTGGCTTTAATCACGACGTTTTACGGCGCGGTGCTGGCCAATCTAATCTTTATCCCGCTGGCCGGCAAATTGGGCATTTACTCCAAAGCCGAATCGCTGGCGATGGAAATGACCCTCGAGGGCATCTGCACCATCAGCCGCGGCGAAAACCCCACTGTCGTACGCGAGAAGATGCAGGCCTTCGTCTCGCCGACACACCGCTCGGAAATCAAAGCCACAATCTGACTCAAACGGACAGACCGTCCGTTTGAGAAAGCAAAAGTAAAAAGGTAAAAGGCAAAATAGCGGTATCTGCTTGCGCAGACGACCTATGGGCAAAAAAAACAATCAAACCGAAGAAGAAGTCGCCGGCTGTCCGGATTGGATGGTAACATTCTGCGACTGTATGACGCTGCTGCTGACGTTCTTTGTGCTGCTGCTGAGCTTTGCGACGTTTCACAAAGAAACCTTGCCTCTGTTGGGACGGTCATTTGCTCAGGCGCTGCCGACCATCGGCGTGCGCGTCGGCGAAAAACGCGAATCGCTGTACAAACAACTGGACACCAACGAGCAGACCAAGCAGAATGAAGGCAGCGAAACGCCGACAACGGTGCAGAAAGACACTCACAACTTTATGCGCGAAAAACGGCCGTTGGATTTTCGAAATCTGAAGGTCTTTACAATCCCGTCAGAGTCGTTTTTTTACGGCCGCGGAGCGGCTATTTCCGGTGACGGCAAACAGACGCTGGACGCACTGGCGGCATTTTTAACGCATCAGACCGGCCGTGTGGTCATCAGCGAAAACGGCCCCGACGGCAACGCCGAACTGGGACTAACGCGAGCAACGGCGGTCATGGACTATTTGGTCGCCAAAGGCATCTCCAAACAGCGATTCAGCTTGACCGCACAGACCACGATACGGCAAAAAAGCAATCAGCGTCAGCTCGAAATCACCCTGCTGGATCGGAGCGTGTACGAATGAGCAAAAAATTCGTCGAAGAGCCCAAAATTCCGGTGCCGGGGTATATCGTTACCTTTTCGGATATGATCACCCTGCTGCTGACGTTTTTTGTGATGCTGCTGAGCATGGCCAAAACACAGGTCGAAAAGCACAAATTTGAGGTCGGCATTCAATCGTTCAAACGGGCGATTGCCGATTTTGGAATGACCGGAATGCTCACCCAGCAAAACAGCGGACTGGAGTTTTCACATCCGAAGGTCTATTACCGCGTGGAAGTCGGCCAGGATGAGCCGGAAGACCGCTCCATCGACGCCAAGACCGAGATGTTGCGGCGCGTGCTGATGGACATCGAAAAAATGATGAAAATCTCGCCCTCGCAGATCACCGCCAAGACCAAAACGGCGTTTCCCACCGACATTCGATTCGATGCCGGCGGATGGACGCTTAGCGACGCCTCGCGGCAGACGCTGAATCGACTGGCCGAGCAGTTCAAAACCCACTTTTCCGGCCAACAACCGACGCTGTACGTACTGGCCATTGCCGCCGATGTGCCGGAGCCGCAATCGTGGGCGGTCTCGGCCAAACGAGCCGAGGCCGCCGCGGCCTATCTCCGCCGGCAGCTCGGAACAGATATCGACTGGCCAATTTACAGTTGGGGAGCCGGACAGGGCGGCGAGTGGGTCGGCCACAGCGGACTGGTCACCCGACAGACACAAATACTCATCAACGCCCTAACGGAGGCGAAATAGAAAGAAGTCAGAAGTCAGAAGGTAGAATATTGAACAGCAGAAGCGGCAGAGTGTTTAGCGGCTGAACACCGCCGCGCCATAAATGCTGCGCGATGCCCGCAAAACGACAAGCCAGAGCATGTTTTCTATAAAATCCTTCGCTTCTACGGTTTCGGCATACTTTTTGCATAATTTCTTCCATTTTGAGGGTCTGTCTATGCTGAAAAAAAGGTTGCTAACCATCGGGGGATTGCTGGCGGTATGTATCGTCGGACAACTCGTGCTGCGCCCATGTATGGGTGAGACGGCTGCAATCGATACGGCCGCGGCATCCGAATCGGCGACGACTAAGCCGGCTCCGCCCGCCGGCGGCCTCAATGACGACGCCGGCGGACTGCAATCGACCTTGATTCGCCAGTTTTTTCTGATGATTGGCGGCGTGGCAATCATCGGAGCGGGCGCGTGGTTTGTCTGCCGTAAGTTCGGCGGCGGGCTGGCCGGCGGACAGGGCATCATCCGCGTCAGCGACACCGTGCGGATGGGGCCGCGAAAGGCCGTGCATCTGGTGCGCGTGGGCAAACGGGCATTTTTGGTCGGCAGCGGTCAGGACAGCTTTACGCTGCTGGCCGAGGTCAGCGACAGCATCGATACAATACGGGACGGCGGCAAATGAAAAACCGGGCGCTGTGGGTACTGATTACGGCGGCACTCCTGCTGCTGCCCGGACGACTGGCGGCTCAAGACCCTGCACCGGCCAATACGATGCCGACCGTGCCGGATTTGCTGACGGTCGTCGATAAGGCCACCACCAACCCCACCGACCAGAAGCCCAATGAATGGAGCGCACCCGTCAAGCTGGTCGTGCTGTTTACGCTGCTGGCGCTATTGCCGAGTATTCTGGCGATGACCACGTCGTTTACTCGGATCGTAATTGTACTGGGCTTTGTGCGGCGGGCGTTGGGTACGCAAAACATCCCCCCAAACACTGCGGTATTGGGGTTGGCGGTCTTCCTGACGCTGTTTACGATGGCGCCGACGTTCCAGCGGATACAGGCCGAGGCGATACAGCCCTATCTGCAAGATAAAATGGACTTTGGCAAGGCCACTGAAACCGCCAGCGCTATCCTCAAAGAGTTTATGATTCGCCAAACCCGCAAGAGCGATATGGCCTTGTTCGTCTCGATAGCCAAAGTTCCGGCGCCGAGCAATGTAACCGATCTGGGGCTGCATATTGTTACGCCGGCGTTTATCATCAGTGAGTTTCGCACGGCCTTTGAGATTGGGTGTCTGTTGTTTATCCCGTTTTTGCTGCTGGATCTGGTGATTGCCAGCGTCCTGCTCAGTGCGGGGATGATGATGCTGCCGCCGGTGATGATCTCGCTGCCGTTCAAGCTGATTTTGTTTATCCTCGTGGACGGCTGGGGCGTACTGGCGCAGGGACTGAGTTTGAGTTTTAGATAAAATAGTAACCACAGATTTCACGGATTTACACAGATTAAGAAATAGGGATGTAAGAATGTAGGTATGTAGGAATGTAAACGCATTTGACATTTAACATTTTACATCATCTGCGTAATCTGTGGTTTCAGAAAGGAAGTTGAAAATGGACATTGATACGGTTTTGTATTTGGGTCGGCACACAA
>Ga0308414_1002203_pt1 | contig 12748 bp, 24 predicted proteins | sample HotsprSampleOS50_FD_205667 | JGI IMG/M metagenome (GOLD analysis project Ga0308414, IMG submission 205667) | Hot spring phototrophic mat microbial communities from Octopus Spring, Yellowstone National Park, Wyoming, United States - 20090730_OS50 ... | reverse complement strand
GCTGCTGCTTGCTGAGCAGCAAAAGGCGTTCCCTTTCTAGACCCTTTAAAACCAAGCGATCCCGAACTACTAGCGGCTATGAGATTGCCATTTAAGTCGGTTATACTGACTATTGTATTATTGAAAGAAGCTTGAATATGAACAATACCTTTCGGAATGTTCTTTTTCTCTTTTTTCTTGTAGTTCTTCTTCTTTAGAGAACTCTTAGTAGAAGTTGCTTTCTTTGACATACTTCACTCTCTCTAGGTTTTGTACAGCTACTATTTCTTACCAGGTGCTTTCTTCTTCGCTATTGTAGCTCTACGAGGTCCCTTACGGGTTCGTGCATTTGTGTGTGTCCTTTGCCCGCGAACTGGAAGCCCTTTCCTGTGACGCAATCCTCTGTAGGACTGAATCTCTACAAGACGCTTAATATCAAGCTGAATCTGCTTTCTTAGGTCCCCCTCTACAACGACAGAGCTGTCTATAACAGCTCTAATACGACCCAACTCATCTTCAGATAGGTTGCGCATCTTGATGCTAGGATCAACATTCGCTTTTTCTAGTATCTTTGCAGACAATGACCTACCTATGCCGTATATATAGGTTAGAGCTATCAGGACACTCTTATTTTCTGGCAGATCGACACCAGCGATACGAGCCATGCAACTATCTCCATTCCGTTAATCAACCTTGCTTCTGCTTATGCTTGGGGTTAGTACAAATTACCCGGACGGTTCCAAACCTAATAATTACCTTACAAGACTTACAGATTTTTTTCACAGATGCTCTTACCTTCATTGGCTTCTAACTCTCCTTTTTCTCACTTGTACCTATAAACAATCCTACCTCTTGTCAAGTCATACGGTGAAAGTTCAACTAGAACTTTATCACCAGGGAGTATTTTTATAAAATTTTTTCTCATCTTACCAGAAATACGAGCCAGCACAATATGCTTGTTTTCTAGCTCAACCTTAAAGGTCGCGTTCGGGAGAGCTTCAATAACGAATGCTGACGCCTCAATTGAGTCTTCTTTAGGCACAACCCTACCTCACTTGAAATACTTGGCATCCAATGAGTTTTTAGGTCTTACGAAAGGGCTGTAAGAATCAATGGCCCATTAGAGGTAATCGCAACGGTGTGCTCAAAGTGGGCTGAAGGCTTACCGTCTTTTGTTACAACTGTCCAGCCATCGCTTTCAATTCTCACTCCCGGAGAACCCATGTTAACCATAGGTTCTATAGCTAGAACCCATCCACATCTGAGTCGAGGACCCGTATTTGGTCTGTGCCCACAATTAGGTACTTGTGGGTCTTCATGCATCCTGCGACCAACACCATGACCGCAAAACTCTCTCACTAGGCTATAGCCGTATGACTCAGTGTATGAGTATATTGCATAGGTAATGTCGTATAAACGGTTCCCTTCAATCATTTGCGATATCCCACGATAGAGAGAATTTTCCGTAACACTTATTAGTTTTTGCATCTCTTTTGCAACATTCCCAACAGGAACAGTAACCGCAGCATCTGCTACATATCCGTCAAAAACAACTCCAGCATCTATACTCACAATATCACCTTCTCTTATTAGCGTTTCCTTGGGGATCCCATGAACAACTTGTTCGTTAACGGAAACACAAATGCTTGATGGATATCCTCTATATCCTTTGAATGGAGAGTAGAGTTTTTTCTTAGATAACCAGCTTTCAGCAATTTCATTCAATCTACGGGTCGTTATGCTGGGAATGGTGTTCTGCTTGAGCAAGAGTAGGAGCTCAGCTAAGTATCTTCCGGCTGTATGCATCTTTTTTATTTCATGAGATGTCTTAGTTACAATCATTAACTAATGCTCTTGCTATTTGGCGGAGTATATCTTCATGAACCTCATCTGAAGTTTTCTCTCCATTTACCGAAACCAACAGATTTCTTTGTCTATAATAGTCTAAAACTGGAATTGTTTGAGTGTTGTATTCTTTCAAACGCTCCTTAATGACCAGTTCATTGTCATCAGATCTGTAGGTGAACTCCGAACTTCCGCATTTGTCACAAATTCCATCTTTCTGAGGCTTCGCAAAGTATTTATTATATATCGTACCACAGTTTTTACATAAATATCTTCCCTTTACTCTCTTTATGAGAGTGTCATCGGGAACTATAACTTCAATAACCAAGAGTTTATAATTCCTATCTAGTAGAAGTTCTCCCAAGAAAGTAGCCTGTTGGATATTTCGAGGATAACCATCTAGTATAAAACCGTCTTTACAATCAAGGTCCGAAAGCCTAGAAACAATCAAATCAGCTAGTATATTATCTGAAACCAAGCCGCCAGTCGCTATAACACTGCGTATGTATTCTGATTTAGGTCCGTCTCCTAGAGAGACTTGGCGAAGTATATCACCTGTCGATATCTTGGGTATATTCATCGAAGCACTTAGCCTACTGGACTGTGTGCCTTTGCCTGACCCAGGCGGACCCATTATGATTACAGCAAGTGGCAGCTTATGCTCCATCGGAAACCTCCTGTCGAATGCGGCGCCCCCTGACTTTGACTCCTCCACCGGCCGGGTCATACTTCTTGGTCAGGAGGCGGGCTTCAACTTGCTGCGCTGTATCCATGGAAACAGTTACAGCTATCAGTAGCGATGTGCCGCCAAAATAAAATGTGTAACCAAAGCCCTTTACCATCCAAGACAGCGCAGGGTTGGAGGAAAGACTGGAGTATAGCCATTCACCAATGATTGGAATTTCTCCAACGTCCAAGCCATTTGCAACAAACTGGGGGACAAAACAGATTATCGAAAGATATAAGGCACCAACCACAGTAATCCTTGTAACAACAAAGTCTAAATACTCAGCAGTTGACTTACCAGGCCGTAACCCAGGGATATAACTACCGTACTTCCTGAGATTGTTGGAAACTTCATGTACATCAAAGATCACAGAAACATAGAAAAAGGAAAAGAATATTATCCCCGCTGTAAATATCAGTTCGTACAATGGATGACTTGGACGAAGGAAGCGTGTGAGTGATTCAGCAAGTGAGTCGTTTGCGCTTGCAAACTGAGCTATCGTTATGGGAAAAGCAAGGAGCGAAGATGCAAATATGACAGGTATTACCCCTGACATGTTTATTTTCAGAGGCAGATAGGACTTGGAGTCTGGAAACTCACTGCGTCTTCTTGCATGCTCAATAACCACTGGACGGTATGCCTTTTCAACGAATACTATTGCAGCAGTTAGAGCGAGTAACAGAACAAGAAGTAAAACTGTCTCAAGCGCAGAAAGAGGGTCATTCCCTATGTTGCTAGATAACTGAACAAGTATTGAAGGGAATCTAACGATAATACCAGCGAATATGAGTAAGCTGATCCCATTGCCGACTCCTCTTTCTGTAATTTGCTCGCCAACCCACATAACTAGCGCTGTGCCAGTGGTCAGAGTGATTACAGATAGGGGTACAAACAAGCTTGGGGTAAGATTGACGAGTCCAGGCTGAGACTGCATCCAAAAGGTAATTGCTGTTGACTGGAAAATAGATAGACATATGGTTAGATACCTAGTATACTGATTTATTTTTCGGCGTCCTACTTCACCCTCCTCTTGAAGACGTTTCAGTGAAGGAATAACAACCGTAAGTAGTTGTATAACAATCGACGAAGTAATGTACGGAGTAATGCCTAATGCAAATACTGATATTACCTTCAGGTTACCTCCTGAAAAGAGGTCTAAGACACCAATCAACGAACCTTGAAGGCTCTGCCACAACTGTCTCAGTTTATCTTGGTCTATACCAGGAACACGGATGTGACTACCAAGTCGGTAGAGAAGAATCATTGAGAGTGTAAATAGCAGTCTACCTTTCACATCTTTTGACTGCAAGATGCTAATTATTTTTTGCTTTATGCTTTCTATTATCGACATCTTATCAACCTATTGCCGCTCTAAGTCTAGCTGAAGTACGCAAATTCCCGGCTATTGTAATTTTCTTGTCTTTAGGAGCTACTCCTACTATCTTGAGGTGTTGCAACTTATGCAAAGCTCCTTTGATCAGTCCCTTATTCATTAGAGATTGAGTTGATATTTGCTCTTCTGCTGTATAATGCTGGGCAAGTTTACGAATATCTAACGTGTAGGTCTTGCGCTTCCTAGCAGTGACACAAGAAAAGCCTCTCTTTGGTAGGCGGCGATGTAAAGGCATCTGCCCTCCCTCAAAACCACGTTTTAGCTTGAAACCGGAACGAGACTTCTGTCCTTTTACTCCTCTCCCAGAAGTCTTTCCAATCCCCGAACCGGAACCACGCCCAACCCTTTTCTTTACTTTCCTGTCAGGACAGGTAAGGCTCTTCAGAGATAGCATTTCTGTTTCCCTTCTCTATAAATCTGCCGGATTTTTCCCCCTAATTAGGGCTATATGCTCCTTAGAGCGAACAGTGGAAAGGCCGGCAAAAGTAGCTCGAACAATATTAGCTGGGTTGTTAGTACCCAGCACTTTAGTGACGGCATCGCGAACGCCAAGTACCTGCAGGACAGCCCTCACAGTTGCACCCGCAATTACGCCCTTGCCTTCCTTAGCTGGCTTGATAAGTACCTTGCCAGCACCAAACTTGCCAATAATACTATGGGGCAATGTACCGCCATTCAAGTCTACTCTGATTAGATTTTTTTTTGCTGCTTCTATCCCTTTCCTAATGGCTATGGGAACCTCTGATGCTTTCCCCTTGCCAAAACCTACGATTCCATTTCCGTCACCAACAACAACGAGGGCACTAAAGCTCATGTTTTTTCCGCCCTTCACTACCTTTGTAACCCGTTTAATCGATATAACTGAGTCTTTGAGATCAGATTCACCTGCTTCGAATAGTACTTTATTCTTCATAAGATTATCCTAAAAATCTAGACCTTCCCTACGAGCTGACTCTGCTAGCTGCTTGACTCTACCGTGGTACTTGTAACCATTCCTGTCAAAGAATACCTTGGTAATACCTCTTCTCTTTGCTTCTTCAGCAATTTCTTTACCAACCTTACTTGCTAAATACACTTTACGTGTTAGCTTTGTTTCATCGCTAGTATATTCTTGTAATTTTAGTGAGCTGGCAGAACATACAGTAATTCCTCTTACATCATCTATGATTTGTGCATAGATGTGCTTTGCACTTCGATATACACAGAGGCGAAGGCGAGTATCAACTGACCCTTTTATTTTTCTTCTTCGGTGGCCCATAATTATCTCAGCTTGCTCTATATTAGTAGTTAAGCTTTAGAGTTCGTCCTACTTCTTTCCTCCTTTGCCACCAGATTTTCCTGGTTTCAGGAGGATTGGCTTACTAGCATAACGAATGCCTTTGCCTTTGTAGGCATCAGGAACTCTCAGTTTTACTAGATTCGCTGCAACTTGTCCAACAAGCTCCTTATCAGAACCCTTAATCGTCAGTGTGGCTTGGTACTGCTGTATTGGTTTTTGTAACTTTTCAATAATGCAATCTATACCATCTGGAAGGTGGTATTCTACTGGATGGGAGTAGCCTAGACTAAAGACAAGTTTATTGTCTTTCTTATCTACTTTGTAGCCAACACCAACTAAGTCCAAGTCAACTGAGAACTTGGATTGAAGTCCAGTAATAGCGTTGTTAATTAGAGTCCTCAACAATCCTTGATATTGATGACTTGAGTTATTGAGTGACACAACCCGAAGATGTCCATCCAGAATATCTACCCTTAGACCTTCATTGATTTTCAACTTAAATGAAACTTCACCCTTCGCTATAGAAAGAGTACCATTTTCTATTTTTACAGAGAGCCCAGAGATTTGAATTGGACGACTACCTATTCTTGACATTGTTTTCAGTAAAGGCACTGTAGAAAAACTAGTAAACAAGGCAGAGAACTTCTCCACCGACGTGCTTCAGATAGGCTTCCTTACCAGTCAGTATGCCGCGCGAGGTGCTGAGTATGCAAGTACCAAGACCATTAAGAGGACGAGGTATTCTATTTACATTGACATAAACCCTTCTTCCCGGGCGGGAGACTCTGGAAAGATGCCTGATTGCAGGTTCAGAAGACTGAGCATACCTGATGTAAATTCGTATTGTACGTTTATGACCCTCACCTGTAATTTTATAGTTATTAATATAACCTTCTTCTTTTAGAATCCTGACAATCTCGGCCTTAATCTTAGAGTAATTAACATCTACTTTTAGGTGCCCTGCTTGTGTAGCATTCCTAATTCTAGTTAGGAGGTCGCTTATTGGGTCAGTCATACTCTTCTCCAAGAAATCTTTATACTAGCAAGTCATTTCCTAAATGGCATTCCAAGGCAAGATAAAAGCTCTTGTGCTTCTGCGTCAGTTTGAGCTGAAGTAACAAAGGTTATATTCATTCCTCTAAGCTTATCAACCTTGGCGATGTCTATCTCAGGAAAAACAATCTGTTCTTTTATACCAAGAGTATAGTTTCCACGACCATCAAATGACTTGGTAGATACTCCCCGGAAGTCACGTACACGTGGTAGTGCTATCTTAACTAGGCGTTCAAAGAACTCATACATCCTTTTACCGCGTAAAGTGACCATTACTCCAACTGGGTCTTGTTCACGTAGCTTGAAGGAGGCAATTGATGACTTGGCACGGGTTACCACCGGCTTTTGACCTGTAATGAGCGCAAGCTCCTGTAGACCCGTCTCAAGAACCTTCAGGTTTTTTGAGAGTACATAGTCTTTACCGAGACCCATGTTAATAACTATTTTTTCTAGTCTCGGTACCGACATAACATTCTTATATCCAAATGTTTTACACATTTGACTTATCGCTTTTTCTCTTGCCGTCAACATACCACTACTCAAACGATTTCTATAGAAGATTATTGCTTCTTGACCTTCGAGAAAGAAAGCCAAGTTTCTTCTTCTATAATACCTCCATTGTTTTGGGAAGTTTTCTTGATGTGTTTTTTACTCATTGAGATTCCTTCGACAAGCAGTCGCAGATTGCTGCGGTCTATTTTCTTAACCAAGCCTATCTTACGCTTATCTTTACCGGAAATCAAGATTACACTGTCACCAACTCTCAAATTTTTTGATAGCTTATTACTTTTCATACTACCTCAGGTGCCAGTGAAATTATCTTCATGAACTTCTTGTCCCTTAGCTCCCTAGCAATCGGCCCCGAAACACGAGTCCCCACAGGATCCCATCCCTCGCTACCTTTCTTTACTAAAACAGCCGCGTTCTGATCGAAACGAACATAGCTGCCGTCTTTCCTGCGTACTTCCTTGCGAGTCCTCACAATAACAGCCTTTACAACTTGCCCCTTCTTGATAGTACCATCAGAAGATACCTCCTTAACATTTGCAGTAATAATGTCCCCAAGAGTGGCTCTTCTCCCAACCGAGCCACCGAGTGGTAAAATACAAGATATTTTTCTTGCACCTGAGTTGTCAGCAACATCAAGTATAGTACGCATCTGTATCATGGAGTATACCTCCTCACTTGAAAAAGAGGAAAATCTAGTGGACTTTACTCATTAACTCCTTGACCACCCATCGCTTCCTTGCAGACAAGGGACGAGATTCAACTATTCTTACCTTGTCTCCGACTTTACAGGAAAGTTCATCATGAGCTAGAAATTTTGAGCTACGTCGAACATACTTCTTGTATATTGGATGCATGACTAAGCGCTCTACTTTTACCGTGACTGTTTTTTTGTTTTTTGCACTGACAACAAAGCCCACTTTCTCAACTTTTTTACTTTTCATCACTTCTCTCTTGTCCTCTTCTCGCCTATTACAGTCTTGATCCTAGCTATGTTTTTTCTAACTATGGGAAGCTTGTTAGCCGCTTCGCGAATACCTAAGTTTTTCTTTATAGAAAGTCTTGTCAATTCTAACTTCATTTCTTTTTCAAGGGTAATCAGTTCATGTACAGACTTTGAACGAATCTCATTTAGTGTCATTACAGTATTGCTCCGTTCTCTGAGTCTCGTTGAACAAACTTCACTTTTATTGGCAGCTTTTGAGCAGCTAGGTACATAGCATCACGGGCCAACTCTTCACTCACTCCTTCGACCTCGAAAAGTATTCTCCCGGGTTTGACTACTGCTACCCAACCCTCAGGAGCTCCCTTTCCTTTACCCATTCGGGTTTCTGCTGGCTTCTTGGTAACAGGCTTGTCTGGGAAAATCCTAATCCATATTTTCCCACCTCTTTTAAGAGAACGCGATATAGCTATTCTAGCAGCTTCTATCTGACGACTGGTTATCCAGGCAGGTTCTAGAGCCTTTATGCCGAACTGTCCAAAACTAATCCTAGCACCTGATGTTGCTAAACCTGAACGGCGTCCTCTTTGCTGTTTTCTGTACTTTGTCTTTTTAGGAGATTTGTATTCAGCCATGTCTTTGTTATCTCATTTTACCGAGGTTGCTCTGCGGGAGTCACTTTGACCAAGCGTGCGTCTCACAGAATATATTTCGCCTTTGTATATCCAGACCTTTATTCCGATAACTCCATACGTTGTGTGTGCTTCTGCAAAACCATAGTCAATATCAGCCCTCAACGTGTGAAGTGGCATTCTGCCTTCAAGATACTGTTCGCTTCTTGCAATTTCTGCACCGTTGAGCCGTCCTGATACTATTACCCTAACCCCTTGTGCACCAAAACGACGTGAACTCTCAGTCACTTTTCGCATTGCCCGCCTGAAAGCGATGCGTTTTTCTATCTGTAAAGCAATTTGCTCTGCTTGCAGTTGGGCATTTAACTCTGGCTTCTGTATCTCTTGTATGTATATGCTCACATCCCGACCTGTTTTCTGCTGTATCTCAAGCTTCAATTTGTCTATCTCAGCACCCTTTCTGCCAATGATAACACCTGGACGAGAAGTATGGACGACAATTTTCAACTTGTTGACAGCACGCTCTATATCAATCGAAGCTACTCCGGCACCAGCAAAACGTTGCTTTAATTCCTTGCGCAAAAAGAAATCCTCTGCCACAAGCCTTGCAAACTCTGTATCTTTTCCTGAGTACCAAGTTGAGCGCCAAGGTCTCACAATTCCTAGCCGAAAGCCATAAGGATGAACTTTTTGCCCCATCACTTCACCTACTCTTCATTGCCATCAGAGAGTACAAACTTTACAGTAAAGAGCCGACGCTGCTCTCTATAAGCTCTTCCCATTGGAGCTGGCCGAATACGACGTCGATGCTTTGTCAGCCCGGTGTTTACGTGGCACTCTTTGATAAAAAGTTGCTCTATATTCAGTTTTAGATTGTTTTTCTCAGATAGATATTCAGCATTAGATATAGCTGACCACAAAACTTTCTTTAGCACCGAGGCTACTCTCTTTCTACTCAGGTTAAGTAATGCTAAGGCCTCAGTCACGTTGCGGCCACGTACTTGGTCAATAACCAGCCTTGCTTTCTGGGGCGATCCCTTTGTAGAACGAAGAACTGCTATAAAATGCATTTCCTAGACCTCTTCTTAAGCACTATAACTACCTACGCTTAGCCGATTTCTCGTTTTTATCCCCTGCATGGCCTTTGAACGTACGTGTTGGGGCAAATTCACCTAGTTTGTGACCTACCATATTCTCAGATATAAATACAGGGATGAATTTTTTTCCATTGTGTACAGCAAAGGTGTGCCCAACCATATCTGGTATTATTGTTGACCTCCTCGACCAGGTTTTGATGACACGTCTTTCGTTTGTTTCTCTCAGCTGCTGGAGAATATCACGTATAGAATTATCTACAAATGGTCCCTTTCTTATTGATCGAGGCATACACAACTCCTTGAATCAAACTACTTCCTACGCCGAACTATATACTTCTCTGTCTGCTTGTTACGCCGGGTTTTGTAACCACGTGTCGGCATTCCCCAAGGAGTAACAGGATGTCTTCCACCTGAGGTTTTTCCCTCTCCGCCACCATGTGGGTGATCTACTGGATTCATGGCAACCCCACGAACCTCTGGGCGTAATCCCCGCCACCGTGCCCGTCCTGCCTTTCCAAGAGATACATTCTCATGATCCAAATTACCTACTTGCCCAATTGTTGCATAGCAATTGACAGGGATTTTTCTCACTTCACCAGACGGCATGCGCAACTGAGCCATTTCATCATCCTTAGCAATAAGTTGTGCTTTTGCTCCGGCTGCTCTAACTAACTGCCCTCCCCTCCCTGGCTTGAGTTCAATGTTGTGCAAGTCGGTTCCAAGCGGTATCTTAGATATCGGAAGTGCATTACCAGGGATAATGTCTGCGTCAGGACCAGATAACACAAACTGGCCTACTTTGAGGCCGTTCGGTGCAATTATATAACGCTTTTCGCCATCAATATAGTTTACAAGTGCGATCCTTGAAGATCGATTTGGATCATACTCAATTCTTGCTACCTTACCAGGTATCCCAAGCTTATCGCGTTTGAAGTCTATGATTCTGTATAGACGCTTGTGCCCCCCACCTCGGTGACGGGTTGTAATTCTCCCATCGCTATTTCTACCTGAAATCTTCCTCTTCTTCTCCGTTAAGGACTTGAGCGGACGCTCACGTGATAGTTCAGAATCAACGATAAACGTCTGAAAGCGCCTCGCAGGTGATGTAGGTTTTACACTCTTGATTGGCATAGCAATTCCCTAGTGTATTTTACAAAGAATTTGCATAATCTTCTATGCTGTATCCAGGGGCAAGGGTAACGTAGGCTTTTTTCCAGTCACTCTTCTTGCCTACATAGCGTCCCCGGCGCACCGTCTTACCTCTGTAACTTGCTGTATTTACGGATCTAACCTTCACATTGAAGAGCTTTTCTACTGCATTCTTAATGTCTATCTTTTTTGACTTCTTATTGACTCGCAAAACAATCAACTGACCTACATTGAGAGCTTGATCTCTCAAGTTGAGGGCTTTCTCACTTACCAGTGGCGATTTTATAACTTCATAGATTTTCATTTTCCCCACCATCACTGTCCCTGTAGTATCCGGGTCAAACATTCAGTTAGAGCGGTAAGTGCTCTTTGGCTAATCAGTATTTTCTCATGCAGAAGGAGATCGTAGATATTGAGACCCAGTGAGTTTATGAGCTTCACGCCCTCAAGATTTCTTGAAGCAAGCAGTAAGTTTCTGTTTTCCGTTGAGTCCAAGATTAATACCTTATGACGGTCCAACAGTCCAAGTGCACATAACTTAGACCTGAAAAGTTTTGTTTTGTGGCTTGGCAGATTAAGGTCATCAACAACAACGACTGCCCCCTCGCGAATTCGTTCAGCAAAAGCAGTTGCAATCGCCTTCCAACGCTTCTTCCTTGGAAGAGTGTATGACCAATCTCGCGGTTGAGGTCCGTGAACGTTTCCACCACCCTTCCACAAAGGTGAGCGAAGACTTGAAACACGTGCCCTTCCCGTCCCCTTCTGCTTCCACAACTTCCTACCTGAGCCAGAGACATCTCCCCTTGTCTTAGTAGCAACCGTTCCTTTACGTCCCCTAGCACGATACTCGTGAACAGCTTCCCATATTAGTGTGTTGTTCAGCTTCTGCTCAGATAAAATACTATTTATCTCTAAATCAATGAGCGGCTCGCTGTCTAAGTTATACATTTTCACCGTTAACATCTTTAGGACCTCTGTCACGGAGCTGAAGCTGACCTATGAAACCGAAGTTTTCTTGATAACAAGATAGCTCCCATTAGCACCAGGAACAGCACCTCGGACAAGGATAACCCCTGCACTTTCATCAACCTTTACAATTTTTAGGTTTTTTACTGTGCAGTTTCTATTTCCCATGTGCCCAGCCATCCGGCTTCCCTTGAAAACCCGCGAAGGAAAAGCCGAGGCTCCAATTGAGCCGGGTGCACGGTGAAACATTGAACCATGTGTCGCGCGCCCACCTCCAAAGCCATGGCGTTTAACAAAACCAGCAAAACCACGCCCCTTTGACTTCCCGGTAATAGTGACAAGTTCATCTGACTTGAATATGTTAGCTAGAATTAGTGACCCTATTGGAAAATCATTAACATTCTTCACTCGAAATTCTCTAAGAAGCCGTGTTGGTGGAGTTCCTTTTGCTGTTTTTTCAAAGTGACCACGAAGTGGCTTCGTTACCTTCCTGGGTGCCTTGGCTTCAACCAATCCAACTTGGATAGCATCATAGCCATCTTTAGCTTGAGTTTTATGCTGAGTTACAACACAAGGACCAGCTTTTATGACTGTCACTGGAACCAAGACACCATTCTCTTGGAAAATCTGTGTCATGCCAATTTTTATACCCAAGATACCAGTTGCCATATCAATATAGCCCTAACTATACAAACTACTTTTTTTCTTTGAAGAAGGTCTTTATCTGGACGTCAACTCCGGCCGGTAAATCTAGCTTCATAAGAGCATCTACTGTCTGAGGTGTAGACATCAAAATATCAACCAACCGTTTATGAGTGCGAATTTCAAACTGTTCCCGTGATTTTTTATCTACGTGTGGCGAGCGGAGAACTGTAAAGCGACTCTTCGACGTAGGCAGCGGGATCGGTCCAGCTACACGCGAACCCGTCCGGCGGGCCGTCTCGACAATTTCCATTGCAGACTGATCGAGTATCCGATGGTCGTAAGCTTCCAACCTGATACGTATTTTATCGTTCATCTCAGTTCTCCCTAGGCGGCGAGAAAAACCCAACTCATTCGAGGATTTCCGAAATCGTACCTGCGCCGACCGTCCGTCCCCCCTCCCGAATCGCAAACCGCAGCCCCTTCTCCATCGCTATCGGTGTAATCAACTCCACCGTCAACGCCACATTGTCCCC
>Ga0308414_1002198_pt1 | contig 12762 bp, 7 predicted proteins | sample HotsprSampleOS50_FD_205667 | JGI IMG/M metagenome (GOLD analysis project Ga0308414, IMG submission 205667) | Hot spring phototrophic mat microbial communities from Octopus Spring, Yellowstone National Park, Wyoming, United States - 20090730_OS50 ... | reverse complement strand
AGTAAGGTATATGTGCCCGGGCGGTCAACTACAATACTGGGAGTGTTGGCTCCGCTGACGATATTGCCTCCTGGAGAAGTAGACCACTGGTAGGTCGTATTAGGTAAAACGATCGTGAGTGGGTCTCCTAATTCCACTTCTGGACGGTCACACGTCAGTGTAGCCGGTTCGCCGGAATTCACTAAAGGTGGGGTTCTGTTCTCCGTAACCAGCACCGAAGCAGAGGCGGTGCAGTTGTTAAACAGATTCGTCACCACGATCGAGTAAGAACCGGCCGCGTTGACTACCGGCTCGTACGTGTCGTGACCGCTGACGATGTTTCCACCGGCCGTAGCCGTCCAGAAGAAGCTGTACTGCTCTCCTTGGGAGGATTGAGTGGCGTCGAGCTTCACAGTAGGATTGTTGCAAGTAATCTGCTCGTTGACCACGATCTTGGCCGCCGGGTCGGTGAAGTCCAAATCTACATAAATGGTTGCTACGCCCGTGCAGCCGTTATCGTTGTTTGTGACGATAAGCGTATAATCGCCCTCTTCCGTTACGATGGCCGTCTGGCTAGCTTGGCCTGAGAAGATATTCCCGTTAAGCGTCGTCCACTGGTAAGAATAGTTGCCCCCGGCCGGGGATGCGCTGCCGTTTAGCCGAACCTGGGAGTTTGTGCAGGTGAGGATTCCCGGTGGCGAAGGCGTAATAGAAGCAATAGGCGGCGTGTTATTCAAATTTACCAACACGCTACTGGTACTCGTGCAGCCGTTCTGCGTATTGGTTACCAACAGGGTATAGGTGGCCGGCGTAGAAACGATGGGCGTTAGCGTGCTGGCTCCGCTGATGATGTTGCCGCCCGGGCCGGCCGTCCACTGATAGGTAAAGTTGGGGCCGGACGAGGAAGCCGTGCCGTTGAGCGTTACGCTGGAGACGGCACACGTGATAGTCTGAGGCGGCCCGGCAGATGCCGCCGGCGGTGTCCTATTGGCATTCACCTGAGCGGTCGCCGTAGCCGTGCAACCGCTAGTCGCATTCCGGACGGTAAGGGTGTAGTTGCCGGGCTGATTAACTACCGGATTTATTGTGTTGGCTCCGCTGACGATGTTGCCACCCGGACCGGCCGCCCACTGATAGGTGAAATTCGGCCCTACAGAAGAGCCGCCGGCATCTAGCGTTTGCGTCGTCACTGCACACGTGAGGACGCCGGGGGTGGCAATAGCCGCCGTGGGAGGCGTCAAGTCTCCCGGTACCGTCGCGGAGGCCGTATTAGTACAGCCCGACTGGTCGGTAACCGTTACCGTGTACACACCGGCCAATAGCCCTGAAGGGTCTTGTACCTGGGCGCCGTGGCTCCACAGGTAAGTATACGGCTGAAATCCACCGCTTACCGAAAGGTCGATACTGCCGCCGTTGGGGTTGTAGCAGTTAGTGCCGCTCACACCCGAAATGGCGGGTGTCAATGGGTTAGGCGCGATGATGGTAAATGTCCGCGTGCGCGTACACCCGGCAGCATCCGTCACCGTTACCGTATAAGTGCCTGCTGGCAGGCCGGTGGGATTGGCCGTGTTCGGCGGTATAGGTTTGGGCCCACTCCAGGTGTAGTTATACGGCCCCGTGCCGCCCGTCACGTTGGTCTGAATAGAGCCGTTGGCCGCGGTGGCGCATTGCACATTGGTCGCCGCACCGCTCAACGCCAGGTCCGACAACTTGACCTGTAGCGCTCCCTGTCCGGTGCCGATACAGCCCATCGAGTCTTCTACCATGTGTATTTGATACAAGCCGGGCTGATTGATGGTCAAGAAGAAAGGGTTTTCGGTAATGTCGTAAATAGTCGGTTGTACGATGTTGTTTATCTTGTATTCCAGGTTGAAAGGTCCACTTCCGATGAAGTTAATGCGCAGCTGGGCGCTCTGCCCAGGGCCACATAGGACAGGCGCCGGCGGCAACAGCTGGGCCACCGGCAAAGGACGCACGTTGATGCGCGCCGTAACCACTTTCGTTTTCGCGCAAGCGTCGGTGACGGTAACCCGCACGTTCGTAGAGGTGCCTACGAATAATGTAGTGGTGGATTCCGTGGAGCCGTTCTGCCATTGATAGGTGTAAGGCGGAACACCGTCTAAAGCCGTAACGCCCACGGTGGCCGCCCCCGAGCCGCAGATCGTTACCGTATCGGGTATGGCCTGCAGAACAGGCAAGTCCATGATGATGAGCGTGGGCTCCGAGTTATCACAAGAGCATGAGTTATTCAGCGTGATGATGATGGTCTCATCTCCCTCCAAGATTCCATCGTTAATGATGTTTATGGTATACACTACTTCCGTTTGGCCGGCCGGAATAACCGCCACCGGCGGTAGGCCGGTGTAATCCACCCCATTGGTGGCCGTACCGCCGATAGTATATTGTACTGCCAAAGGTGAGTTGAGGTTGACATTACGGCGTTTGAAGCGAATCCTTACCACACCGCATGCCTCGAAGACTCGATCGACCTCCGTACTGCCGTTTACCTCCCATTCCGCCTTGACGCTTCCGCCCGCTGAAAAAGAACCCGCTTGCAAAAACACGGCCGAATCCCACACACCGTCGCCCACATCGGCAATTTTCAGCTTCATGCGGTAAGTCTCACACGGAATAACATTTGCCGTAGCCGTAAACCGCCGGGTAAAGCCGTCGTACTGGACCTCATTAACCGCCGGTCCGGTCGCCGGTTGTTGTCCGCACAGGTTATTGCTGGTGGCCGGCTGGTTGTTGACATAAAAAGCAGAGTAAGACTGGTGATTGACGTTATTGATTGCAATTGGCACATTGGTGTTGGGGATAACGGCAATGTTCTGTTGGCCGCCGGGAATGCCGGGGCCGGAGATAAAGAAACCAAACACATCGTTATACGGAGAGCCTACATACTCGCAGTATTCTTCAGAAGCAAAAACGAACTGGAAAACCAGCACCGATTGGGTAGGGCGAAAAGAAAACTCAAACCCGGCGCGGTCGAAAAGAGCACCTGTCGTCAACGTTGCCAAATCGGGGTCAGGCGTGGAAACCCCGTAGCCCGCACTGGCATTGTCTTGGTTATTGGGACCAGGAGCGATGTGGATACCACCTGTGGCAATGATCACTCCGGTATTAATGCCAATATTGGTTTGACCGTTGGTGAACGTGCCGATCTGGTCGCCCTGGCCCAAAGGCACAATTCCGCCCACGTCGAAACAGTCTCCACCGATGAGTACGTCCTTGATCAGCTCTTCTGCCGAGAAACCTCCTTGTACTTGCAGGACGGCAGCCGTGGACTCCAAGAATTCGCGCAAGCTTCTCTTCCTACAGGTCTGGCATTGTATCGTAAGCGCATGCCTCGGAGGATTGTCCTCCGCCCAGGCGCAATCGTAATCCAGCCAGAAATCCATGACCTTAGCTGTTGCCGTGAAGGTCAGTTGTCGGGCGAGAGGGTCATAGCTCAGTCCGGGCGTGTTGAGGTCTGCCGCCCGAGGAGTGGGCAAGCAGATACCCACGGTGGGATCGTTCGGCACGATGAGGGCGTACGTTTCGCCTGCAATGAGTTGCTCGATACGCAGGCGTTGTCGCGACTGCTGCGGGGTGATAAAGTGGCGCTGCTGGTGCCCATCCAGTACCAAAGGCTGCTCTTCGCCGGGTACGTTCAAGTCTTGTCCCAAAGCGCTTACTCCTGAGAACAGGGCAAAGACTAGGAAGGCGCTAAAGCGAGAGATAAAGAGGCTCATAAGGATGTGTTTTGTGTGTAAGCCTAATATTATTACACTGAGGAATGCATTGTCATAGAAACTGCTCTAAAAAGAATCGCTGCCCCGAATCTTAGGGCGACCTTATTTCAAGTGCGTAGTGAGCATGGGAGAAAATCTATGCGGATAATGACGGGGCAGATTAAGCGGATTTTTCGGGCAAGATTAAAAAATAGCTCCGAGCGATAAAAGAAGTTTAACAAAATACTTCTCTTATCCGGTAATAAAGCCGTTTTTGGGTATCTTGCTATAAAGAGCCTCCGACATGCACCGAGAATTTTGCCATACCCTAAATCCCGAAAATAGACTTATGTTTGCGCCGCCCTTGATGCCGGAGGAAACCCCTCTGTCTTTTTGAAAGCCCTCAGCCTGAAGGATATCCTTAACCCAATGCTCTATGGACGGTGATCCGCTTTTACGCACGCGAAAAAAGAAGACTCGTGGAGCTGCCCGAGCTAGAGCCCGGCTGCTGGGTAGACCTGACCCCTCCATTCGCCCCGGATGAACTGGAGGAGATTGCTCGTTTGCTCGAGTTTGATGTCTCCTTTCTGACCGATTCGCTGGACTTGGATGAACGAGCGCGCTACGAGCGCGACGGCGATGTGCGCTTTATCTTGATTAACACGCCGGTGCTCAATGAGGCTGCCGACCACGCCAACGAGGCCATCTTTATTACGGCGCCTATCGGCATCGTCCTCACTATCGAGCATGTCGTCACCATCTCTGCCTTTGAAACTCCGGTGCTCGACGTCTTCCGCCAAGGTAAGATCCGGCGCTTTGACCCGGCCGATGAGAAACGCTTTGTGCTGCAAATCTTAGAGCAAAACGTCTATTACTTCCTATCCTACCTCAAGAAACTCAACCTACGGCGCAACATCATCGAAAAAGAGCTGATGCACTCCAGCCGAAACGAGGAAATTAAGCAGCTGCTGGCCATCGAAAAAAGTCTGGTATATTTCGTTAACTCATTGAACGCCAATGAACTGCTGAAGATGAAGATGAAGCGCACCGACTTTTTGCACATCAACGGCGACGAGGATTTGACCGACCTATTTGAAGACATCATCATTGACAACTCCCAGGCGTTATCCATGGCGAACGTGTACACCAACATCCTCAGCGGCACCATGGATGCTTATTCGAGCATTATTTCCAACAACCTCAATATGGTCATCCATCGGCTAACCGTTATCACCGTAGTGCTCATGGTACCCACGCTGATCTCCTCCTACTTCGGCATGAACATCGCCAACGGCGTGCCCGACGAGCCGTGGATGTTTTACCTCACCATTTTATTGTCGGGGGTGATCACCGCTTTTTTGTATTGGGTGATGAAAAAACGCAAGGTGCTCTGATGACTTTGCTCGCAGCTATTCGAGTGCACTCCGGCACGCCGGTGGGGTGCCTGCTTATGGCCCTACACCTACTTAACTGTTGTGTCGATGCGCCGGACCCGACTCCCGTAAACTCACCGGAAAACTTGGCTTACAACGACGTTGAGTCGGTTTGGGAGCTCCTCACAGAAGGCGGCCTGCAGCTGGCCGATGCCGTACCGGAGCACGACGAGCCCGACAACGAGCAGCCCGGGCATTCCCCTGCGCAGAAAAACATGGGAGCTTTCCTCGCAGCAGAGCCACCGGCGGTGGAAGAGACGCTCGCCTTGCCACCCACTCGGCGTTCGACGGTCTTACCTCGCCGTTTTGCCCTGCCGGCCAATCTGACGAGAAGCGTCGCTACTCCTCCTCCGGAGCGCGTGTAGAGCCAGCCCCATCTTTTTTACCCTCCCTGCCGCCCGTCGCCCAAAGGCGACATTTTCTCCCATTCATTTAAAACTTTTCAATCTATGTGGCCGGTCTCTCTTGGTGCAATCTCCTTCAGATTTTTCTTCCTTATATGCATCCTTTGGCTGAATACAACGCCCTTATTTGCCCAGCATCCAAACGAAATCGCGGATAGCCTATACATCGCCGAAGTGCAGGACCGCCTCGAACCGGACAAAGTCCTGCATGCCGAGCCCTTATTTATCGACCTCATTCGCGACTTAGGCGCGCGAAAAGGCGAGTGCGAGTGGAATATAGGCTTAGGGCTAACCGACAATTACCGCTACGACAGCTACATCGCCCTCATTGAATACGAGTGGGCACCCATCGACCGCTTGGGATTGGAAGTGGAGCTGCCTTTTAGCTTTTACGCCAACGGCGACGGAGGCAACAGCAGTGACGGACGCCCCGGAAGTCGGCTCAACGCGCTAAAATGGGCAGCGCAGTATACGTTTTGGGTTTCTCAAAAATGGAAGACTTCGCTGGCCATCGGCTACTTGAACGAGCTGGAGATGCCCGCTTTTCGCGAGCGTTCTTTTCGTCCCTCGGGAAATGTATATAATCCCTTCTTCGTCGGCGCCAAACGCTGGGGAAACAACTGGCATACACTCGTCTATGCCGGTCCTTTGATTCATCAACATTTCGCCTCCGGAAAATGGCATGCCGAATTACAGTGGAACACCAATATCCATTACATGATTTCCGGCACGCGCAATTTTGTCGGCGTTGAATTCAACAAGGAATTCAGCCACGGATCCCTGCACGCCGTTGTGCGCCCTCAGATGCGCCTGGGCATCGCCGACAACTTGCTCATCGGCATCGTAGTCGGCATACCTGCCAGCCGCCGAAACGAACGACTCAGTACTTTTCTGCGGCTGATCTACGAACCGCCGCATCACCCCTGAGCGAGGTGGCGCATTTCACCACACCTTCCAAGGGGCCTGTCCGCCGTTCCACAGTCGGTCCAGATTCATCTTGTCGCGCAACGTATCCATCGGGTGCCAAAAACCGGGATGTTGATAGGTAAACAACTCGCCGTCGGCGGCTAATTTCTCTAGAGGCGTTCGCTCAAAAACCGTGGCATCGCCCTCGGTAATGTAGTCGAACACCTTGTACTCACAGACGAAAAAACCGGCGTTGATCCAGCCGCCCTGGCCCTTAGGCTTCTCGACAAACTGGCTCACTTGCCCCCCCTCTCTTATGTCTAAAGCGCCAAAGCGGCCCTCCGGCTGGCTGGAGGTCATCGTGATGGCGCGCCCGTGTGCGCGATGAAAGCGCAACAAGGCATCGAGGTCGACGTTGGAAACGCCATCTCCGTACGTGAGCATAAACGGCTCGCCTGGCTCCAGGTACGGCTTGGCGCGCAATACGCGGCCTCCCGTCATGGTGTCCAGACCGGTATCGAGCAGGGTCACGCGCCAAGGCTCGCTGACGTTGTTGTGCACCCGCATCTCGTTAGTACGCAAGTCAAAGGTTACGTCGGAGTGGTGCAAAAAGTACTGGGCAAAGTACTCCTTGATAATATAGGACTTGTAGCCGCACAAAATAATAAAGTCCGTGTGCCCGTAGTGGCCGTAAATCTTCATGATGTGCCAAAGAATAGGGCGACCGCCGATTTCCACCATGGGCTTGGGGCGCAGTCCGGTTTCTTCACTTAGGCGGGAGCCGTAACCACCGGCGAGAATAAGTACTTTCATAAGCGTTGGTTTCTGAGTTAGATAGGGAAATAGCGAAGCAGCAAGGGCAGTAGCCGCCGGCGCTGTCTCCAGGGTTCTGAAGTGGAGCGATACAGCGCGGAGAGCGTTTTCCGAAAGAGGACGACCCGTTCTGCACGGCCGAGCGCCTTGCCGCGATTTTGACGAGCAAAATCCAGCAGAATATCGCCCAAAATGGACTGATACCAGAGCCGGTTGTTGCGCGCCTTTTCCTCCGATTGGGTGACGTTGCCGTAATGCCAGCGATAGGCGGTAGTTTGCTCGGGTAAAAAGTGCACTTTCGCCCGCGCGCTCACGTGCAGCCACATAAAATAATCGCTAATGGTATAACGGCGGTCGGGGTTGATGTGAAAATCCATTATCAAGCTGCGGCGAACGACGGCAGTAGAGTTGTTGATGAAATTGCCTTTCAACAATCGGGTAAACACCTCGCCTTGGGCGTAAAAAGTCCGCAATGCCTCGTATTCCGGAGCGCCTACGGGTGCTCCGATCTCCGATATGAGCTGTACATCCGAATACGACAGCCCATAGTCGGGATGCTCCTCCAAAAACATCACCTGCTTTTGCAGCTTGAGTGGGTCAATCCACACGTCATCGCCGTCGCAAATGGCCATATACTTAGCCGTGCAATAGCCGAGCATTCGGGCCGTATTGGCCGTAATACCCATGTTTTGCTTCGCCGGCAGGAAGATCACCCGACCTGGATATTTCTCGGCATAAGACCGGCATACAGCCGGCGTCTCATCGGTGGAGCAATCCTCTCCGATAAAAAGCGTCACAGGGAAAGTTGTGCGCTGCCCCAGAACACCCTCGATGGCCTGTGCCACATAAGGCGCTACGTTGTAGGCTAACATGTAAACGTGTACCGCTACATCCGACATGGCATACCTGATTAATCTATTTACGCACCATGCTTAACGCTTTCGGAATGATCGTTTGGCGGATAAACTGCATCTCCTCCGTTTTGAAAAGCACGTGGAGGGCTATGTAAGCCACACCACCGACAACAGATAGCAGCAGCAAAGAAATCACACCGGCAGACAAGGGCATGCTCTTCAAAACGTACAGCAACCCCATGGTCAGGACACTCAGAAGAAGCGTCGAAGCGATGTCACGCACCTGTTCGGCAAAGGAATAACCCAGCAGTTGGCGCGAATACCAAACGTTAATGAGAAGGTTAACGTAAGATGCCAATACTTCACCGATGATTAGCCCGTAAATACCGAAAGAAATACCGGATAAAATGGCCAGCGTAATAACTATTTTTTTGAGCACCTCCAGGCGCAAACTCAAGTCGGAGCGGCCCAATACCAGCAACATGTTTAGGTTAACCGTGCTGAAGTGGATGGTCAACCCGGAGAGGCACAACAGCTGTAACATCGGCACACAGGGCAGCCACTTTTCGCCCACAAGTACGACCACCACAGGTTCTGCCAAAACAGCTAACCCGGATAGCGCCGGTACAATGATGAAAGAACTGAGCTGCAGCATCTTTCGATATCCCGCTTTCAACCGCTCGCGATCGTCCTGCAACTTGGCCAACACGGGATAAGTTACCGACTGAACCGTGCGAAACAGCGTGTTGATGACCATATTAGTAAAATTGCCCGCCTGGCTGTAGTAGCCCAGCGAGGCAGCGCTGAAAAAGCGGCCGATAAGGAGTTTGTAAATGTGGAAGTAAAACTTGTCCAGCAAGGCTGCAGCCAGAATGCGCCATCCGAAGCCGAACAGACGCCGAAACGAAGCTCGACTGAAGTTCCCGCTCGGCTGCCAACCGCCCAACATCCAATATAGGACGGTGGTAATGAGGTCGAGCACCATGAAGCGCGCCACCAAGCTCCAGACACCCCAGCCGGCGTACGCCATGAATATTGCCGCACCACCCGAAAAGGCCACACCTACCAGCCGCACTATTGCCTGTGTCTTAAAATCGATTTGCTGAATCAGCACGGTGTGTTGCACCAAGGACAGGGCATTCACGATCAGGCTCAGGCCCATGACGCGGACGATAACCGTCAGCACAGGCTGGCCGAAGAAGCGGCCGATATAGGGCGCTGCGATAAACAGCACTCCGTAGAGCGCTACGGCGACGGCAAGGTTGAACAGAAAGGTCGTGGACTTGTCCGCTTCGCTTATGGTCTTCTCCCGAATAAGAGCAGTGGAAAAGCCGCTTTCTACCAATACCGCAGAAAAGTCGAAGAAGATCATGACCATGGCCACCACCCCAAAGTCTTCGGGCGATAACAGTCGGGCCAACAGAATCGTAACGACGAAACTGAGTACGCTACTGCTAAACTTGTCCACTACCGCCCACCCTACTGCTGCCAGCGAGCGCTCTCCCAGCTGCTGAGACATAGCCTAACGTCGGCTTAGTTAAAGTTCGAGGGCTTGGGCTTGACCTTACTTTTGTACTGTTGCTTATTGCGGCGCTCGGGTTCGTAGTAACCCTTGCTCTTGCGGTCTGAGCCGTATCCGTAGCCGTATCCGTAGGCGGCTCCTCCGTAACCGGGCTTGTTGAAAGGCACGGCGTTGAGCACGATAAAAGGCCGATTGAGTTTGCCGTTTTTGGCGATATCCTCAATTATTCGCAGTTGCCCCTTGTAGGTGTAACCCGAGCGCACTACATAAAGGGTGGCATCGGCTAAATCGCGCATCTGCAGGGCGTCGGCAACCAGCCCTACCGGTGGAGCATCGAGAATAATCACATCGTACTGCTCGCGCATCTCCGCTATCAGCTCGCGCAGACGCGGTGAAAGAATCAACTCGCCTGGGTTGGGCGGCACCGGGCCACTGCCGATAAAATCTAAGTTGAGGTGCAACCCCGTGTTGCGCACAATTTGAGACGATTTCATGGAGTGATCGATGATGTAATTGACTACTCCGTCCTCTCCCGGCTCGATGCTCATGTACGTTTCCTGTTTGGGACGCCTTAAGTCCAGCTCGACAATGAGGACTTTTTTACCCGACAGGGCCAGCGACATGCCGAGGTTTAGCGCAATGAAGGACTTTCCCTCGCCCGAGGTACTCGAAGTCACCAGCAAACTTTTGAGAGGCATACCTGGAGCTACAAATGCCAGATTGGCCCTGAGCAAGCGGAACATTTCGGCGATAGCCGTGCGGCTGTTCTCCCGAACAACCAACTTCTCCTTGCTCGAGCTCTGGCCCAAAACGCCGTAGACCGGCACCGTCGTCAAACGTTGAACGTCCTCCTCCGTTTGTACCTTATCGTTAAGACTTTCGAGGAACATGATCAATCCTACAGGCAAGGCCAGGCCCAAGAAGAAGGCGATGAGCCATATCTGATTGGGCTTAGGGCTCAGCCGGGCATAGCTGAGGGCCGGCGGTTCTATAATTAGGCCCTTAGGTGTGGTGACGGCCATAGAAATGGCCGCCTCTTCGCGCTTTTGCAATAAGTAGAGGTAGAGTTTTTCCTTCAAGTCCTTCTGGCGCTCGATCTCGAGCAACTCCCGCTCGCGGCGCGGCAGGCTGTACATGCGCCCTTCTAAAGCCGCACGAGCCGACTTGCTGGCGTTGGTGACCACTTCCATATCGCGGCGGATGGCCCTAATGTTTTCGATGATCGTCTCGCGCAGGTTTTGTATCTCCCTTTGCACCAGCAACAGCTCGGGGTGGGCAGGGCCTAACGACAGCTCCAGGCGCTTGCGTTCGTTGAGCAGTTGATTGAACTGCTGTAGCTGGCTCGTCAAGGACGGGTTATTGACACTTAGGTTGGTGGGCACAAACTCGAAGTTGTCGCGGTTGCGCACTAAAAAATCCTCGATGGCACTTAGGATTTGAATTTGCACCTCGCCGGAGGAGATCTCTTTGTTGTACGATGTCATCTCCGCCATCAGCTGCGTCCCTTCGGCTCCCAGCTGAATGACCTCGTGCGCGCGCCGGTAGGCTTCCAGGTTTTGCTCGGCAGCCGAAAGCGTCTCGGCGATCAGGTTGATGCGCTCGTTGACCATTTCAATAGTGCTTTCGAAGGCCTTGTTGCGAACGGCGATACTGTTCGCGTTGTACGCCTCCAGCAGTTGGGCGATGATATCGCGCGCCCGCTCGGCGGAGTGGTCTTTGATAGAAACCTTCAAAGTGCTGGACTGCTCGCCCATGATTTCCACCTTGATGGACTCTGCATATCCCTTCGCCGTGCCGTATTCCGACAAGATGAGGATGCCGATCTTCGTGTTAGCGTACACACCCGGTTGGCGCGACAAGGTCAGTGTGCCCATGGGCAACTTTAGCTCTTTGCCAAACTCGCCCTCGTATACTTGACCGTACTCTTCCAGCTCAAAAGTGTAGCCGCCGCGACCATTGTCGGTCAAGACGCCGTAGATTTCCGTATCCGGCGTCTCCGGATGCCAAGAGACGACGTACACCGGGCTGTCCTTATAAAGCACTTTTTTCTTAAGCCCGTCGATACTGGTGTATTGGTAATTGAGGTGCAGCTTTTTTACTACATCCAGCATAATGGGCGTAGAGGTGAGCACCAAGCTCTCGTTTTCGAGAATCTTGTTCTTCTTGCCCAGCCCCAGTTCAGTAAAAATAATCTCTGCTCCGGGCTGCCCGGCATTCTCGTCTTCCTTTATCAAGATGAGCGCCTCCGATTTGTATACCGGCAAAGCGTATTTGAGATAAAAATAAGCTCCCGTCACGGATAGGCCTAAGAAGACTACGAATAGATACCAGTACTGCAGGCCTTTATACAGCAGCTGTTTTACATCGAGTTGATTATTTCCCATTGCATGCGTTTTTTTAATGTTGGCGAAAATAGGGAGTTATTTTTCCTTTGGCAACAGTTGTTCCCATTATTCGCGCTCAAAGGGATGCGGACTTAGCGGAAGCCGCGCAAAGGGGTGATAATACTCTCCATTGAGCCCTACGGGCGAAGCGCTTCGAATGTGATAGACGATATCTACGGCCCGGGCGGCATCGTCCAACGTAAAGCCTTGGCCTTCCAAAATCTTTTGATAGCTCAGCGTGTGCAAGTCGGTGAAGCCCTCGCTGAACTCGATTTCACGCCCTTCTACCCGGACGGAACGAAACGTGCGCTGACCGTTGAGCCCGGGCAGGGCTTGAGCCAGCACCTCGTAGTTGATGCTCAAAAACCAGTTGACGCGCGCTTTCTCTAAGAGTAAGAAACCACAGGCCCGGTCGTGAGTGTGCAAGTAGACGCGGCTCTCCAGCACATCTCCGAAGATCCAGTGCAACATATCGAAAAAGTGGATGCCTATGTTCGTGGCAATTCCACCCGACTTTTCGAGATTGCCCTTCCAGCTGGCATAATACCAGCGGCCGCGCGAGGTGATGTAGGTAAGGTCAACATCGAACACCTTGTCCTTGGGAGAAGCAGCCACGTATTCTTTAAGGGCGATTAGTGCCGGATGGAGGCGAAGCTGCAGGATGGTGTAGACGCGGCGACCCGTTTCTTGTTCGATTTCGCGGAGTCCTTCTACATTCCAAGGATTGAGTACCAGCGGTTTTTCGCAAATGACG
>Ga0308414_1002195_pt1 | contig 12780 bp, 11 predicted proteins | sample HotsprSampleOS50_FD_205667 | JGI IMG/M metagenome (GOLD analysis project Ga0308414, IMG submission 205667) | Hot spring phototrophic mat microbial communities from Octopus Spring, Yellowstone National Park, Wyoming, United States - 20090730_OS50 ... | reverse complement strand
CGACAGGTCGACCTGTCGCACCGCGCGGGTGTTCGGCGGGCATTCGGTGTTGGCGTAGGTGACGCGGCCGTCGGGCGACTCGCAGCGCACGATCGCCGCCGCCTCGCTGCTGCCGCTGGCGGCAGTCAGCACGGCGCAGGCAGCGACGGGCGCGAAACGCATGGCACGGCTTCTCCGGCGGCGAGAGCAGTGTAGCGACGCGGCGGCGCGGGCCCAAGGGGCCTTGCTGGCCTGTTCGGTCCGGGACCGCGCGGTGGGATCCGAACGCCGTTGAAGCGGAAGCGCCGGCCCGTGTTGCGGCGTCGTCGCTGCGGCGACCGCGACCGTCTCAAAGCACCTTGCCGGGGTTCATCAGCCCGAGCGGATCGAGCGCGCGCTTGATCCGGCGCATCAGTTCGAGCTCGAGCGCCGGCTTGTAGCGGCCGATCGCCTCGCGCTTCAGTTGTCCCAGGCCGTGCTCGGCGCTGATCGAGCCGCCGCGCGCGTGCACGGCGTCGTAGACGATGCGGTTGATCTCCTGCTCGTGCGCGAAGGCGACCTCGATCGGCGTGCCCGGCACCGTGCCGATGTTGTAGTGCAGGTTGCCGTCGCCGAGGTGTCCGAAGACGATCGGCTCGATCCACGCGTAGCGGCGGCGCAGCTCGGCGTCGGTCGCTTCGACGAACTCGGCGATGCGCGACACCGGCAGCGAGATGTCGTGCTTGACGTTGCCGCCGCGCCTGGCGTGCGCCTCGGGGATGCCTTCGCGCAGCGCCCACAGGGCCTGCGCCTCGGCGAGCGAGCGGGCCACCGCGGCGTCGACGATCTCGCCGGCGTCCAGCGCCTCGGCGAGCAGGCGCTCGAACACGGCGGTGGCGTGCGCCTCGCCCTCGGCATCCGAAAGCTCCAGCAGCACGTACCACGGCTGCTGCAGCGGCAGCGGCGTGCGCAGCCGCGGCAGGGTCTCGACCGCGTGCGCCAGCGTGACCCGCGCCATCACCTCGAAGGCGGTGAGCGCGGCGCCGGCCGCGGCGCGCGCGCGCTGCAGCAAACTGGTGGCCTGCGCCAGCGACGGCACCGCCGCCAGCGCCGTCATCTGCGCCGCCGGCAGCGGAAACAGCTTCAGCGTTGCGGCGGTGATGACGCCGAGCGTGCCTTCGGCGCCGATGAACAGCTGCTTCAGGTCGTAGCCGGTGTTGTCCTTGCGCAGGCCGCGCAGGCCGTCCCAGATCCGGCCGTCGGCGAGCACCACCTCGAGGCCGAGCGTGAGGTCGCGGGCGTTGCCGTAGCGGAGCACCTGCGTGCCGCCGGCGTTGGTGGCCAGGTTGCCGCCGATGGTGGCCGTGCCCTCGGCGGCGAGGCTCAGCGGAAACAGCCGCCCGGCCGCGCGCGCCGATTCCTGCACCGCGTGCAGCACGCAGCCGGCCTCGACGGTCATCGTGTCGTTGGCCGTGTCGATGGCGCGCACGCGGTTCAGCCGCTGCAGGCAGATCACCACCGCGCGGCCGGAATCGTCCGGCGTGCCGCCGCCGACCAGCCCGGTGTTGCCGCCCTGCGGCACCATCGGCACGCCGGCATCGGCGCAGGCGCGCACGACCGCGGCCACCTCGGCGGTCGACCCGGGTCGCACCACGGCCAGCGCGGTGCCGCGGTAGCGGCCGCGCCAGTCGGTCAGATACGGCGCCGCCTGCTCGCCGGTCAGGACGTGGCCGGCGCCGACGATGGCGGCGAGCGCGTCGGGCGTCGTCATGGCCGCGTCCTCGCGCGCGCCGCCAGCTTGAACGGCCGCAGGTACACGATGGCGGCGACGAAGAAGAGCAGCCCCAGCGCCATCTCGGCGACCGCCAGCCAGCGCACCGGCGGCGCGTCGAACACGCGCACGCTGCCTTCGGCGACGTAAAGCAGCACCAGCACCGTGGCCCACTGCATCGCCTTGACGTCGCCGCGCAGCACGCCAGCGGCCGGCAGCAGCATCGGCAGCCCCTTGAGGACCAGCCAAGAGCCGCCCGGCCGCAGCGGCGCCAGCAGCCACTCCCACAGGACCGTCAGCAGCAGCAGCGCCAGCCAGCTCGCCGCCGCGGTGCGCCAGGCGGCGCATTGCGCGGGAGTCAGCGCCGGCGGCGTCATCGCGCGAGCCGCCGGATGCGAGCAGGAACGCGGCAGCGGCGCTGTGGGACGCGCGACAGCGGTGTCGCCCGACGGCGAAAGGGCCATGCCCGCAGGTTGAAAGCGCGACGGCCGCGGCCACGGGCAAGCGCAATGGCAAGGGCCGCGGCGGCCCGAAGCCACAAGGATTGCTGGACGCCGTCGAGCCAGCGCGCGCTGCGAGGCGCGCCCTCGACCAAGGCAGGGGATGACCGCGCAGCCGCTGAGCGGGCCCGCGTCGCGCCGGCGGCGTTCAAGGAAGCCGCGGCGACGGGCGGAAAGCGCCGGTGGCCAGCCACAGCGCGCGCGCACGCGATGGCGACATCGCGCAAGCCCCGCGCTCCATCGCGCCGGCAGCCGCCGCAGCGTGTCGTGGTCATCGCCGCAGCTTCAGCGCCACCGTGGCCAGCCGGCGGCCCAGCGCCACCGCGAGCCGGCCTTCCTCGGCGGTGACCGGCCTGCCTTTGACGGTCGCGTGATGGCTGGCGCCATAGGGCGTGCCGCCGCTGGCGGTCTCGGCGAGGTCCGGCTCGGTGTAGGGCAGGCCGACGATCAGCATGCCGTGGTGCAGCAGCGGCAACATCATCGAAAGCAGCGTCGACTCCTGGCCGCCGTGCAGCGTGTTGGTGGAGGTGAACACGGCCGCCGGTTTGCCGGCCATCGCGCCGGACAGCCAGAGCCCCGCCGTGCCGTCGATGAAATGCTTCATCGGCGCGGCCATGTTGCCGAAGCGCGTCGGCGAGCCCAGCGCCAGGCCGGCGCACTGTTCGAGGTCGGCCAGCTCCGCATACGGGCTGCCTTCCGGCGGCACCGGCGGCGCAGCAACCTCGGTGACGGGCGCCACCAGCGGCACCGTGCGCAGCCGCGCTGCCGCACCGGGCACCTCGTCGATGCCCTGGGCGATCAGCTCCGCCAGCCGCCGCGTGGCGCCGTGGCGCGAGTAGTACAGCACGAGGATGTCGGCGTCGGCGGCCACGGCGCGCCCAGGCGGATCGTTACTATCGGAGCGCTGGATTATAGGAACGCGATGTCGGACAGCCCGCGCCGAGCCCGCCGCGAGCGGCTGATCGAGCGGTTGGCGGCGCTGGCGCGCGTCGACCGCTGGCCGAGCCACGTCTGGCCGCGCCTGGAGCGGGCGCGCGAAGTGCTGGCCTTCGCCCGCCGCCGCGCCGCCGAGGTGCGGCTGGCGCAGGTGGCGGCGAGCCTGACCTTCACCACCACGCTGTCGATCGTGCCGCTGGCGGCGGTGGGGCTATCGCTGTTCGCCGCCTTCCCGCTGTTTGCCGACTTCCGCGTCGCGCTCGAGGAGGTGCTGCTCAAGGGCCTGCTGCCGCCGCAGGTGGCCGCCACCATCCTGCGCTACCTGAACGACTTCGCCGCCAACGCCGCCGGGCTCACCGCGGCCGGCCTGCTGTTCCTCGTCGCCACGGCGCTGCTGATGATCCACACCGTCGACGAGGCGCTGAACGACATCTGGGGCGCCTCGGCCTATCGCCGGCTGCCGACGCGGCTGCTCGTCTACTGGGCGCTGCTCACGTTGGGGCCGCTGGTGGTCGGCGCAAGTCTCAGCGCCAGCTCCTACGTGCTCGGCGCGGCTGCCAGCGGCGGGCCGCTCGGCATTCTGCTCGACGGGGCGCCGTTCGTGCTCGGCGGCTTCGCGCTGGCGGCGCTGTACGTGGTGGTGCCCACTCGCCGCGTGGCGTGGCGCGACGCGCTGATCGGCGGCTTCATCGCCTCGGCGGTCGGCGAGCTGCTGCGCTGGGGCTTCGGCCTGTATCTGCGCACCGGCACGATCACCGGCATCTATGGCGCCTTCTCGGCGGTGCCGCTGTTCCTGCTCTGGGTCTACCTGTCCTGGTATGCGCTGCTGTTCGGCGCCGCCATCGCCGCCACCGCGCCGATGCTGCGCGCCACCCGCTTCGCCGACGAGCGCCGCGCCGGCGACCGCTTCGTCACCGCGGTGGCGCTGCTGGCCGAACTGCTGCGCGCGCGCCAACGCGGCGGCGAGGCGCGGATGGCCACTGCGGAGCTGGCCTTCGCGGTGCGCATGGCGGTCGATCGCGTCGAGGGCCTGCTCGCCGAGCTGGAGCGGCTCGGCTATGTGTCGCGGCTGGCCGGTACGCACGCGGGGTCACGGGACGAACTTCGCGCTGCGCGCTCAGGGATTCGCCCTTGGGACGGCCCGGCGGGCTCATGGCTGCTGACCTGCGATCCGGGCACGGCGACGCTGCGGCCGCTGTTCGAGCGGCTCGCGGTCGATCCGGGCAACTCGCTGCTCGCCGCGCAGCCCGAGGTGCGGCAGTGGCTCGACGCCGCGCTGCAGGGCGAGTGGCTGCAGCAGCCGCTGGCGGCGGCGCTCGGCGGTCAGGGACAGGGTTGCAGCCGGGTGGTGCCGGCGGCCACCGGAATCCAGTCCGACAGCGGCCGGCAGCGGCCGTCGATGCAGAGGCGGTAGTCGGGCGCGAAGGCCGATCGCGCCAGGGTGAGCTCGCGCAACCAGCGGCTGGCCGGGCGGTAGTGCCAGGCGCCGCGCGCGAGCACACTGCCCTCGGGCGGCTCCATGCCGGCGCCGCTGCCGCGCACGCGCGCGCCGGTCGCGTATAGCCAGCCGCCGGCGACGAGATAGTCCTCCTCCCAGAGCACTTTCTCGACCGAGTGCTGCCAGGCGAGGGTGAAGCGCGCCGCCGGCACGATGGCGGCGAAGGCGCCCGCGGCCAGGCAAAGCGCCGCCGCGCTCACCCGCGCGCGGCCAGCGCGGCGCGCAGCCGCCGGCGCTCCCGGACCAGGTGCCACAGCAGCAATGCCGCTGCGGTGGCCAGCCCGATCTCGTCGGTCGCCGGCAGCGCCGCGACGAGGAAGCAGGCGGCCGCAAAGGCGACCAGCCTTTCGTACCAGCGCAGCGGCCCGAACCAGTGCCCGATGGCGGCGCCGCCCCACAGCAGGATCGCCACCACCGCCTTGAAGACGACGTAGACGACGGCGACCCAGTCGTCGCTCTGCAGCATCAGCGCCGGCGCGTACACGGCCATGTAGGGCACGATGAACCCCGCTGCCGCGACCCGCAGCGCTTGCAGGCTGATCGCCAGCCCGCGCTCGCGCGCGATCGGCGCGGCGGCGAAGCAGGCCAGCGCCACCGGCGGCGTGAGGTCGGCCATGATGCCGAAGTAGAAGACGAACATGTGCGAGACGATCAGCGGCACGCCGAGCTCCAGCAGCGCCGGCGCCGCCAGCGAGCTGGTGATGATGTAGTTGGGGATGGTCGGGATGCCCATGCCCAGCACCAGGCACACCAGCATCGTCAGCACCAGGCTCAGGAACAGGCTTGTCTTTCCGAGCTGGATGATGTAGCCGGCGAAGGTGGTGGCCGCACCGGTGAGCGTCAGCACGCCGATGATCACGCCGACCAGCGCGCAGGCCACGCCCACCGGCAGCGCGTGGCGGGCGCCGTTGGCCATCGCCTCGACGGCGGCGTTCAGCGTCAGGCGGCCCTCGCGGCGCAGGGCGAGCAGCAGCGCCAGCACGGCGATTACGCCCATCACCGCGCCGATGCCCCAGCGGAAGAACGCCGAGCAGGCCAGCGCGACCAGCACCCAGAAGGCGACGCGCAGTGGCAGTGCGCCGAAGCGTTCGGTGAGCGCGGCGCCGAAGATCAGCACCACGGTCAGCGCCAGCGCCACCATGCCCGAGAACAGCGGCGTGTAGCCGGTGAACAGCAGGAACACCAGCACCGCCAGCGGCAGCACCAGGTACCAGCGCAGCCGCACCGCCTCCCAGGCGTTGGGGCACTCCTCCTTCGGGATGCCGAGCAGGTTGGCGCGGCCCGCCTCCAGGTGCACCATGACGAAGGCGGTCAGGAAGTACAGCAGCGCCGGCACCGCGGCGGCGATGCAGATCTCCACGTACGGCACGTTGATCGTCTCGGCCATGATGAAGGCCACCGCGCCCATCACCGGCGGCATGATCTGGCCGCCCATGCTGGAGGTGGCCTCGACGCCGCCGGCGAAGGCCGGGCTGTAGCCGAAGCGCTTCATCAGCGGGATCGTGAACTGCCCGGTGGTCACCACGTTTGCCACGCCCGAGCCGTTGATCGTCCCCATCAGGCCCGACGAGACGACCGCGACCTTGGCCGGCCCGCCCTTGGCGTGGCCGAACAGGCCGAGGGCGAAGTCGGTGAACAGCTTGATCATCCCCGCCTGCTCGAGAAAGGCGCCGAACAGGATGAACAGGAAGATGTACGAGGACGAGACGAAGATCGGCGTGCCGTAGATGCCCTCGGTGCCGAAGCCGAGCTGCCCGACCACCTGGTCCAGGCCGTAGCCGCGGTGCGTCAGCGGCGCCGGCAGGTGCTGTCCGAACAGCGCGTAGGCGAGAAAGACGCCGCAGATGATCGGCAGCGCCACGCCCATCACCCGCCGCGCCGCCTCGAACACCAGCACGATGGTGACGATGCCGACCACGTAGTCGGCCGGCGTGAGATCGCCGGCGCGCTGCACCAGGTCGGCCTCGAAAATCCAGTGGTAAATCCCGGCCGCCATCGCCGCCGCGCCGAGGATCCAGCCGAGCCAGCGCTGCGCCAGCGGCGGGTACAGCGTGAAGGTCATCAGCAGCAGGAAGCCGACGTGGATCGCCCGCACCACCGGGCTGGACAGCGGCGCGAAGGCGGCGGTGATGACCTGGAAGGTGGAAAAGACGACCGCGACGAGAAAGACGCCGCGCGTGAAGGTCGGCGCGTGGCCGGGGACGCCGGCGGCCGCCGGCACGGCGGCGCTCGACGTCATCGCCGCCCCCGTTGCGGCGGCGCGAACGCGCACGGCACGGCGGTGACCCGCTCGGTCCCCGACGGCACAACAGCCAGCGTGCCTCGCCGTCGCGGCGCGAATGCAGACGGCGCGGCGGTCATCCGCTCGCCCGCCGGCGGCACCGCCAGGGTGCCTCGCCGTGAAGGCGCGAATGCACACGACATGGCGGCCACACACTCGGCGCCCGGCGGCACGACCGGCGTGCGTCGGCTTGGCGGCGCAAATGCAAATGGCACGGCAGCGGCCGTGCCATTTGCCTCGAAGGCGCCGGCGCGGCAAGCGGCCGGCTGCCTGCCGTTGCGGCGCTGCCGCACGCTACTTCAGCAGGCCGACTTCGCGGTAATAGCGCTCGGCCCCCGGATGCAGCGGCACCGGCAGGCCCTTTATCGCGTCGTCGCGGCTGATGGCCTTGGCCGCCGAGTGCGCCGCCACCATCGTGTCGAGGTTGTCGAACAGCGCCTTGGTCATCGTGTAGGCGACGTCGTTGGGCACGCCGCTGTGGGTGACGAGGAAGTTGCGGATCGTTGCCGTCGGCACCGCCTCGGTCTGGCCGGTGTAGGTGTTGGCCGGGATGGTGCCTGGCTGATAGGCCGGGTCGCCGACCTTGGCGACGACGTCGGCCGGGATCGGCACCACCACGATCCTGATCGCGGTGGCGAGATCGCGGATCGAGGCCACGCCGAGGCCCGCCGACTGCAGGGTGACGTCGAGCTGGCGGTTCTTCATCAGCTCGACCGACTCGCCGAACGGCAGGTACTCGACCTTGGAAAAGTCCTTGTAGTCGAGGCCGGCCGCCTTCAGGATCGCGCGCGCGTTCAGCTCGGTGCCCGAGCGCGGCGCCCCGACCGAGATGCGCTTGCCCTTCAGGTCGGCCATCGTGCGGATGCCCGAGTCGGCGCTGGCGACGATCTGGATGTAGTTGGGATAGATGCCGGCCACCGCGCGCAGTTTGTCGAGCTTGGTCTTGAAGCCGGCCTCCTCGTCGCCCTTCCAGGCGTCCGACAGCGAGTCGCCGAGAGTGAAGGCGATCTCGCCGCGCCCCTGCTGCAGCAGGTTGAGGTTCTCGACCGAGGCCTTGGTCGCCTGCACCGAAACCTTGGCGTCCGGCATCGCCTTGCCGTAGATCTGGCTCAGCGCCACGCCGAGCGGGTAGTACACGCCGGCCTGACCGCCGGTCAGGACGTTGATGAACTTCTGCTGCGCGGCGGCGCCGGCCGCAGCGGCGAGGCCGACGGCGAGCAGCAGCCCGCGCAGGAACTGGCTGGATTTCATCGGGGATCTCCTTGGGTCGTGTTCGCAGACGGCTTGCGGATCGGCTCCGGCCGTTCTGCGCGCGAGTATACGGAGCGCCCCCTGCCGCGTGGCGGCGACCGCCGCTCGGGGTTTGCCCCGCCGTCAGCGCTGCGCGACGCTGAGCACCATCGCCGCGGCGGCCAGCACCAGCGCGCCGGCGGCGCGGTCGGTCAGGCGCGCGAAGCGCGGGTCGGCGGCGAGCTTCGCCGCGCGCGAGGCGGCAAAGCCGTAGCCGGCGAGGATGAAGAACTCGGGGATCACCGATCCGGCGGCAAGCCACAGCATCTGCGGACCGATCGGCAGCCGCGCATCGACGAACAGCGGCAAAATGGCGACGAAGAAGACCAGCGTCTTCGGGTTGGCCAGTTGCAGCGTCAGGCCGGACAGATAGATCGCCGCGGCCGAACCGCCTCGTTCGGTGCGCGCGGTCACGGTGATCGGCGAGGGCTGCCCCAGCAGCGCCGCCAGCCCGAGGTAGACGAGATAGGCGGCGCCGCACCACTTGACGACGGCGAAGAACGCCTCGGAGGCAACGAGCAGGGCGCCGACGCTGGTCGCCGACAGCGCGAAGTACAGGCCGTTGGCCGACAGGATTCCCAGACTGGCCCACACCGACCGCCGCGCGCCGCGGGCCAGGCCGGTGGCGATCACCAGCATTACCGCCGGCCCCGGCGACAGCGACAGCGCCGCCTCGGTGGCGACGTACAGCCAATAGGTGTCCCAGTTGACAGCGTCGAGCCTCAACGTCGGCTCGGGATCGGCTCGAGGCGGCGGCGCATCGCGGTCGCGCCGGCGGTGGCACACGGCGCCGCAGCGCGACGCTCGCGCCGGATGATCTGCCGCCCGGTCTCGGGCGCCGCGGCGGCGGCTGCTCGCGCCGTCGCGATGGCGGTCTGCCGCGCCGTTCGGTGGAAGCGCGCCAGCGGGCACGCTCGCTGCGCATCCCGACTGCCGCGGCGGCTTCTTCGCTCAACTACCAAGGCACGGATCCGCGGGCGGAGAGCCGGGCCTGCGGCCGCTCGGGCGGAACGCGTCACGGTTTCGACGACGGCGCGCGGCGGTTTCGTCGCGCAGGCCGCGGCCGCTCGCGGCGACTTCGTCACCGCCCCAGCGGCGGCCGTCAACGCGCAACCCACGGGCGCTTACGCGGCGAGGGCGGCGAAGACCTGCTGCGCGAAGTCGGCCAGCGCCCGCCGCACGCCCTCGGGGTTCTCGGCCATCATCGCGTGGCCGGTGGCGGCCAGGGTGACCACCTGCGGCCGCGAGGCGGCGGCGATCAGCGGCTGCGCCGACTTCGGCGGCGTCATCTGGTCGCGGCTGCCGAGCACGAACAGCGTGGGGCAGTCGAGGCTCCGGATCGCCTCCACCGCGCCGCCGTAGGCGTTGCAGGCGGCGAAGTCGGTCGGCAGCACCTGCGGCCCGTTGACGGCGGTCACACGCTGCATCAGGCGCAGGTTCTGCCAGACGATCGAAAAGCCAGGCGCCGGGCAGCCAGGCCGCGCCGCGAACGGCGCCAGGCCCGGGCTGTGCGACCAGACGTTGATCATCCGCATCGCCGCGGCCGGGTCGTCGCGGGTGGCGGCGAGCAGCGCGTCGGAGACCCGCATCGGCGCGGCCGTGCCCAGCAGCGCCACGCCGGCGGTGCGCGCCGGCTGTCGGCGCGCCATCTCGAGCGCGATCAGCGAGCCCATGCTGTGGCCGGCGAGCAGCCAGCGCGGATTTGGGAGCGGCTGCAGGGCGTCGGCCACCCGCGCCGCGATCGCCTCGACGCTGGTCTCGGCGGGGCCTTCGCTGCGGCCGTGGCCGGGCAGGTCCAAGGCCAGCACCGCGCAGCCATGGTGAGCCAGCCAGCGCGATTGCAGGATCCACACGCTGTGATCGTGCTGCGCGCCGTGCAGGAAGACCACGCACGGAGCCGAAGGGTCGAACGGTCTGCCGCCGGTGTAGGCGTAAATGCCGCGTCCTGGCAGGCCGAGCTGCATTCAGCCCACCCGGGAGGCGGCCTTCAGCGCGCGGCCGAGGTCGTCGAGCAGGTCGGCGGGGTCTTCGAGCCCGACCGACAGCCGGATCGTGCCCTGCGTGATGCCGGCGGCGGCGAGTTCGTCGTCCGGCACCCGGAAGTGGGTGGTCGACGCCGGGTGGATCACCAGCGACTTGGCGTCGCCGACGTTGGCCAGGTGCGAGAACAGTTGCAGCGACTCGACGAACGTCCGCCCCGCCGCGCGCGAGCCTTTCAGGTTGAAGCTGAATACGCTGCCTGCCCCCTTCGGCAGCAGCCGCTGCGCCAGCGCGTGGTCCGGGTGCGACGGCAGCTCCGGATACGAGACCGACTCCACCTGCGGATGGGCGGCGAGGAAGGCGACGACCTTGCGCGCGTTGTCGACATGGCGCGCCATGCGCAGCGGCAGCGTCTCCAGCCCTTGCAGCAGAAGGAAGGCGGTGTGCGCGCTCATGCAGGCGCCGAAGTCGCGCAGCCCCTCGCGGCGCGCCCGCAGCAGGAACGGCGCCACCGTGCTCTCGTCGGCGAAGACCACGCCGTGAAAGCCCTCGTACGGTCGCGTCAGCACGTCGAAGCGGCCGCTGGCGCCCCAGTCGAAGCGGCCGCTGTCGATCAACACGCCGCCGATAGCGGTGCCGTGGCCGCCGATGAACTTGGTCGCCGAGTGATAGACGAGATCGGCGCCGAGCTCGCCCGGCTGCATCAGGTGCGGCGTGGTGAAGGTGCTGTCGACGAGCAGCGGCAGGCCGTGCGCGTGCGCGATCGCCGCCACTTCCGGCACGTCGAGCACGTCGAGCCCCGGGTTGCCCAGCGTCTCGCCGAACAGCAGCCGCGTCTGCGGGCGGATCGCCGCGCGCCAGGCGTCGAGGTCGCGCGGGTCGACGAAGCTGGTCTCGATGCCGAAGCGGCGCAGGGTGTAGGCGAGCAGGTTGTGCGAGCCGCCGTACAGCGCGCGGCTGGCGACGATGTGACCGCCGGCGCCCATCAGGGTGACGATGGCCAGGTGCAGCGCCGCCTGGCCGCTGGCGGTGGCAATGGCGCCGACGCCGCCTTCTAGCGCCGCCATTCGCTCCTCGAACACCGCCACCGTCGGGTTGGAGATGCGCGAGTAGACGTGACCGGCGCGCTCCATGTTGAACAGCGACGCCGCATGCTCGGAGTCGTCGAAGCAGAACGCCGTGGTGGCGTAGATCGGCACCGCGCGGGCGCCGGTCGCCGGGTCGGGCGCCTGGCCGGCGTGCAGTGTCAGGGTGTCGAAGCCGGGATATCTGCTCATGGCGCGGGAACCTCGTCGCCGGCCGCGGGGCGGCGCTGGCATTCGACCCGACGTGGCGGGCGCGTCTGCGCACGCGATAATGCCACGCATGGACATGCGCACCGACGTGCGGCAGGAACTGTATCCGGCGCTGGAGCCGTACGACCAGGGCATGCTCGCCCTCGACGGCGTGCACACGATGTACTGGGAGGCCTGCGGCAACCCGGCCGGGATCCCGGTGCTGTTCCTCCATGGCGGGCCGGGCGGCGGCTGCTCGGTCGAGCACCGCCGCTTCTTCGACCCCGCGGTGTATCGCGTCGTGCTGTTCGACCAGCGTGGCGCCGGCAACTCCACACCGCTGGGCGAGGCGCGCGACAACACCACGCAGCATCTGATCGCCGACATCGAGACCCTGCGCGAATACCTCGGCATCGAGCGCTGGCTGATCTTCGGCGGCTCCTGGGGCAGCACGCTGGCGCTGGCCTACGGCGAGGCGCATCCGAGCCGCTGCGCCGGCTTCGTGCTGCGCGGCATCTTTCTCGGCCGGCCGGCGGAGATCCAGTGGTTTCTCTACGGCATGCGGCAGATCTTCCCGGAGGCCTGGCGGCGCTTCGCCGGCATGCTGCCGGCGGCGGAGCGCGGCGACCTGTTGGCCGGTTATCTGAAGCGGCTGTTCCATCCCGACCCGAAGGTGCACCTGCCGTTTGCGCGCGCCTGGAGCGAGTACGAGGCGAGCTGCTCGACGCTGCTGCCGAACCCCGATCTCGATCGACCGGGCAGCGGCGAGTCGGTGGCGCTGGCCCGCCTGGAAGCGCACTACTTCGCGCACGACTGCTTCCTGGCGCCCGACCAGCTGCTGCGGCGCCTGGACCGCATCCGCCATCTGCCGGCGTCGATCGTCCAGGGGCGCTACGACATGGTCTGCCCGATCGCCAGCGCCGACGAACTGGCGCGCGCCTGGCCGGGCGTCCGGTATGAGATCGTGCCCGACGGCGGCCACTCGGTGTGGGAGCCGCCGCTGCGATCGGCGGTGATCCGCGAGGTCGAGCGCTTCAAGCGCCTGCTGGCTTGACGCGCGGCGGGCAGTAATCGCCGCGTGCGGCCCCGGGAGCGCGGCGCGGTCGATCCGTAACGGGGAGCTGGAACCGATCGCCACCCCGCCCATCGTGCCGGCCGCGCGCGGCGGGCGGCGGATCCGTCGGAAGCGCGTCGACGGTCTGGGTGGCTGCGCGCGCGGCGCGGCCGGTTGTCTGAGCCGCTGGCGGCGGCGCGGGGATCGCCAGAATCGGGTCGCCGTGCCGCGGCGCGCG
>Ga0308414_1002192_pt1 | contig 12788 bp, 12 predicted proteins | sample HotsprSampleOS50_FD_205667 | JGI IMG/M metagenome (GOLD analysis project Ga0308414, IMG submission 205667) | Hot spring phototrophic mat microbial communities from Octopus Spring, Yellowstone National Park, Wyoming, United States - 20090730_OS50 ... | reverse complement strand
GGAATCGGAAATGTCAGCGTGGTCACCAGTTTTCCAGGCGCCCAGGCCGGCGCGTAGGGGATGGCCTCCAGCACTGCGTACACGCCCGGCGCGCGGCGCGACTCCAGCAGCTCAAGCAGAAGCGGGACATTGGCGCCGCTGGGGTTAAGCGCTGGGCAGGTCACCGGCACAGTTCCCAGCGCCAGGTAGCGCAGGCCCTGGCAGTTGGCGATCAGCGCGATCACCTCGCGCGGGTGCAGCGCTTCCAGCTCGGCGCGCAGCTCCTCAAGGCCCAGCCCAGAGGCGTCTGAGGCGATGTACTGGGCGTAGTCGTCCTCTGGCAGGGGCAGGCTGAGCGGGTCGTGTTTAACAGCGCTGGCAAACGGCAGCCACAGCAGCAGCCCTGCTGCGCTGATTCCCGCCAAAGCCGCTATCGTGAAGCCGCGCGGCAGCTTTTTGAGAAGTTCAGCCAGCGCTACCCCGCCGCACAGCAGCAGCAGGCTCACCGGCGCGATGACGTGCCGTGTTTCGACGCGGCTCGACGCTAAATACGCCGCTGTTGAGACAACCAGCACAACCGGCAGAAAGCGCCACCGGCGAACGGCCAGCAGCAGCGCGCCCAACAGCAGCAGCGCCAGCCCGCCGGCGCTCACATAGCTACCAACATCTTCGGCGACGCGCAGTGCCCTGTGCGCCATCTGACTGCTTAGGGCTGTCAGCGCAGCCAGCGGGTCGCCAGCCGGCCCGCCAGCGCCGTCGAGCACGTAGGTCAGGGCGTTGTAGCCGAACATATACAGCCCAGTCAGGTAAGCAGCGGTCAATCCCAGGCCCACCGCCAGCGCGACCGCTGCCCAGCGGATGCGCTGTGCCCAGCTTTGGCCGCGGCGGGGCATCAGCAGCGCTGCGGCAGGCACGACAACAAACAGCGGCAGCGCAATGACTTTCGCGCCAACAGCCAAGAACAGCGCTGCCCCACAAAGCGCTGCGTCCAGCAGGCCGGCGCGGCGCGTCAGGCGGGCGGCGAAGTACAAGCCGACCATCGCTAACCCAGCCGACACTGGATCGGCCAGCGCCAGGTTCTCGAAAAAAAGATGATAGGGGCTGGCCAGCAGCAGCAGACCGGTAAAGACCGTGCCCATCTGGCCTACCAGCAGGCCGCCGGCTGCGACCAGCGCGGCGAACCCCGCCATCGTCACCAGCGCTGTAACGACACGGGCCGTGAAGATCGGCTCACCGCTGTGCGACTGAAACAGCGCGTACAGCCAGATAGTGAACTGCCGCCCGTCTTCGCCGTAGGCTAGGGGGTTGCCGCCAGCGGCTGTTTCGCTGTGGTAGATATGAACCGCTTCATCTAGAAACGGCGGAAAATCGTCAATCACAGACAGCCGGGTGAACCAGAAGGCCAGCAGCAGCGCACAGCCGATGACCAGCCGCGTTCGCATATATCAACGCGCCCGCGCCGCCACAGCGAACACTTCGCGCTCGAAGAACCAGCGGAACGGCGGCACGTCGAAAGCCAGCACGCGCAGCGCGGCCAGCACAGGGCCTTCAGTCCGGTTCTGCGGCGGGCTGTCCAGCCACACTTTAGCGTCGAAGCCGGCCCGACGCAGGGCGCGGCGCATGCTCCACAGCGATTGCTCGTTGACGTGCACGTGTTCATTTACCGCCACGCCGAACTGGCGCGGGTCACGCGGGTACTTGTCGCCTTCGCCCATCAGCGTGCGCACGGCGCGCACCAGCGGGTAAGCGTAGCGGTCGTACCAGGCGTTGGGCGCGGTGTGCACAATGAAGCGACCGTCCGGCTTAAGCACCCGCCGCACCTCCAGCATCGCGCGGTGCAGCTCCCAGGGGTGCAGGTGCTCTACTACATCGAACATCAGCACACGGTCGAACGTTTCGTCAGGAAACGGCAGGTGCTTGGCGTCGGCCTGAGCGACGGCGGTGCGGCCCGGCGTCACGCCGTTGACGCCCTGCGCCACGCGCTGCGACATGCTGACAGCCACCGCCGCGTAGTCAATGCCGAAGGCGTCCGCCCCCAGTTGGGCGCAGTGGCGCAGAATTTCGCCGCGCCCACAGCCCACGTCCAGGATCGTCATGCCCGGCTCGACTGCGGCCAGCGCGAAGGCCGCTGCCAGCCGCCGCGACAGGTGTTCGCCCTCGCTGCTGGCGAACTCGTTGTAGCCCTCGCACGCCGTCAAGAAATACTCTTCGGTGTACAGCGTGGACGGAAGGGGCGGCTTCTGCGGGTCGGGGTTCACTAAGCAACTGCCTGCGCATTAACCAACGGGCCAGCACTGAACGGATTATACTTGAGGCGGGGGCTGGCGCAACCAGCAGTTGGCCGCCCCACGCCAGACCTGAGGAGCCTGCAGAGTTGAACGGCCCGATCACCCGTAACGTTTTTGCCTGTCGCGCGGTATACGTGTCAGCAAGCGCGCGCCCGATCCCACCTGAGGGGAGAACAGCCTGTGGAGCGCGGTGACGAGCAGCGCCTGATCAGGCGGGCGCAGCGCGGCGACGCCGAAGCCTTTGCCGAACTCTACCGCGCGCACGTGCAGGTCATCTTCCGCTACATCGCCGCCCGCGTGAATGACCTACAGCTCGCCGAGGACCTGACCGGCGACGTGTTTATCAAGGCGCTCGAGGGGCTGGGCAGTTACCGCGATCAGGGCAGGCCGCTCCTGGCGTGGCTGTACCGCATCGCGCGGGCGCGCGTGATTGACCACTACCGGCAGGCGGGCCGGCGGCCGAGCGAGACCAGCGTGGACGACCAACCGCTGCCAGTAGAGAGTGGCCTCGACGCCGGGCTGGCGCGGCGGCAGGCGGCGCAGGCGCTGCGAGCGGCCATCGCTGGCCTGACCGACGACCAGCAGCAGGTGATCATCCTGCGTTTTGTCGAGGGCTACCGCGTGGATGAGGTGGCCGCCATCCTGGGCAAGCAGCCCAACGCGATTAAAGCGCTCCAATTCCGCGCCCTGCGCGCGCTGGCGGGCAAACTGGAGCGGGCCGGCATTGACATCAGCGCGCTGGTGGCGGAACTGACGTGAGCGATAACGCTGGGCACACACCCGAACTGCACAGCATTGCCGAGAAATACCTGGCCGCGCTGCGCCGCGGCGCACCGCTGGCCGACTGCCTGGCCGACTGCCGCGCTCGCTACGGCGACGCTGTCCTCGCCGAGGTGCGCCCCGCCCTGGAGGCCGCCCTGCTCACCGCGCGCCTGCGCCAGCCGGTTATGCCTGCTACCAGCGTGGACGCGCTTGAGTTGCGCCTGCGCGGGGCAGTGCTGGCACGCCGCCAGCGCGCGCCCGCGCTGACCGGCTTGGCGCGCCTGGCCGCCGCCGTGGCCATCGTCATGCTGGCTTTGCTGGGAACCGGCGGCGGCGCGGTGGTTGCCTCGGAAAACGCCGTGCCCGGCGAGGCGCTCTACCCGGTCAAACGGCTGTGGGAAGAGATCGTGCTGGCGCTGGCGCCCCTCACCGGCGAGCGCGACGCCATCTGGCTGTGGATCGCTCAGCGGCGGCTGGACGAAGCCGAGACGCTGGCCGCCCGCGGCCGGCTCACGCCGCAGGCGCTGGCCGACCTGCTGGCGGCGATGGAACAGGCAGCGGCGCTGACCAAACCGGAGCGCCAGCCTGTCCTGCGCGCCTATCTCAACGATGTGCGCGCGGCTCTGGCCCCTGTTTTGCCGCCTGCCGGGGCAGAAACCACCTATGAGCAGGTGCTGCGCCGCGCCGCGCCGCCAGACGCCGCGCCGCCCGCGCCCAGTGCCGCGCTGACCCTCACACCGACTGTGACGGCCAGCGCCACTGCCAGCCCGACGCCGAGCGCGACGGCCAGCGCCACCGCCAGCCCAACTGCCACATTCACGCCTACCTCCCGCGTGCCGGCTACGTCTACAGCGACGCCGCTGCCGCCCTCGCCTACGCCAACTGCGCCGCCGCCTTCGCCCACGCCCAGCCCCAGCGCCAGCCCCACAAACACCTGGACGCCGCTGCCGCTGCCTGCCAGCCCGGTTTTCACGCCGCTGCCATCGGCCACGCTGACAGCCACCGAGGCGCTGCCTACCGCGCCGCCCACCAACACGCCGGAACTGCTGGCGACTGAGCGCTGGCGCGAGACCCAGGCCGCCGTTTACATGACGCAGACCGCCCAGGCCCGCGCGCCCGGCGTGCCGACCGAAACGCCGTGAGCGCGCCCACAAACGCGCGTTCCGTGTTATAACTGAGGCTGTAATGGGGCGCGCTGGCTAGGGGACGCGCACGTGGACTTTGCAGCCGCATTCACATACATCTTTGACGACCGCAGTTGGACCGAGAAGCTGGTGATCACCGTCGTGCTGGCGGCGCTGGCGCTCGTCCCGTTTTTCGGCCTGGTGGCGCTGGCGGCACTGCTCGGCTACGTGGTCGAGCTGGTGCAGAATATGCGCAGCGGCGAACGCCATCCCCTGCCGCGCTGGGATCGCCTGGGCGAGAAGGTGTCTGGCGGCGGCAGCGTGCTGCTCGCCAGCGTCGTCTACAACCTGCCGCTGCTGGTTTTTGCCTGCTGCGCGCTGGCCCTGCCGCTGGGCCTGACCGGCGACAGCGGCAGCTTCTTCAGCGCCAGCCTGGCCGTCGTGCTGGCGTGCTGCGCGCTGCCGCTAGTTGTGCTCTACACGCTGGTTACGTGGCCGATGCTGGCGCTGGGCACTGTCCGTTTCGCCGACACCGGCAGCGTGGGCGCGTTCTTTCAATTTGGCGACCTGATCTACACGCTTTACAGCGACCTGCCGGCCACGGCCCGCTGGATCGGCTTTTCGCTGGTCGCCAACGCCGTCATCGGCCTGCTGGCGGCCATCCCCTGCTTAGGCTGGCTGGCAATGCTGGCGTTGGTCTACCCGGTGCAGGGCCACCTGCTGGGCCAATTCGCTCTGCTCATCGAAGACAAACCGTCCCGCAAACCGAGAAGAACCCGTGCTGTATGACCATCACCCGCCTGCATCACCTACAGATCAGCATCCCTACCGGCGCTGAGGACGCGGCCCGCGCCTTTTACTGCGGCGTGCTGGGCCTGCCAGAGATCGAAAAGCCAGACGCGCTGGCAGCACGCGGCGGACTGTGGCTCCAACTGGGCGACGTGCAGCTTCACCTGAGCGCCGCAGACGAGGCAGACCAAGCTGCCGCGCGGGCGCATGTGGCCTGCGAAGTGGACAACCTGGCGCTCTGGCGCGAGCGGCTGGCCGCGCGCGGCATCGCCATCCAGGATGCGATCCCGATCCCCGGCTACGAGCGCTTCGAAGCGCGCGACCCGTTCGGCAACTGCATCGAGTTCATCCAGCTGCTGCGCGTGCCTGACCTGCTGCGCGAGCAGATGGCTTACTACCGCGCCCGCGCCGCCGAGTACGACGAGTGGTTCTACCGTCTGGGGCGCTACGACTACGGTGACGCGCTCAACCGCCGCTGGTTCGACGAGGTGCACCAGGTGATGAAAGCGCTGCACGACGTCGGCCCAGTGGGCCAGGTGCTGGAGCTGGCCTGCGGCACCGGCATCTGGACCGAGCAGCTCCTGACTATCAGCCAGCGCATCACCGCTGTGGATGCCTCGCCAGAGATGCTGGCCCTCAACCGCGACCGCCTGCAAGCGCCCAACGTCAGCTACTTGCAGCGCGATCTGTTCGCCTGGCAGCCGCAGGCCGAGTACGACATGGTGTTCTTCGCCTTCTGGCTGTCTCACGTTCCGCCGGAGCACCTGGACGCTTTCCTGGAGAAGGTGCGCCGCGCCCTCAAGCCTGGCGGCCGGCTGTTCATCGTGGACTCGCGCCCGTCGTCCACGTCCAGCGCGCACGACCACACCCCGCCGGACGCCCAGGAGATCACCCAGGCGCGCCGGCTCAACGATGGACGCCAGTTCACCGTTTTCAAGGTGTTCTACGACCCGGCAGCGCTGCGCGCCCAGCTGCTGCGCGCCGGCCTTGACGTATCGGTGCAGACCACCGAGACGTACTTTTTCTACTGCCATGGCACGCGCCCGTTCCTGGCAGAGCCGTCGTTCGCTTACAAAGCCAGCTTTCTGGAGGCCCTGCGCGAGCTGCGCCAGGAGGAGCGCTATCTGGAATACGACCCCGCCTGGCTGGCGGACGACGCCAACTTCGCCGCGCTGATCGAGCGCTTGGCCAGCCTGCGCGCCAGCCCGCCGCCAGGGTGGGTCCCGGCCAGCGAGCTTTGGCTGGTGAGCGGCGGCGAGTACATCGGGCGCGCCTCCGTCCGCCATGAACTCAACGACAGCCTGCGTCAGATCGGCGGGCACATCGGCTACGAGATCCGCCCGTCGCGCCGCGGCCAGGGCTACGGCCGGCTTATCTGCCGGCTGGCCCTGGAGCACGCCCGAACACTGGGCATCCAGCGGGCGCTGATCACGTGCGACGAGACCAATATCGCCTCGCGCCGCATCATCGAGGCCAACGGCGGGCGCTTCGAAAAGGCTGTCCAGGTAGAAGGCCGCCCAGATCGCACGCTCCACTTCTGGGTGGACCTGAGCTGAACGGAGCGCTGCTGTGTTCCGCAAGTGCCTGATCGCCAACCGCGGGGAGATCGCCATCCGCGTGATCCGCGCCTGCCGCGAGCTGGGGGTGCGCGCCGCCGCCGTCTACTCCGAAGCCGACGCTCGCGCGCGCCACGTGCAGCTCGCCGACGAGGCGTATTACATCGGCGCGGCCAGCCCGGCGCACAGCTATTTAGACGGCGCGAGGCTGGTGCGGACGGCGCTTGCAGCCGGCTGCGACTGCGTTCACCCTGGCTACGGCTTTCTCTCGGAAGCGCCGGACTTCGCGCAGATGGTGCTCGACGCCGGCCTGGCGTGGATCGGGCCGGGGCCGGAGGCCATCCGCTTGATGGGCGTCAAGACCGAGGCGCGCGCGCTGATGGCGCAGGCCGGCGTGCCGCTGGTCCCCGGCTTCCAAAGCGAGGACGCCGATGACGCGGCCTTCGGGCAAGCGGCGGCGCGCATCGGCTGGCCGGTGATGGTCAAAGCGGCGGGCGGCGGCGGCGGCAAGGGAATCCGCATCGTGCGCGACCCGGCGCAGCTGCCTGAGGCGCTGGCCGCCGCCCGCCACGAGGCCGCCCATGCCTTTGGCGACCCACGCCTGTTTCTGGAAAAGTACGTTGAAGGCGCGCGGCATATCGAGGTACAGGTGCTGGCCGACGCGCATGGGAACGTCGTGCACCTGTTCGAACGCGAGTGCAGCGCCCAGCGCCGCCACCAAAAGATCGTCGAGGAAGCGCCGTCGCCGCTGCTGACGCCGGAGACGCGCGCGCGCATGGGCCGGGCCGCCGTTGATGCGGCGCGGGCGGTGGGCTATGTCAACGCCGGGACGGTCGAGTTCATCGCCGCGCCCGACGGCGCGTTCTACTTCCTGGAGATGAACACGCGCCTGCAGGTCGAGCACCCGATCACCGAACAGGTCACTGACCTGGACCTCGTGCAGCTTCAGTTTCGCGTCGCCGCCGGTGAGGCACTGCCGTTCGCCCAGCCAGACATCGCGCAGCGCGGCCACGCCATCGAATGCCGCATCTACGCTGAGGACCCGCACAACGACTTCCTGCCCGCTGTCGGGCCGGTGCTGCGCTTTATCCCGCCGGAGGGGCCAGGCGTGCGCGTGGACGCCGGAATCCAGAGCGGCGATGAGATCACCATCCACTATGATCCGCTGGTGGCGAAGGTCATCGCCAGCGCGCCCACCCGCGCCGAGGCCATCGCCCGCATGCAGCGCGCCCTGGCCGAGACAGTCGTGCTGGGCACGACGACCAACCTGCCGTTCCTGCGGGCGCTGCTGGCGCATCCGGCTTTCCTGGCCGGCACAGTGGACACCGGCTTTGTGGACGCGCGTCTGCGCGAGCTGCTGCCGCCGCCCGCGCCGCCGTCCGACGCGGCGCTGCTGGCCGCCGCCCTGCTCGACCGCGAGTCTGTCGCCTCGGGCGCGCCGGCGCGCGCCGCCGCCGACCCCTGGTCGCGCGCCGATGGTTTCCGCGTAGGCAGCGCCTAAACGCTCAGCTCGCCTTTCGCCGCGCGATCTTGCTCAAAGCACGCCCAGCCCCGCGGAGTCTGCGGCACAATTGCAGCTCAAAAAAACCCTCACCTGCTGCTCAGGCACAGCGCGGCTGACTCGCTGTATGATAACCTGTTAAGCGGGCAGCAGAGGAATGACCAGCCATGAGCGAGACGTTCGACGACGACTTCCTGACGATGGACGAGCCGCGTCCGATCGGGCTGCACACGGAATACGCCTTCTGGCTGACGACCGAGTACGAGTGGGTGGCGGAGGTGGTGGCCGCGCTGGGCTGCGTGGCCGGCGTGCTCGAAACCGAGGATAACCGCCTGCTGGTGGAGATCAGCGACGCGCACGACCCCGACGAGGCGTGGCACTGGGTGCGGGCCGAGATCGAGGCGCAGCGGCAGGACGTGCCGCTTGACCCGCTGTGGGAAGAGGCTCTCAGATGGCTTCTGTAGCTGCGCCAGCGGCGACCAGCGCGTCCACCTGGGCGGCGGTGTAACCGGCCGCCAGCAGGGCGGCGCGCGTGTGCTGGCCCAGGGCCGGCACAGGGCCGGGCGGGGGCGAGTCGGCCAGGCGCAGCGGGCTGCGCAGGCGCGGCACGCCGTCGGCGTCGCGCCGCAGCGCGCCCCGCGCCTGAATGTGCGGGTCGTTCGCCAATTGATCCAGCGGCGTGACCAGCGTAAAGCAGCAGTCGGCATTGCCCAGGCGCGCCTGCCACTCGGCGGCGCTGTGTTGGGCAAACAGCCGCGCGACCTCAGCCATGAGCTGCGGCTGGCGCGCCGGCTCGAGATAGTCCGGCAGCCAATCTGGCCGCTCGACAGCGGCGCAGAAGTTGGCCCAGAACTTCGGCTCCAGCGCCGCCAGCGCCACCGGCGCGCCGCAGCCGGCGTGATAGACGTTGTAGCAGGCCAGCCCGCCGGTCAGGCTGCCCTGGCCGCCGGCCGTTCCCAGCAGCGCCGCCTCCACCCAGGCCTGAAAGACGAACAGCATCCCACCCTCGTACAGCGCCGTGTCAATGTACGCGCCGGCCCCCGTGCGCTCGCGCTGGAACAGCGCCGCCAGAATGCCGCTCAGCGCGGCGTAAGCGCCGCCTACGTCGGCCACTTGGCCGCCCAGCGGCTGCGGCGTCCTCATCGCGCCCAGCAGCCCGCCCAGCGCGACGTAGTTCAGGTCGTGGCCGCTGACAGGGGCGTAGGGGCCGTCCTGTCCCCAACCGGAGAGCGAACAGTAAATCAGGCGCGGGTTGACAGCGCGCAGCGCCGCCCAGCCGCCGCCCAGCCTGTCCATCACGCCGGGGCGGAAGCCCTCGACCAGCACGTCAGCCGTCTGCGCCAGCCGCGCCAGCGCCGCCTGGCCGTCGGGGTGTTTCAGGTTGAGGACGACGCTCTGCTTGCCGGCGTTGGTGGCGCGGAAGAACGCGCCCAGGCCGTCGAGCAGCGGCGGCATCCAGCGGGCGTAGTCGCCCTCCGGCGGCTCAATCTTGACCACCTGCGCGCCCAGCTCGGCCAACAGCATCGTGCAGATTGCGCCGGGCAGCAGCCGAGTCAGGTCGAGGACGCGCACGCTGTCCAGAGGAAGGGTCATCGGTCATTACCTCCTTGTGCGCCGCTGAGTGTAGCGCGCTGCGCGCCGGGCGGCTATCAGGATGGCGTCGGGCGCGTGCGGATGTCGAACGGCAGCGCCGTCCAGGCGGGAGTGGTAAATTTTGCGGACACATGCGGGTTTTTCTACGCTTAGAATCGCCGTCTGTATCCATGATCTTCACCAGTCCCATCCAGGCGGGTTGCTTGACAAGGCGGCGCAGTCTGCGTTATGCTAGATCACATGTTCGATTAACACAGGAGATGCCGATGACGCCCGCCCTCACTTACGTCCGTCTGCTGGTGGCAGACCTGCCCGCCTGCTTCCGCTTCTACCGCGATACGCTGGGTCTTGCGCCGGCTTTCGGCGGCGAGGACGATGTTTACGCGGAATTCAGCGCCGGCCCGGTAATGCTGGCGCTGTTCAAACAGCCGCTCATGTCTGAGGTGGTGGGCACGACGGGCCTGCCGGCCAGCGCCGCCAGCCAGGATCGCGTGGTACTGTGCCTGGCCGTCCCGGACGTGGACGCAGCGGCCGCCGCGCTGCAGGCCCGCGGCGTCGCGCTGGTCACGCCGCCCACCGACCGGCCTGGCTGGGGCCTGCGCACAGCCCACTTCCGCGACCCCGACGACAACCTGATCGAGATCAGCCACGACATCCCGATGGAGGGCTAGGCGCAGGCCGGCAGCCGCGGGATGTTCCGCCAGCCTCCCCCTGCGCCCTCCGGCCCTGCGGCTGAGGGCATTGGGGGGAGGGGCGTGACTGCGCTGGCGCGCCGGCGCGGCCGGTGCTACACTACCCCCAGTCTGCAGCCGGAGAGAACTGCCCGTGAGCGACATTCACACACCCCCACCCGATGACATGCCCGCCTGGCTGGACGCGTTCGAGCGCATGGCCAACGACCAGCTCGGCCAGGGATCGTCGTGCGCCCAAGTGCACCCGATCGTCGAGCGCTGGTTCCGCGCCCTGATGGACGGCGACCCGCCCGACGACCGCGAGTCGGTGGCACAGGCTACCGCCTGCCTGGCCACCGAGGTGTTCAACAGCCTGCCAGACGAGCTGATCCAGCCGCTGCTGGCCCAGGCGGACGCCGACGACGTCGTCCAGTGGATCGAGCAGATTCTGCTGGTGGGGCGCGCCTTCGAGGCCGCGCTGCGCAGCGGCGCGCTTGACGACCTGTAGCGCCGCTGGGGCAGGCATGCCATGACACCCAATCCCATCATGCGCCGGCTGGGCCTGCGCGACGACGACCGCGCCGCGATCATCCACTTAGACGACGTGGGCATGTGCCAGGCCACGCTCACAGCCTGCGCTGACCTGTTCGACTTCGGGCTGGTGTCGTCGGCCTCGGTGATGGTCCCGTGCGGCTGGTTCCCAGCGGCGGCGGCTCTCTGCCGCGCCCGCCCGGAAGTTGACATGGGCGTGCACATCACGCTCACCAGCGAATGGGAGGGCTATCGCTGGGGGCCGATCTCCACCGCTGACCCAGCCTCCGGTTTGATTGACGCCGAGGGCTACTTCCACCGCACGCGCGAGGCGGCCCAGGCGCACGGCGATCCCCAGGCCGCCGCCGCCGAGATGGAGGCGCAGGTGGCGCGGGCGCTGGCCGCCGGCGTTGATGTCACCCACATTGACACACACATGGGCACGGTGGCGCACGTGCGCTTCGCCGCTGCCTACGTTCACACCGCCCGCCGGCACAACCTGCCGGCCATGGTTTCCCGTTGGGATGCCGGCCGTCTGCAGCAGGAGCGCGGCGTAGACGACGTCACCGCGCAGACCACCAGCGCGCTCGTCCAGCGGTTAGAAGAAGCCGGCTTCCCCCTAGTTGACCACGTTGACGGTATGCCGCTGGAAGGCGACAAACCGTTAGAGCTGGCGCAGGCCAAATTCGCCGCGCTCCAGCCCGGCCTGACACATTTCATCCTGCATGCAGCGGCCGACACGCCGGAACTGCGCGCCATCACACCCGACTGGCCGGCGCGCGTGGCTGATTACGCGCTGTTCACCAGCCCGACGCTGCGCGATTTTGTCCGCGACCAAGGCATCCACGTAATCGGCTACCGCGCCCTGCGCGACCTCCTGCGCGCCTGACAGCGTCTGCCCAATCGGATTTGTGTCATTCCTCGCTCATCCAGATGACATCGGGCACGCCGGCCTGGGCGTTTTCCCAGCGCGCCAGCGTGAACAGGAAATCGGACAGGCGGTTAAGATACGGGATCACCTGCTCGCCCAGCGGCTCGTGCTCGGCCAGCGCTACCGCCAGCCGCTCGGCTCGGCGGCACACCGTGCGCGCGATGTGCACATGCGCCGCTGCCGGGCAGCCGCCCGGTAGGATGAAATGCGTCAGCGGCGGCAGGGCGGCGGTCAGCTCGTCAATGCGCGCCTCCAGCCAGGCCACCGTGGCCGCGTCCATGCGCACCACGCGGCCTGCCGCGGCGGACTGCGGCGTGGCCAGGTCCGCCCCCAGCACGAACAACTGGCGCTGAATCTGCGCCAGCCAGGCGTCGCCGGCGGGCCGCAGCGTCCGCGCTGCGCCCAGCACGGCGTTGAGTTCGTCCACCGTGCCGTAGGCCTCAACGCGCAGGTGAGCCTTGCTCACGCGCCCGCCGGCGAAAAGCGCCGTCGTGCCGTCATCCCCAGTGCGAGTGTAGATTTTCATCGCGAGTTCCGCGCCTCTGGTCTTGCTATTTGCGAACGGATGTGCTAAGCTGTAGTCACCTGCGCTCACCCCATGGGCGCGCCGGCAGGCTGGCGAATTGCGCGCATGAGACTACACTAGAAGCGGCGAGAATTCCACCGGGAGAAAACCAGGATGGCGAGGAAAAAAGAGAAACCGGAGGACGACGGCGTCGTGCCGGTGCAGGACGAAGGGCGCATGAAAGCCCTGGAGGCCGCCCTGCAGGACCTGACACGCCGCTTTGGCGATGGCGCGATTATCCGGCTGGGCGACGCGGCCCACATGGTGGTGGCCACCATTCCCAGCGGCTCGCTGGGGCTGGACATCGCGCTGGGCGTGGGCGGCATCCCGCGCGGGCGCGTCACCGAAATCTACGGCCCGGAATCCAGCGGCAAGACGACGCTGTGCCTGCATGTGGTGGCCGAGGCACAGCGGCGCGGCGGCCTGGCGGCGTTCGTGGACATGGAACACGCGCTCGATCCCACTTACGCGGCCCGCATCGGCGTCAACATGGACACG
>Ga0308414_1002190_pt1 | contig 12789 bp, 9 predicted proteins | sample HotsprSampleOS50_FD_205667 | JGI IMG/M metagenome (GOLD analysis project Ga0308414, IMG submission 205667) | Hot spring phototrophic mat microbial communities from Octopus Spring, Yellowstone National Park, Wyoming, United States - 20090730_OS50 ... | reverse complement strand
CACCTGCTCAAGCTCCGCCCAAGCCACGGCCACGACATGGCCATCGTCAACGGCATCAGCCGCATCGGCTACATGGCCGGCGGCCGCAAGGCGCTGTGGAAGGACGAGGACATGGCCGACGACATCACTGCCAGGGCCCTCCAGTTCATCGAGCGCCACCGCCAGGAGCCCTTCTTCCTCTACTTCTCCACCCACGACATTCACGTGCCGCGCGTGCCGCACCCGCGCTTCGCAGGGCGCTCCGGCATGGGGCCTCGCGGCGACGTCATCCTGCAGCTCGACTGGTGCGTGGGTGAAATCCTCGGCGCGCTGGACCGGCACGGTTTGGCCGCCAACACGCTGGTCATCTTCACCAGCGACAACGGCCCCGTGATCGACGACGGCTACCGCGACGAAGCGGTGGAAAAGCTCGGCGCCCACCGGCCCGCCGGCCCCTGGCGCGGCGGCAAGTACAGCAACTTCGAGGGCGGCACGCGCGTGCCGTTCCTCGTGCGCTGGCCCGCGCGCATCAGGCGCGGCGCGGAATCGGGGGCTCTGGTGAGCCAGATCGACCTGTTCGCCTCGCTCTCGCGCCTGACAGGCGCAACGCTGGAAGACACCGCCGCGCCGGACAGCTTCGACATCCTTCCCGCGCTGCTCGGCGAGTCGAAGCGTGGGCGCGAACACCTGGTGGAGCACGCCGGCTCGCTCTCGCTCATCGTGGGGCGCTGGAAGTATGTGGCCCCGGGCAAAGGGCCGAAGATCAACCAGAACACCAACACCGAGCTCGGCAACGACCCGCAGCCGCAGCTCTACGATCTGGAGCGCGACCCCGGGGAGCGTTTCAACGTTGCCGCCCGGCATCCGGGCAGGGTGCAAGCCATGGCGGCGCAGCTCCAGCGGATTCGCGAAACGGCGCGCACTCGCCTGGCATCGCCCTGATGGGCAGACCGCCCCTGACTGGCAATCTGCACCCGGACAGGGAGGGACTGGTACCAACAGGACCTCGGCAGCGATTTCGAAAAGCGCTGATTTGGCTTACGATTTGTATAAGCTCCTTGTGGCGGTGGCGGCAGCCGGAACGCCGTTTCGGCCGGCGGCGCCGCGGCGGCGAGCGGTGCAGGCGCGGACGCACCTGGAACATCACAGGCAGATCCCGCGCCGGGTTTCGGACCTTTGCTGTTGGTCATTATCGGGGGATTTCGCATGAGCGGCTTCTTTCTCATTCGCGGGTGCAGCACGGAGCGGCGCGGGCCGGGAGCATTGGCCGCTCTGGCCTTGATTCTTGCGGCAGTGCTGCTGCTGGGCGGCTGCTCGCCGGCCAAGCGCATGGTGGCCGAGCGGTACCACCGCCAGGGGCTGGAACTGTTCGAACAGAAAAAATACAGCGAGGCGGCCATCGCCTTCCGCAAGGCGATTCAGAAGAGCCCGGACTGGGGCGAGCCTTACTACCGGCTGGCGCTGTGCGATCTGGAACAGGGCGGCGACGTCACGCGCGCCCTGCTGGCGCTGCGGCAGGCGATGGCGCTGATGCCGGACAACGAAGACGTCAAGGTGCGCCTCGCCGGGCTGCACATCATGGCCTATCTCCAGCACGGCGCCATTGAAGACTTCCCGCTCCGGCAGGCCCATGACATCGCAGGCAGCCTGTTGAAGAAGAATCCGGCCTCGTTCGAGGGGCTCATGCTGGCCGGCCAGGTTGCATTGCTCGAGAAAAAGCCGAAAGAGGCGCTGGAATGGTTCGAAAAAGCCCGGAAAATCAAGCCGGATTCGGCTCTCGCGGTAGCCAGCTCCGGCATCACGCGCCTGGGACTTGGCCAGGAGCCGGAGGCCGAGCCCCTGCTGCGGAAGGCCCTGGAAATGGATGCGGCCCTGGGGCCGGCGTGGGACGCCTTGTATAACCTGCACCTCCGGCGGAGACGCTTCAACGATGCCGAAGCGGTTTGCCGCGAGCGCATCGGGAAGAACCCGAAAGACCCCGTCGCCCGGCTGATGCTCGCCAACCACTTCTTCCGCATGCAGAAGCCGGATGACATGCGCCAGGCGCTGGAGGCGCTGACGAGGCCCGGCAGCGGTTACGAAAACGGCCGCATGGTGGCGGGCGATTTCTACCGCAGCATCGGCCGGATCGCCGAAGCGCGCTCTCTCTATGAGGCAGGGCTTCAGGAAGCGGAAAAGGACGCGGCGCGTCGCGGCGAGTTCCGCAAGCGCCTGGCCAGCCTGCTGCTTCTGGAAGGAAAACGGGACGAGGCGGAAAAAGCCTACGCCGACGTTCTGGAGGATGCGCCGAAGGACCCCGAAAGCCGCGCCCGCCGCGCGCTGCTGATGCTGGACAGGGACGCGGCGGCGGCGCTCAGGGAATTCCAGCAACTGGCCAGGGATGTGCCATCCAATCCGGTGATCCGCTTCAATCTGGGGCTGGCTTTGCTCGCCAACCGCAAGCTGGAGGACGCCCGCACCGCCTTCCTCGAGGCGGCGCGGATGCAGCGCAATTTCCTCGAGCCCCGCCTCGCGCTCGCGCAGATCGCCATGGACCGCGAACAGTGGCGGGAACTGCAGCAGACCGCCGCCGACGTGCTCACCATCAACCCCCGCCACCCGGAAGGGCGCTATTACCGCGCCGCGGCTTATACGGGCCTCGGAAATTACGGGGAAGCCAGGAAAATCCTCGCCGAACTGCTCAAGGAATTCCCCAATTACCGCGAAGCGCAATTGCAATTGTCCTTCCTCGATCTGGCCGAGCGGCGTTACGCGCAGGCGGACGCGCGGCTTCGGGAGCTTTACGAAAAGACGAAGGATGTCCGCGCGCTGACCGGCCGGGTGGAGGCGGAGCTGGCGCAGAACCGCCAGAAAGAGGGCCTCGCGCTCGCGCAGGCGGAGCTCGCGAAAACCCCGGACGACGCGCGCCTCCGCCTGCTGGTGGCCCGCACCGCCTTGCGCGTGGCCGATTATTCCCTCGCGGCGCAGGAACTCATCCGGCTGGCGGAGCGGGACCCCAACTGGGACTACCTTTACCTGCTGCTGGGGCAGGCGCACCAGTTCAACGGCGACCTGCCGCGGGCGATTCTCGCTTTCCAGCGGGCGCTCCAGATCTCGCCCTCCAGCCTGGAGGCGACGCTGCGGCTGGCCTACGCCTACGAGATGGCCGGCCGCTACCAGGAGGCGATCGCGTCCTATCGCAAGGCGCTCGAGCTGAATCCCAACACGCCCATCGCGATGAACAACCTCGCCTACCTGCTCAGCGAGCACGGCGGCGACCTCGACGAGGCGCTGCGCCTGGCCCAGCTCGCCTTGCAGCGGCTGCCGCAGCAACGCTACATCGCCGACACTGTCGGCTGGATTTTTCTCAGGAAAAATGAAATCGATTCCGCCATGCAGATTTTCGAGGGGCTGGTGAAAAAATACCCTGACGAGCCGGCTTTCCGCTATCATTTCGGCGCCGCTTTGCTGAAAAAAGGCGACCGCACGCGCGCACGCGCGGAGTTGCAGGCGGCTCTCGACAACAAGCCCCCCGCCGACATCGAGAAAAAAGTGCGCGAACTGCTGGCCCAGGCCGGCTAGCCGGCGCCATGAAACGGTCCCCCCTCCTCACAGCCGCGGAGACGCCCGCCGCCATGCGGCCTGCGCCGCTGCTGGCCGGCTGCGATCAGTTGCAGCACAGGCAGCCAGGGCTGTGGTGGGGCTCGCAAGCCTTCTCGTTCCTCCTGCATGCGGCCTTGGCTGCCTGGATCGTCCACACGGGCGTCGTCGTGATCGACTACACGCGCCGGTTCGGCTACGGCTACCAGTTCGGCCAGGCGGTGATGCTGGCCTCGCCGCTGTTCGAGATCGGCCAGCGCGGCGAATTGCGCGGGCGCGAGCGCGAGATCCCCCTCGCCGCCCTCGTGCCGCAGCAGAAGCTCTATGCCCCTGACCTGAGGCGCGTCCTCGCCAGCCGCGCTGCGCCGGACGCGCGCCTCGGGGATCAGAACTCGCAACAGCAAAGGCCGGCCTACACTGACTCGACTGTCTCCGCGCTCTCCATCCCTGCCGGAGGGGCCGGCGGCGCCCTGCCTTCCGGCTCCTTGCCCGAGAGGGTTTCCGGCGGCGCGGCCACTCCCTTCGATCTCGTCCCGCCCAGCAACACGCGCACGAGGCGCGCCAACCCCGGCGGCCTCATCCGTTTGCGCGCCGGCGACGCCGCCGTGCCCGGCGGGGGCGCGCTGGAAGGGCTGCGCCTGCCCCCTTCGCCCTCGCGTGTCGGCATCGAAGCCGAGATCGAAACCGACGCCGCCGCTGCGCCGGACATGGAAGAATGGCTCCGCGTTCTCGTCTCCCGGCTCCGGCGCGCCAGCTTCGACCTGATCCCCGACCGCCGCGACGCCGGCGCCCCGGGCATGGCCGTGATCGGCTTGGAGTTCGACCGCATCGGGAGAGTCGTGCGCCGTTCCGTCGCCGCCTCCTCCGGCAACCCGGGACTCGACCGCCTCGCCGCGGCGCTCCTCGACCACTTGCCCGGCTGGCAACCTCTGCCTCAAAGCCAGCCCGAAGACCGCGTGACTGTTACCCTGCGCGTGCGCTATTTCCCCAGGCGCTGACCCGGCTCCGCACGCCTCACGAGGACAACTGCCGGCGCAACGCTTCGGCCAGCTCCTCCAGCCGCTCCGCCTGCTGCCGCAGTTGCCGCTCGACTTCTTCCAGCCTCGCTTCCAGCTCTTCCAGCCGGCTGACCGCCCCTGCCGGCGCGCCCGGAGCCGGCTCGCCGCCGAGCAGGTGCGCCCAGCGGTTTTCCTTCATGCCCGGCAGGCGCTCCAGTTGCCTCACCAGCGCTGCCGGCGCCCGCTCCGCCAGCCGCCGCAGCACCGTGAGCACGGCGTCGAGGTCGGTAAACTGGAACAGTCTTTCGCTGCGCGAGCGCAGCTCCCCCGCCGTCTGCGGACCCCGCAGCAGCAGCACGGTCAGCACCGCCTGCTCGCTGGGCCGCAGTTCCAGCCGTTCCAGCAGGCAATGGCGGTGCTTCGTCACTCGGCTGCCGGGTTCCATCACGGACTGCGCCCAGCCCTTCTCCTCCAGCCGGTTCAGCGCCGCCAGCACGTCGGCTTCTTCGTATTCCACCACCGGGTCCCTGTTTGTCTTCTGGTTGCACGCAGCCGTCAGCGCGTGCAGCGAAAGCGGGTAGTAGTCCGGCGTCGCCATGTCTTTTTCCGACAGCGCCCCAAGCACGCGGATTTCCACCGGGTCCAGATCAAATGGCATCGTCATGAGTCTCTCTCTATTGGAACAGAGCGAGGTCCGGCGGCCTCGCCGCGGTCCGTGCGGTATCATACGCTTGTTGCTGGCAGGCCATGGCGACCCTGGGCGAGCGGCTGCGCGCGGAGCGGGAAAGGCGGGGGCTCACCATCGAGGAGCTCGCGCGGCAAACCCGGATCCATGCGCGGTTTTTTGAAGCCATCGAGCGCGACGACAGAAGCTCCCTGCCGGGCGGCTTCTTCTACCGCAGCTTCATCCGCCAATATGCCCGGATGATGGACCTCCCGGAAGAGGCCTACCGGGGCGAAATCGAGCGCAGCCTCGCCGAAGAAACCGAACGCCCTTATTCCCTTCCTGACCGCCACATCGACGTGCCTCCGCTGCCGGCGCCCGGCCGCAGCCGCAAGGAAGAAGCCCTATGGTGGGCGGCGCGAGCGGGCGGGCTGGTGGCCGTCCTCGCCATCTGCACCGCGGCCTACATCGGTTGGGAGCGTTGGAAAAGCTCCCTCTCTGCGCCGCCTGTCACAACCACCGCGGAAAAAAGCGGCCCGCAGCAGGCGCAGCCGCCGGCGTCTGCGCCTCCATCCGTTCCCGCCAGCGCGCCCGCTTCGCCGCCGCCCGAGCCGCCCGCGCCGGTCATCTCCGCCGGCGCGGTAAGGGTCATCGTCCGCGCCACCGATGCAAGCTGGGTCGGCGTGTGGCAGGGCCGCAAGTTCCTCTTCGGCGACCTGCTGCGGGCGGGAGAAACGCGGGGCTTCGGGGCAGACGACGTTCTCCGGGTCAAAATCGGCAACGCCGGAGGCGTCTCCGTCGAGTGGAACGGCCAGCCGCTGCCTGCGTTCGGCCCCCGCGGACAGGTCCGCACGGTCGAGTTCCGCCGCGACCGCTACGAAGTGATTCAGCCTTGGACCCGGCCCGAGGCCGAAGACGGGGCGCCGCCCGGCGGCGTCACCCCGTGAGCACCGCCATGGACGGCGATCCCCATTACGGTTACCGGCTCTTCTTCATGCTCCTCGTGGTGGGCGCCAACGCCTTCCTCGCCGCCGCCGAGATCTCTCTGGTCTCCGTCCGCCGCTCGCGCCTGCAGCAGCTATGCGGTGAGGGCCATGTGGGCGCCAAAGCCGCCGCGGCTCTGCTGGCCAACCCGGAACGCCTCTTGTCGGTCGTCCAGGTCGGCGTCACCCTCACCAGCCTCGCCCTCGGATGGCTCGGCGAATCCACCCTGCACCGCCTGTTTCTCTCCGCGCTCGGCCCCTTGATGACCCCCGCCACCTCCGCCGCCCTCAGCGTCTTCAGCGTCGTCCTCGCCTTCGCCCTCATGACCTACATGCACGTCGTCTTCGGCGAAGTGGCGCCCAAAAACCTCGGCATGGAGCGCGCCGAGCGCGTCGCCGTCATCGTCGCTCCCCCGCTGCTCGTCTTCTACCGCATCGTCGAGCCGTTCGTCTGGGTGCTCGAGCGCTCTTCTTCCGCCGTCTCGCGCCTGCTTGGCGTCCATGGACAGGTCCCCGGCGCCCACTCGGCCGAGGAGCTGAAATTCGTCCTGCAATCCAGCCGCGCCGCCGGCCAGATCGGCGAGTTCGAGGAAGCCGCCATGCGGCGGCTGATCGAGCTGCGCGACTACAGCGCCCGCGAAGTCATGGTGCCCCGCAGCCAGATGGCCGCCGTCGAGGCCGATGCCGACATCGACGAAGTCCTGCAGCGCGTCGTCGAAACCCGCTACTCGCGCATCGCGGTGGTCGAGAAAGACAACGAAAACCCCGTCGGATTTGTCCACGTCAAGGACGTGCTCGACTTCTGGGCCCAAAGGCGGCAGTCCAATCTCCGCCGCCGCCCCGTCGAGCCCTTCTCCCTGAAGCGGATTCTCCGCAAGGCGCCCATCATCCCCGAATCGCGCCCGCTGCACCTTCTGCTTGAGGATCTCCGCGAGCAGCATGCGCATCTCGCCTTCCTCGTGGACGAGTTCGGCACCGTCTCCGGGCTCGTCTCTCTCGAGGACGTTTTCGAGCAGATATTCGGCGAAATCGAGGATGAATTCGACCTGAAACTGGAGCCGGCGCCGGAAGAAGCCGATGCATTCGAAGTGGAGGGGACCACCCTGCTTCGCGATCTCGAAACGCAATACGGAATTGAATTGCCGGCCGAAGGCGATTACGAAACTCTGGCCGGGTTTCTCCTGTACCGCCTGGGGCGCATCCCGAAGCAGGGCGACGCCGTCGAGTGGGAGCAGCGCCGCTTCACCGTTCTCGAAATGGACTTCAACCGCATCGCGCGCGTGAAGGTGGAGCGGCTCGCCGCGCCTCCGGCGCCTGCCGCTCCCGCTCAATAGGGGCCGGCCGCGGACGCCGCGCTCGCGCCGAGGATCTTTTCCACCTCGCGCCGCAATGGCCCCGTCGCCTTTGCGAAAATCATCTTGTAGGCGCGGCAGAAATAATCCAGATCCTCGAAGCGGCGGCGCGGCCCGTGGCGGAACTTCGGGCAGCCTCCGTGGCAGATGGCCTGGTGCTCGCAGACGCGGCATTCCTCGTGCGGCAGGGTTTTGTTCATGGCGAAGGAATACCGCCGCTGCCGCCGCGCGATTTCAGGAAAGGAATCCACCGTAATATTGCCCAGTTTCCAGCCGCTTTCCACGAAAAAATCGCAAGGGTACACGTCCCCGTTGTATTCCACCACCACATAGCTGTCGCATGTCTCGTGCATCGTGCAGGAGCCGGGCTTCATCCCCGCCAGAGCCTCCGCCAGATTGTCGAAAAACCGGATCCGCACCTTGCGCCGGTCCGGCCACCACGCGTCGAACATCTCGCACAGGAAGCGCCCGTACTGCTCCGGCGTGATCGTGAACGGCATCGGCGTGCCGTCGGCGTGAAACTCCGCCAGCGGGATGAACTGCAAATAGTCCGCGCCGATCGACCGGAAAAAGCGGTACAGCTCCCGCGGCTGCTCCACGTTCGCCTGCGACAGCACGCACAGGATGTTGAACTCGGCGCCGTGCTTCTTCATCCGCTCCACCGCCTCCACCACCTTGCGCCACGTGGGGTGGCCGGCGCGGTTGAAACGGTAGCGGTCGTGGATCTCTTCCGGCCCGTCCAGCGAAATCCCCGCCAGAAACTGGTACTGCCGCAAGAACGCGCACCAGGCGTCATCCAGCAGAATGGCGTTGGTCTGGATCGAGTTCGAAATCACATGGCCCGCGCGCCCGTAGCGCTGCTGCAATTCCACCAGTTTTTCAAAAAATGGCAGCCCCGCCAGCGTCGGTTCCCCCCCTTGAAAGGCAAAAACGGAAGCCGGGTATGAGTAAAACAAAAAACCGTCGACAAGCCGCTCCAGCACATCCGGCGGCATCACGCGCGCCGGCAGGTCCTTGTAGGGATCCGCTTCCCGGTCGAGATAGAAGCAGTACTCGCAGTCCAGGTTGCAAACGGCTGAGGCGGGCTTGATCAGAATCGAGCTGATCCGCGGCGCCTGCCCGGAAATCGAAGTGGTCGGATATGCCGTTCCCAGGATGGGGAACGGGTTCCCAGCCGGCATAGCCCGAGTGTAGCACTGCGCTGCCGCTCAGAATTGCAGTCCCAGCTCCAGTTCCACTTCCGCCACCCGCTCGCGCAGGTACAGGCAGAGATCGTCAGCGCAGGCATCGTCGTCTTCGGAGGTCTGCGTTTCCGGCGCCCGCCCGCTGCCGCGGCCAATCACCGGAAACCCTGCGGCTGCCGCCATCCTGCAACTGGAGGCGATCAGCGCGGCGTCGGGGTTCGTCTCCGACAAAGCCAGCGGGTCCTCGTGATGATGCAACAGCGCCGCCTCCGCCAGCGTTTCCGGAAGCTCGTACCGCCGCATCGCCAGCGCGCCGGCTTCCGCGTGCGTCAAGCCGAACATCTCTTCTTCCATGCGGCAGCTCTGCTCCGGGCTTTCGGCCTTCTCGAGCAATGCCGGGTACTGCTCCGGGGCCGAAGCCAGCAGCACCAGCCTGCCAAGGTCGTGTAACAGCCCGGCCGTGTAGCTCTCCATCATGTCTCCCGCGCCTTCCAGCGACAGATCCGCCGCCAGCAGCGCCGTCGCCAGGCTGTGCTGCCAGACGCTCCGGCAATGCGGATACCGCGACAGCGGCCGGAACAGATGCCGCACCCCGTACGTCAGGACCAGCGCCCGCAAGCGGTCCAGCCCGATCAACGTCAGCGCTGTCAGCAAATCGCTCACCCGCCGCCGGCACCCGAACAGGGCCGAGTTCGCCAGCTTCAACACATGCGCCGCCAGCGCCGGGTCCTCGCTCACCAGCATCCGGATCCGCCGGAACCCCGAAGGCTCCCCAGACAGCTCGGCCAGCAACCGCGCCACCACCGGCCGAAACGGCGGCAACGCATCCAGCCGGACTTGTGGCGCGCGTACCATTCTCACTCCAGAAATCCGCTCTGCCCCGCTTATCGGCACGCCCCGCCGCAAGATGAGCGAATGCGGTCCCGCACCGTCATACACTGAAAGAAAGCTTTGGCCGCGCCTTTCACAGTCAAACAGTTCTTTTCCCGCCGCGGGCCTCTCGAACGCGCCCACCCGGGCTACGAGTTCCGCCGCGGCCAGCTCGAAATGGCCCTCGCCGTCGAAGCCGCGCTCGCCGAAAAACGCCACCAGATCGTCGAAGCCGGCACCGGAACCGGCAAGACGCTCGCCTACCTCGTCCCCGCCATCCTTTCCGGCAAGCGCGTCGTCATCTCCACCGGCACCAAGAACCTTCAGGAGCAGCTCTTTTTCAAGGACATTCCCTTCCTCAGCCGGTTCTTCGAGGGCGGCATCAGGGCCTGCTACATGAAGGGCCGCAGCAACTACGCCTGCCGCCAGAAAATTTACGACGCCGAGCGCGAGCCCGTTCTCGGCGGCCTGGAAGAAGTCAGCGACTTCGCCATCATCCGCGAGTGGGAGAAGACCACCGAAACCGGCGACCGCTCCTCCATCCCCAACCTTTCCGACGCCTCCTCCGCCTGGGCCAAGCTCGACGCCCGCGCCGATCTCTGCACCGGCCAGAAATGCCCCTCCTTCGAGCGCTGCTTCATCACGCTGATGCACCAGCGGGCCATGGAGTCCGACATCATCATCGTCAACCACCACCTCTTTTTCGCCGACATCGCCGTCAAAGAGGGGGAATACGGCGCCATTTTGCCGGACTATTCCGCCGTCATTTTCGACGAAGCCCACGAGCTCGAAGAGGTCGCCGGCCAGTATTTCGGCTTCGGCATTTCCTCCAACCAGGTGGAGGATCTGCGCCGCGACACGCTCGCCCTGGCCCGCAGAAAGCAGTTCCTCTCCCGCGACCTCGAACAGATGCTCAAGGCGCTCGCCGAGCAGGCCGAGCGGTTCTTCGCCCTTTTCCCCGAACAGGAAGGCCGCTCCGGCTTCTCCCGCCACGACGACTTCCTCAAACGCCACGCCGAGCCCTACCGCCGCCTGCTCTCCGCTCTCGAGCTGCTCGAAACCCATCTTTCACTGCTCAAGGAGGCGCCCGAGGATGTCGCTCCCCTCGTCCGGCGGCTCAAACAGCAGCGCGAAACCCTGCAAGCCTATATGACGGGCGGCGACCCCGGCTTCGTCTACTGGGTGGAGCGCCGCGGCCGCAACCTCACCCTGCAGGCCACCCCGGTCAACGTTTCCTCGCTGTTGCGCGAAAAAGTCTTCAGCGAAATCCCCACTGTAGTCCTTACCAGCGCCACTCTCGCCGTCGGCGGCGCTTTCGATTACGTCAAGGCGCGCCTCGGCCTCGACGGCGCCCGTGAGCTCATCGTTCCCGGCCACTACGACTACGCCAATCAGGCCCTGCTCTACATCCCTGCGCACCTGCCCGACGTGCGCGACCAAGGCTTCGCCGCCGCCGCCTCCGGGGAGGTGCGCGAAGTCCTCGCCCACAGCCGCGGCCGCGCCTTCGTCCTGTTCACCTCCTACCAGCAGATGCGCCAGATCCACGACCGCGTCGCGCCCCGCCTCGACTATCCCGTGCTGCTGCAGGGCACCGCGCCCCAACGCGTGCTGCTCGACCAGTTCCGCTCCACCCCGCACTCCGTGCTCTTCGCCACATCCTCCTTCTGGCAGGGCGTGGACGTGCAGGGCGAGCAGCTCTCCTGCGTCATCATCGACCGCCTTCCTTTTGCCGTGCCCAGCGACCCCGTCGTCGAGGCCCGCGTCAAGGCCATCCAGTCCGCCGGCGGCAACGCCTTTTACGACTACCAGGTCCCGCAGGCGGCCATCGCCCTCAAGCAAGGCTTCGGCCGTCTGATCCGCTCTTCCACCGACCGCGGCGTGCTCGTGCTTCTCGACAACCGCATCCTCCGCGCCGCCTACGGCCGCGTCTTCCTGCAGTCGCTCCCCCCGTACCGCCTCACCACGCGGATCGAGGACGTGGAAAAGTTCTTCGGCGAACCCGTGGCCGCCGCGCCGGAGCCGCCGGCCTGACCCGCGCGGCCCGCGCGCCTCAGCCCGTGATTTTGGGCATTTTCTTCTCGTATTCCGCGATCTTTTTCTGCAGCTTTTCCCGCTCCGGCGATTTCGGCACCGGCGCCAGCGCCTCCTTGCCCTTGTCCAGGAACAGCTTCATCCGCGCCGCCCGGTCCAGCTTTTTCGGAGCAAATAGCTGGCTCAATTCCGTGAATTGCGTGGCGAGATACAGCAGAAACTGCTCCCTCTTCACCTTCGGCTCCGGCTCCGAAAACAGCGCCTTGGCCTTCTCGAAATCTCCGCCGGGGTCGGCCGCCGCAATCACGCTCAGCGCCACGCCGCGCCGCATCATCAGCGTGTGCAGACGCTCCACCTCGGCCGGCATCGGCAGAATCCCCTTCAGGATCCGTTCCACCTCCACCGGGCGGTTCCGGTTTGCATCCGGCAACGTGAACGGAAGCACGATCTCGTCCTCCGTGAGATTCGGCATCAATTTATGCCCGGTGTCGGCAAAACGCATCGCGCTTTGCCCGGCGAGCGTCCGCGCTTCATTCGCCAGGCGCCGGAAATCGATCTCCCGCGCCTTGGCCGCCGGCCGGCCTTCGTCCAGAATGTCGGCCCACTCCATCTCTCCCCGTGCGATGCCGGAATCCAGCACAAGCTGCCAGATCTGTGCTCTCCGCGTAAATTCATTCTCTGTGGCGATGATGCTGTTCAGGTTTTTCATCGCCGCCTGAAAATCGCCTTTCTGGTAGGCGGTCTTCGCTGCCGCCCAGAAAAACGGCGGCGTGCCGGGCTTCGGCGGGGCAGGGCCTTTCGAAGTGCCGCATCCGCCGCTTGTCAACACTGCCACCGCAGCCGCCACGGGAACCACACAGCGCCACAATCGCCGCATGCAAGAACCTCCTCTGCGAAATATGTGCAAAGAAGGTGCCGGAGTCAAGGGTCTGAAATCCGGCTCGCAGCAGGCGCGGCGCCGCGCGCTCCCGCCCGCCGGCCGGCGCCGTCCGGCGGCCCGGCGGGCGCATCTCCCGTCAATCCACGCTCAGCCCAGCGCCACTTCCAGCGCCGCCACCGAGCACGGCGGCATCTCGAACGCCAGCCGCCCCTGCCTCACCTCCACCCGCAGCTCGCGCGGCTTCACCCTCTCCGGCTCGGCGAACGTGT
>Ga0308414_1002189_pt1 | contig 12792 bp, 14 predicted proteins | sample HotsprSampleOS50_FD_205667 | JGI IMG/M metagenome (GOLD analysis project Ga0308414, IMG submission 205667) | Hot spring phototrophic mat microbial communities from Octopus Spring, Yellowstone National Park, Wyoming, United States - 20090730_OS50 ... | reverse complement strand
GGTCAACGCCTGGCCGAGTCGAGCAGGGGTCGAGCGCCGAGCGCCAGCCGCCGCGGTCGCGCGCTGCGCCGCTTTGCTTCCGGCGGGCCGTCGGGGCGGCCGGATGAGATACCCGGTGTCGATCCTGGGCCGCGTCGAGCAGGCGTCGAGCGCCGAATCTGCTGCCGGGTACGCGCCAGCGTTGCTTGCCTTCCCACAGGTCCGCGAGGGCGCTGCCATGAGCGGTCGCGAGCGAATCGTCGCCGGCGGCCTGGCGCGGCTGCCCGCCAGCGCAGCCGCCAACCGGGGCGCCGGGGACGCGCGGCGGGCGCGGGAGCGAACGCGCGGCAGATTTCCTCTCGGCCGCTGACGGCTTGCCGAGGACACGATGCGCATTCTGCTGGTATGGATCCTGAACGCGGTGGCGCTGTGGCTGGTGGCGCTGCTGCTGCCGGGCGTCAACGTCGACACCGAGATCTCCGCCTTCGTCGCCGCGATCGTGCTCGGACTGGTCAACGCCGTGATCAAGCCCATCCTGGTCGTGCTCACGCTGCCGGTGACGGTGCTCACCCTGGGCCTGTTCCTGCTGGTGATCAACGGCCTGCTGTTCTGGGGTGTGGGCTCGCTGCTGCCCGGCTTCCGGGTCGACGGCTTCTGGTGGGGCGTGGCTGGGGCGCTCGTCTACAGCATCCTGACCTCGGCCTTCGCCACCCTGCTGCCGCCGGAGCGACGCACGTGAGCCTGCCCGGCCGCTCCGACGCCCACCGCGACCGGGAACGCGCGCCCGAGGCCGCGAGCGAGCCGGCGGTGCCGCGCGCCTACAGCTTCGAGTTCTTCCCGCCCAAGAGCGAAGAGGCGGCCGAGAAGCTGCGCGCCGTGCGGGCGCAGCTTGCGGCGCTGCGGCCAGCGTTCTTTTCGGTGACCTTCGGCGCCGGCGGCTCGACCAAGGAAGGCACCTGGAACACGGTGATGGAGATGCACCGCGCCGGCCTGCCGGTGGCGCCGCACATCTCTTGCATGGGCACGACGCGGGCGCAGGTGGCGCAGCTGCTGCACGGCTACCGCGACGCCGGGGTCAGGCGGCTGGTGGCGCTGCGCGGCGACATGCCCTCGGGCGCCGCCGGCGGCGTCGGCGACTTCGCCTATGCCAACGAGCTGGTCGCCTTCATCCGCGAGGAAACCGGCGACTGGTTCCACATCGAGGTGGCGGCCTATCCCGAGTACCACCCGCAGGCGCGTTCGCCGGCGGAGGACCTGGCCAACTTCGTGCGCAAGGTGCGCGCCGGCGCCGACTCGGCCATCACCCAGTACTTCTTCAACGTTGACGCCTACGTCAATTTCGTCGGCGAAGTCGAGCGCGTCGGCTGCACGGTGCCGATCGTGCCCGGCATCATGCCGATCACCAACTTCGCGCAACTGGCGCGCTTTTCCGACGCCTGCGGCGCGGAGATCCCGCGCTGGATCCGGCTGAAGCTCGCCAGCTTCGGCGACGACCGCGCCTCGATCCAGGCCTTCGGCCTCGACGTGGTCACCGACCTGTGCGAGCGCCTGCTGGCCTGCGGCGCGCCGGGGCTGCACTTCTACACGATGAACCAGGCCGGCCCGACGCTGCAACTGTGGCAGCGTTTGCGCTTGCCGCGTTAGCCACGGTCGGGCGGGCTTGGAGCTTTCGCTGCGGCGGCTAGCGGCTGGCGGGCACGCGGCGCCCGCCGCAGCTGGCCGACTGAAGGCGGCTACAGCGCCCCGGACTCGGTGATGCCGAGGTCGAGCGGGATGTCGTGGGGCCGCGGCTCGATGCTCTTGACGCGGCCGCAGTCGAAGGCGATGCCGACGGTCGACGGCCGCACCGGAAAGGCGGCGAGCGTGCGGTCGTAGTAGCCGCCGCCATAGCCGAGCCGGTAGCGGCGCTCGTCGATGCCGACGCAGGGGATCACCAGCAGCTGCGGCTTGACGCGCTCGGCGGTGTCCGGCACCCGGATGCCGTGCGCGCCCGGCTTCATCGGCATGCGCGGGTGCCAGCGCAGGAATTCGAGCACCTCGCCGCTGACCGTCGGCAGCGCCGAGACCCGCGACGGATCCTCGGCCAGCCAGGTGATCACCGCCTGGGTCACGTCGGGCTCGCCGCGCACCGGCCAGTAAAACGCCAGCCGCTGCAGCGGCATCGTCCTCAGCCAGCGCAGCAGCCGGTCGGCGATCATCCGCGAAAGCACGTCGCGATCGGAAAGCTCCAGCCGCGCCGCGATCAGCTTCGCGCGCAACGCGCCGCGCTCGGGGTCGGCTGGCGCCCGCTTCGGTGCCGCCGGGCGGGGATTCCTGGGGATCATTCTGACGATCGCCTGTGCTAGCCTGACTTCATGCCGCAGGCAAGGGCAGAGGCCGGTAACGAATCGTCGCCAGCCGCAGGTTCGCGGCGGGCAGCGGATCCGTCCGGCGCGCCGGGGCGCCAACGCTGCGGCCGCAATACCAGAACGCGCATCGGATTCGTGCACAGCCTCGCAGCGCGGATCGTACACATCGCCGCCTGCGGGCTGGCGGCCTTGGTGGCCGCGACCGCGGCGGCGCAGGTTCCTGCCAAGCGCAGCGATGCGGCCAGCGGCGACGCCGCCGTGCTGGCCGCGCGCCAGGCCGCGGCCAGCGGCGACCGCGCCCGCCTCGCCGCCGCGGTCGCCGGCATCGGCGAGCACCCGCTGCAGTCGTACGGCGACTTCTGGACCCTGCAGTTGCGCCTGCGGTCCGAGCGCGGCGACACGGCGGCGGCGCTCGATGCGGCGGTGGCCGATTTCCTCGCCCGCCATCCGCGCACCTACGTGGCCGATCGCATCCGGCTCGAGTGGCTGCTGAACCTGGGCGCGCGGCGGCAGTTCGAGTTGTTGCTGCGCGAGCGGCCGGGCCTCGTCTGGGGCGACGACGCGCAACTGCGCTGCTACGAGTCACTCGCCCGCTACGTCACGCAGGGGCGGCCGGCCGCGGTGGCGGCGGCGGCGCGGTCGCTGCTGCTGGCCACGCGCGAGTCGGCCAGCGAGGGCTGCGCGGCGCTGGCCGACGAGCTGATCGCCGCCGGCGAGCTGTCGCCGTGGACGCGCGTTCGCGCGCTGGTGGAGCACAACCAGCTGGCCAGCGCGCGCCGGGCCGCCGCCGCGCTTCCCGCCGGCGAGGCGGCCATGGCGGCGCAGATCCTCGAGCAGCCGTCGCGCTGGCTGGCCACGCACGAGCGGCGCCTCGGCCGCAAGGAGGCGGAGGCGGCGCTGCTGGCGCTGTCGCAGCTGGCACGCGACGACCCGGAAAAGGCGGCGCACTTCGCCGCGGCGCTGAACCTGCACTTCACGCCGGAGCAGCGCGGCATCGCCTGGGGCCGCATCGGCCACATGGCCGCGGTCAAGCTGATGCCGGAGGCGCTGACCTGGTACCGCCACGGCGGCGCGCTGGTCGGCGTCGCTCCCGGCACCGCCCGCGCCGACGAGGTGCTGGAGTGGCAGGTGCGCGCGGCGCTGCGCGCCGGCGACTGGCCGGCCGTGCGCGCAACCATCGAGCGCATGCCGGCGCCGCTGGCGGAGGACCCGGCCTGGATCTACTGGCACGGCCGGGCGCTGGCCGCGGCCGGCAACCGCGAGGCGGCGCAGATCCAGTACGCGCGCATCGCCGACCGCTTCGAGTTCTACGGCAAGCTGGCCGCCGAGGAACTCGGCCGCCCGATCGTGCTGCCGCCTGCCGCGGCGCCGGTGACGGCGGAGGAACTGGCGCAGATGGAGAGCAACGCCGGGCTGCGGCGGGCGCTCAAGTTCTACGAACTCGGCCTGCGCATCGAAGGCCACCGCGAGTGGAACTGGCAGCTCGGCGTGGCCAACGACGGCGGCCGGATGACCGACCGGCAGATGCTCGCCGCGGCCGAGTTCGCGCGCCGCAAGGGCGTGATCGACCGCATGATCTCGACCTCCGACCGCACGCGCGAGGAGTTCGACTTCACGCAGCGTTTCCCGGCGCCTTACCGCGAACTGCTGGAGGCGCACGCCCGCGCCGTCGGCCTGGAGCCGACCTGGGTCTACGGCCTGATCCGGCAGGAGTCGCGCTTCATCGAGGACATCCGCTCCTCGGCGGGGGCGCAGGGGCTGATGCAGCTGATGCCGGCCACCGCGCGCTACGTCGCCCGCAAGGTCGGCATGAACGACTTCACGCCGGCGCGCGTCACCGACGTCGACGTCAACCTGCGCCTGGGCACCAGCTACCTGAAAATGGTGCTCGACGACCTCGACGGCCACCCGGCGCTGGCCACGGCCGCCTACAACGCCGGGCCGGGGCGGCCACGCGCCTGGCGCGCGTCGCTGCAGCGCGCGGTCGAAGGTGCCATCTTCGCCGAGACCATTCCCTTCAACGAGACCCGCGACTACGTAAAGAAGGTCATGTCGAACGCCGTGTACTACGCGGCGCTGTTCGAGGACCGCGCGCAGTCGCTGAAGGCGAGGCTGGGGGTGGTGACGCCGAAGCCCGCTGGCAGCACGCAACTGCCGTAGCGGCTGCGGATCGCCACCCCGGCGGCCGCACCGGCGGCGAACGCTTCCTCCGCTGCGCCGTGCCGGGGCCGGCCGCAGGCGACTGCCGCTTCCGGGTCGCGAAGCCGGTGGTCGCCGCGATGGCGCAAAGATGGCCGGCGTTTCCGCATCCGCGCCGGGATGCCCGCTGCCTCCACGCCGCCGCTCGGGCGATCGCCGCTTCCGCATCGCAATGCCAGCGACTGCCGCTGCCGCGCCGCGAGGCCCCGGGGGTGTCCGCTGTCGGGCCGCGAAGCCGGCGCCGGCCGCTTCTGCACCGTCATGCCGGCGATTGCCGCAGGCGCGTCGCGATCCGCGCCGCTGCCGCTTGCGCCTCGCCACGCCGGCGGCTGCGGCTTGCTCGGCGCCAAGCCGGCGGCCACCGCGTCGGCGGCATCCATCTGGTGGCCCCGGTGTTTCCGCTGCGCTGCTGCGGTTACATGGGGCTGCTGCCTGCCGCGGCCCCGCGGTCGCCGGCCCACGGCCGTGCCGGCCGCCGCGTTCACATCTGCCGGAACAGCCCCGCGTAGGTCCGCGCCACCGGCAACTCGCGGTCGTGGTCGCGGATGCGGGCGAACAGCTTGCCCGTCAGGTCGCGGCGCGTGCCGGCCACCGCGTTCATGTTGACGATCACAGAGCGGTGGATCTGCTGGAAGTCGTCCGGGTTCAGCTGCGCCGCCAATTCCGACAGCGGCACGCGGATCAGCCACTCGCGCACCTCGACTCCCTGGCGGGCGTAGACGCAGGTGTACTTGTCGTCGGCCTGGAAGTACAGCACGTCGGCCACCGCGATCTGCTCGGTGATCTCGCCCTCGGCGGCGCGCTTGCTGGCGCGGATCCAGCGCAGCCAGACCGCCGCCGGCGCCGGCGACAGCCTGGCCGAAAGGCTAGCCAGCAGTTGCGCCAGCGGCGGCGCCGGCTCGCGGCTGTCCAGCGCGCGGCGCAGCTTGTCCAGCGCCCGCGACAGGCGCTCGTCGGTCACCGGCTTGAGCAGGTAGTCCACCGCCTCGGCGTCGAAGGCGTCGATCGCGTACTGGTCGTAGGCGGTGACGAAGACGATGCGCGGCCGCTGCGGATCGGCCTGCAACCGCTGCGCCACCTGCAGCCCGGAAATGCCCGGCATGCGGATGTCGAGGAACGCCAGATCGGGCCGGTGCGCGGCGATCGCCGCCAGCGCCTCGCCGCCGTTGATGGCGGTGGCGACGATGCGCAACTGCGGCCACAGCGTTGCCAGCCGCGCGCGCAGGTATTCGATCAGGTGCGGTTCGTCGTCGGCGATCAGGGCGGTGGGCATCACGGGCAGCGAGGCAGTTGCGACGGGAAGGAGCGGTTGCGGCCACCGTGCCGCGGCGGGCGTCAGGCGAGCGGCAGCGCCAGCCGCACGCGGGTGCCGGGCGCGGCGTCCTCGATGCTCAGGCGCGCACGCTCGCCGTAGTGCGCCGCCAGCCGCTGGCGCAGATTGTCGAGCCCCACGCCGCCGCCGCGCGTGGTCGCGCCGAAGCCCAGCCCGTCGTCGCTGACCTCCAGGACCAGACTGTCGCCCTCCTGCCGCGCCCGCACCCGCACCGCGCCGCCCTCGACCTTGGGCTCGAGGCCGTGCCGGATGGCGTTTTCCACCAGTGGCTGCAGCAGCAGCGGCGGCACGCGCTGCGCGCGCAGCGGCTCGGGCACGTCGATCTCGAAGGCCAGCCGCGGCCCCATGCGGATGGCCAGGATCCCGAGGTAGGCGCGCAGCAGCTCGGCCTCTTGGCCCAGGCCCACCCGCTCGGCGCGACTGGCGGCGAGCGACTGCCGCAGCAGTGCGATCAGTCCTTCCAGCATCCGCCGCGCATCCGCCGGGGCGCTGTCGATCAGGCTCACCACGTTGGCCAGCGTGTTGAAGAGGAAATGCGGCTCGATCTGCGCCTGCAGGCTGCGCAGCTGCGCGTCGAGCGCCTGCCGCTGCAGCTCGACGGCGCGGGCGTGCTGCCGTTCGCGCTCGGCCTCGGCCTCCGCCAGCCGCGCCTTGTTGGCCAGGAAGCGGTACCAGAAGGTCGACAGCAGCAGCGACAGCAGCAGGATCGCGACCAGCAGCGACGGCCGCTCGATCACCAGCTGCGGCACGTCCACGCCGAGCGCCGCCAGGCCGATGCCATAGCCGATGAACACGCCCGTGATCGGGATGCCGGCGAAAAAGGCCACCCGCTGCAGCGCCGTGAAGCGGTCCATCCGCGCCTCGCCGAGCAGCCGTTGCGCCACGACGAAGAGCAGATGGATCGTGAAGCCGATGCTCTGGGCGATGACGAAGTTCCACTGCAGGGCGGTCCAGACGTCGATGCGGCGCGCGAAACCCCAGCCAAGCAGCGTCAGACCGACGGCGATGGCGCAGTTGAACAGGAACGTCCAGAGCCACTGCAGCCAGCCGGGGCCGGGCCGGCCGCGGTAGTACGTCGGCGACCACCAGGCGCGCCACGACGCACGCAGCGTGGCGGCATCGAGCGCCATCAGCGCGCGCCCCCGGGCCGGCGCAGACGTTCGATCTGGCGGCGCTCCCACGCCGGCCCCAGCCAGAGATGGCGGCCGAAGACGTCCAGCGCCGAGAAGGCGATCGCCACCGCGAAGCCGAACACCACCCACAGGAACCAGAGGCGGTCCGGGGCGGTGACGAGATTGACCGTCGCCGTCAACGCGATCACCAGCACGGCCGTGGCCAGCAGGGTGTAGAAGCCGCGCAGCCGGTGCACGTGGCGGCGGGTGGCGCGCAGGTCGTGGCTTTCCGGTGTTTCGTTCGTCACGATGGGCTCCTGGTGCGGGGGGCTGAACGTTGCGAGGCAGTCTATCCAGCGGCCCGCAAGGCAAAACCGCGATGGCGTGAAACGCCGGCGGCGGGCGCGAAACGACCGCCTCGCGTCGGGAACGGTCCGCTGCGCGGCGGCCCGCCGGCAGACTGGCTGCGGCCGCGCGACGTGGATAGCTCTCGTCGCGCCAGAGCGCCCTGTCGCCCCCTGCCGCCGGAGCGGCTGCGGCCGCCGCCAACGGCCGACACCCGATGCTGGCCGTGTGCGGCGGCCTGCCGCCCGCGCGCGGGGCGGCCGGAAACGGAAACGCGCGCGGCAACTTCTTTCGCCGCCAGCCTGGCCCGCCAGCGCGCCGCCGGGGCCTCAGGGGCAAGCTCTTAGAATCGGGGCGGTTCGATCCGTCGCAGCCATGCGCCACAAGAACATCCTCGTCATCGGCGGCTCGGGCTTCGTCGGCCGCTACCTGGTCAACGAACTGGTCGGCCGCGGCCGCCGCGTCCTCGTGCCCACCCGCCGGCGCGACAAGGCCAAGCACCTGATCCTGCTGCCGACCTGCGACGTGGTCGAGGCCGACGTGCACGACGAGGCCACCCTCGATCGCCTGGTGGCGGGCCAGCAGGCGGTGATCAACCTGGTCGGCATCCTGCACGGCAGCCAGGCGCAGTTCGAGCGCGCGCACGTGACGCTGACGCAGCGCATCGTTTCCGCCTGCACGAAGAACAAGGTCCGCCGCTACCTGCACATGAGCGCGCTCGGGGCGGATCCCAACGGCCCGTCGATGTACCAGCGCAGCAAGGGCCGCGCCGAGGAGGCGGTGCGCGCCTCGCCGCTGGCGTGGACGATCTTCCGGCCGTCGGTGATCTTCGGCGCCGAGGATGCATTCCTCAACCTGTTCGCCCGGCTCGCTGCCATCGCGCCGGTGCTGCCGATCGGCGGCGCCGAAGTCAAGTTCCAGCCCGTGTGGGTCGAGGACGTCGCGCGCGCCTTCGCCAACTGCCTCGACAACGACGCCAGCATCGGCAAGACCTACGAACTGTGCGGTCCGAAGGTCTACACGCTGCGCGAACTGGTGCGCTTCGCCGCCGAGGCGTCGGGCCACAAGCGGCCGGTGATCGCGCTGCCCGAGGGCATCGCCCGACTGCAGGCGCGGCTCATGGAGTGGATGCCGGGCGAGCCGCTGCTGTCGCGCGACAACCTCGACTCGATGAAGCGCGACAACATCGCCAGCACCCAGCCGTACGTGCCGGCGCCCGAACTCGGCATCCAGCCCACGCCGATGGAGCCCGAGGCGTCGCTGTACCTGGCCGGACTGCATCCGCGCAGCCGCTACGGCGGCTTTCGCGCCCACGCCCGCCGTTGAAGCTGCCCGCCGGCGGCCCGCCGGCGCCACTGCGAGGAGGCTCGAACATGGCCCTGACGCTCGTGATCGGCAACAGGAACTACTCGTCGTGGTCGCTGCGCGCCTGGCTGGCGATGAAAATGGCGGGGCTGGACTTCGAGGAGATCCGCATCGCGCTCGACCGGCCGGAGACGCGCGAGGAGATCCTGCGCTACAGCCCCAGCGGCCGGGTGCCGTGCCTGATCGAGCGCGGCGCCGGCGACTTCGTCGTGTGGGACTCGCTGGCGATCTGCGAGTACGTCAACGAAGCGCATGCCGGCGGCGCGCTGTGGCCGGCGGACCAGGCGACACGGGCGCGGGCGCGAGCGGTCGTCGCCGAGATGCACGCGGGCTTCGGCGCGCTGCGCCAGCACCTGCCGATGGACATCCGCGCCCGGCTGCCCGGCCGCGGCGCCGGCTCGCTGGCGCTGGCGGAGGTGGCCGAGGAAGTCGCTCGCGTCCAGTCGATCTGGTCGGAGGCGCTGGCCGCCAGCGGCGGGCCGTTTCTCTTCGGCGGCTTCACGATCGCCGACGCCTTCTACGCGCCGGTGCTCACCCGTTTCGTCACCTACGCGGTGCCGCTGCCGCCGGGGCTGGCCGCCTACAGCGAACGCGTTCTCGCGCTGGCGCCGATGCGCGAATGGATCGCCGCCGCCGAGAACGAAGCGGAGATCATCGAGCAGTGACGCCGCGGCGATGAACGGCCGGGCGTCAGCAGGGCGGCACGACCGCGGTTGGCGTCGGCGCGAGCGGCGGCGGGCGCGCGGGCGATGAAGGTCTACGCCGTCGGCGGCTGCGTGCGCGACCAGTTGCTGGGCCTGCCGGTGGCCGACCGCGACTGGGTGGTGGTCGGGGCCACGCCGGAGCAGATGGTCGCCGCCGGCTTTCGCCCCGTCGGCCGCGACTTCCCGGTGTTCCTTCACCCGCAGACCCAGGAGGAGTACGCGCTGGCGCGCACCGAGCGCAAGACGGCGCCGGGCTACCACGGCTTCGTCTTTCACGCCGCCCCGGACGTGACGCTGGAAGAAGACCTCGCCCGCCGCGACCTAACCATCAACGCGATGGCGCTCGACGAGGCGGGCCGGCTGATCGACCCCTTCGGCGGCCGCGCCGACCTGCAGGCGAAGCTGCTGCGCCACGTCGGCCCGGCGTTCGCCGAAGACCCGGTGCGCATCCTGCGCGTGGCGCGCTTCGCCGCCCGCTATGCCGATTTCACGGTTGCCGAAGAGACGATGCGGCTGATGCGCGCGATGGCCGCCGCCGGCGAGGTCGACGCGCTGGTGCCGGAGCGCGTGTGGCAGGAACTGTCGCGCGGCCTGATGGAGGCGAAGCCGTCGCGGATGTTCGCGGTGCTGCGCGACGCCGGCGCGCTGGCGCGCCTGCTGCCGGAGGTCGACCGGCTGTGGGGCGTGCCGCAGCGCGCCGACGTGCACCCGGAGGTCGACACCGGCGTGCACCTGATGCTGGTGCTGGACGCGGCGGCGCGGCTGCGGGCGGGGCTGCCGGCGCGCTGGGCCGCGTTGCTGCACGACCTCGGCAAGGGCACGACGCCGAAGGAAGACTGGCCGCGCCATCCCGGCCACGAGGCGCGCAGCGTCGATCTCGCCCGCGCCGTCAACGAGCGGCTGCGGGTGCCCGCCGATTGCCGCCAGGCCGCGATCGTCGCCGCCCGCGAGCACGGCCAGATCCACCGCGCGCTGGAACTCGACGCCGAGGCGCTGCTGCGTCTGCTGCAGCGTTGCGATGCGCTGCGCCGCCCCGGCCTGCTGGCGCAGGTGCTCGACGCCTGCGAGGCCGACGCGCGCGGCCGCGTCGGGCACGAAGACGATCCGTATCCGCAGCGCGAGCGCGTGCTGGCGGCGCTTCAGGCGGCGCGCTCGGTCGACGCCGGCGCGATCGCGGCGCGGGTCGGCCCCGACGGCGAACGCATCGCGCAGGCGGTGCACGAGGCGCGGCTGGCCGCGGTGGCGGCACGGCTGCGCGAGGGGGGCTGAAGCGGCGTTTCCGGCCGCGCCGTCGCCGAGCGCGATCTCGATCGCGCGCTCGCCCGGCAGCAGCCGCAGTTTGGCGCGCCGGTAGAGCCGCCCTGGCGCGGATTCCTCCGCCGGCAGATCGCTGCGGTTCGACAGGTCGACACCGCCGCGCGGGACGACAACGATGTGGTCGTCGTGCGAGGGCAGATCCTCGCGGTTGCGCCGGTCGATGCCGCCGCCGGCTCGCGGGTCGTTGGGCCGGGAGAGGCTGCGGGGCAATCCCGCCCGTGGCGGCTGGCGTCAGATCAGCCGGCCGATCAGGAACATCAGCGCCGTCAGCAAGACCGTGCTGGCGAACGGGAAAGAGTATTCGCGGCCGCCGAGGCGGAAGTTGACGTCGCCGGGCAGCCGGCCGATGCCGATCTTGCGCAGCCACGGCTGCAGCGCGGTCAGCACCATCAGGGCGATGAAAAGTGTCGCGAGCCAGCGCATGGGAGTCGTCCTGTCGTGCGCTGCCGGCCGGCACCGCGCAGCAGTGCAAGGCCATGGAACCGCAGCGGATGGTGACCCCGCAGCAGGGGACGGTCACCTCACAGCCGCGGACTGTAATGGGTGCCGTGGCCGCCAGCGGCCCTTCGTGCGGCGCCGAAAGCCGCGCCCGCGGCCGACGATTTTCGAAGTTTACCAACTTTACAATTAGCGCCGCTTCGGGCACACTGCGGAACGTCTCGCATCACCCAACGGAGCTCAGCCCATGGCCGGCGCGATTCGCACCGCAGTGGCACGGCGCTCACCAGCGCCCAAGGCCGACGAGCCATTCCTGTCTGCAGCGCAGTCCGCGGCGCTCCTGGACGACAGCCTGCAGTGGCGGCTGCAACGGCTCAATGCCGCCGACATGCTGACGACCGACGAGGCGGCCAGGCTGCTCGGCACGACCCGAGTCACGATCAACAAGTGGATCAATGAGGGCCGCTATCTGGCCGTCGAGGGGCCGACGCGCGGTCGCAAGCTGCCCCGCTGGCAGTTCGAGCCGAGCGTGTTCGCTCGCCTGCCGGCGCTGCTCGCCGCCCTGGGCGAGGACCGCGATGGCTGGATGCGACTCGCCTTCTTCGAGACGCCGCAGGCGGCGCTGGGCGGCCGGACGCCGCGGCAGGCGCTGGAGCAGGGCGACGCCGAGCGGGTCGAGCGCTTCGTCGAGGCCTTCGCCACCAGTGACGCCTGATCGTGGCGGCGCCGGCGATCGCCTACGCGCCGTTCGCGCTGCCAGCCGGCACCGCGCTGCACCGGGTTCAACGCATCCGCCCGGGCGCCGGCACGGTGACCATCGGGCCGGTGCGGCTGCCGCCGACGGGATCGCTGTTCGGCCGCTTCGATCTGCCCCGCCATCCCTGCGCCGCCTTTGCGCTGTCGCCGCTGACGGCGGTGTACGAGACGCAGGCGCGCCGCGATGCCGCGGCGGTGTCGATGACGCTGCTGGCGCAGCGCGAGCTGCTGTCGGTCGTCACCACCGCGGCGCTGACGCTGGCCGATCTGCGACCGCACACCGCAAACTGGCCGTTGCTGATCGCGGCGCGCTATGGGCCGACCCAGGCGCTGGCCGATGACGCCTTCGGCAAGGGCCACGCCGGCGTCGTGTACCTGTCGGCGCAGCAGCACCTCGGCGAGTGCGTGGCGCTGTTCGACGCCGCCATCGCAGCCGTGCAGCCGACGGCGCAGCAACCGCTGAGCCAGGGCGGCCGCCTGCACCGCCTGGTCGCGAGGGCGCTCGTCGGGACGATGCTGCCGCTGGTTCCCTGATGCGGCAGCCCGTCCGGGCCTGCTGCCTGCAGTGGCAGGCCCTGCTGCGTGCGGTGGGTGGACCTTACGCATGCAGTGACCGGGCCGGCGGCGGTGCCGCGGCGAGCGCGTGCGTCGGCGGCGCGCCGGTGCCTTCGCTGTACCCATGCCGTCGGTGCGGGCGCCGCGCGGCTGGCGGCGTGGTGGCAGCGGCCGAGAAGAAATCGCGAACGCTTGGCCGGGCGTGCCGGCACGATGCTGACGTCGAGGCGGCCGTGACCGTGAAGGAATCGCCGCAAGCCGGCCGAGGCCGCGGCGAGCGGCGCATCCGCCCAGGGGAGTACGACGGGCAGCGCATCGGCGCCATCGCGGACGGCGCGCTG
>Ga0308414_1002184_pt1 | contig 12800 bp, 12 predicted proteins | sample HotsprSampleOS50_FD_205667 | JGI IMG/M metagenome (GOLD analysis project Ga0308414, IMG submission 205667) | Hot spring phototrophic mat microbial communities from Octopus Spring, Yellowstone National Park, Wyoming, United States - 20090730_OS50 ... | reverse complement strand
CATTGACCACATTCGCCACCGTAGAAGCCTTCTGCCCGATCGCCACATAGACGCAGATGCAGTCCTGTCCCTTTTGGTTGATGATCGTATCCACGGCAACGGCAGTTTTCCCTGTCTGGCGATCGCCAATAATTAACTCCCGCTGACCCCTACCAATGGGGATCATGGCATCAATAGCCGTAATTCCCGTCTGCAATGGCTCATACACGGACCTGCGAGCAATAATCCCTGGTGCAGGCGACTCAATCAGCCGAGCAGATTCCGCCTTAATTTCCCCCTTGCCATCAATGGGGCGAGCCAAAGCATCGATTACCCGACCTATAAATGCTTCGCCCACAGGCACCTGAGCGATCTTACCCGTCGACTTCACCGAGCTACCTTCGGCAATCCCCCTACCCTCGCCCATCAACACCACGCCCACATTATCTTCCTCTAGGTTCAGGGCAATACCCACCGTGCCATCTTCAAACTCTAACAGCTCGCTCGCCATGCACTTCTCTAAGCCATAGACCCGGGCAATGCCATCCCCAACCTGCAAAACCGTTCCCACATTAGAAACTTGCAGTTCTTGGCTGTATTCGGCAATCTGTTGCTTAATGATATTAGTAATTTCATCAGGTCTAATACTAACCATTGGTTTGCTCCTCTCTATACACTTGCTAATAGGCGACTGGACAGGCGGCGCAGTTGTCCGCGAATGCTGGCATCGACAATTTGTGAGCCGATTTTGATAGCTACCCCACCAATCAAACTGGGGTCAACCGTTAGCTCTAATTCAACGCCACTGGCTGAAGTCAGAGCTAATACTTTTTGCCGTAACTGTTCTTTCTGGCTGTCATTGAGGGGAACAGCACTGGTAACTTCAGCTAAGGCAATGTTACGCTGTTGACGCAAAAGGCTTCGTAGATGACTGCAAATGTCTAGCACAAAAGGAATGCGTCCCCGATCCACCAGCAGAGACAGGAAATTTTGCGTCAAGGGGTGCAAATCGGGGAAAACCCTGCTCAACACCTGCTTCTTGAACTTAGCAGGCATGACTGGACTAGCCAGCAGTTGGGCTAAATCTGGGGAGCTGGCTACGGTGCTGGCAATACTTTCGGCGTTGGCGGCGATCGCCTCTATCGCCCCTTGTTCTTTTGCCAAAGCCATCAAGGCTTCAGCATAGGGTTCAGCGACTTTACGGTTTATGGCTTCAGTTTTCATGGTTAAGGATTCAGTAAAGATAGGCTACGCTGTATCAGTTCATCTTGAGCAGAGGCACTCAAGCCCCGATCCAACTGCGCCTGTACTTCTTGCAAAGCCTGCTCGGCGATCTGACGACGCAGTTGAGCTACCACGCGCTCCTGTTCACTGGCAATTTCCTGCTCAGCGGCAGTCCTCAGCTTGGCAATATCCGCCTCCACTCCCGCTAAAATAGCCGAACGAGCGGCTTGGGCATCTAGCTCAGCCTGCTGTAGGATGCGATTAGCCTCAGCTTGGGCTTGCGCTAACCGTTCTTGCTGTGCATTCAACTCCTGCAATGCAGATGCTTGGCGTGCTTCAGCTTCTTTGATGGCGGACTCAATCTGTTGCAAGCGATTGGCTAAAATCTTGCCCAAAAAGCCTCTGCCAAAGTAAACCAAGATTGCCAGTACAATCAGCAAATTAATTAAATTAGTCTCCAAAATGTTGGAGTTAATGCCAAAGCCCTGCGCTGACTCTGTGGCAAACAATAAGGGAAAGAACATAACATCTAGACCCCAACCAGATTTCCGAGTAGTTTTGCCAGAATTTGCTGGCTCAATGCCTGCACCTGCTCCTTGAGTGCGGCTTCCGCTTCCGCCTTTTGGCGTTCTATTTCTGAGCGTGCCACTGCTACCTGATTTTGGGCGGTGGTCATGGCTTCAGCAATTTGTTGATTGCGGAGCTTGGTGGCTTCGGCTTGGGCTGTGGCGATTTTCTCTTGGGTGGCTTTGCGAGCGGCTACTAGTTCCTTCTCGTAGGCGAGGGCGAGGGCATTAGCCTTCTCGAGTCGCTCTTGTGCTAGGGCAATCTGCTGACGCACATAGTCGTTCCGCCCATCTATTGCCCCTGTCAGCGGCTTAAAGAATAGCTGGTTGAGCACCACTACCAACAGCAAAAATTGAATCGCCATGATAGGTAGGGTGGCATCTAGATCGAATAGACCACCACTTGGTTCAGCCGCTAAAATCAAAGGAATTTGCCAGAAGTTCATGAATTAGCACCATCAGGTAGCAAATAATTAGCCAATAAATTTAGGAAACGAAGGGGTTAGCGAATAACAGCACAAGAGCGACTACTAGACCATAAATGGTGAGAGCTTCCATGAATGCCAAGCTCAACAGCAGAGTACCGCGAATTTTGCCATCTGCTTCGGGCTGGCGGGCAATCCCTTCTACAGCGCGACTAGCGGCATTGCCTTGACCCAGACCAGGACCTACAGAGGCAAGCCCTACAGCAACGCTGGCGGCAATAACAGAAGAAGCGGCAACAAGTTCCATGATTATGTCCTTTATTACGAAGTTTGTAAGTTTGAAACGGCTTTCTTAATCAATATAAAACAGTGTGTACCCTCTAGATCATTTTTTTGGGATTTGGGGATCAATTTCACCAGTTAGTGATCGTGTGCCTCTTCTTCTCCATGTCCCTCCATGGCTTCACCAATGTAGGAGGCGGCGAGGGTGGCAAAAATCAATGCCTGAATGGCACTGGTAAATAATCCCAAAATCATGGCTGGTAAGGGGACAAACAGCGGCACAAGCAGAACCAGCACTGCCACCACCAACTCATCAGCCAGAATGTTGCCAAACAGACGGAAACTTAGGGAGAGGGGCTTGGTAAAGTCTTCCAGTATCCACAGGGGGAGCAAAAATGGCGAACCCTGCACATATTTGCTGAAATACTCTAGTCCTCTCTGCTTGAAACCTGCATAGAAATAGGATACGGACACAATCAAGGCTAGGGCGACTGTGGTATTAATGTCTGAGGTGGGAGCGGCAAGTTCGCCTTCGGGCAGTTCGATCAATTTCCATGGCAGTAATGCCCCCAGCCAGTTGGAGACAAAGATAAACAGGAATAGGCTTCCCACAAAGGGCACCCACTCACGGTAGTGCTTCACTCCGATCTGGTCTTTGGCGATGCCTTGCACAAATTCGAGGGCGTATTCCATCAGATTCTGAAAACCGTGGGGCACGCGCTGGAGATTGCGGGTAGCGGCAAGGGAAGCCACTAACAATACGCCAATCACCACCCAACTCACAATCAGCACTTGTCCATGAATGGCAAGGTTGCCGATATGCCAATAAAAATGTTTACCAACTTCTAAGGCGGCTAGAGAGTACATCATGTTTTTTATCAACTACGCAAGTCACGGAGCATCAGTGCTAATACGGCTAACTTGTAGGTCAGAAACCCAAAGAAAGCGGGCAATAGCTCTAGGTTTTGCCATTTGCCAGCGAGGATCATCAGAGCGATGAATAGTCCCAGTCTAGCTATACCGAGACGGCGATTATTCCCTCCCAACTGATCTACACTGCGGGCTAACATTCTCAGATAGGCTAAGCCAACCATGCCACCCAACCAAAAACTCTGCGCTGTGGTGGCTCCATAGATCAGCCAAACCAGTGTCCCAAGCAGTCCTACTAGACAGAGGGTCAAGAGCATCAGCCGATGTTTGAGTTGCTGATACTCTTCTAGGGAGGCGTTTGGTTTTGCTCCCTCAGCCGCAGGATTTGAGTTCAGAGGCAAGTTGTGGGCAGAGACCGCCTGACTTTTGGCTGGCAGAACAATGACAAACACTAAGGGCTATTATTAACACTGCATTTTCAGCATATATTAAGACTGCCTGCTTTAATCGAGGGATTTATTTTTGCTATTGACTTCCTCTAGCGGTTGATCCTTTATCATGGGCTTATCTACTGCACTCAGCCAATGTTGTGATTACTCGTCTGCGAACTACAGCTTTGATCTTTGCTCTGGTGGCAGTTGCCAGTGCCTTTGTTTTTTTGATCAATGACCAGACGCAATGGGTGGTTGGCTGTGTGGCTACGGCAGGGCTGTTTATTGCTCCGATTTTACTGCCTGCGACCTTTCGTGCTTTTTGGCTATCTCCGTTGGGACAACATTGGCAGGTAACTTTAGCAGGGGCGATCGCTTTTGCCATTTTGCTGATCTTGGGCAGGATCACCAAGCTAGACGATCCGTTTTGGAGTTGGTTTGGCACGCTGAACTGGGAGTTGGGTGTACCAGGGGCGATCGGGGCGGCGGGGCAGTTGATTGTGGCGATCATTGCCATCTGGGTGGCAGGTAGGCAAAATGAGCTCACGGAAAAACTGACGGGTCAGCAGAATATCATCACCCAACAGCAGACCATTGATGCCTATTTTCAAGGGATTTCTGATCTGGTGCTGGACGAAGAAGGACAGATGGAGGACTGGCCCCTTGAGCGGTTGATTGCCCAAGCCCGCACAGCGGCACTGATGGGTGGCTGTGATGCTGAGGGACGGGCTAAGGTGATCCGCTTTTTGTCCACTGCTAATTTATTGACTCCACTGAAGCGGGACGGCTTGTTGGGCAGACCAATTTTAGATGGATCGGGCGGCTATGAGGTGGATGTGGTGAACGGGGTCAGGGTGGTGAACTTGGGCACGATGCTGGCGGGTAAGGATATGAGCTTTACCGATCTGCGGTTTACTGACCTGAGCGGGGCTAACCTGATGAAAACCGATCTGACGGGCTGTAACCTGACGGGGGCAAATCTGGCAGGCACTATTCTGGTGCGGGCGAGCTTGCGCAAGGCGGATTTGAGTCGGGTGCGCTTGTTCTATGGGGAACTGGCTACGGCATCACCGCGCGATCGCCATCACAAGCAAGATATTACTACGGGGGCTTATTCTGGGGCGGTGGTGGAAGAGGCAGATTTTACTGGGGCGGAGGGTTTGTCAGAGGAAAATCGCCGCTACCTGTGTGCTTGGGGCGGAGCCAAAACCAGACGCACTATCCCCGGAGGCTGTGCTGATGTCCCCAATATGATGGCTAGTTAGGCTATGGGGCTACAGCACTCGGTTTGGCAAGCGGAAAAATTACTGTTTAAGCCCTGCACCCCTGACCACGATGCAATTCCGATAATCTACGCTTTTCCCAACACCTATGCGGTGGGGATCACCAGTCTCGGCTATCAGCACATTTGGGCAAATCTGGCTTCCCGTCCTGAGGTGAATGTCTGTCGTTGGTTTACCGACCTGCATGAGCCTTTGCCCCCAGAGGTGGAGTTGGTGGGTTTTTCCTTCTCTTGGGAATTGGATTACGGCAATATTCTCCAAGCTCTATCAGCATTGGCTGTGCCTCACCGCAGTAGCGATCGCACTAGCAGTCATCCCCTAGTCTTTGGCGGGGGGGCGGTACTGACGGCTAATCCTGAACCCTTTGCCGACTGGTTTGATTTTATTTTGTTGGGAGATGGGGAAGATTTGCTGGGCAATGTGCTGTGTGCTTACCAAACAGTGCGCTATGCCCCACGCCACGAGAAGTTGCTTGCTCTTGCGCAGGTGTCAGGGGTTTATGTTCCTAGTTTGTTTTGCGTAACCTATGCCGATGCCACAGGCAATATCCAGAGCATCACACCAGTTAGCGCAGAAGTTCCCGCCACAGTGCAGAAGCAAACCTATAAGGGCAATGTACTCTCCCATTCCAGCGTGGTCACCCCCCATGCCGCATGGTCAGATATTTTTATGGTGGAGGTGGTGCGTAGTTGTCCCGAAATGTGCCGTTTTTGTTTGGCAAGCTATCTCACCTTGCCTTTTCGCCCCGCTGACTTGGAAGCAGGCTTAATGCCCGCTATCCGTCAAGGACTGACCGTAACCAATCGGCTTGGTTTGCTGGGGGCTTCGATTACGCAACACCCAGAATTTGAGAGCTTGCTGGACTGGCTAGATCAACCAGCATTTGACTCGGTGCGCCTCAGCTTGGCATCGGTGCGTACCAACACCCTCACCCAGCGTTTGTGTAGCATTTTGGCACGCCATGATAGCCGTTCCGTCACTGTGGCGGTGGAGAGCGGCTCGGAGAGATTGCGCCAGATCATCAACAAAAAATTAAGCAATGCCGAAATTTATCAAGCGATCGCCAATGCCCAAGCAGGCGGCTTGCAGGGAATCAAGTTCTATGGCATGGTGGGTGTCCCCTACGAAACCGATGCCGATCTGGCGGACACGGTGGAGATGTTGCGTACTGCTAAAAAAACTGCCCCCAAGCTGAAAATTGCCTTCGGCTGTAGCACCTTTGTCCCCAAAGCCCATACCCCTTGGCAGTGGCAGGGGGTCTCTCCATCAGCCGAAAAGAAATTACAGCTTTTGCAAAAACAACTAGGTAAGCTGGGGATTGAGTTTCGTCCCGAAAATTACCGTGATTCCGTAGTCCAAGCCTTAATCTCAAGGGGCGATCGCCGCTTGAATGCTGTCCTCACCCTTGCCTATAACTATGCCCAAGCTGAAGGCAAAACGGAGCCTAGTCTGGGTATGTTCAAGCGGGCATTTAAGGAACTAGCTCAGACAGTGCCGCCGCTGGACTGGTATGTCTTCCGTACATGGGACACCACAGAAGTACTGCCTTGGGCGCACCTGCGTACAGCCCTATCCCCCGAACTTCTGCAAAAACACCACCAGATAGCATTTAGCTACAGCGATTCCGTGCCACTGCCTCCCGCAGTTTAGTCGCCCTTGCTTTGGCTTCAGGACGATTCTCACGGCGGATCAAGTCATCTAGGGTACTGATGCTTTCCCGATAGCGGCGCATAGTACAGAGTACCAGCCCTTTGTTGTACAAAGTGTCCCTAGGGTTTACATCTGAGTCAAAACTCTCCATCTCTGGTTGCAAAGCACGGTTAAAGGCAGTCAAAGCCAACTGGTCTTGTCTGAGTTCATAGTGTGCCGCCCCTAAGTTGTTCTGGGCTTCAAAAAACAAGGGATAGCGGTTCAGTGCTTGTTGGTAGGCGGCTATGGCTTCCCGCAGTTTCCCCTGCTTGCGTAAAGCGTTTCCCTTGCGGTACATAGCAGAGGGAGAGTCTGGCTCCAATTTCAAGGCATTGTCAAAGGCGGCGACCGCCTCAGCATAGCGTTTTTGCCGATCTAGCATTAGCCCGCGGCAGTGGTGTCCCATGGCAAAATTGGCTTTGATCTGTAGTGCCTGTTCGCACTTTTGCAGACCACCTTGAAAGTCCCCAGAGAGAGCCAGATCATTGGCTTCAATAAATAGAGCCACATGGGGCGGGGTGGAGTTGCCACTGGCTCTGTTAATTTTTTCCGCTTCCCTAAACGCTTCGGCGGCAGGTTCATAGCGTTCAATACGCGACAGGGCAAAGCCTCTACCTTCCCAATATAGATAGTTATCGTCGCCAATAAAATCACGGCGATAAAAATAGTAGTTGTAGTAGGGAGAGAAGGCGGTTGCCTTGACATAGGCATCTTGAGCTTGCTCTATTTTGCCTTGCCGAAACAGGTACAACCCCTTGTAAAAATGCGCCAAACCGTAGGAGGGATTGAGACGGATCGCCCGCTCTAGGTTTTCCAGTGCCTGATCGTAGCGTTCCAGATCGCCGAGAGCAGTGCCACGATTGAACCAGAGAATGTAGTAATCTTGGGGACGGACTGGGGGTTGCAGGCGATCAACATAGCGACCACCGGGGGGGATTGCCAGACCGCGATCATAGGCTTTGATGGCTTCTTCGTATTTGCCTAGCCGCGCTAGAGCCACTCCGTAGCCATTCCACACTTCGGGATCGGTGGCAGTTTGGGGAGCTTTGAGGGCTTCTTCGAAACAGTTGATCGCCTCACCATAGGCTTGTTTTTCATCTTCCTCAATGCGCCGATAGGCGAGGGGCTTGGTGGACAGGCGGCGAATGATGGCATTGCCTCCTAATTTCAGATTACCGGGCTGGCGGGGCAGGGTGCCGATCTGGCAGGTGGGGGCTGATTCGGCATTTGCTTCTGGGGCTACTAATAGTCCACTTAGTCCGCTGACTAGTCCCAGTCCCGTGAGGAAAGTGCTGAGGGCAAAGCGGTAGAGAGAATTTTGCGGGTATGGTTTCAACATAGCACAGTTTGATAGTTGGCTAAATTTAGGGAGTTAAGAGGAAGTTAGTCAGCATATACAGGTGGGGGGCGATCATCTCCGCCACTGGGTGGGGTATACACAGGGGGAGGATTGTAAACTGGGGCTGGGGGGACATAGGTGTCCACAGGTCTGCTGGGAATATCTGGAGTGCTGGGTAAAACTGGTACTGCACGGCGGCTGGCAATTTCCCGTTGGGCGCGATCGCTAATCCATTTCACCTGTTTCTGCATATCGGGAATAGATAGGCTCTGGTAAAGCTCTGCGGCTTCGTCCCATTTTTGCGCCCTAAAGGCTTGATTGATCTTATTGACAGTGGCTTTATTTTTATCCCAAAGCTGACGATAGCTTCGCACGCTCTGAGCAATTTTGGAGCGGTCTTTGTAAGTGGCGGGCAAAATTTTCGCTAGTGCCTCTACTTGTGCCACATTGGCTTTAGCTTGAATACTGCGGTTGATCTGGCTGGCGATGCGATCAGCGGCTTGATTGATAATTTTTTGGGCTGAGGGGTGGTTGGGGGAATCACTGGGAATAGTCTGGGCAAGGGCGATCGCTTCGGCAAATTTTTGCTGTTCCAGTAACTTCAGGGCATTTGCTAGGGAGTTCTGTTCTTTAGCGGTGATGCAAGACCGTTGAATTTCTTGAATCTCTGTGTGAAAACTACTCAGCTTCGGCAGTAACTGATTACTTTTTTGCACACAGTTGTCGTGATCCCCAGCACTTTGCAAAGTACGCAATTCGGCTAATGAGGCTTCTGCTGTGGTGCGATTCTGCCACTGACTCCAACCCCAAACACCGCCACCAAGTAGCGTTACACTTGCCAGTACCAAGACGGCAATGTGCCGTTGGGGAGAAGCAGGATTTTGGTGTGGCTCTGGGTTGAGCGGGGTCTCTAACTTGGCACTGGGTTGCACAGGGAATTCGGGGCTGGATAGTTGGGAAACTGCGGTTTCCTTAGTGTTCGGTTCAGATGCTAAATCTGGGGTAATCAGGGTGGTGGCATTGGCGATCGCCGCTCTTGGTTCTGCCGCAGAATAAGGCATAGGCACATCTGGCTCAGTGGGTAGGGCTTGCTGACTGAGAGATTGGCTTACTTCTACCTCAGTAGCCATTTCAGAGAACACAGGCTCAGGTGCAGGATCGAAATTCAGCAGGGTAATCTCCTGAGGGCTGGTGCTTGCTTCTGCGGGGGGGAAATTGATGATGGGCGCAGTTTGATAGTGGTGAACCGCAGGAGAGACCAGAATTTGCGGTGCCGTAATTTCCTGAGATTGGGTATCGGGTAAGTCAAGCGCAGGTAACTTGTGGAAGGCACTCAAGGCTTCACTGCCATCTTTGTAGCGTTCCTTAAAGTGCGATCGCACCATGCGTTCCAAAAAATTAAGTAAATCTGGGGAGAGATGTTGGGCGAAGGGCTTCCAGATCAGTTCGCCATCCTCATCTTCCCTAAGGTTTTGCGGGTGAATAGTAGTCGCCCCGTGAATAGCGGTCATGCCCAAGCCAAAAATATCGCTACTGGGTCGGGGTTTGCCCATACCTTGCTCAATGGGCATATAGCCCGGTGTGCCGATGGAGATGGTGGCACTAGTGAGGGCATGATTGGGCGCATTGGGGGCTTGTAGTTGCTTAATCGCTCCAAAGTCAATGAGAAATAGTTTGCCATCACTTTTTTGGCGCAGGATATTAGAGGGCTTGATGTCCCTGTGAATCACCCCTTGACTATGAATAAAACTCAAAATCGGCAGAAGTTCACCCAAAAATGCCCTAACCTTGCTCTCAGCCCAATTTTCCTTGCTTTGTAACTCTTGGTTTAGGGAATGCCCCTCGATGTATTGCTGAACGATATAAAATTCACCGTCTTCTTCGAAATAGGCAAGGAGTTGGGGGATTTGGGGATGGGCAGTCAGTTTTTCTAAGACCTCCGCTTCACGGTGAAACATTTTGATGGCAAGCTCTGCCATTTCTTGCGACTGGTTGGGGCAAACAAGGTGCTTGACTACACACAGCGGATTATTGGGGCGACGGGTATCCTCAGCTAGATAGGTATGCCCAAACCCACCTGCCGCCAGAACCCTGACAGTGCGGTAGCGACGGTCTAATAGCTTACCTACTAAGTTGCTGGTACTCACAGTGCTAGTCGCCAGTTATCCAGTTCCTATCTTAACTGATAGCCTTATGGCACATGACTAGTTTTTTGTGCCAAAGTTCCCTACCAGATGAGCGATCGCTTGGTCAATTTTTTGAGCATCTGCCCAGCCAGCAAAGCCAGCATAGATCAATTCTCCACGATGATCGGTAACAAAAAGATGCCTGATCTGTAAGGGACTATACCACTGCCACAAACTAAAACCTGCTCGCAAATTGGCGATCGCAGTAGCAAATTTTAGGTCACGGGGGTGAGCATCGGTCAAAGATAGGGAGTAAATATACTGCAAAATTTGGTTAGCGGTGTTGTCTGCAAGGGTGGCTACTTGGGGATTCTGCCAAAATGAGCGAATAGATGCAATTACTTCAGGATGGAGACGCATCTGGGCATGGTAAGCTCCTTTGACAACCTGCCAATGGGCATGGAGAAATCTAGTACAGCCCACAACTACCGTGCCGTCACTGCCGTTATCCCAATCCCCAGCGATCGCTAAAGTGGGAATGCGACTAGCAATTTTGCTGGCAATTTGGCGGCGGTCTTTGCCTAGATGTCTGGCAATCAGAGGGAGCCAGCCCAGCGGGTCAAATATCCTCGCTAAATCAGACCCACCCACAGGCGAAGCCAACAAGACCAAACTGCGCACCTTGCTCCACCATTCGGGGTGATCTGCTAAAATCTCCAACCAGATTAGCCCACCCATAGAGTGTCCGATGATGTCCACGCTGGCTAGGGGATATTGGGCTATCAGGGCTTGAGCATCTTCCTCTACTTTCTGTTTGAGGGGGGCAAATTCTCGCCAAGTACGCCACCAACCCAAATTTGGTGCAGAAACCTTGACATCTGGGGGTAGGTCATTTTTGAGAATTTCCGCAAGGCGTAACATGACCCGATTGGTATCAGCCCAGCCATGCTGGACAAAAACTAACCTAGAAGTTGTAATGTCTCCCAACTCAGCCCAAAGCTCAACTATATTTAAGTTTAGGGTTAGCAGTTTACAAATAAGGCTTGAAGCAGGAAAAGGGTTGGCAATCCTGCTTGGCATTCAAGTTCCCCAACCTATTATCAATCTCTTTCCTTTATCTGTGTAAGCCTAGCAATCAAGGATTGAGTTGAGATGAGGTGCTAATCTCAGCCTATTCTGATAAACACTGGAAACCATATCCCAGAAAGAGTTTTGCAACATTGTTCCTCATGGATCATCAGTTCATCATTAGTAAGGTGAAACTCTGTAATTATTAAGGAAGGCAGGGATTTCAGCTTCTATGGGCTAGGCATTCTCCTCAAATGGGATGCAACTGTGCAAGACTGCCAATCTAGGAGAGTAGGATTAGTTCAATCAGGCTCAACGGCGCACCCTTACACCTCTGTAAATCACATACTTTGCTCTGTCCTTTGTTGTATCGGGGTCAGGATTTTTAATAGCAGAAGCTATTTGAGCTGTAGGCTGATTTTCCAAAAAGCTGGCTACAGCAGGCTCAACAACTGGAGTAGTGCGCAGGGCAGAATGCAGTAGATCAGTAGCACAGGGGCGACCAACTAGCTGAGTTACGATACTTACTAACTCGACCAAATTCTCGGCGGAGAGGCGGGGGAGCATATCTGAAGCCCCACGACGCAGTGCCCACGCCCTTTCTAGGTCTCTAATTTTTTCTTGACGGGGATTGAGCAGGACTATCTTGGGTGCATTATCTTTCTGCACAGCCCACTGACAAACATTGCCAGACTGAAGCATCTCTGAATTAGGGGACTTGATACCCACATCCAGCAAAACAAGATGCGGTAAGTTAAGCTGGTTAGTATATGCTTCTTCAAGTTCCTCTTTCAGATCATGCTCTGCGGATTTGCAAACTATGTGCATCTGCTGTGAAGCCAGAGCTGTCTGCCAAAGGGTAGCTTGATCTGCCTCCAGATGTGCCATCCAGACTATTTTTGCCATACGCTGTAGTGAGAGGAACTTAAGACTCCTTAATAAGGTAAAGACTTTCTGATCCTGTTTTTGTGTTCTAAATTACCAAACCTAATATTTGTCCCGAAATATAAAAATTTATTTGCCTAATTTCGTTAGCAAGAATGTTTTATCTATAGCAGTTGCCTGCATGATTAGGAGAAATTTTGGCTGTCACACCGCATCAATCTTCCCTCAACCCTAATTCTCTCTGCTTTCATCGGTGAACAAGTGTTAGATTTTTGATTTTGGCTTAATTCTTCTGCATCGCTATCCTTCCTAAATCTCCTAAAGGAATGAATCATAAAAATTCCCTTTGGAGTTGGCTATAAGAATGTTCCCAGCTAAACTACAGCCTATTTAGGTGAAGTGTGTATCGGCTAGAAGTTGCAACCATAAATTGACAGTATTTCTGCCTATTGATAATTAAAGAAGCTGTATTGAGCCTTAGTCTATAACTGCCTGCATCAGTTAACTGCACCTTAACTATTAGGTGGTATGTTTTTCGCAACAGCTATTAAAGCAAAGGAGGGCGTAGGCTATGACCAGCTCAGAAATTACTCAAGAGAGGGAAGGTTCTCGAGTCTATGCAACACCGAATGT
>Ga0308414_1002179_pt1 | contig 12810 bp, 10 predicted proteins | sample HotsprSampleOS50_FD_205667 | JGI IMG/M metagenome (GOLD analysis project Ga0308414, IMG submission 205667) | Hot spring phototrophic mat microbial communities from Octopus Spring, Yellowstone National Park, Wyoming, United States - 20090730_OS50 ... | reverse complement strand
CGGGCCTTGCCCGCCCGGCCGTCCAGCAGCATCAGGTTGTCGGCGTGGAAGTCGCGCAGGACGACGACCGGGCGCGCTTCGGTCTCGGCCAGCACCTCGCCCCAGACTCGATCCCACGCGTCGAGGAAGGAGCCGGGGTCGGCCGGCACGCCCGCCGCCCGCGCATACCAGTCGACGAAGAGGAGAACCTCGCGGGCCAGTTCCTCCCGGTCGTAGAGCGGCAGGTCCGGCGGGGGCGGCGCGCGCTGCAGGTCGGCAAGCAGGTCGACGGCGGCGGCGTAGATCTCGCCCTCGAGCGCCGGCTGGCGGGCGAGCAGCGGGCCGACCAGCCGGTCGCCGAAATCCTCCACGAGGAGCAGGCCGCGCTCGACGTCGCCGGCCAGCAGCCGGGGAGCGGAGAAGCCGCGGGCCGCAAGATAGTCCGCCACCTTGAGAAAGGGCCGCGGGTCCTCGAGATGCGGCGGGGAGTCCATGAGGACGGCGGTGCGGCCGTCCTCCACCACACGGAAATAGCGGCGGAAGGATGCGTCCGCCGCCAGCGGCTGGACTTGCGCGCCGTGCCACCCGTGGCGGGAAAGGAACGGCATGGCCTCGGCGGGAACGGCGGCGGAAGGGCCAGTCATTGCGCGACGTCCGATCTTATCGGGCGGCCTCCGGCGCCGGTGGCCAGCGCCCGATCCATGCCGCAGGCACCTCCCATGTCAAGGTGCGCACCGGCCCGCCGGCGCCGGCGAGGACCAGCCGCAGCGCCTCCGGCCACAGCCGCCCGCCGAGCCGTTCCGGCCATTCGATGAGGAGCGCGCCGGCGGAGAGCGCCTCCTCGAGGCCGAGGGCGTCGGCCTCCTCGGGCGTCCGCAGCCGGTAGAGGTCGACGTGCCAGACCGGGGGCGACAGGTCCGGATAGGGCTGGACGAGGGCGAAGGTGGGGCTTGGCACCTCGCCCGCGTGGCCGAGCGCGCGCAGGATGGCGCGCGCAAGCGTCGTCTTGCCCGCGCCCAGCTCGCCCGAGAGTGCCACCACGTCGCCCGGCCGAAGCCGGGCGGCCAGCGCCGCGCCGACCCGGCCGAGGCCCGCCTCGTCGAGCCGCAGCACGGGCCTCAGTAGCGGTAATGGTCGGGCTTGAAGGGACCCTCCGGGGAGACACCGATATAGGCTGCCTGCTTCGGCGTGAGCGTCGTCAGACGGACGCCGAGCTTTTTGAGATGCAAGCGCGCCACCTGCTCGTCGAGGCGCTTGGGCAGCACATAGACGCGGTTCTCATAGGCCGCCGCGTTGGTCCAGAGCTCGATCTGCGCCAGCACCTGGTTGGTGAAGGAGGCGGACATGACGAAGCTCGGATGTCCGGTCGCGCAACCGAGGTTCACCAGCCGTCCCTTGGCGAGCACGATGATGCGCTTGCCGTCCGGGAATTCGACCTCGTCCACCTGCGGCTTCACCTCGTGCCACTTCATGTTGCGCAGGGCGTCGATCTGGATCTCGCTGTCGAAGTGGCCGATATTGCAGACGATCGCCCGGTCCTTCATCATCCGCATGTGCTCAAGCGTGATGACGTCGACATTGCCGGTTGCCGTCACGAAGATGTCGGCGATCGGGGCGGCCTCTTCCATGGTGACGACCTGATAGCCTTCCATGGCCGCCTGGAGGGCGCAGATCGGGTCGATCTCGGTCACCAGCACGCGCGCCCCGCCGCTGCGCAGCGAGGCGGCCGAGCCCTTGCCGACGTCGCCGTAGCCGGCCACGACGGCGACCTTTCCGGCCAGCATCACGTCGGTTGCGCGGCGGATGCCGTCGACGAGCGACTCCTTGCAGCCGTAGAGGTTGTCGAACTTCGACTTGGTGACCGAATCGTTCACGTTGATGGCGGGAAAGGGCAGATGGCCCCGCCCGGCGATCTCGTAGAGGCGGTGGACGCCGGTGGTCGTCTCCTCGGTCACGCCGCGGATGTTGGCGCGCGTCTTGAGGAAGAAGCCCGGGGTTTCGGCTGCGCGACGGCGGACCTGGGCGACGAAATGCGCCTCCTCCTCGTTGGCGGGCTCGGGCAGCGGCGTGCCCGCCTCGAACGCCGCCCCGCGCAGGATGTACATGGTCGCATCGCCGCCGTCGTCGAGGATCATGTTCGCCGTCTCGCCGCCCCACTGGAAGATGGCATCGACGAAGCGCCAGTATTCCTCGAGCGTCTCGCCCTTGTGTGCAAAGACCGGGGTGCCGGAGGCGGCGATCGCGGCCGCGGCATGGTCCTGCGTCGAGAAGATGTTGCAGCTCGCCCAGCGCACCTGGGCGCCGAGCATCTTCAGCGTCTCGATGAGAACCGCCGTCTGGATCGTCATGTGGAGGCAACCGGCGATCCGCGCCCCGGCAAGCGGCCGGCTTGCCCCATAGTGTTCGCGCAGGGCCATGAGGCCGGGCATTTCCGTCTCGGCGATCGCGATCTCGCGCCGCCCCCATTCGGCAAGGCTCAGGTCCGCAACGGAAAAGTCGGCTGGCTCCGGCTTCGGCTGGCTGGCCACGGTCGGGCTCCTTTCTGGCTGATGGACCGTTCGGTTCGGGCGGCTCTGAATCGTGACAAGACAGGGTGTGGCACCGGGGTCATGGCACCGCGCCCGCGCCGGGGGAAGGCACACCAGCCCGCCGGCACGCCGCCCCGTCCAGGCCGCAGCCCATGCGGCTCCGCCTGGGCCGACCGCGCCGGGACCGCCGTTGCCGACCCCTGCGGCACCGCTGCGGTCCCCTGCAGCCGGTGCAAGGCTCCCGGGCGCTGGCAACGGGCGGCGCCGTTGGCCCGAACATGGAACCCTGCGCGGCCGGTGTCTGCCTAGCCGGACGATCAGGGACTTGCAAGCTTGTTTAAGTCTTTATGTCGGCCCTGCGCGGTCTTGCCGGAGGCCCGCTGCGACGGCTAGAGTCGGGCAGGAAGGCCGAGGTTCGCCATGACCCGCTATGTCGCCCACGAACTTGCCCTCGCCCCGGGGCGGGACGACCTTGCCGCGCAGGACTTCGTCTCGACCCTGCGCGCCCATATCCTCAACAACATGGCCCAGAGCATGAAGGCGCGCTTCGAGCGCGACGTCGCCCCCCGGCTTCCGGCCGGGGCACGCGGCCCCGAGGTGCTGGAGGCGATGCGGAAGACGCCCTATTTCCGCTTCTATTCCGCCGCCCGGGTGAAGGCGCAGGAGATGGTCTGGGCCAGCGTCCGGCTGGTCGTCGACCGCGAGGCCGAGGCGCTGGCCCGGCGGGCGGAGGCCCTGGCGGGAGACCCGGCGCGGGGGGAGGGAACGCTGACGCTGGACCCGGGCCTCCGGCTTCCCCCCGGCGCGGCCGATATCGACGTCCACCTGATGCCGGGCGGATACTGCCACGAGGCCTGGCCGGGCGACGTCTCGGCCGGTGCGCTCTACGAGAACGGGCTTTCGGTCTTCTCCTTCGGCCTCATGGGCGAGGCGCTCGACGACATCGGGTCCTCGATTGCGCTGTGGCTCGCCGAGCGGTTCCCGGATTTCCGCCCGCGCGACATCCTCGACCTCGGCTGCACGGTCGGGCACCAGACCCTTCCCTGGGCACGGGCCTATCCGGAGGCGCGGGTGACCGGCCTGGATGCCAGCGCGCCGTGTCTCCGCTACGCGCACGCGCGGGCCAAGTCGCTCGGCGTGGTCGCGCATTTCCTCCAGGCCGATGCCACCGCGGTCCCGCTTCCCGACCGCTCGCAGGACCTCGTCTTCTCCTCGATGTTCCTGCACGAGCTTCCCGTGTCCGACATCCGCGCCGTCCTTGCCGAGGCCCGCCGGCTGCTGCGTCCCGGCGGGCTGATGCTGCACTACGAGCTTCCGCCCAACCGGGCGCTTTCGGCCTACGACGGCTTCTACCTGGACTGGGACGGGGACTTTAACGCCGAGCCCTTCTACCGCGGATACCGCGACCTCGTGCCGGCTGAGGAGGCTGAGGCGGCCGGCTTTGCGCGTGAGGCGTTCCTCGAGGCCGCCGTGCCCTCGCTCGGCCTTGCGGGCGCCGAGGCGGTGCGGCGGGCCGCGCGCGAGGCGCTCGCCATCGGCTCGGATCGGCTCGGGCGCCTTGCCGACGGGGTCCAGTGGTACGTCTGGGGCGCGTGGGCGTGAGCCTGCCCGAGCAGGCGTCGGCCCCGCGGCCCGGGTTTTTCGACGATCCAGCGATCGACACCCTCGTCGCGATGCTCTTCGAGCTGGCCCAGGAGCAGTGGGTGACGCGCGCGCGTCTTGCCGCGCTCGAGCATTGGGCCGCGCACGAGGTGACAGCGGCGCGAACGCCCTGGTCAGAGGCCTATCGGCTTCCCCCCGAGGCCGAGGCGCAGCTCGCCGAAGCGCGGACGGCCTTCGTGCGACGGGTGATGGCGCCGATCGAGCAGGTCTGACGGAGGACCGCCCGCGGCACGGGCGGGCGGCGCGCAGCCCGACGGGGACGCAGGGACGACAGCGGACAGGCGTCGGAGGGGGTGCGGACAATCGGCGCAGCGGACCGGCGACGCGGCGCGTCGCGGCCGGGCGCCCGCCGCCGGCCGCACCATGCCGGGGAACGCGCAGCCGAAGCCCGGGCCGCAGCCCCGGGGTCTGGCTCCGGCCGCGGACGGGGGACGGTGCATCGGGCCTCGCACTGCGCGGCTTCCCTGCGCGCAACGGCCTCGGCCGCCGGGCCGGGATCGGGCGTCCGGCCGCAGCCCCATGCTCGTCTGGCCTGGCCCGCACGGCCCGGGGGTCTCCGCCCGGGTTCCGCAGCCGTCCGCCGCGGCTGGGCGACGGGCGCGGGCCGATGCTCGGGGCCGGTCGGGCATGCCCCTTCCGGCAAGCGGGCGGCGCCTGGATGCCGGATTGAGGTCAGGTGCGCCCGCGGGCCTCGCCCGGGGCAGGGCGGCGGGCCGCAGGGTCCTCTTCTGCCGGATTCCCGCTACCGGATCCCCGCCCACCACATGATGCCGCCCGTTGCCCGCGGCCAGCCGTAGCCGTTCACCCAGACGACATCGATGTCGCCGGGGCGCTGCGCGATCCCCTCGGCGAGGATCCGGCGGCCCTCCTCGACCATCGGGGCGAGCAGGCGCTCGCGGATCTCGTCCTGGCTGTGCGCGCGCACCTGCCCGCCCTTCTCGGCCACATAGTCCCGGATCAGCTGCTCGACGAGCGGGGAAGGCGTGCGCGTGCGGTCCGGCCCGTAGTCGTAGAAGCCCGCGCCCGTCTTCTGCCCACGCCGGTCCATCTCGCACAGGCGGTCGCGCAGCGTCTCGCCGCGCGACCTCTCCCGGCTCCAGCCGATGTCGAGGCCGGCGAGGTCCGCCATCTGGAAAGGCCCCATGGGAAAGCCGAAGTCGGTGAGCGCCTGGTCCACCTCCCAGGGCATGGCGCCCTCGAGCAGGAGGTCGTTTGCCGCCTGTTGCCGGCGGGCGAGCATGCGGTTGCCGATGAAGCCGTGGCAGACCCCGGCGACGACCGGCACCTTGCCGGTGCGCAGGCCGACCTCGATGGCGGTGCGCAGCACGTCGGGTGCCGTGTGCTTCCCCCGCACCACCTCGAGGAGCCGCATGACGTTGGCCGGCGAGAAATAGTGCATGCCGAGGACGTCCGGGGCGCGCGCGGTCTCGGCGGCAATCGCATCGACGTTGAGGAAGCTCGTGTTGGTGGCAAGAATCGCGCCCGCCTTTGCGATCCCGTCGAGCCGGCGGAAGACCGCCTTCTTGAGGTCCATGTCCTCGAAGACGGCCTCGATGATAAGATCGGCCTCGGCGACGTCCTCCATGGCAAGGGTCGGCGAAAGACGCGCCATGCGCGCCTCGACGTCCTCGGGCGTGAGCTTGCCCCGGCTCGCCGAGCGCTCGTAGTTCGCCCGGATGACGGCGAGCCCGCGCGCAAGCGCGCGTTCGTCCCGCTCGACGATGGTGACGGGCACGCCGACGTTGAGGAAGGTCATGGCGATCCCGCCCCCCATGGTGCCGGCGCCGATGACCCCGACCCGCGCCACAGGCCGGGTGGGCACGTCGGGCCCGATCCCCTCCACCACGGGCGCCAGACGCTCGGCCTCTTCGATATGGGCGAGCGCGTCTGCGACGGCTGCGCTGTCAAGGCTCATCTTTCCCTCCACCCCGGTCCCCCCTATCTGCCCGCATAGGAGGAGCGTGGATGGACGCAAGACGGGCGGATCGGGAGAGCCTCAAGGGCCTTGACATTCGCGCCGAGATCGACCGGCTGCGGCGCGCGCGCCGAGCTGTCATCCTCGCGCACTATTACCAGATGCCGGAGATCCAGGACCTGGCCGATTTCGTCGGCGATTCGCTTGAGCTCTCGCGCCGGGCGGCCGAGACCGATGCGGAGGTGATTGCCTTCTGCGGGGTGCGCTTCATGGCCGAGACGGCCAAGATCCTCTCCCCGGCCAAGACCGTCGTCCTGCCCGACATGGACGCCGGCTGCAGCCTCGAGGACAGCTGCCCGCCGGAGGAGTTCGCCGCCTTCCGGCGCGCGCACCCGGATCATCTGGCGCTCACCTACATCAACAGCTCGGCGGCAGTGAAGGCGCTCTCCGACATCATCGTCACCTCGTCCTCGGCCGAGACGATCCTGCGCGCGCTGCCGCCGGAGCGGAAGATCCTGTTCGCCCCCGACCGGCATCTCGGCGCCTGGCTTGCGCGGCGCACCGGCCGCGCGATGCTGCTCTGGGAGGGAAGCTGTATCGTGCACGAGGCCTTCTCGGAGACCGAGCTCCTGAAGCTGAAGGCGCTTCATCCGGATGCGCCGGTGGCCGCCCATCCGGAGTGCCCGGCGCACATCCTCGACCATGCCGACTTCGTGGGCTCGACCTCGGCGATCCTCCGCTTCGCGCTCGCCTCGCCGTCAGAGACCATCATCGTGGCAACCGAGCCGCATATCATCCACCAGATGGAAAAGGCCGCGCCGGACAAGCGCTTCATCGGCGCACCGGGCGCGGACGGGCGCTGCTCGTGCAACATGTGCCCCTATATGGCGCTCAACACGCTCGAGAAGCTCTATCTTGCGCTCAGAGACCTCGAGCCGCGGATCGAGATCGACGAGGATCTGCGGCTGCGCGCGCTCCTGCCGCTCAACCGCATGCTGGCGATCGCCTCCGGGGCTGCGACCGATCTGACGCCGGCCCAGACCGACCCGCCGGTCACGGGCGACTGACGGATGGAAGGGCGGGACGGGCAGCCGGCGGCACCGGGCCGCGGCCCGCAACCCGCGCCGGGGCTGGCCGCCCTGCCGGCAAGGGCAGGCCGCACGGGAGCGGCTCGGTGCCCGGGCTCCGCGCCGGCGCGGCCGGCGCCGGCTGCGGGGTGTCCCGCCCGGCAGGGAGAGCGGGGGGAAGCGGCGTGGCCGGGACCTGCCGCGCGGCGGCCGGGCGACAGCGCCGGCCGTTTCCCGCACCGGCGTTTCCGGCTAGCAGGCCGCGCATGCGAACCCTGCTCGCCGCCGTCCTGATGGCCTCCGCCGCCCCTGCCGAGGCCGCAGAAGACCCCTTCCTCTGGCTCGAGGAGATCGAGGGCGAGGGGGCGCTCGCCTGGGTGCGCGCGCAAAACGCCCGCTACCTGCCGGAGCTCGAGGCCGTGCCCGGCTTTGCCGACTGGCGCCGCCGGGCGGAGGCGATCCTCGAGGATCCGCGGCGGATCGCCTATCCGACCGGCGCCTCCCCGCGCGGGGTCACCGCCGACCGGGTGTTCAACTTCTGGCGTGATGCGGCGAACGTCCGCGGCGTCTGGCGGGTTTCGCCGCGCGCGGCCTTCGACGCCGGCCGGCCGGAATGGACGACGCTTCTCTCCGTGGACGCGCTGGAGGCCGCAGAGCAGCGCAACTGGCAGTGGTCCGGCTGGACGGGCGCGGTCTGTCTTCCGCCCGCGTTCGACCGCTGCCTCGTCGGCCTGTCCGTCGGCGGGCGGGATGCAAGCGAGATCCGCGAGTTCGACACGCGGGCGCAGCGCTTCGTGCCGGCCGAGGCGGGCGGCTTCGTGCTTCCCGAGGCAAAGCAGCAGGTCGCCTGGCTCGATGCCGACCGGCTGCTCGTTGCCAGCGCCGCCGGGCCCCAGACCCGTTCCGGCTACGCACGGGAGGTGCGGCTGTGGCAGCGCGGCACGCCGCGTGCCGCCGCCCGCCTCCTCCTCTCGGCGGAGGAGACCGACATGGGCGTCTGGCCCGCCGCCTTCGGCGAGGGCGAGGGCCGCCGGCACGTGATCGACCAGCGGCTCAGCTTCTGGACGAGCCGCCTCCATCACCTGATGGACGACCTCTCGCTCGCCGCCTCGCCCCTGCCGCTGGACGCGGATTTCCGCTTCATCGCCGACATCGGGGACGGGGCCGGCCCGCGGGCCTTTGCGCTCCTGCGCACGGCCTTCGCCGGGATCCCGGCGGGAAGCCTCGTCGCCTATGCCGTGCCGCGGCAGGGCGTGCCCGGGCCGGTCGAGGCGGTCTTCACACCGGCAGAGAGCCAGGCGATCACCCAGGTCGCGGCTTCCGGCCGGGCGGTCTATGTCGCCCTCCTCGACAATGTCTCAGCCCGCCTCCTCCGCCTCGCGCGACGCGCGGGCGCCTGGCAGGCGGCCGACGTGCCGCTGCCGGCCAATTCGGCCGTGACCCTGATGGCTGCGGACCAGGCCGATTCCGTCTATTTCTCGGTCGAAAGCTTCACCGAGCCCGCCCGGCTGATGCGCGCGCAGGACGGCGGCCCGCCCGCCGTCCTCGCCTCGGCGCCGGCCTTCTTCGACGGCGCGCGGATCGAGGTCCGCCAGGGCTTTGCCCGTTCGCGCGACGGCACGCGCGTGCCCTTCTTCCTCGTCCGGCCGAAGGGGGCAAGGGGCCCGCTTCCGACCCACCTCTGGTCCTACGGCGGGTTCGAGATCCCGCTCCTTCCGGCCTATCTTTCGCCTGAGAACCAGATCTGGCTCGAGCGCGGCGGCCAGCTTGTGGTTGCCAACATCCGCGGCGGCGGGGAGTTCGGGCCGCGCTGGCACCAGGCGGCGCTGCGCGAGCGCCGGCAGAACAGTTTCGACGACCTCCACGCCGTGGCGGACGCGCTCAAACGGCGGCGGCTTGCCTCTAGCATCGCCGTGCACGGGCGATCGAACGGCGGCCTGATGGCCTTGGTCGCCTTCACTCAGAGGCCCGATCTCTACGATGCGGCGCTCGTCGGCGTGCCGCTCGCCGACATGCGGCGCTATCACCGGCTTCTTGCCGGCGCGTCGTGGATGGACGAATACGGCAACCCGGATACGTCCGACTGGGCCTTCATCCGCCGCTACAGCCCCTACCACAACATCAAGGGGGACAGGCGCTACCCACGGGTCTTCTTCTACACCTCGACGAAGGACGACCGCGTCCACCCCGCCCATGCGCGCAAGATGGCGGCGCGCATGCAGGCCCTCGGCCACCCAATCTATTATTACGAAAACATCGACGGCGGCCATGCCGGGGTGGCGAACCTCAAGGAAAGCGCCTACCGTTCGGCGCTGTTCGTGGCCTATCTCGAGCGCGAACTCATGGGGCGCGGGCGGGCGGCCGGGCAGTGATCAAGGGGTTCGACGCCCAGGCCTTTGTTGCGGCAACCCTCGCCGAGGACCTCGGCGGCCGGGTGTCGACCGCAGGCGACGTCACCGGGGCGGCCTGTCTTGCCGAGGAGGCCCGGCTCGAGGCGGCACTTGTCGCGCGCGAGCCGCTGGTGGTGGCGGGCCTCTGGCTTGCCGGTCTCTTCTTCCGGGCGCTCGATCCCGAGGCGCGCTTCGCGCCAGCGCTCGCCGAGGGAGACGAAGCCCCGGCCGGGGCCGTGCTCGCCCGCGTCTCGGGCCGGGCGCGCGCGCTTCTCGCTGCTGAGCGCTCGGCGCTCAATACGCTCCAGCACCTCTCCGGCATCGCCACGCTCACCCGCCGGCATGTGGAGGCGATCGCCGGCACCGGCGCCATCCTCCTCGACACCCGCAAGACGCTCCCCGGCCTGCGGCACCTCGAGAAGTGGGCGGTGCGGATGGGCGGGGGCATGAACCACCGCATGGGCCTGTTCGACCGGCCGATGGTCAAGGACAATCACATCGCCGCTGCGGGCGGGATCGCCGGGGCGGTCGCCGCCTGCCGGGCGGCGGGACTCTCCGACATCATCGTCGAGGTGGACCGCCTCGACCAGATCGAAGAGGCCCTCTCCGCCGGCGCCGACTGGCTGCTTCTCGACAACATGGACCCCGCCCAGCTGCGCGCCGCCGTCGCCCGGGTCGCCGGCCGCGTGCCGACCGAGGCCTCCGGCGGGGTGACGCTCGAGACCATCCGGGCGGTGGCCGAGACCGGGGTCACCTACGTCTCGGTCGGGCGGATCACCCAGTCCGCACCGGCCGTCGACATCGGCATGGACATCGCCCCGGCGGCTCTCGGGCCCAGCGACAGCGGCGTGGCATGAGCGCGGAAGGCCACCCCGGGGGCATGGCACCGCAGCCGTCGTCTGCCGCGCGCGCGGACGGGGACGGTCGCACCCCCGGCCGCGCCGGGGCCCCTGCGGCCGAGCCGGCGCGGGACGGGCTTCCGGACCCGGTGCCCCTGGCGCAGGCGCTGGTGCGCTGCCCCAGCATCACGCCGGCTGACGCCGGGGCGCTCGACCTCGTGGAGCGGGAACTGGCCGCGCTCGGCTTCGCCTGCCACCGCCGCGCCTTCGGCGGCCCGCCCGACGGGCCGGTCGACAACCTTTTTGCCGTCATCGGCGCCGGGCCGCCGCATGTCGCGCTTGCCGGCCATGTCGACGTCGTCCCCCCGGGCGACCGGACCGCCTGGTCGGTCGACCCGTTCGCGGGCGAGGTCCGCGGCGGGCGGTTGGTCGGGCGGGGGGCGGCGGACATGAAGGGGGCGATTGCGGCCATGGTCTCGGCCGCGGCCGGCCATGTCGCGCGCGGCGCGCCCGGCACCCTCAGCATGCTCCTCACCGGCGACGAGGAGGGGCCGGCGGTGTTCGGCATCGACCGCCTTCTCGACTGGATGGCCGCCGAGGGGCATGTGCCGGACATGTGCCTCGTCGGCGAGCCGACCTCGGCGCGGCGGCTCGGGGATGTCGTCAAGATCGGCCGCAGGGGAAGCCTCAACGCCTGGATCGAGATCCGGGGCGTCCAGGGGCATGTCGCCTATCCCGACCGGGCCGACAATCCGGTGCGCCGGCTGGTCGCCATCCTCGCCGAGCTCCAGGCGCGGCGGCTCGACGAGGGGACGGAGTGGTTCCAGCCCTCGAACCTCGAGGTGACCGACGTCGCGGTCGGCAATCCGGCCGCCAACATGATCCCGGCCCGGGCATCCGCCCGGCTCAACATCCGCTTCAACGACCGCCACTGCGGCAGCGCGCTCGCCGGCTGGATCGAGGAGGTGGTGGCCCGCCACGCGCCGGCGGCGGAGACCCGCATCCGGATTTCGGGCGAGGCGTTCCTGACCGAGCCGGGGCTTCTCTCCCGCCTGGTCGCCGAGGCGGTCGAGGCCGAGACGGGGATCTGCCCGCAGTTCTCGACATCCGGCGGCACGTCGGATGCCCGGTTCATCCGCCGCCTCTGCCCGGTCGTCGAGTTCGGCCTAGTGGGGGCCACCATGCACCGGGTGGACGAGGAGGCCCCGGTCGAGGACATCCGGTGCCTTGCGCGGATCTACGACCGGTTCCTCGCCTGCGCCTTTGCGCTCAGGCCCGCTGCGGCGGAACCGCAAAGCCCCGGACCGGCGCGCAGTCGGGCGTGAGCCCCAGCTGCGCCCTGCCTGTCTCCGAGACGAAGATGCGTAGCTCTGCCGTCTCCCGGCAGGGCTCGTAGATCCAGCGATATTCCCAGCCGTCGTCGAGGGCGAGGCTGTCCGGCCCGGTGAAATGCGCCGCGACTTCGCCGACCTCGGCGACATAGGCGCGGAACAGGGCATCGGCGATGATGTCGGCCTCCGCCTCGCCGATCGGGACCGCGCGCAGCCACCAGAGGCCGAGGACGGCCGCGACCGCAAGGGCGGCCAGCGCCAGCCGCCCGCCCGCCCGCCGGCTCACGCCCCTCGCCCCGAGAAGGCCGCAAGCGGCAGCGCCCGGCCGTGCTGGCGCAGGAGCGCCCGCCGGCGCAGGAATCGCGTGAGGCCCGAATCGCCCATCCGCGAGGGGCCAAGGCCCGACATCTTCCAGCTCGTCTTCTCGGCATCCGAGACGAGCGCGGTCAGCGCCCCGTCATTGAGCGAGATCGCCCCCGCCTCCAGTCGCACCCCGACCGCCTCGGCCTCCGCGAGCGAGCCGGCCAGCACGGCGGCCGAGAGCCCGTAGCTGCTGTCGTTGGCAAGACGCACCGCTTCTTCCGGATCGCGGAAGACCATCACCGGCATGACCGGGCCGAAGGTCTCTTCCCGCATCACCGCCATCTCGTGGGTCACATCCGCAAGCACCGTCGGCCGGAGCCAGAGCCCGCCCCCCAGCGTCTCGATCCGCCCGCCGGCGAGCAGCCGGGCGCCGCGGGCAAGCGCATCCCGGATCTGGGCGGCCACAATCTCGGCCTGCCGGTCGAGGATGAAGGGGCCGAGATCGCCGTCGCCGGGCTCCGGCCAGTCGAGCCGGACCTGGCCGGCCGCCTCGACCAGGGCCTCAAGGAAGGGCGCGAGGATCGCCTCGGCCACATAGATCCGCTCGATCGACTGGCAGGCCTGGCCGGTCGCCCGGCAGGAGGCGGAGAGGGCGACCTCCGCCGCCCACACCGGATCGGCGCTTTGAAGGATGATCATCGGGTCCTTGCCGCCGAGCTCGAGGCTCACCGGCACGAAGGCCCGCGCCGCCGCCTCTGCGACCCGCCGGCCGGTTGCAACCGAGCCGGTAAAGCAG
>Ga0308414_1002176_pt1 | contig 12813 bp, 10 predicted proteins | sample HotsprSampleOS50_FD_205667 | JGI IMG/M metagenome (GOLD analysis project Ga0308414, IMG submission 205667) | Hot spring phototrophic mat microbial communities from Octopus Spring, Yellowstone National Park, Wyoming, United States - 20090730_OS50 ... | reverse complement strand
CCTGAACCCCAAACGACTCAAGGTCTGGGGTTACGGGTGTTTGCAGCACAATGCCTGCTCCTGGTAACGACTCTTGCACAGCGACCGAGACGGTTTGTTGGGCGGAAGCGGTACGGCCGTCGGCGCTGGTGACAGTCAGCGTGACGGTGAAGTCGCCCGCTGCCTCGTAAGTGTGGCTGACTGACGGGCCGCTGGCGACAGCGCCGTCGCCCAAGTTCCAGTCGAAGGCGACCAGGTTAGGGAGCTGGGCGGCCTCCAGCTGGACAGTGAGCGGTGCCGTGCCACCAGGCGGGTTAACGGTGAACGATGCCTCAACTGCTGGCGGTGAACTGACCTCGATTGTTCTCTCCGCGCTGTCTGTACCGCCTGGACCCTGAACTATCAGCCGAACGATGTATGATCCAGGAACTACGAAAGTGTGCAGTGGATCACGCTCAGTACTAGACTGACCATCCCCAAAATCCCAGCTGAAGGTGAGGCTCTCACCGCTGGTCTGGTTAATGAACTGCACTTCGAGCGGCGCGCTGGAGCCAAGGAGAACGATCTCAAAGGCAGCCTCAGGCGGTGCAATAGGTTCAGTTGCGCTGACTACAGCGCTTGTTGAGGACGTGCCACCTGGCCCAGTGATGATCAGCTCGACAGTATATGTGCCTGGCGCTGTATACGTGTGCACTGGTGTAAGACCTGTGCCTGACTGACCATCGCCGAAATCCCATGAGTAGCTGTCAATTGGGCCGGTGGAACTGCTAGCGTCAAACTGGACAACAAGGGGGACGTTGCCAGATGTTGGATTGAGTGTGAAAGAGGCTATCGGCGCATCTGGTGGGCGAACCACCGTAATGGTCGTTCGCGCCTCGCTCTGGCCTCCAGGGCCAACAACCAGAAGCCGGACTTGGTATTCGCCTGGACTGGCGAATTCATGTGTGACGATGCGTCCGGCACCAAGCTGGCCATCGCCAAAGTCCCAGTTGTAACTGTCAATCTGGCCCGAAGAGTCGGAAGCGTCAAACTGGACCGTAAGGGGGGCGTTACCCGACGATTGGCTTACAGCCAGCGCAGCAATTGGCGCAGGAATGGTCGGATTCTGGACCGTGATCTGACGCGTAACTGATGAAGATCCGCCAGGACCTGTCACGGTCAACATAACGTTGTAAGTCCCAACTGCTGTGAATGTGTGTGTCGGGTTCGTCTCAGCGCTGATTGTGCCGTCGCCGAAATTCCATGCGCGGCTGGTGATCACGCCAGTTGATTGGTCAGAGAATCGCACAACGAGAGGCGACGGGCCGCTAGTTCGATCCTGCGTAAACGCCGCAACCGGTGGAGTTGCACTCTGAACGCTGATCTGCCGCGAGACGTTGGACGAGCCTCCAGGCCCAGTGACTGTAAGCTGTACTGTGTACACGCCCGGACTGCGGAAAGTATGGACTGGGTTGACCTCTGGGCTGCTGCCGCCATCGCCGAAATTCCAGCTGTAGCTGGTGATGTTTCCAATAGACTGGTTGAAGAAACGCACGACTAACGGCGCCTGACCGACTACACGATCCTGGGTGAAGGCGGCAATTGGGCGGGGAACCGTTGTAGCGGTGGGAACAGGTGTGGGGGCCTGATTCTGAATACGGATGTTGTTTGCCACTGTTGACAGGCTGGTGCCGTCACGAAGCGTGACGCGCAAGCGAAGTTGGTACACGCTGTCCTGAATTACTGTTGTGTTCCAGATACCCAACACGCCGCTAATTACCGGTGTCTGCACCACACCGCTGGCCGGATACCAAAGATTCCCTGGATTAGGGTCGGGGCCATACTCGAGCTGATACTGCAGGAAAAGCGGGTGGACAGCTGCCCCAAGCACCTGAACATTTCCAGCCACGACACTCCCCGGTATTGGAGAGAGTATGAAAATGCTGACTGGGAGCGGGGTGGCGGTAGGAAAGGGCAGAGAAGTAGGAGGAAGTATTACGATTGGTGTTGAGGCCGGCGGCTGCGGTGTGGGAAAGCCTGGGAGAGCAGTTACCGTGACAGGTGTTGGTACGGCGCTTGTGCGTGTGGGGAGCACGGTGGCGGTTGGCACGTCGGTCGTGTCTAGCTGCTGCTGCGGAGTGGTCGTCAGATTACAGCCTGAAATAACAACAGCCAAGAACACAACCAACGCGGTTATAACTAGGGCTGAGAACCGCACGTTGATCGAACTACTAAGCATGAAAACGCCTTTCTAGTCACACGCAGCGCGCCACACCTTAATTATAGCCGTGCAATTCCAGCAGAACCTGACGTTAACTGCACGTCAAACCAACGTGACTACTTGTAGCTCAGATGACACAATGCTACACTATTTCTCATGAAGGTGCTCATTGTAGATGACGAACCAGCCATACGAGACGCGCTGGGGCGCAAGCTGCGGCGTGAGAATTTTGAGGTCGTCCTGTGTGGAGATGGACTGGACGGCCTGCGCGCTTTTCACGCAGAGCGGCCTGATATTGTTGTGCTTGATATTGTTATGCCCGGCGGAATGGATGGCCTAACAGTGTGCCGGCGCATCCGCGAGGTTGCTGATACGCCGGTGATGATGTTGTCTGCACAGGCAATAACAGAAGATGATATTATCGAAGGTCTGAACGCAGGCGCAGACGAGTATTTGATCAAACCTATTGGGCTAAATGAGTTCGTTGCGCGCATCCAAGCGCTGCTTCGGCGTGTGCAGATCGGAATGTCGGAAACCGAACAAGGTTACAATGATGGTTACCTGAACATTGACTTGCACAGGCGCCACGTATATGTTGACGGCCGGCGCATACATCTCACCCCTACTGAATTCAAGCTGCTTGCAGTGCTGCTGGAAAACGCCGGTCGGGTAGTGCCGCAGCGGCTCCTGTTGGAGCAGGTTTGGGGGCACGAGTACATAGATGACGTGTATTACCCGCGTGTCTATATTAGCCAGCTCAGGCGCAAGATTGAGCCGGATGCCGCCAACCCAACTTATATCCTGACGGAACACCGTGTCGGCTACCGTTTTGAGAAACAGACCCCTGCGTTTCCAAAGGTCGATTAGACCGCTGGCGGCGGCTGACAATGTCCTTTAGCAATTCCATAACATTGATGTTCAACGGCCTTATTCTGGCGATTGCGTTCAGCTTCCTGTTGATCGCGCTTTGGCAGGACGCACGCAAGACGCTCAATCAGTTTTTCGCCGTGTTTCTCCTCATGGTTATGGTGTGGAATATCGGTTCATTGATGGCGCAGGTGTTCGTGCTGCTGGCGGCCCCAGTGTCATCAATATCTCTGGTTGTTGGCATAATTGACCTTGGGTTTACTGGCTCAGCTATTGCTATTTACATGCTGACGGCGTCTTTAGTGGGGCTGAGCGCACGCCACTTTCGCCCGCTTGCGTTCAGCGCGCTGGGCTTGATGGTTGTGTACCAGGCAGTGCTGCTCTTACGAGGCGCGCCGATAGCGTACGATGTTTCTGAGTCAGGAGCGTTTGTTTACCAGCCACAAGCACTCTCTGTGCTTTTCTATCTGCTTTTTGGCTCGACAACTTTCTTTTTGACGTGGCGCTACCGGCGAAAAATCCGCTCTAAGGGGCTTGTCGTCGGCATAATGCTGTTTGTCATTGGGCAGACGATTGGTTTACTCAACGCTGAACTGCGGATAGTGTCACTGTCGGTAAATCTAAGCTCACTGGCAGCCTCGATCATCAGCTTCGCTATCCTGCGCAAGGAAATTATCACGCCTCTTTCTGAGCGGGTTGCTCAGATCGAGGCCATGCATCGCGTTAGCCTCGCTATAACGAGCCAGATCGCGCTTGACACTGTACTAAACCAAATTGCAGTTCAGGCAGTCGGCTGGCTTGACGCGGATGGTTCCGCTATTTTCCTGACCACGCCGGAAGGGCTGCGGTTGGCGACAGTCTACAACCTGCCGCGCCAATTTATTGGTTTGCAGACTAGATCGGATCGCAGCTTAGCCGGACAAGTGGCAAACACCAATCAATCAGTTTACGTTGAGAATTACAGACGGGATTGGAATGGTGAACACGATCTGCCGCTAGCGCGCGAAACGTTTGGTTCAGTTATCTGTGTGCCGCTGGTTTACGGCAGCGCTGTCATCGGCGTCTTAATGGTTATCTCAGGGCAGCAGGGGCGTCTGTTCAACCGCGACGATGTGCACCTTCTGGAGCTGCTGGGCGGACAAGCTGCTGTAGCTATTGCTCACAGCCAGCTTTTTGCGGAACAGGAAGCGCTCACTACTGAGGTCGAAACAGCGCGCAGCCAGTTGGAGACTGTGCTGGCCAGCACTGAAAACCCAGTCATTGCTGTTGACCGCCGGCTCCGATTGCTAATGGCGAATCCATCGGCTAAGCAGCTCTTTGGAATCCCTGACGATGCCAGCGGAAAAGCGCTCAGCGATCTGATACCTGCTAATGCGCTGCCGAGTGATTTTCGTGAGGCATTACGAAATTTAAGACGCAGTCGAACCCATATTTACGAGATTCAAGTCGACAGCCGCGTATACCTGTGCCATCTCGCGCGTTTGGGTGGCCCACGCACAACGGGATGGGTGGCTGTTCTGAACGACATCACCCAGTTGAAAGAGCTGGACCGGTTGAAGAGCGAAATGGTGCGAATGACCAGCCACGACTTGAAGAACCCACTGCAGGCAGCTATGGCCAACCTCGAACTTCTGCGCGATGATCTTAGGGAAAAAGTGACCCAGGAAGCTGAAGAGTCAATAGCGGCTGTTGCAAAGCAGCTTGAGCGGATGAACCGCATCATTAATGGCACACTGGACTTAGAGCGAATACGAACAGGAGCAATTAGGAGCGACGTGTGCCGTGCGGTGGATATTGTCGAGAGCGCCGTTGATGAGCTTCGGCAGATGGCTGCAGAGGGGCAGGTGAGTCTGAATTATTCGGTCACAGATGATAACCTAGAGTTCTTGGGTGACTCTGAACAGATCAAACGCGCGTTGGTTAACTTGGTTGAGAACGGTATCAAGTTCACTGCTCCGGGTGGCAGCGTGCATGTGTCGGTAGAGCCGGGGGTAAACTCTGTTATCATGATGGTTCGGGACACCGGAATTGGCATCCCGCCGGAACTCCAAAGTCGCATTTTTGAACGTTTTTTCCGGGGCCAACAGGCTGGAACGGAACATATCAGCGGTTCTGGGTTAGGCTTGAGTCTCGTCAAGGCAGTTGCCGAAAACCACGGCGGGTCAGTTTGGCTGGAAAGCCAGCCGGGGATCGGTTCCACGTTTTATCTGTCTTTGCCCACTCTGATAAAACGTCCACCCGCCGCAGCAAAACACGCGGCGATCGAAACTCTCTCCAACCCGGTATAGACAGATGTGTTTGTGAACGACGAATCGAGGTAAGCAGTGAACAAACGCGCAGTTGTCAACGCGCTGACCCTGTGGACAGTGGTGTCTATATACTTCGCAAGCGGTTTCCAGCTCTTAGCACAGAGCACAACTACACCTACATCTGGACCTTCGAAAACGCCTACTCCATCAGCGCCGACTGCTACGGCGCTGCCTGCAGAAGTAAGCAGCCCGAGAGACAGGGCTATTTTTCAGCCCTGGACTCAGTCGGATTTATCTGTTCTGACTGGAAACGTGCAGCGTCCAAATGGGCTGACATGGCATGAGGGCAAGCTCTATGCTGCTTGTAACGGCGATTTCACGGTGTATGAGATAGACCCGAACACGGCGTTTACTCGCACATATATCTGGGGTGTGCGCAACGCACATACGCTCTACGCTGAAACAACACCACAGGGAGAATTAAGCCTGTGGGTTCCGGATTATCAAACGAACCAGCTTGTATATGTCGAGCGCACTGGCGTTCGGCCAATCGCTTCTGATTTGAACGGCCCCTGGGGCATTGCGCCAATAGACTCAAATCAGTTCCTGATCACGTCACTTCTGGGCGACAGCTTGCTGCTGATGCACAGAGACGGCACTTATCGCATAATTATTTCTGATCTGCGCTCGCCGACCGGCATAGTAGTAGATGGGCCGTATGTGTTCGTCGCAAACACTGGCAGCGCCAGGCGTGCGATTGAGTGGCTGTTGGTGGCGGAGCTGCTAGGTTTGGATGAGAACGACTCCGCCCCACAGCCGAAGCCGCTGGTATCCGGCTTGCAAAACACAACTGGTCTAGTCATGGGGCCTGATGGTCTATTGTACTTTGCTTACGCGCTCGGCACGCGCGGCGTAGTTGGCCGGGTTGATCCTGCGGTATGCTTCAACAAGGGCGGTTGCAATAACACCGATGTCGAGATCGTCGTTTTCACTGAGCTGGCTGCGCCGCTGGCCGGTCTCACTATTTCACCTGATATGCGCATGTTTGTTCACACGATGTTCAGCCCTGATATCTACTGGGTGCAGATGGATGCGGCAGAGAAGTCTGGAAGCTAGCAAAGAGAGCTATCGTTCGCTCTGCCGCAAATGGCGTTCGAGCAGCTGGACGAGAAGCGAACCCAGAACTGTCATTGTGAGGTAAATCAGAGAAAGCACAAGATAGGTTTGCAGATAGAGAAATGTACTGCCTGACCAACGCCGCGCGAGCTGCGTGATCTCATCAACCCCCAAGATCGTCACTAGTGAAGTGTCTTTGATCATGGCCACGAAGTCGTTGCCCAAGGGGGGGAGCACCCGACGAACTGCCTGCGGTATAACCACAAAACGCATTGTTTGCAGAAAAGTCATTCCAAGAGAGCGAGCGGCTTCCAACTGACCTTTTTCAATTGATTGAATGCCGCCGCGGAAAATCTCTGAAAGAAAAGCTCCATAAACCAGCGCCAAGCCTGCAATTGCAGTGCCTGCGTCGCGCCCACGCCAAATCAGATCGGGAATTTCTGGGTCGTTCAGCAACGTTCGAATGAGCGGTATGAACTGGGTGTTGATCGCATCGCGCAAGGCCGGGACGATAATAAAGCCGGCGATTAGGAGAAAAACCAACGTTGGAATTCCACGCATGAATTCCACGTAGAACGTGAGAAGGTTGTAAAGCAGCGCGTGAATTGTGTGGCGCAGTATCTTTACAATACCCACTCCATGCGGCGGTGGGGTGGGGCGGTTGGCGCGAACCAACCCAACGAACAGGCCCACACCCAGCGCAATCGCGTAGGCAGCAAAAGCAAGATACAGGGTGAGACCAATGCCCTCCCTAAGCTGAGCGTAGATTTGGCTGTACTGTTCATCGAGCGCGATCAGAATAACGACCAACACCCACAGCCCCACAAGAGCGAACAACCACCAGGGCAGCAGAAACAGGAATCGCAGACGAATACGTGAGCCGGTAGAGCGAGAACTATCTAAAACTTTTCCTGCTCGAGGTTCTGCATCCGGTATTGCCATCGTGAATCCTTAGCGATGAGATAGGGCGCACGTTCCTTTTCGTGCGCCCTATCTACAGTGCACCAAATCCAGCTTATGCGCTAGTCACCAAAATACGGGCCGAGGCCCCAGGCGGCGTTAATCTGGTTGAGCGTGCCGTCAACGATCATGCTCATGAGGGCGATGTTGAAGGGCATGACCAGATCGGAGCCTTTAGGGAAGATGAAGCCCAGCTGCTCGCCGGCCTTGAGCACGTCGTCGAGCAGGGCGATGCGGTCAGCGTTCTCACCGACGTAGCCCTGCCCAGCCACGTCGTCAATGATGACGGCGTCAACGTCGCCCGCGATAAGGGCCTGAACGGCCGAGCCGAAATCGGAGAAGCCGACGATGCGGTTGGCGGGAACCAGCTCGGTGGCGGTGAGGTAGTTGGTGGTGGCCAGCTGCACGCCCAGGGTGTAATCACCGCCGACGAACTCGGCAGCGCTGCTGAACCGGTCCTCGCCCAGGCGCACCATCAGCCGCTGGACGATGTCGGCGTAGCCGATGGAGAAGTCCACCAGCTGGGCGCGCTCAGCGGTGATGGTGATGCCGTCGGCGGCCATGTCGAACTCGTTGTTGGCAACGGCGACGATCATGCCCTCCCAGCTGGCGGTGATGAACTCAGGCACGCAGTTGATGCGGGCGCAGATCTCGCGAATGCTGTCGTAGTCCCAACCCACACCCACGCCGTTAGCATCCAGCTGGTTGAACGGCGGGTAGGCGTTCTCCACCGCCACTGTTACCGTCCGCCCGCCTAAATCGGGCAAGATGGTGTTTTGCCCTACAACGCCGGTGGCAGCAACCAGCAACAGGGTAGCAACAATCAGAAGAACCAAACTGCGTATATGGGCCATACTTTCCCTCCACATGAAAGATGTTGTTCGTGCTGTAAGCAAGGTTGACAGAAATTGTAACTTATCGCTTTGCCCGTACAACATGAGAAAAGCTTAAGTTTCGGTAATTTCGCTGGAATACACGGTTTTTTCGCCGCTGCCTTTGTTAATCTTAACTAGTTTGACGGAGCGGTTGGGAGATCGCGCTCAAAAACACCACCCTCAAACTGCTGTCCCGACTCCAGCCAAAGCCGCTTCTGCGCGCGCGATTGGCGTTTGAAGGCGACCTCTGCACGCAGCGCATCCGCCTGAGTAAGAAAGCGCCACACTCCCAGACAGCGTACTGGACGGCGCGCTGCGGTGTAAGCCGCGCCATGACCAGCGTTATGTTGTGCGATGCGGCGTGCGGGATTTTTCGCAGTGCCTGTGTAAAGCGAGCCATCAGCGCATTCCAAGACATACATGAACCAGGGTTGTGGCGCACTCAGCACATACCAGCAGCGGCCACTGTGCCGCCGGAATCCAGATATGACGAAACCGCGCTCGAGTGCTGGTTGTAGAGCGGATCGCAGCGCCAAACGCCACAGCGCCGCCTGATCATCCTGCGCCAGGTCTAAGTGCGCTGGAATCTCTGCGCACAGGCAGTCTAGATGACCGGCGGTTGTAGAACCGAGAATGGGCCGGCCGTTTGGACCGGCTCTAAGGATAAAACAATCAGCGTTAGGCGGCGATTCAGGCGCTGCGCTGTGCTCCGTCTCAGCCGATCTAAGGTCCCACACTGCCTCCACGCGATCAGAGGGCAGGTGAGCATTGATACTGTCTCCCATCTCACCGTAGTAGTCCACGTGATACCTGTCTGCTCGCGCACCCAGCAGCGACAGGTTAAAATGCGCGTTCCCCGCCTGGAGTGGATCAAATGTCCAGCGCATCTGCGTGAAGCCATTGTCCAGCGCCCACTGTCTCTGGCGGCGTTTAAGCTCCAGACCGATGCCCTGCCGCTGGAACTGCGGGTGAACCCCGGTCATGTGGGACCACAACAACCAGCGGTTACCCCTACGGGCAGGAAAGCCGAACGCGAGGCCAATCGGCTGCGCCCTCGACTCAGTATATGCCCCAATGAGCACACCTCCGTTCTTAGTTACGGTGTGAAGCAGGTTAGCGGGCACAGCATCGCGCGCGGCCAAACCCCAGATGGTGAGTTCCAAGTCTACAAATGCGTGCAGGTCAGCGATTGTATGCTCGGTGCGGTAGACAACGTTCATAGCGGACAGAGGCAAGCATTACTTGCCCAACGCCTCGGCCAGCGCCAAGCCAAGCAGCGCCGACAAAATACCGACGTGGAGGGTTATAACTCCCAACAACTCCATAAACGGCGATCTAGTAAACACAAATGCGGACTGAAGGACGAGGCTGACGAGAACAAGAAAAACTCCCAAGACAACGGGAAGACCACGCCTTTTGGCCAGCGCCGCAGTCAACCCCTCGAAAAGACGGGCAATTGTTGGCGATTCGTCAAAACGTTTAAACATCGTTATCGTTCACCTCGAACTCCCTGTAACGCGCTCGCAGCACCGGCGGCATTCTTGCGGTGAGGGCAACGCCATGAGGTGTGTGCTCCTGTTCTTCCACAACACCAGCTTCGTATAGTGCGGAAACCGCTTCGCCACGCTCATAGCCAATGAGCAACCGCACCCGCTGTACCGACGCGGTCAGCACGTCTTCAATAGTCATTCTGAGCTGATCCAAGCCAGTGTGCTCTAGGGCCGATACCACCACCTGAGCCGCATAACAGTCGGTTCCCTTATATGATGGGGCAGGGGAATCCCCAAGCAAATCCGCCTTATTCCACACCAAAACGCGAGGAACCGGCGGCGTGTCAATCTCTGCCAGCGTATCCTCTACTGCTTCGATATGCTGTGCTACATTTGGGTGCGCTGCGTCAACAACATGAAGAATCAGGCTGGCCTCGTTTACCTCTTCTAGCGTTGCACGAAACGCCGCAATCAAGGTATGTGGCAGCTTCTGGATAAAGCCAACCGTGTCCGTTAAGAGCAGCGTGTGACCAGAAGGCAGCTCTACTCGGCGTGTCGTGGGGTCGAGCGTTGCAAAGAGCTGGTCAGCAACTAACACCTCAGCGCCTGTTAGAGCGCGAAAAAGCGTTGACTTGCCGGCGTTGGTATAGCCAACGAGCGCAGCTACAGGAACACCAGCACGGGTACGACGCTCGCGATGCCGACTGCGATGCGCCCGCACAGCGTCCAGTTCGCGCCGCAGCGCGCTAATACGGCGGCCAATTTCACGGCGGTCCACTTCGAGCTGAGTTTCGCCCGGGCCGCGCAGGCCAACGCCGCCTGAACCGCCCCGCGCTGCGCCACCGCCGGCCTGACGGGCCAGGTGAGTCCACTGGCGGGTCAGGCGCGGCAGAAGGTATTCATACTGAGCCAGCTCTACCTGCAGCGCGCCTTCACGCGTATGAGCGTGCTGGGCAAAAATATCGAGAATTAGGGCAGAGCGGTCAAGAACTTTTACGTTCTCGCCCAGCCGTCGTTCCAACTCACGTTGATGCCGTGGGGAAAGCTCGTCGTCAAAAATTACCGTGTGAGCGCTAAGCGCCTCAACCAGATCAACTATTTCGCTGACCTTCCCTGGGCCAACAAAAGTAGCTGGGTCAATCTGCTGTACCTGCTGGGTTGTTTGGCCTACGACAACGAGGCCTGCTGTTTTCGCGAGCAGTGTTAGTTCTTGTAATGACTCGTCTATTGTCAACAGCGGTCGGGCTTTCTTCACACCAACACCGACGAGAAGCGCGCGCTCAGGTTCGGAATTCACTATCTGAAACTGCGCCATCTCTGGTGAAACCCTCTCCTTAATGTTTAGCGAAATCGTTTGCCGCAAAAGACTTACTCATTTCTCACGCCAGCAAATCAGTCTCTCTATCGCCTCGTCTAATTGATCCTCAGGGCAGGTGAGGCTAAAGCGAACATATGAGACACCTCCCGGCCCATAGATACTGCCTGGTCCAATCGAGACATGCGCTTCTTCAAGCGCGGCACGCACGAAATCGTCCGCCTGACCATCCTGCACCCGTGCCCATACATAAATTGCTCCAGATGGTTTGAAGGGAAATAGCCCCATCCTTGGCAAGGCGGACATCAGCCGGTCGCGCCGCCTTTGATAGCACAGATTCCGGTCGCTGATCCAGCTCGGTGGTGTGGTATCGAGAGCCGCGATTCCAGCGTCATAGATCGCCTGGAAGTGGCCGCTGTCTATGTTGGTCTTAACCTGCATCAGGCTTGCAATGGTCTCTGCGCAACCAACAGCTGCTCCCAGGCGCCAGCCGGCCATATTATAGGTCTTAGAGAAGGAAATAAACTCTATGACCTGGTGCTTGGCCTGTACAGATTGCAGCACGCTGCCAGCGCGGTAACCATCGTATGTCACTTCAACATAGGGGTTATCTGAGGCCAGAAGAATGTTGTGTTCTGAACAGAAAGCCACTAGAAGATCATAATCGGCTGCGCTCAAAGCAGCTCCAGTCGGATTATTAGGATAGTTGATCCACATCAGTCGTGCCTGGCGCGCGATGTCGGCCGGAACCGTATCTACATCTATCTTGAAACCATTCTCTGGTTTGAGAGGAATCCAGTGTATGTGCGCGCCAGCAAACTGTGCTCCCACTGCATATGATGGATAACTGATGTCAGGTATCAATACAATATCGCCAGGATCGAGCACCGCGAAAGCCAAGTTGACGATACCCTCTTTCGAGCCGAGAAGCGGCAGGATTTCTCGCTCTGCATCTAGTTCAACACCGAAGCGGCTCTGGTAGTAACGGGCAACAGCTTGACGAAACTCTGGGGTGCCCTTATAGCCGGAGTAGCCATGAGTGTGAGGACTGCTCGCTGAATCACAAAGTGCGTGGACAACAGATGGGGGAGGGGGAGCGTCGGGACTACCGACATCAAGCCTAATGACACGATGCCCGCTTCTAGTAAGCTCGCGAATGCGCTGACCAATCAGAGCGAACTGATAGGGCGGTATCTGCTGTAAACGTTTAGCTGGTTTCATCAGACTCAGCGTTCAGTCTTCTGGGTTCGTTGAATAGCTCGTTTATCATATCATCTTGTGGAGCCGTGCGCATTGGAATCAAGATGTGAAAGATACTTCCTGGGCTGGTTTCTTCGTCGAAAGCAGGGCTTTCCGCCCATATATTGCCACCGTGAGCCTCAAGGATACCCTTTGAAATAAACAAGCCAAGTCCAGGGCCGCCGCCTTTATAGTTTGTCTTACTGCTTGAATGCAGCGCTGGATCGCCAACTCCTGAGAACATGTTGAAGATGTATTGTAGATCGTTAGACGATATTCCTATTCCATTGTCTGTTACAGTAATATCTGTGAAACCAGTTAACTCGCGGCCGCGTATCTCAATGCGCCCCCCGTCTGGCGTATATTTAATAGCATTTGTGACTATCTTGTTCAATACCTGGCACAATCGCTCTGGATCGGCCCAGATTGGGCGGGTAGGTATAGTGTCACGCAGCACAACGAGTTCGAGATTTCGCTCAAGCAACACAGATTGCAAACCACGTTCGACAGCGTCGATTATTTG
>Ga0308414_1002175_pt1 | contig 12814 bp, 10 predicted proteins | sample HotsprSampleOS50_FD_205667 | JGI IMG/M metagenome (GOLD analysis project Ga0308414, IMG submission 205667) | Hot spring phototrophic mat microbial communities from Octopus Spring, Yellowstone National Park, Wyoming, United States - 20090730_OS50 ... | reverse complement strand
ATGTAATGGTTATGGGATTGATGGGTATAGCTGAAGATACTGAGGACAGAAATAAAATTGCCCAGCAGTTCAAAAAACTATCTAATTTTTTTGAGGAATGTAAAATTTATGAAAATGAACAAATCAAAATGCAGGAATTGTGCATTGGCATGTCAGGGGATTATGAATTAGCTATTGAAGCCAAAAGTACAATGTTAAGAATAGGAACTGCAATTTTTGGTCAAAGAAGCTAATTTCGTTATATAAAATCCATAGCTTCGGTCTTTTTACCTTTCGCAACTTGGTTTATATTTCTCACTAAGTTAATTGTACTATCAGGATTTCTTGGGTCATAAATCCAGTTGTTATCAAATTCTTGAATAACCGCTTGGTTTTGACTACTACCTATCACTAAACTATGAAATTTGGTTTTATTTTCTTTGGCTTGAAGTATTTGCTGCTTTGTTTGCGGGTCAAAACCTGACATTACAAAATCGGAAATCATGATTACATCAGCTTTTTTGTAGTCTTCGGTAGAAAGACCATTGCAATATCTTCTCTTACTGAGAAGCAAATCATGAAAGGCATACTGGTTGCATTTGACGAAAAAGAAGTAGTGGTGAATGTAGGATTCAAATCTGATGGGGTTATACCAAGAGCACGAATTGCATGAATGACATTCAAAACAGTTTCAGGAACTTTAATATTTGCAATTTCTAAACCAAAGTATTCATATTCATCTCTACCAAGCGAACGAGAAACCTATCCCAAAGAGCTTCTAAACCTTCGTTCTGGGCGGGCAGTTCGTTAGATGCGGCAATAAGGGCTTTAAGAGGAATTTTTATTTCTTGTTCCCCGTTGCGGTAAATTTTTTCGTTAATTACGGTGAGTAAAGTGTTCTGAATAGAAGGACCTGCTTTCCAAATTTCATCTAAAAATACTACATCAGCCGAAGGCAAATAGTTTTTGACAATTCGTTCATATTTGTCTTCGTTTTTGAGTTTGGAAATTGAAACAGGTCCAAAGATTTCATCAGGCGTGCTGAAACGGTTCATCAAATACTCAAAGTTAGTAGCATCTTTAAAGGCAAATTTTAATCGTCTTGCAATTAAAGATTTAGCAACACCAGGTGCGCCTAATAAGAAAATACTTTCTCCTGCAATCGCTGAAAGTAAAGCTAAACGTATAGCTTCTTCTTTTTCTACTACTCCTTCATTCAATTTTTGGAGTAGGTCTTGGATTTTTTGTTTTGTTATCATATGACAAATGAAAACTTATCAAGTATATCTTTATCAGGGAAACCTAATATTTGGATTTTTCCCATTTCATCAATGGTAATTTCCATGTAGTTAGTGTTATGGAGCTTAAAGTCTTTGTAGCGGTCAGTTAAAAAATGAATTTCTTGATTGGTAGAACCTATCCATTGGTGGTCAATAGTTCTTAATGCTTCTATGTAACGTCCTGTAATAAGTATATCACAAGCATCTAAAATGGAAGACATGCTTTTCTCATGAATTTCATTCATTTCGTAACCAGTGAAAACCATCGTAGTAAGATTAAGTTTTTTACAAGCAGTGAGTAATTCAAGAACCTCATCAAATTGGTCTAAGGGTTCGCCGCCTAAAAGGGTAATGCCTTCAATGTGTGGGATTTCACTTTGAATTTTTTTCAAAAGTTCAGAAACACTAATAATTTGTTTGGACTTGAAACTCCACATTTCTTTGTTCCAGCAACCTTTACAACGAATAGAACAACCTTGAACCCAGATGACCAAACGGCATCCGGGTCCATAAATAAAACTTTGCTCTTCAATATGGGCAATATTCATCGGTAAGTATTTCTTGTTAGCACTATTTTAACTTTATTTTTGACTTTTTCTTTTTTGATTGTGTATCCTTCTTCTTTGGCTTTCTGTGTGATTTGATTGGTTACATTCTCTATGTAAGCTAACCTTTCTTGTTCTAAACGTTTTTGCTCTTCCTCTAAACGTTGGCGTTCTAATTCCTCTAATTTTTTTTGGTATAGCTTATCGTATTCTTTTCCCACTGCTTGTAGAAACTCAGAGACGGATTTATATTCCTGGTTGTTAATATTGCCCCATGGAATACCCCAGTCGGTATGTTTCAAAACATACCTGGAATTTGAGAATGAAAAACTTTGAACATTTCTAACGTTATAAATAATTATTTCTTCTCTATCTAGGCTGAACTTACAGCCGATGTTTTCTAATGCTTGTAATAATATTTCCCTGTTTAGGAAAGGTGTTACCATTGATTTAACTATTGCGCTCATATTTTTTTGTTTTTATTGATGTTTTTTGTTTGATTTTTTAACTCATTTTGTTGATAAAATTCATCTGTTTTAGTGATAGACAGTAAGTCCACGTATTCACCCAACAATTTTTGTAGTTCATCGAGGCACATTTCTCCCTTGATGCCCTCGGTTTTTGCATGGATTTTTCCATTTTCGTCAATTTCGATGATTATTCTTTGTTCTGCCATATGAAATAAAATTTAAGTTCAAATTTTATAGATTGCACACAATTTTGCTTTTAATCTTTCTGCTTCTTTTTTGCCTTGTTCATATTCTTCCCAAAATTCAATAGCTAAATAGCTTTCTTTGCCCAATTGGTATAATTTTCCTGTTTGGGGAAGTTGTGGTAAATTAGGCATGGGTACAAAAATACCTTTTTCGTTTGCTTGGGACTTGGAAGAACTATCTAATTCATATAATGCGGAAGTTTTCTCATTAGGTTTAACTTCCTTATTTTTTTCTTTTTCCTTGTTTTCTATATCATTTTGGTACTTTTTAATTTGTTTTTCAATTTTGGAAATATCGTCTTTAAGTTTTTGAACAAAAGTTGAATCTTCATTGATCTCTTCTAGTTCTTGCAAGCAATGGTCGACATCTTGAATTTCTTTCAATTTTTTTTCAAGTTCATCTTTTTCCTTTATCCATTGAACTGCAATATTATACAAATCATTTTTAATTTTATGTTTTTTGCAAAAAGAATCAAGATTATTAATTTTATCAAGCATTTCCATTTTTGTGTCTTCAATTTCTTTTAATTCATTAACAATTGAATTTAGCTCTTGATATTTGTCAGATAAGTTTTTTTTGTCAGCAATAGATTCTCTCATTTCTTTTTCCTTTTTGGTAATTTCATCTTCATTAACATTAAGATTATAGTTTTCACAGAATTGCTTAATGTGACTTTTATGGGTATTTTTTATTTCTTCAAGTTGATGTTCAAGCAGTTGAATTTTGTTTTGCTTGTCAGAAATTTCTTTTTCAATACTTTTTTGTTCTTCAATATTTTGTTTTTTTAATTCATACAAACCAATATCAGGATAGCTATTAAAAAAATATTTGTAAATTTCATTTATGTCATCAATAATCTGTTTTAGATCTTCATCATTTAACTTGTTGAAGTCTAATTTTTGAAAATCCACAATCTTTTTTTTATAGTCAACTAATTTTGCTTTATCTTCTCCTCTAAAAACTGATTTAATCTTTTCAAAAATAGATTTGCTTGATTCCTCTTTCTCTTCAATTTTGTTGATAATGAAATCTAGTACGTTTTGTAATTTTTTTAATTGTTCTTTAAATGAATGATTAAATTCTTTTTCATTAAGTTTAATTTTTTCTTTTTTGCTATTAATTTCATCATTCAATTTACTAATTTCTTGAATTATTTTTTCTTTTTTTGCAAAAAAATTATTATTTACATTATCTAATTCACTTAACATAGTTTCTGATTTTTCAATTTCGCTAAGTTTTTCTTTAATTTGATTTAATTCGTTGAGCCACTGATTTTTTTTAAAAAATAATTCAATCTCAATTTTCTGTTCCTTGCAAAAATTTTTTAGTTCTTCTTCATTGTAGGGTTCTTTTATTGCTTCTTCTATTTTGCTAATTTTTTCATGTGTTTTTGACAAGTTTCTCGATAAATCTTCTTTTTTTATTTTCGAACTAGATTTTTTACTCTTAAGCTCTTTTTCAAAACTATTTAGTTTGTCCTTATTGAAGTTGTATTTTTCACAGAACTTTTGAATTTTATTGTTTTGCTCTTCTTCTTTCTCTTTTAATTTTTTTTCTTTCACTTCTAGCTCGTTTTTCTGTTCATAAATTTTGTTTTGGATTACTTCAATTTCTTCATCAATCTTTGCTTTACGGTTTTCTTCCTCAACTTCTGCAGCATGCCCTTGAACTTCTCTGTATATTTCATTAGCACGATTGATTTTTTCTTTCAAATTATTTTCAGGTAAATTAGGATAATCTACTTTTTTTAACTCATCAATTTCTGGCGATAACTTTGAAAAAACATTTTTTTTGCCTAAAAATAAGCGAAAAATTTTCTTTGAAATAGAATTTTCCTTTTTCTCCGCATCTTCTATTTTCTCTTGAATGGCGTTTAGTTTTTTTATGATTTCATCTTGTTTATTTTTCCATTCTTTGTAGAGAGTATGTTCTGTTGCGTTTTTAGGCAAGTAGTAAGGAATGTTGTTCCATGAATATGTAATTGAGCAGGAAACTCCATCATCTTCTAAAGTGGGTTTTTGTGCCTGAAACTCTTCCTTAGGTAATAAACTTTGCAGTATATTATCTCCTAATTTTTTTTCAGATTCAGGCTGAATTAAAATTGGAATTTGAGTTTCTTTATTTAAGTACAGGATATGTTTATTCATTAAGTCTCCACGAGGTATTTGAGAAGAAAAGTTAAAAAGTGTAGCATACACGTAATCCCTATTGTCATATTCAAAAGGATTATGGAAAACATCAAGCGGTCTGGAAGTTACTTTTTGATTTTTTTCTTTAATAATCTCTTCTTTGGCAGAATGCCAGAATAAGTAACAAAAGTGTGTGTAAAGCTTGCTTATATCTTGTTCGTCTATGTCAAAAATAAGGTGGTCAGAGACAGCAAGACTCTGCTCTGTTAATCTACCTGTGAAGAAAATTCCGTTGAAGTGTTTTTCTGATAGATTTTTTTGTAATATGAATGTTCCTTTGATTTGAAGTCCCTCATACCTTATCAAGCAATGGTTACTTAAGCTATTAAGCTCTTTGGAATAACTGTTTACTAGAATATAAACACGCAAATCATTTGGATTAGATTGGGTTAAATAAAGAAGGGTTTCTAACAAAGGTTTGTCTGTAAACTCTTCTGTTAAGATACAAATGACACTCTCCCCGATTGAGGAGTTAATTAAATCTTGAATGCGGTTGCGTTTATTATCTAGAAAGTACTCTTTCTTACAATGCCATATATTTTGAATAATGGCTTTGGAATAGTCTATTCTTTCAGTTTTACTTACAGGTTGAATTTTAGTTTTCATATCATTATAATTTTGTTTTGACGAAGTTTAACAAGTTATTATCTAAAATTTCTTTACTTATTCGGGTAAAAACAACACTTTCTTTAATAACGCCCACGGTTTTTTCATCAAAATCAGGTTCTTGAAAGTTAATGTAATCAATTGAATTACTACAATTCCAAACATAAATATTTTGACTATCTATAAAAATCAGGTATCTATCATGGGCGGGTTTTTCTTGTTTGAAAACCTGTTTAAGGTTTATTAGCTCAATTTGTTTGTTATTTTGAAGGAGTGAGGACTCAGAATATTCTAAATTAGTGATTATGACAATTTTTTTTGCTTGGATAGCATTTATCAAGGCTATTGCCTTTTTTTGTTGGAGTTCTTTTATCAGGAATCTGTCGTAATATACAAAAGTAAAACTGTCGTTGCTATTTTCAATAATACCTGCTTTTAGTTTCTGAGCAATGTCTTGAAATGAAATTTGCTCGTTTTTTGAAAATTGAATTAGGGAATAATGTTTCATATGACTTGAAGGATTTAAGTCTAATGTTGCCATAAGGTGCCAATAAGGTTTAGGATTTTCCGATTTTCCTATGATTTTAAGAAACTCAAACGGCTTGATTGATGATAAATGGAAAGGTTCTAATGCAGGTTTTTGGTTAATTTCCTTTACTAACTCAGAAAAATCATTGCGATTAAAGTAATTTTTTTCTAATTCTTGGGTAACCAACCAATTTCTCCATTTTTCAGCATTTTCATTATCATAAGGCATTAGAGGAACTTTTTCAAACTGTATATCAAAGTTTTTCCATCCATTTTGAATAGTAATATTTTTTTCAAAATGTTTCTTTTCGTTATCATCTTTTAATTCTTCAAACCGAATTTTATATTTTTTGAATTTGTAGTCCCAATCAGTCAAAATTTCTTGAATACATTTTTCTAAATCATATTTATAAGGGATTTCAACAGGTTTAAGTTTTTGATAAAATTGGTTTCCATTTTTTTGCTCAGCTTGGTAAGAAACTAAATTTCCTGTAAAAATTAGATAAGATTTTTCAAATTCTTCCCACATCCAAGTAAGAGTTATATCAATAGAATTATTGTATTCTTCGTAAGGCTTGTTTTCATTACCATTTAAAACATTGAAAATAAAGAACTCTTCTGGCTGCTTTTCATTATTAGTTTCATCAAGAGGGAGATAGTAATGATTTTCTTTATCAAAGGAAATTTCTAATTTTGATAAATTATTTTCTTTCTTGGGTTCAATTCTCTTAAAATGTAAAATTTTCTTTCCAAGAAAATTATCTTCTATAAACCACACTCTATATTTTCCTTCTTGTTTTACAGGTATTTTGCCAGTTTTTTTTATTTTTTCACCTTTCTGCGTTGGAAGGTTATTTTCATCTAAAACTCGTATACTTCTAAGATATTCATAAACTCTTTGATTGATATCATCATCCTTAAATTTTTTATCATTTAAAAATGCCTGAATGTCTTTTCTTTCTTGCTCTATTTCAATTACAAGATAAGTTGTTACAGATTTTACTTTTAAATTTTTTGTTAGTCTTGCTTTCATAATTTTTGAACATTTATATTTGATGCTAAATTCTTTAAATCATCAGATTTACTTTGTTTGCTAAAATACTCGTGATTACCAATAATCACCAACTGAAACTTTGCTCTCGTAATAGCTACGTTCAGACGGTTAGGGTTATCTAAGAAACCATCTCTGAACGTTTGAACCATGGATAAAAATACAATATCTGCTTCTTGCCCTTGAAATTTATCTACATTGTGAAGTTTGATATTGATTTTACGATTATTTTCTTTTATTTCAAAATTAGAATAGCCATATTCTTTAACTGTTAATTTTTGCAAACGTTCTCTAATTTTAGCTTCTTGACCTTTGTAGAAAGTAAGGCAAGCTACTGTCCATTCTTTACCTTCGGGTTGTTTATTCTGGAAAGCATATTCTAAAAACTTTTTTAATTCTTCTATCATTTTATCGGCTTCATCATCGTTGTAGTTTTTTTTGGTTTCGCCCCTTACGTCAATCCAAACACTGCGTTTCATATATCTTGAGTAATTCCACTGTCTTAATTCTTGAATAGGTGTCGGCTTTTCCAAATCTAACAATGCTCCTTCTTTTTTGTAGTACTGTTCACGCGGGAATTTAGAAATATCGGGGTGCATTCGGTGTTGGTACGTCAGAATAGTTCTGCGATGTTTGAGTTCATCAGGATTAAAACCTTCTGATATAGTAGTAGGTGTCTGTCTCAAACGAGCGGGAATACCTTTAATTAAACTTTCGAGCATTGAAGGAAAAGCAATAGTAGCTATGGTGTTTATACGATTTTCAATATCCGTTCTCTCCATAGACAAAGGAATTAGCTCTTCAATTATTTTTCTGTAATTTTTCGTTTTACTTTCGTCTAATAACCTTAATTGGTGCTCACGTTCTATTCGCCAAGTAATTTCTTCTGCCCAAGATTTTTCTTTAAGGTACTTGTTTACTTCTTCAACTATCTGAAAGCTATCATTAAGTTCTTTTCCTTTTGATTTGTATTTGAAGTTATTTCCTATATTTTGCCAATGATTATGTTGAAAAGCATGTTCAGTTTGATGCCAATTTTCGTAACGTAAAATAGCATGCGTCTCGGGTAGTCTATTTATATTTTCTTTTAATTCGCCTTCATCAATCAATATAACTTTATATGCAGAAAGTTCTAACTTAGATTTGGATTTATCAAATATGGCAAATAGCATTTCCTTATTAATTGAACGTAATTTTAGCTCTTCCAAAAAATATGGAATAATTTTTGAATTTAAGGGTAAAACAAATTTATTACTTTTTTCATATTGAGAGATTTCAATGATTTTGAGTAAGTAAAAAATAGCATTTTGGAGTTCTATGGGGATACATTGGTTATTTTTTAGGTTATTTTTTAGTTGCAAATTTTCAATATTGGCTACAATTTGTTCTCGGTCTGTAAATGGGGCGAGCTGCATTACATCTCCTACTAATATCCATTTTTTTGCATATAAAGCGGGTACAAGAAATTCTTGAAAAGTGGTTTTACTGCATTCATCAATGATGAGATAATCAAATTCAGGAATGATAGGCTCCTTGAAGGAATTCAAATTTTTGTAATCCACTTTTCGTTTTTTAAGATGAGGGTGCTGTAAAATTCCAATAGTGGTTCCGCATACTAAATTAGCCACTTCCAATAACAGGTCTTCAGAAATTTGATGTTTTTCTTTTAGATTATTTATTTGGAACTCTCTGACGTCTTCGCTGATGCGGTTTTCATCGCCAATTCTCACGGGCAAAATATTAAATTTTTGAATAAGAGTCTTTCTATCATCATCTTCTTGGTGTAGTCTTTCTAATACATTATCGATAGCTACGTGTGTAGAACCACATAACAAAACTCTTTTACCTTGTTTAGCTAATTGACAAATCAATTCTAAAATTACGGTGGTTTTACCTGACCCTGGAGGTCCTTCTAAAATAGCAAGATCAGGCGTAGATAAGGCTTTTTTTATAAAATCTCTTTGTTCTTTAACTCCGCTGCGGTTATCATCGGTTAGAACAATCCAATCCAAGTTTTGCAATAGGTTAGGTTTTTCCCACTGAACTTTATCTCTTTTTTCAAATAACTTAATGAGGTTAGCATGTTCAGCGCTAGGCATAGTTTCTAGTGTCAAAACCGCTTCTAATTGTTTTCTTAATTGGTATGTATTAACCTTGACCTCTAAAGTATTTCCCTTAGGGAAACAAAATTGACCATTGTGTTTTAATATTAACTTATGTTCACTTTCTATACCTTGAAAAAGAACGTATTCATTTTTGTTATTGTCCACGATGATAATGTCATCATCAAAGAAATATTTCAAAGGAGAATAGCCGGGAATATCATCTTCAATTTCTTCTAATTCTTCTAATTGTATCCAAAATTTATCTTTATGATTACCTGCTAATCCTGAAATTTTAAATTCAACGTCATCAATGTAAACTTTTTTGTTTACGAATTTTGAAGTATCTTGAACTCTGAATGTCATATTCTCTTCATGCTCAGCGTCAAATTTGCTTCCGTCTTCAAGTTTTGCGTTTTGTTTGTTTAAGAAAGTGAGTAGTTTGGGGTTGTGTTTTTGTGAGTTGTCTTTGGAATAAACGATATATCGGGACTCATCTTGATGAATGATTTTATAGTTAGGAGGGGTTTTTTCTATGATTTCAAAATCTAAAGTTTTACCTTCAAAAGAAATGGAAGTATTGTCTAAAATACCCTCAATTTCTAGTACGTCATTTTGTATAGATTTTACTTTAAATTTTTTGTCTCCTTGAAGGATAACATCATTTTTTTGTACAACTACCCATGCAGGAGTTAGGGCGATGGCTTCACCGGCCCAGTTTGCACTATCAATTTTTTGATATTCAAAAGGTAATCGGATTAAATTATCACTAATAAAATTGCTTTCAGAGATGGTAACTTTTTCTTTTTGTCCGTTAATTTTAATGATAAGAGGTTCATCAAAATCTTTTTCCTTAAAACCTGATATACGATACGTTCCTTTGTTTTGCCCTAAATTCAAGACTTTAATTTTGGTAAATTTAGGTACTTCAAATAAACCTCCTTGGATTTTTAACTCTACCAGATTATCATCTTTCACTTGTTTCCATTTGGCTTTGATTTTTTCCTTACGTTCAAGAGCTTTGATAGAAGTATCTAAAAATTGATAAAAAGAAGTTAGAGATTCTCGGATAGTATTTTTTACCCCCTCCGCAATCTTTAATTTATTTTCGTAAGACGTGTTATAGTCTTTGCAAAGATTAAAAAAGTAGTGTAACATAGCTTATATGAAAGGATTATTGTAAGTTTCTTGTTTTAGTTTGGGAATATCTTTGGTTTCAGTCACATTAAGTTCTTCAGGTTTTTCAGAAGAAGCGAAAACAGCACGACTTTTGGCCCATTTACGCATTTTCTCAATTGTTTCGTGCATAGTAAGGGAAAGTGGGAAAGTCTTTTGAATAGCTTCTAAAATATCCTCATCAGTAACATCTCTTTCTTTATCGTACGCCTGGAAGAGAGCTTGCTTGATTACTTCTTCCAATTCTGCTCCTGAAAATCCTTTACTTTCTTTGGCAATCTCCTCAACATTAAATTTATCAGGTTTTCTACCTTTTTTTCTTAAATGAATTTTGATAATATCTTCACGTTCTTTTTGAGTAGGCAAATCCACAAAAAATATTTCATCTACACGACCTTTTCTAAGAAGTTCAGGGGGAAGTTGAGAAATATCATTTGCTGTTGCAACCACGAACACAGGTTTGGTTTTTTCTTGCATCCAGGTTAAAAATGTACCTAATACCCTTGCTGTAGTTCCTCCGTCTGTGCTTCCTGATGAACTGATACCTGACATGCCTTTTTCAATTTCATCAATCCATAAAATACTTGGAGCAATAGCTTCGGCTATTTTTAATGCCTGACGAATATTGGACTCAGACTCTCCAACAATTCCCCCAAAAATTTTGCCCATATCTAAACGCAACAATGGAAAATGCCATAAATTACCGATAGCTTTGGAAGTTAAACTTTTACCTGTACCAGGAATACCTAGTAATAAAATTCCTCTTGGTGGATTTAGTCCAAAATCTTTTGCCCCTTTATCAAAGCCTCTTCCTCTTTTTATCAACCAATCTTTTAACTCGTCTAAACCGCCTACATCTTTAATTTCTTCTTTTGGGTGATAATACTCCAAATAACCGCTTTTTTTGATGATATTTTCTTTTTCACGAATAATCAAAGGAATTTCAGCACTAGTTAATGAACAGTTTTTTATGTACGCAAGGGCAAATGCTTTCTCTGCTTCCATAATAGTTAATCCCAGTGCAGACTCAATTAAATCATGGTCGGGATTATCGGCTTTGGGTATATTATATTCTTTGCAAACTTTTTTGTAAATAGCTTTAATATCTTCAAAATTGGGATAGGGTAATTCAATTAAATGTAAGTCTTTTTCTAATTCTTTGGGTAGTTGTGGGAAGGGTTGAGACATAACGAGCGATTTACCCTTAGTCTGTTGAATCGCAATGTTCCGAAACTTTCTAATCATGCGAGGTTTATCCTCGGTTAAATCAGGATAGAAATCTTCTAACAACAAGATTAAGTTTTGATTATCATTGCTGATGAAAAAATCTATAACTTCTTCGGGAGACATTTCAGATTGCTCTTCTTCAAACCTTGATTTAGAAAAGTCCCATTTTTTTAATCCTTCTACTCTATTCCAAATATACAAGTCCTTTTCAAGTTCTTTTGCTGTTCTGACCAGCATTCCATGAATTCTTAATGTTTCATAACTGATGATTTGTATCAGTTTTACATTTGCTCTGACTAAATTGATGATTTCTTGTTCCATAAGTTATTAGAATTAAATTTAACTCAAAATTATTAAGATTTTTTGACAATGTATTGCCAATTAAAAAATTTTTATCTGTCATGTTCTTATGATTATTTTTCCCGTTTCGTCAATAATCACTTTTTCGCCGTCAAAATTTGTTGCCAAAGCAAAGCCATTGTAAAAAGGTTCAAGCGATAAATAACGCTCTGCATACAGTTCTTTGCCTTGTTTATCTATATGAAACCAACCGTTTTCGTCTTTTGCTGTCGCAAAACCTTTGTGAAAAACTCCTAAGTCTAAGAAAAATTTACCATGCAAAAATTTATCTTTGGTATCTATGTGTGTGAAAAGACCATTTTGTAATTTTACGCAAGCATAGCCATCTTTAAAGTCGCCTGAGTAGCGGTAATTATCGGGATAAATACGGTTTCCGTTCAGGTCAATATGGAAATAATGATTTTCAAAGTCTCGGACGGTACAAAAGTTTTCTTGGAAATTTCCTGTCCATGCAAAGGAGTGAGCATATACTCGTTTACCTTTTTCGTTGATATGAAACCATTCTAAGCCTTGCACTACTGCGGCACGATAACAATAAAATCCAAAGGTTCGGGTATATCTTTCGATGTACAAGGCATTACCTTGACTATCAATATGATAGGCACCACTTTCATCTTTCACCGGAGCAAGCCCTGGAGCATGGAATTTTAATACTTCTAAAAACTTTTTACCAAAAATAGGCTTGCCTTGATAAATGAAATGCGTACCGTCTTCTGAAACTTGAATTTCTTGCCAGTTCATATTTTTTGAAATTTTAAAACTGCTTGTAAATCATTAAGTTTTCTATACTTTTTGAATTGAAAACCTGCATTCGTTGCAAGTTCAATATATTCAGTAGAGCTACGCTCAAAACTTTCACACATGACTGTCATGTTTAAAGAGAGAAGCGATAAATCTTCTGAGATTTTATCGGTACAATTTTCAATGATGAATAAAGTACCTTTATCGGGAAGAGCTTCAAAGCAATTTTTTAAGATGATGGAAGCTTGTTGATTGTTCCAGTCATGAAGAATGCGAGCAAGAATGATTGCGTCAGCTACTTGTGGAATGGCATC
>Ga0308414_1002172_pt1 | contig 12818 bp, 11 predicted proteins | sample HotsprSampleOS50_FD_205667 | JGI IMG/M metagenome (GOLD analysis project Ga0308414, IMG submission 205667) | Hot spring phototrophic mat microbial communities from Octopus Spring, Yellowstone National Park, Wyoming, United States - 20090730_OS50 ... | reverse complement strand
ATAAACCGGATGCTGCGCCGTCATTGCGCCGACCGTCAGCAGGTGATCGGGCCACAGGTCGTGCACGTCCAGCACATACGGAATCCCGCGCAGGCGGCACAGCGCCGCCCCCGCTAAGTGCGTGAACATCGGCTGCGCCTCGACCAAGGCGGCATCGGGGCGCGGCAGGCGCAGGCCGCGCAGCGCAGCAGTGAGGGCAAAACTCACCTGGCTGACCAGCTTGCGGCTGATCTTCGGGCTGGGCGTGGCCCACAGCCAGGTGCGGATCACGCGCACCCCGTCCACATCTTCTGTGACCTGCCACCGCCCCCGGTAGCTGCCGCAGACCTGTCCCTGAGGGTAGTTGGGCAGGGCAGTCAACACGGTGATGTTGTGGCCGCGCTGGCGCAGCGCCCGCGCCAGCCGCGTGATAATCACCGGGGCCGCGCCCTGCTCCGGCTCGAAATGCGCTGTGATGAACAGAATGTGCATCAGCAGCCTTTCCGCTGGCCTGCTGTCCACCGCCATTATACGCGGACAAGCGAAGTGGGGGGCGTTAAGGCATCTGCGCTGACAGCGGCGAGGGGCGCGTTAGTGCAGCTTCCGCTTCAACCACGCCGACGAAATTCCGGCCTGGCTGGGGCGCTCGGCGCAAGCCGCGTTTCTCGACAGCCTGCGCGCTGTTCACCTGGCGGCGGCTGAACGGGTTCAAGGACGGACGAGGCACGAGCGCCGTTGACTCGTGGCGCAGCGCGCAGGCTCAATTTTGTTTGGACACCAGATGTGGATTGGCAACGGCGCAGCCCAAGCTTGCAGAGCTGCGTGGGTTACTCGATTTTCTTCACGGTGTACACGATAGGGCCATCCGGCGCGTGAACGGTAACCTTGTCGCCCACTTTGGCGCCCAGCAAAGCCTTGCCCAGCGGGCTTTCGCTGGAGATTTTGCCCTCGCGCGGCTGGGCTTCTGCTGACCCAACCAGGGTGTACACCTCCTGCTCTTTGCTGCCCTCTTCGACAATCGTTACCTGTGCGCCCAGCGTGACCACGTCGCTGTCACCGGTGGATTCAATCACCTGCGCGTTGCTCAGGATCATCTCCAGGCGCAGGATTTCACCCTCGACGAACGCCTGTTCATTCTTGGCATCTTCGTATTCGGCGTTTTCGCTGAGGTCACCGCCTTCTTCCAAGGCCTGACGCAGGCGCTCTGCGACTTCTGCCCGGCGCACCTCGACGAGGTGCTTCAGGCGGCTTTCCAGGTTCTTCAGGCCTTCTGGCGTCAGATACTGCGGCTGGTGTACCATGCCGAGCCTCCTTGTAGTACAAAGCTACACTAATTAGGCGGCGCACAGCCGCGCGCTGTAAGTGTAAAAAGACACAGCGCGTGCTGTGCCAGGTCACATAGTTAAGGTAAACGTGTGACTTATCAATTCACTGCGGTTTGCAATTTATCACGAAACGCGCCAGATGTAAAGTCTAAAACTTCGCAAAAGGCATCTCGCGTTGTTGTAATTCTTGCTGTCGCGCGTTTTCGGTGTCTGCCCACTGGGGGGAGATCGCCAAACTCCGCCCTTGATTATCGGCCCGGCCCGGCTATAATGCCAGCGTCTCACAACTGAGCGACTCTACCGCAGACAGCAGGCGCCTTCTGGCTTAATCTCCTGCCGAGGTTGGGGTAAGCGGCACACAACAGCGACACTGTGCGGCGGCCCTGCGTTTGCGGGCCGCTTTTTGTTCGACCGCGCCGCGCGCGCGAAAAATTTGCCGGAAAGGAGGAAACGACGCTTGGCCATTACCAGAGAGCGCAAGGAAGAACTCGTCGCCATCTACACCGAGATGCTGAGCCACGCCAGCGGCCTCATCATCACCGAGTACCGCGGCCTGAGCGCGGCCAAACTGGATGAGCTGCGCGCCAAGCTGCGCGAGGTCAACGGCGCTTACATCGTCACCAAGAACACGCTGTTTAAGATCGCGCTGCGCAGCGCCGGCTGGATCGTCGCGGACGATCTGCTCGAAGGGCCAGTAGCGACCGCGTTCGCCGATGGCAACCTGCCCGGCGTGGCGAAAGCTGTGCTGGCCTTCCAGAAGGACAACCCGGAGCTGTTCATCGTCAAGGGCGGGCTGCTCACCGGCCGCGCGCTCACACCGGCGCAGGTTGAGATGCTGGCCGAACTGCCGTCGCTCGACGAGCTGCGGGCGCAGATCGCCGGCCTGCTCGTCCAGCCGGCCACCGGCCTGGTCAGCGTGCTCAACAGCGCCACCAGCCAGATCGTCAACGTGCTGCACGCCTACGTGCAGGAAAACACCGAGTCATCGGGCGAGGCCGCCTGATGTGACGCCTTACCGACCGTGCATACCAACACCCGACTGCGAAAGGATATAACCCTGTCATGGCTGACCTGACTAAACTCGTGGAAGAGCTGAGCGCGCTCACCATTCTGGAAGCCGCTGAACTGAAGACGATGCTCGAGGAGAAGTGGGGCGTTACCGCTGCCGCCGCCGCCCCGATGATGATGGCGGCGATGCCCGCCGCCGGCGCCGCTGCCGCTGCCGCCGAGCCAGAGGAGGAGCAAACCGAGTTCAACGTGATCCTGGCGGACGTAGGGCCGAAGAAGATCAACGTCATCAAGGCCGTTCGCGCTGTCACCGACCTGGGCCTGAAGGAAGCCAAGGACCTGGTCGAGAGCGCGCCCGCTACAGTGCTAGAGGGCGTGAGCAAAGAAGTCGCTAACGACGCCAAAAGCAAGCTGGAAGCCGAAGGCGCTAAGGTCGAGATTAAGTAGCGGCGGCCCATACCCGCAGGCTGACAGCAGCCAGCCCGGCGTGCGGCCGGGCTGGTTTTTTCTGCGTCCGCGCCGGTTCAGCCGGGGGACGGCAGCGTAAAGCTGAAGGTGCTGCCCACGCCTGGCTCGCCGTAGAAGATCAGCTCGCCGGCCTGCCGCGCCAGCACCTGTTTCGCCAGGAACAGGCGCAGGCCCGTACCGGCGTGCTGCCGCACCAGCGGGTGGCGATCGGCGCGCCAGAACGGGCGGCCTACGTTGGCCAGGTCTTCGGCGCTGAGGCCCAGCCCGCTGTCGGCCACGCTGAACAGCGCGTGCGAACCGAGGCTCTCCACCGACAGGCGGATCGCCCCGCCCTCCGGCGTGTAGCGCGCGGCGTTGTCCAGCAGGTCGCTGAGCACAACCTGTGTCTGGTGGTAGTCGCCGGTGGCCAGCGGCACGGTCTGCGGCACAATCACCGTCAGCCGGTGACGGCGCGCGGCGATCAAGTCGGCGGCGCGGCCGCGCGCCTCCTCGAGCAGCTCTGAAGTAACGAAATTGGCGTGGTTCAGCTTCACCCGCCCCTGCTCCAGCGCGATGATCTGCTGCACTGTGTCCAGCAGGCGGAAGGCGCGCTCGGTGCTGCTGTAGATGGTCGTCAGCCAGTAGTCCTGCTCGTCAGTGATCTGCCCCAGCAGGCCGGCCTGCACCATCTCGGCGCGCTCGCGAATGTTGGCCAGCGGCAGGCGCAGCGCCTCGGTGACGCCCGCCAGCAGGTCGAGCGCCATTGTGCCGCCGGCAGCGGGCAGCGCGTCCGGGGCGGCGGCCGGCGCGCCCGCCAGCAGGCCGGTGTTCTCGCTCACCAGGGCGTTGAGGTAAGCGTTTTCCTGCGCCAGGCTCTCCAGCAGGGCCGCGACATCGCCCAACCGGTCCGCGGTGGCGGGCGGCGCAGCCTGGCGCAGCTTGCTCAGCAGCGCCAGCGCTTGGGCAGTGTTCAGGCCCGGCATCAGCTCATTCCCGGCAGCACAATCGTAAACACGGTCCCCTGGCCCGGCTGGCTCTCCACCCGCAGGCTGCCGCCCAGCAGGGCGATGATGCCGTAAGCGATGGGAATCCCCAGGCCGCTGCCCTTGTAGGTGCGCACGTATTCGTTCTCGCTGCGGAAATAGGGCGTGCCCAGCTGCGCCAGCTCGTCCGGCGTCATGCCGATGCCGTTGTCCACCACGCGCACTTGAAGCTGGTCGCCCGCGCCGCTGGCGCTCAGCGTCACCTGGCCGTCGTCGCGCGTGTAGCGCAGCGCGTTCTCCACCAGCTTGTTGAGCGCCTTGGCCAGCAGGTCGCCGTCCAGGTTGAGCAGCGGCAGGCCCTGCGGGATGTCGAAAGTCAGCGTGCGGCCCAGCTCGGCGGCCAGCGGCTGCATGGCGTTCTCCACGCGCATGGCGATGTTCTTGAACGTGTCCATCTTGGGGCTGACGCGCAGCGTGCCGCCGCGCAGCTTGCTCAAATCGCTCACATCGGTGAGCAGGCCCTCCATGCGGCGCGCGTTGGCGCGGATCACGTCGAGAAACTGGCGCTGCATCGGGTTCAGCTCGCCCATGCTGGGCGTGTTGAGCATGTCGGCGTAGCCGCGAATGCTGGTCATGGGGATGCGCAGCTCGTGGACGGCGGTGGAGATAAAGGCGGCCTGCTCCCTGAGGTAATCGGCTTTTCCCGGCAGCGGCGCAGCCGGGGCAGCGGCTGGCCCGGCGCTGGCTTCGCTGAGCGCGGCGGCGATCGCCTCGAGCTGCCCGGGCAGGCGCACCGGCACAATCGCGCCGCGCCGGGCGGCCTCCAGCAGCTCGTCAACCAGGCGGCGCGCCCGCGCCAGCGGGTCATCGGTCGTTGTCATGAGCTTTGTCCTCCGCTGTAGGACCAAAAACGCTCGGCAGGCGCGCCGGCCCCAACAGCCAGCATATAGGCCAACAGGTCGCGTTCCATGGCGGCCCGGCTGGGCCAGAAGGTGCTGAGCTGCGAGTCGTAGCAGGCGACGGCGGCCAGCCGAGCGCGGACGGCGTCGGCGGCCAGCGGGCGCACCTGCGACACCAGCGCGCCGGGGCCAAAGGCGGCCAGCGCCCGCTCCAGCGCGCCGTAGTCGCGGGCGTAGGGGAAATCCTCGTAGAAGATCACCGTCCTGCCGGCGCGGGCCAGCGCCAGCGCCCAGTCGCGGACGATCAGGTGATCCACGTGCGCGCCGACGCCGAGCGGCGCATAGACAGCCTGAGCTGGCGGCAGCGTCAGCGCCTGCAGGGCGGCCGGGGCGGGGTCGTGGCGGCGCACTCCGCCCCACAGCGCTGCCTCATCGGGATAGAGCGGCGCGCCGTCCAGGCCGGCGCGGTAGACACAGTCCGGCAGCGGGGCCTGCTGAGCGCGCGCGCCCAGCACAGCGCAGGCGCGGGCATCCTCGCGGCGGCGCGCGGCGGCAGGCTGCTCGCCCGCAGCCCAGCGGGCGTGCAGGTCGCGGACGATGGGCGTGTCGGGCGGCGGGTCGGGCGGATCGCCGGCCATGAGCGTCAACACGGTGACGCCAGCCCCGGCCCGCGCCAGCGTGAAAATCGTTCCCCCGCAGCTAAGGGCCGCGTCGTCCAAGTGGGGCGAGAGAAACAGGCACATCGGGCACGTCAGTCCTGGGCAACCGGAACGCTGAAGGCGAACACGCTGCCCTGGCCGACGGCGCTGGTTACGGTGATGCTGCTGCCCATCTGCTCAACCAGGGCGCGGGTGATGGCGAAGCCTAAGCCAGTCCCCGGCTGCGAGCGGGTGAAGCTGTCCTCGGCGCGCCAGAACTTGGTGCCCAGGCGGGCCAGGTCCTCCTGGCTCATGCCGATGCCGGTGTCGGCCACCGTGAAGTGAACGCGCCCGTTCCGATAGGCAGCGCTGAGCGTGATCGTGCCGCCGTCAGGCGTGTACTTGTAGGCGTTGCTCATCAGGTTGGTGAGCACCTGCAGCAGCCGGTAGTAATCTACCCACATGTCAGGCAGGTTCGGCTCGATGCGCTCGATCAGCGTGTGGCCGCGCGCCTGAATCTGCGGCAGGGTGGTGTCCTTGAGCGCCTCGACAATATCGGCCACCGGCACGCGCATCTCCTCCATGAAGAAGTGACCGCTCTCGATGCGGCTGATGTCGGCGAGGTCAGAGACGAGCACCTCCATGCGCTTCTCAGTGTTCTTGATGCGGTTGAGGTATTCCACCTGGCGCGCGTCCAGGTTGGCGGCGGTCATCAGCAGCAGATCGGCGTAGCCGGCGATGCTGGTCATGGGGGCCTTGAGATCGTGGGCCACAATGCTGACGAACTCGCTCTTGGCGCGGTCGGCGGCCTGCACCGCGGCGTAGAGGCGGGCGTTCTCGATGGCGACGGCGGCGCGGTCCACCACGCGCTCGACGATGTCCTGCTGGTTGGGCGTGAACGCCCGGCCGTCGTCCCGGCCCAGGATCAGCGTGCCGACGGCGCGCTGCTCGCGCGTGATCGGCACGATCAGCAGCGCCGTCTCGCCGCTGCGGGCCGTCACCGTGTGGTTGGCTGCCAGCGCCTCGGCGACCACAGGAAAGCGCTCAGCTAGGTCGAGCGGGCGCGTCCGGCCGTCCGAGACGCCGTGGTGAAAGGCAGCCCGCAGCGTGGGCGGGCTGCCCTCCAGCAGGCCGAGGTGGCCAAAGCTGGCCTCGGACAGGCGGCAGGCCCACTCCAGCGTGTGCTGCATAGCAGTGCGGGCGTCGAGCGTCTCGTTGAGCAGCCGATCCACCCGGCGCAGCTGGCGCAGCTCTTCCACGCGCAGGGCCAGCTCTTGGTCGGTGGCGCTGAACAGCAGCGCGTTGTCAATGGCCACCGCTGCCTGTCCGGCCAGCGTATCGAGCGCGGCCAGGTCGCCCTCGGTGAACAGGCCAGTCACCACCTTGTTGTCCACGTAGGCCACGCCGATCACGCTGCCGCGCGCCCGCAGCGGCGTCGCCATAACGCTGCGCAGCGCCTGCATCACAATGCTGGCCTTTTGGGCGAAGCGCGGGTCCTCCACGGCGTTGGTTGTCACGATGGGTTTGCCGCTGTCCAGCACCTGGTTGACGATGGTGCGGCTGAAACTGGCGTCGGCCTTGCTGATGGTCTGCTGGTCGAAATTGCGCGCCACCTTGACCGTCAGCCCACCGTCGTCGTCGCGCAGCATGAGAAAGCCGCGCTCGGCCCCCGTCAGGCCGATGATGGCGTCAATCACCTGATCCAGCACCGTCTGCAAATCGAGCGACGAGCCGATCAGGCGGCTGACGTTGTAGAGCGCCTCAAAGCGGCCCTCCTGCTGCCGGCCCTGTTCGGCGCGCGCCAGCAGCGCATCCAGCCGATCAATCTGCCGCGCCAGAGCAACCGGGTCTATCTGGCCCGCTTGCACCTGGGTGCGCAGCGCGCTCAGCGCCTGGCGGGCCTCGCGAACCTCAGCGGCGGTGAGCGGCGCGCCGCTGCGCTCAGGCGCTGTCATGGCGGCTGCCTGCCGACTGGGCAAAGTAATCGCAGTGGGCGGTGATGGGGCAGCGGGCGCACTGCGGGCTGCGCGCCTTGCAGATAGCACGCCCGTGCTGAATCAGGTTGATGTGGAAGGCGTAGTGATCCTCTGGCGGCACGACAGCCTCCATCACCTCGTGCGCGCGCTCCGCGCTGATGCCCTGCGGCAGAAAACCGATGCGCTGGCCCACGCGGTGCACATGCGTGTCCACTGGAAAAGCGGGCCGGTTGAAGGCGAAACACAGCACAATGGCAGCCGTTTTCGGCCCCACGCCGTCCAGGTTGGTCAGCCAGGCGCGCGCCTCGTCCAGCGGCAGGTCGGCCAGGAAGTCAATCTCGAACGCGCCGCGCTCGGCCTGGATGCGGCGCAGCACCTTCTGGATGCGCGGGCCTTTCTGGTTGGCCAGGCCGGCCACGCGCACCGTCTCGATCAGCTCGTCGGGCGGCGCGTCCACCACGTCCTGCCACGTTGGGTAGCGGGCCTTGAGCGCGTCGAAGGCGCGGTCGCGGTTGGTGTCGGTGGTGTTCTGGCTGAGGATGCAGCTCACCAGCTCGTCCAGCGGCGGCCAGCCCGCCCGCCACTGCGGCGTGCCGTAGAGCTGGGCCAGCGCAGCGGCCACCGGCGCGTATTTGGCCCGCCGCCGGGCAAAATCGTCTGCGGCTGTCTCGTTCACGGCGTGATTTTTCATACGCAAATTGTACTGTCACAGATGAGCGCAGGGCAAGCAGGAAACGGCCCAGGGGTGCATTCGGAAATGGGGGCAGAAGCGCCAGGAAGCGCCTGCGGTCTCCGCTGCACTGCTAAACCTCGCCCCGCTTAGAATTTCCCCCGAAAAGCGGAGTCGCAGAAAAGGCGCGGCATTGAAGGTCAGTGCGTCCAGACTATCGCTGTTCGTTTGGAGAAGGGCAAGAAGCGCGGACGCAAGCCAACAAAAAAAACGCCGAAGAAGTCTCTTACGGCGTTCCCCCGAACAATGTTCGAGTCTGATCCACGCTTGCTCCACAGCCTGGATTCGAACCAGGAACCCATCGGTTAACAGCCGATTGCTCTGCCGTTGAGCTACTGTGGAAAACGGACAAGCGCACTATAGCAAAGCCGCCTTGCAGTGTCAAGGCGATTTTGCGTCCCTAGTGTGCAGCGGTATGATTGCGTCCGGTGTGAAACCGCGCTGAAGGAACGTGCCATGGCCCAGCCCGTCGTCGTGCGAAAAATCGAAACCCGCGCCGACTTCAAGGCCTTCTTCGAGTTCCCCTGGACGCTCTACAGGAACGATCCCAACTGGGTGCCGCCGCTGCTCTCGATGCGCCGCGAGCAGTTCGACCAGCGCAAAAACCCGGCCTGGGAGTACATGGCGGGCGATTACTTCGCCGCCTGGCGCGGCGAGCAGATCGTCGGCACGATCGCGGCTTACATCAACCACCGCCACAACGAGTTCCACAACGAGCGCATCGGCTGGTTCGGCGCGTTTGAGGTCTACGACGATCAAGAGGCCGCCAGCGCCCTGCTCGACACCGCCGCCGCCTGGGTGAAGGCGCGCGGCTGTAACGCCATTCGCGGCCCGCAGACGTTCACCACCCACGAGGAAGTGGGCCTGCTGGTGGATGGTTTCACGCGCCCAGTGCTGCTGATGCCCTACAACCCGCCCTACTATCAGCGGCTGGTCGAGGCGGCTGGCTTCGTCAAGGCGATGGACATATACAGCTTCTACCTCAGCCGCCAGGGCGCGCACGAACACGCCACCGGCGAGCGCCTCAAGCGGCTGACGCTCGGCGTGATGAAGCGCAACAAGATCACCGTGCGCCAGGTGAACCGTAAACGCCTCAAAGACGAGTTCGCGCTGTTTAAAGAGCTGTACAACGCCGCCTGGGTGGCCAACTGGGGCTTCGTGCCCATGACCTCCCGCGAACTGGACGCGCTGGTCAAAAGCCTCGGCCAGTTCTTCGACCCCGCCTTCGCCTTCTTCGCCGAGGTGGACGGCGTCCCGGCCGGATTCATCATGGGTATTCCCGATTTTAACCAGGTGCTGCAGCGCGCCCAGCCGCGCCCCGGCGTGCCAGAGGTCTGGACGCTGCTGCGGGCGCTGTGGTTCTGGAAGGTGCAGCCGGTGATTGACTGGGCGCGCATCCCGCTGATGGGCGTCCGGCCGGAATTCCGCAACAAGGGCGTGGACGCGGCGCTGTACTATCACGTGCTGGAGGCCCTGCTCAACAGCCGCTACATCAACCACTCGGACTCCGGCTGGATTCTGGAGAGCAACGAGAACATGGTGAGCATTGCCCTCAGCTTCGGCTCCACCATCTACAAAACGCACCGCTTCTATGAGAAGAATCTATCATGACGGTGCCGGCTGCAGACGGTCTATAATCGGCGCTGGATTTGCTCTGCAGCGCGCACATGGAAGCAAACGGTATGGCCCGAATCTTGGTAGTGGACGACGAACAGCTCACGCTGGACATGCTGGCGGCCTTTCTGCGCCTCATCGGCCACGAGTCGGTGGGGACGCTCAACCGCCAGCAAACGCTCGACCGGCTGGCCTACGACCTGCCGGACGCGGTGCTGCTGGATATCATGCTGCCCGACGGCAGCGGCCTTGACATCTGCCGCGAGCTGCGCGCCCGGCCCGACACCGCTCACCTGCCCATTGTGATGATCTCGGCCTATTCGCCGCCGCTGGTGCGGGAAGCAGAAGAGGCCGGCGCCAACGGCTATCTGATGAAGCCCATCCGCTTAGAAGACCTCAAGGCAGCCCTGCAGCGCGCCGGCGTTCACTGACCGCCGAGCTGGTCAAGCACGCCCTCGACGGCAGCGGCGGCGTCCTTCTGCCCGCCGATGACCTGCACCATCGCCATTTGCAGCGCGCGCGCGGCCGCGTGGTTGGCGTTGTCGGCCAGGTAAGGCGTGGCGGCGGCCAGCAGCTCGCGGGCGAAGACCGTATAGGGCGCAGCCGGCCACTGTTGGAAAGCAGCGCGCTGCGACGGCAGCATGTGGACTGCGCGGGTGTACTGTCCTTGGCGGCTGGCGTTCATCATCCAGTTGAGGAAGCGCGCTGCCAGCGCCTGCTGGTCGGCGCTGGCTGTGGTCAGCACCCACAGCCAGCCGTCAAGCGCGCTGGCCCTGCCGCCGGATTCCGTGGGCAGCGGCCCGAACTGCAGCCCCGAACCTTCTTCAAGCAGCTTGAGATACAGCGTCGAGCTGACCACGCCGGCGTCCAGCGCGCCAGCCGCCAAGTCGGCGCGGTAGTCAGTCGGGCGGGCATATCCCAGCACAGCCGAGCTGAGGACGCCCGCCGCCGCCGCTTCCTGGTAGAACATAAGCACCGTCTGCAGCGCCTCGGCGTCAATCTCCAGGTGATTGCTGGCGTCGAGCGTCCCGCCGGCGTCCAGATACTGGCTGAACAGCGCCCGGCTGATGCCCGTCGGCGGCGCAGCGGGGAACACATACGGCGTGCCGCGCGCCAGCACGTCAGCAAAGCGCCATGAGAGCGGCGTCTCGCCGGCGCGGTGGTAGGCCATATGCTCCACCGCCAGCGCATACGGCACACCGTACAGCGTGCCGTCCACCTGGCCCAGCCGCAGCGCTGGCTCGAACAAATCGCCCAGCACCGCCGACGACACCAGCCCCTCCAGCGGGAAAACCAGCCCGTCCTGCACAGCGGCAAGCAGGTCGCTGCGCGGCAGCAGCGTCAGGTCGGGCAGCGCGCCCGGCGCCACCGGGCTAGCGGCGCGCAGCGTCGCCATGATTCCGCCCAGGTCGCCCTCGCGCTTCAGGCGCAGGTCCACCTGCACGTCGCCGCCCTGCGCCGCCTGAAAGCCGCTGATCTGCTCAGAGAGCAGGTCGGCGGCGCTGTTGTCGAGCGGGGCCAGCGGCTCCGGCCACCAGATGGACAGCACTGCTGGGGCCGGCGTGCTGGTCGCTGCGAGGGTCGGCGTGACAGTTGGCGCTGGCGCAGGCGTGTCCGTGGGTTGGACAGCAGCCGCCGGCGTCAGCGGAGCGGCGGACGGGCCGCAGGCGGCCAGCGCCAGCAGCGCGGCGGCGGCCAGGTGCGGGATGCGGCGGATGTGGCGTGTGAGATTCGTCATGCGCTTTGCTCATCGTGCTGCGAGTAACCCGCCGCATTATAGCACCGCGGCGGGCCGTCGTTAGCCATGGCCCGTCAGGCGGGTGCATTGGGAAACGGAGGCAGATGCAGTCGGAAGCGTTTTACCTCTCGTGCCGGGGCGGCAGGGCTGTGCTACAATCGGGCGCGTTCGCGCCTGCTGTGAGCTGTTCGCCTGCCGAGGTTTAGCGTCATGACCAACCGCTTTGCCGCCCTGTGTCTCGCTGTCAGCCTGCTGTTTGCCAGCGCCGCGCCGCGCCTCAGCGCCGACGAGTGCGCGCCGCGCGCCGACTGGGATACTTACACCGTCGTCGCGGGCGACGTGCTCTTCTACATCGCATCCCGCTTCAACACCACCGTTGACGATCTAGCAGCCGCCAACTGCCTGGCCAACCCCAACCTGATCTTCGTCGGGCAGACGCTCTACGTGCCGCCGCAGACGCCAGCAGCGCTGGAATTCGCCGGCACGTACTCGCTGTCCTTTGTCGGCGCGGGCGGGCTGGTGGTCGTGACCATGCAGCTGCTGCACGACGGCCAGGCCCGCCTCACCTTCAACTATGAGAACGAGGGGGCAGTGACGTCGGTCGGCACGTGGGAGGCCGACGGCAACCTGGCGCGGGTCACGCTGACCAGCCAGATCACAGCCGACGGCCAAGAGCGCGTGTTCGTGCGGCCGGAAACGCTGGCGTTCGCCTTTCAGGACGGCTTTCTGACGGCGGTGGAGTACGATCGCGGCGTCTACGGCGAAGCCGGCCTGGTTTTCACCATCGGCAGCAGCGACGTTAACCCCGGCGTCGCCGCCCTGCAGCGCCTGCTGGCCGGGATTGACTTCCTGGACTACACGCTGCCGGCGCAGCCGGGGCTGTACGACGAGGCCACGCGCCTGGCAGTGGTCGCCTTTCAGGAGAGCCAGGGCCTGACGCCCACCGGCGTGGTGGACAGCGCCACCTGGGCCGCCCTGCGCAGCCCGCTGCCGCCGACAGCGCCGGCCCCGCCCGACCCGCCCGACCGGCCGCCGCTGATCGCCGCCCCCGGCGACCCCAACTACGCGCCGCCGGCTCAGGCCGACGACGGGCCGGCCATCTACCTCACGTTCGACGATGGACCGAGCAGCTACACGCCCCAGGTGCTCGACCTGCTGGCCCAGTACGGCGCGAAGGCGACGTTCTTCGTGATCGGCAGCCAGGCCGAGGCCAGCCCGCAGCTTATCCGGCGCGCAGCCTCTGAAGGACACTACGTGGGCAACCACACGCAGAACCACGCTAACCTGGCCGGCATCGGCCGCGAGGGCTTCGTGAACGAGGTCGAGACGACGCGCCAGGCGCTGCTGCGCATCGCGCGCGACCTGTTCCTCCTTGACGGCGACGTGCGTTTCCTGCGGCCGCCCTACGGCGCGACCGACAACTACACGCGCCAGTACGCCGCCGAGCTGGGCTACACGGTCATGCTGTGGACGGTGGACCC
>Ga0308414_1002171_pt1 | contig 12819 bp, 7 predicted proteins | sample HotsprSampleOS50_FD_205667 | JGI IMG/M metagenome (GOLD analysis project Ga0308414, IMG submission 205667) | Hot spring phototrophic mat microbial communities from Octopus Spring, Yellowstone National Park, Wyoming, United States - 20090730_OS50 ... | reverse complement strand
CGGGAGCAGACGGTCGAGTTTCGGGCGAATTACGCCGCCACCACCCGCGAACCCGTGGTATTGCCCGCCCGCTGGCCCAATCTTCTCGTCAACGGCGCGTCGGGGATCGCGGTGGGGATGGCCACCACCATCCCGCCCCACAACCTGAAGGAAGTCTGCAACGCCCTAATCGCGCTGCTGGACAACCCCGAGATCACCATCGACAAGCTGCACCGCCACTTGCCTGGTCCCGACTTTCCCACCGGCGGGGTGGTGCTGAACTCCGCCGAGGACCTACGCGGGATTTACGCCAACGGCCACGGCACCATCAAACTGCGCGGCACCTGGGAACCCCACCCCGAGCGCAAGGAGGCCGTGGTCATCACCTCGATCCCCTACGGAGTCGAAAAAGACGACCTGGTAGCTAAGATCGGCGAACTGATCGGCAAGGGTCAGGTTCCCCAACTCGTCAATATCAAGGACCTCAGCGACGAGGCGATCCGGATTGTGCTGGACCTGCGCCCGGGAGCCAACGCCGAAGCGGCGATGGCGTATCTGTATAAAAACACGTCGCTCCAGATCAACCACCACGTCAACATGACTTGCCTGCTGCCCGCTCTGCCAAATCAGCGGGTCGGGGACGACGCCGACGCAACGGCCGTTCGGGCGACCCTCGCCGACGAGTTGGAGCCATTCGACCTCGACGAGTCGGAGTGGGATGCCGACGCCGCCGCAAGCGACCCCGCCTCCACCACCCTCACCGCGGGTTTGGATCAGGGGGAGGAGAGGTCGGCCTCGGTGCCCGAACGGCTCGACCTCAAGACGATGCTAAGCCACTTCCTGGACTTCCGCATGGAGGTGGTGATCCGCAAACTCCGCCACGAGTTGCGGCAGGTGCGGCGACGCATCCATATTCTGGAAGGCTTCGAGATCGTGTTCAACCGCCTGGACGAGGCGATCCGTCTGATCCGGGCCTCCAACGGCAAAGCCGACGCCGCTCCCAAGCTGGCAACCCGGTTTGGTCTCTCAGCGCTCCAGGCTGACGCGATTCTCGAAACCAAGCTGTATCGTCTGGGCAAGCTGGAGATCGACGAGATCCTCCGCGAGCTGGCCGAACGCCGCGCTCGGGCTGAGGAACTGCGCCGCCTTCTGGGCGACGAGGCGGCCCGCAAGGGGCTGATCCGCGACGACCTCAAACGGATCGCCAAGACCTACGGCACCCCGCGCCGCACTCGGATCGAGGGACCCGCCCCTGAGGTGGAGTTCCGCGAGGAAGACTACATCGTGGACGAGGACGCCTGGGTGATCGTCACCCGCGACGGCTGGATCAAACGGCAACGCTCCTTCACGGACATCGAGAGCATTCGGGTCCGCGACGGCGACCGCGTTGGCTGGCTGTTCCGCGCCCGGGCGCGACGAACCCTGACCGTCTTGACCTCGCGGGGGATGGCCTACACCACCCGGGTCCACGACCTGGTGATGACCACCGGCCACGGCGAACCGATCTCGAAGCTGTTCAGCTTGGAGGACAACGAACGAATCGTGGGCGTGGTTTGTCACGATCCCCGCTGTCTGCCAGTTCATGCCGACCCCGCCGATCACGCCGCGCCCAAGCGTCAAGGCGTCCTGTTGGCGACCGCCGCCTCGGGCGAGGAGAGTTCCAGCGACAATAGCCAGCCCCAACCGCCCTACGTCGTGGTCGTCACCGCCGGCGGCAAGGCGCTGCGGTTCTCGTTGGCAGCGCTGGCGGCGGTCTCGACCCGCAAGGGACGAGCAGTCATGCGTCCCGACCCTGACCGCCCCAACGACGAAGTGGTCGCCGCCCTGGTCAGCAACGGTCACGATCAAGTAATGCTGGCCACCACCTCGGCGCGGGTGATTCGCTTCGCCGTAACCGAGATACCGGTGGTCTCCGGTCCAGCCAAAGGGGTACTGGCGATCCGCCTTCAAGACGAAACCGACCGAGTTTTGGGCGTGCTCCTGACTGACCGCGCCCAGGACACCCTAACGGTCAAAACCAGCCGCGGCGGCACGCTGGAACTCAAGGCGGGCAAGCATCCCCTCACCAGCCGCGGCGGCAAAGGGACCGGCGTTTTGCAACGCGGCACGCTCGTCGAGGTCCTCCCTCACCCGGTTCAACCGTGGCCCAGTTTGGATCAAGCCCAGACCGACGCCGACGCCCACGCCCTCACCGTTGACCACGCCGCTCACCCCAACGGCGCGGCGGCCTCGACTAACGGCCACCCCCGCCGCTGATCGGATCGCCTCGGATCGAAACGCCACCCAAGGGGACGCCCCACCCCCACCCCCCCCGCGCCGGCCTTCCATGAAGCCAATCCGAATCGTCGTCCGTGAAAGAGTATGGATTCGATGAATGCATTGACCTCAAGCCCCGGCTCCCGATCGGCCGCCTCAACCAACTACACCTCCGAATCGATTACGGTGCTGGAGGGGTTGGAGCCGGTGCGCAAGCGTCCCGGCATGTACATCGGCGGCCTGGACAAGGCCGGGTTACATCACCTTTGCTGGGAAATCGTGGACAATGCCATTGATGAAGTTATGAACGGCCACGCCAGCCGGATCGTGGTGGAGCTGGAAGCCGACGGGCGCACCCTTTCGGTCAGCGACAATGGCCGGGGCATCCCAGTGGACCTGCATGCCAAGACCGGCAAAAGCGCGCTGGAGGTGATTTTCACCACGCTTCACGCCGGAGGCAAGTTCGACAACAACGCCTACAAGGTGGCCGGCGGCCTGCACGGCGTGGGAGCCTCGGTGGTCAACGCGTTGAGCGAACGCCTGGAGGTCAAGGTCAAACGGGACGGCTTCCACTTCAGCCAGACCTATCAGCGGGGCAAGCCCACCTCGGAGGTCGTCAAAGGGGAACCAGCGCGGGGGACAGGGACCACAGTGCGGTTCACCCCAGATCGGGAAATCTTCCACGATCAAGTATTTGATCCGGTTCTCATTGGAGAACGTTTGGACATTAAGGCATATCTCAATAAAGGGCTATCGATCCAGTTCGTGGACCGTAAGGCTGGCACGCAGGTGGAATACCGTCACGACGGCGGCGTGGCCGATTTCCTCAACGAGATTCACCGCCGCCGCAACGATGTCAAGGTGGCTCCCACGGTGTTCGTGCTGGAGCGGGACGACCCCCGCGAGGGGCTGCGGCTTCACCTGGCGCTGGCCTGGACCGAGGCGACCGACGAACATGTGCTCTCGTTCGTCAACACGATCCCTACCCGCGACGGCGGCACCCACGAGCAGGGGATGCGTGAGGCAGTCTCCAAGGCGGTGCGCAAGTTCTTCGCCGACCACGATTTGCTCAAGAAAGGGATGGAGATCAAGGGGGAGGACATCCGCGAGGGCCTCACGGCGGTCCTGTCGGTGAACATCGCCGAACCCCAGTTTCAGGGCCAAACCAAAGGGCGGCTCAACAACCCTGAGGTCCGCGCCCTTGTGGAGTCGGCGATCCGTCCCCGGCTGGAGGATTTCTTCCACAAGAACAAGAGCGTGGGCGAGGCGGTGGCCGAGCGGGTGATTCAGGCGTGGCGCGCCCGCGAGGCCAGCCGGGCCGCGGCCAACCAGGCGCGACGCAAATCGCCCGTTGTGGGCCGCCTGACTCTACCGGGCAAACTGCACGATTGCGACTCCTCTAAGGTGGAGGAGTCAGAACTCTTCCTGGTCGAAGGCGACAGCGCCGGCGGCTCGGCCAAACAGGGCCGCGATCGCCGCATCCAGGCGATCTTGCCGCTCAAGGGCAAGGTTCTCAACGCCGAACAGGCCGGGCGCGCCAAGGTGCTGGACAATAAGGAACTCTCCGACATTGTCAGCGCGCTGGGCTGCGGTATGGACGACCAGTACGACCCATCGCGCCTGCGGTACGGCAAAATCATCCTGTTGACCGACGCCGACAGCGACGGCCACCACATCGCCACCCTGCTTTTGACCTTCTTCTATCGCCACCTCCCCGGCCTGCTCAACGAGGGCCGGGTCTTCCTAGCCTGCCCGCCGCTCTACAAAATCACCCACGGCCAAGACACCTACTGGGCCGCCGACGAGGCGGCCAAAGCCGCCATCCTCGCCAAGCTGCCCAAGAATGCCAAAATCACCATGACCCGATTCAAGGGACTGGGCGAAATGCCGGCCAAACTGCTGTTCGAGACCACCCTCGACCCAGCGCGTCGTCGTCTGCTCAAAGTGGTCGTCCCCGACGAGGACCGCCACTACGTTGATTCCACCATCACCGACCTCATGGGCAAAGACCCCGAGCCCCGGTTCCGGTTCATCATGGAGGAAGCCTACAACGCCCGCGATATCGACATTTGACCCTTCGCCACCGATCAATCCCCCACTCATTGAAACTCATTGAAATAAGAAATAGGTTACGATCGACTGTTCGGCTGTCGGCCGATCTTGTCTTATTTCGTTCCCACCCCTTAACGATGCCAACGGCACCACTGCGATGGTGCGGCGGCGGCCATTCCTGGAGGGTAACCCCGCCTTCAACGCCTGCAACGTCCTCAACAGCGGCGTCTTCTACGGTCCCAACTGGACCGGATCGGCCCGTGGGCGGTTTTCGCCCTACTGAACGAATCGACGCCCGCAATCCTTGCGACCGGATGGGAGCAGGGCGCGGGCGTTGGCGTTGATTGTTTGATGCTTTGACATGATACCGGTTCGGAACCGAGTCGATACCGGGTGGCGGGTGTTTACCGAGCGTTCGGAAGGTTGGGACGGACTGGATTTTCGCGTTGGGTTTGAGTCACGGCCAAGCTGGGACGGACACGCTCGCCGGGGGTGGAACGATTGACGTTGGGACGGTTGGGCGGCGTCGGGGCCAATGGACGTTCGCCGCGCACCTGGTTGGGCGGAATTGGCCGGGTTCCCAGGGTGGGACGAGTCGGCAGATTCGGACGATTGACTGGACGACTTGGTTGACCAGGCGTCGGCGCGGGTTGGGGAGTCGGAAGCACTGGGTTGGATGGGACCGGTTCCCGTTCGACCGCTTGCGGGTCGAAGGTCACTGGCGCAAGTTTGCCGTTGAAGGTTTGTCCAAACGGGTCGGTCGCCGTGACGTTGATCTGATTTTCGCCTTCAGCGAGCGTCAGCACGGCTTCATAAGTGCCGTCGCGGCCTACCGTCACTTCGACCGGCTCGAACTTGCCGTTCTCCTCGGTGAAGGTGATGACCGCTCCCACGCTGGCCTGTCCGGCGAAGGTGACTTGTCGGGTCGCCACGATGCGGTCGGCATCCCTATCCTGGCCCTCGGCCAGATTGGCCGAGATCACCGGCGAGATTCCGGTCCGCGCGCCGTGGTTGAGTTGCGTCAACCGCAGGTCGTTTTGGTCGATGACGCCGTTACGGTCCGCGTCGGCGTCGAACAGGTAAGTGGGGTCGCCGCGACGCGCGCCAAGAATCGTGCGGACCAAACGCGCATCTTGGGGATCGACCTTCCGATCGCCGTTGGCGTCGCCGGGCAGGTAGAAGCCGGTCAGGGTCGAACCGGTTCCTGCCTCCCGTCCCGCCACTTGGGCGTGGAACTGGGCCCGATCACCGGCGCGGGGCAGATTGATCTGCACCAGGCTGGCGCGATCGGCTTCGGCGTTGAGCTTGGGCAGGCTGCGGCCGGTCTCGTCCCGAACCTCTTGGACCATCGGGTTGAGCCGCGACACTCCGTGGTCGATCACGTCGATCCCAATCACCATCGAGCGTCCGGGACTGCTGAACGATGTCCGGTCGATCGTGAAAGGAACCTCCACCACCTCGCCAGGGTTTTCCACGGGACGAGCCACTAGCGCGAAGTTGTTGCCCACTCCGGGGGTGGTTGTCAACAACGCGCGTTGTTCCAACGACTCCATCTGGGGACGCCCGCGACGAACGCGACGACGGGCGCGGGCATGGGTGTCGGTGGGTGGCGGAGACGACTCGGAGCGATCGGACGATTCCCCCCGTGGGGACGTGGCGTCGGTCATCATTCGTTTCTCCTTAGAAAACGGGGTTTTGATGTCTGGATTGGACGCGACTGAGGAAACACCGCACCGAACCGATTCGATCGTTCAGACTTCATTGACGTGAGAATTGGTCAAATCCGCTTGATCGCGTTCCCGCCTCGAACCATGTTGGGGCAAGGTGGTAGCGGGAAGGCCGGAAGGGACCGCTGGATGTCCTGGATCGATCCGCCAGCCGGTTGCGAATGCCTTCAGGTTCGGCGCGGCGTGGGAGTGGCTCTCGGCTATGAGCGAAGGTTCGATCGAGCCGCGCTCGACGACAAGACGCCAAGCGGTCGCCAGATAGAAGACGACTCCCCCCCAGAAGTACGCCCCATAACCCTGGGCGTATTTATGCCACCGTTCCTCGTGAAACACTGTTCCCACGACCAGCGCCAGGGCGACGACCAACACCGTCACCCCCGCTGTTTTGGCGAGGTCGCCACGGAAGGCCGAGGGGGTCAGTGCGCCTTGGCGGCAGCGACGTTGGGTGGTGGCGATCAACCACCAACCGAGCAACGGAAACGCAAGCATGGGAACGATCAGATAGCCTCCCTCGCTTGAGGTTAGCACGATCAGGACCGCCGCCCAGGCCATTGCCCCGGCGATGACCGCCTTGGATCGGAGCGAAACCCGTTCGGGTGGGGCGCACAGCCGCGCCACCAGGTAGGACACCGGAAACAACAGGGTCACATAATGATGTTTCCAACTGCGTTCTGAAACGAACAGCATAGTCAGCGCGACCAGGGCGAACTCGCCGACCAGGCGTGGATCGTCGCGGCGATCGACTCGGGTGCGGCAAAGCACCAGCAGCACCAAGCCCAGTCCAATCGACAGCAATTTCAGGCCAAACACCACCCAAGGGCGATCCCATTCGACTAGGTTGAGCGGCAATTCGGCACGGTACTTGTCGGTCGAGGGCTCTTTGGTGGTCAGGCGGGTTAGGACGCCGATCATCGACTGATTGACCTCCTGAGCACCGACGATGCCGCCCTCAGCGTAGGGACGGATGATCCGATGCCACCAGGTGGCCAGCATCTCGTGGTTGGAGGCGGTTCCGAAGAATCCCGAGGGGATCCATTCCAGGAAGAGAACGAAGCCCAATCCCAGCGCCACTAAGACGCGGGGTGTCGCGCCGAAGGCCGGTCGGGTAGCGCGGTCGCCCACGAGACTCCAAACCCAGCGCCAACCCAAATAGACCGCGAACAGAGCGGGGGTCACCTTGGAGCAGATCGCCAGCGCCAGGAGGATTCCGGCGACCAGGTCACGTCGGCGGACCCAGGCGTATAACGTGGAGGTCACCAGGAAAAGGATCATGAGGTTGGTATTGGCGTGGTGCAGATCGCTGAAAAAGGGTCGTGCCACGAAGACCCAGACCAGTGCTTCGGCCCAGGCAGGCAACCGTCGCCCCGGTCCGGCCGCCAGGCTCATCACCATGAGGGTCGAGGCAGCGGCCATCGCCACTTTGAGACCAAACCAGGTCATCACGCCCAGGAGAGGCGGCAGCTTCATCAGCGGGTACAGCATCAGCGGTACAATCGGCGGGGTAGGGAACAACATTTCATCGTAGATGTTGACCCCATGATCCATCAGGAGGATTTGATCCCGCCAACGCAGAAACGCGCCTCGATCCTCGGCGGCCTTGAGACCGTGGAAGATCGCGGCCAGGATAACGAGAGCCCAGGCGGTTTGTCGAACTCGGGCGCGGAGCCAGGCGTCGTCGCCCAGCCGGTCGATCAACCAGCGAATCCAAGTTGGAGCCACGTCGCGGATCGAGGGCGTGGCTGGAGCCGGGGCGGGAACGGGAGGGGACTCCCAATCCGAGGGGGGGGATGGATGGCGGGGAATGGAGGACACGGCGGAACTTCCCTCCTTGGAGTCCAATCCAATCCAGGACAGCTTGGGACGCGGGGGGCGATCCTTCGCCACCCGAGCCAACGGGCGTCTCGTTTGGTCCCGGCGACTCGCGCGGGATTGAATCGGAGCAAGCCTTCGGGGTTGGGGTGGTATCGCGCCTGGCGCGGCTCGTCAACCCCGAACCGAACCGGACCTCCAACCAAGGCGAGGCGACCAAGCGGGTCGCCTCATCCGACCAGGGAGGGGAACAGATCGGAGATGGGGCGATTGGTTGAGTGTTGTTCGGATGAGATAAGAAAGTGCGGCCCGTGGGATTCGAACCCACAACCAAGGGATTCAAGGGCCCCCGCGTTTCCACGGGGCTTGGACTATCTCATCCTCCCTCATCCGACCCTCTAGGTGGGAATCGGGGAGGCTGGGCGCTCGCGGCGGGGATTATGGTTTGGGTCTCACCCCGCTAGTCTCTGAACCTTCCCGGCGACCGGACGCCCCGCCGGGCTTGGCTGCGGATTGCCGTGTCGAACCGTTGGACGTTTTCCCTCTCCCGCGTCGCTCGGAGAACCACGCGACCGGGATCGCAAATCGCCGCGATGGAGTTCGAGTTAGGTTTCCCGCAATTCACCCAGTTCGCGCGCGGAGGTTCCCCTCCGCCGCCACCTGGACCCAACTTGCTCAACCGAAGTCGGTCGGATGGGATGGGTCGGTTTGATGAGTCCCCTGCTCTGCCGTTGAGCTAGAGCCGCGTGAATCACAACGAAAGTGGATGGAGGAACCACGACGACACCGCTTCACGGGCGACGCTGAGTGGGTCGGAACCGTGGAGCGGCATCGTCATTATGAAGTTGGCGAGCCGGTTGAACAAGAGGGTTGGGACGACGGGGATTCGATCCGGTTGGAGGACGTCGCCCATCGTATCGTCCGCCGATCGATCAAACGCCGACCGGCTTGGCGTCCGACCCGGTGGTGGCCAGGTTGGGGACGGTGACATTGGGCAGAGTGACATGAGGCAGGGTGATGATCGGGGCCGAGCGATTCGGTTTGGGATCGTTCGAGGCGGAGGCGGGGGCGGTCCCACCCTTGGCTGTTTCGTTGGCAACCGCTTTGGCGCGGGTGAGCTTGGGGTGCTTGATCGAGTGGAAAATGCCGAACGCCTCGAAGAACCGGATCGTCAGATAGGTGGGGTCGATTTCCCAACGGCGAATGCCGTGGCGGGCCGAGGTCTGGAAGGCGTGGTGATTGTTGTGCCAGCCTTCGCCGTAGGTCAGCAGGGCGACCCACCAGAGGTTGGTAGAGCGGTCGCGGGTCTCGTAATTGCGGTAGCCCCAAACATGGGTGGCCGAGTTGACCAGCCAGGTCGAATGCAACAGGCTCACCGTGCCCACGAAGAAGCCCCAGACCAGCCAGGACATGCCGCCCAGACTATACAGAATCCAGGCATACATCAATGGAAACAGGAAGTGAATCGAATTGAAGACCCGCATGACTGGATCTTTGCAAAGATCGGGAGCCCAGCGCTTGAGGTAGTCGGGGGTGTGGCGCGAGGTGATATCCGGGGTCATCCACCAGAACATATGGGCCCAGCCGAAGCCGCGGTTGGGGGAGTGGGTATCGTCTTCCTCGTCGGAGTGGGCGTGATGGCGGCGGTGGTCGGCCACCCAGCTGATCGGGCCGCCTTCCGAGGCCAGGCAGCCGAAGCCGGTGATCACATATTCCAGCCACTTAGGACGGGTGGCGAAGCTCCGATGGGTTAACAACCGGTGATAACCCATGCAAATCCCGATCCCGCCTGCGATCCAGTGGGTGAAGAACGCCAGGGCCAGACCGCTCCATGAAAAATAGGCGGGGTTCAACGCCAACAGCGCACCCAGATGGAGCGCCGCCATCCAGGCTAGCGGGGCCCAGGCGATGTACTGCGAGGTCGATTGAGGTGAGGGGGCGGAAGAAATATCGACATCGTTAGTCGCAGAGGAAAGGGACGCCAAATGCGGGGAGAGTATGGAAGGAGAGGTGGGGGAAATCGTCGCCTTGGACATGCGTAGTCTCGTCGGTTCAATGAGGTTTAGGCAACTATAGACCGCACGCGCGGTCCAACGGCCAAACCGAGGGGCGACGCCAAGACTCATCCGTGACGACGAGGCGCGAAGAGCCAACGACGACGAAGGCGGAACGAGCTTGGCCGGAGAGGGGAGGATGGTCCGAACCAATAACCCAATCCCGCCAGGAATCCAAGGCGGGTTGGCGACTCATCCTGGAGTCGGGGCGGTCGGTCTTCCAACCAACCCGATCCGATTCGTCGGGCTGACACTCGGTTGACGATCCGCTTCAGGAACATCTCATCCCGGAACCGTGAACCGAAATGCAACCTGACGCTCGGAATCGCAAGGGCGAGCCGTTACGATAGGACTGCTTTGGTTCCTCTTCTCGCTTGGCGATCGAATATGAAGGCGATTTTTTGCGATGGGGTCTCAGCGCGGCTTCGCACCGACCTTCCCGAGCCGACTCCCGCGCCGGGGGAGGTTCTGCTCAAGGTGCTGCGCGCCGGCATTTGCGACACCGATCTTCAATTGGCGCGAGGATACATGGGGTTCCGAGGCATCCTAGGCCATGAGTTTTTGGCATTCGACGACCAGGGACGGCGGGTCACCGCCGAGATCAACCAGGCGTGCCGGGCGTGTCCGACCTGCGCGGCCGGGCAATTCGGCCACTGTCCTCACCGGGTGGTACTGGGGATTTGGGGACACGACGGCGCAATGGCTCCTTGGATCGCGGTTGATCCCCGCACCGTGCATCGGGTGCCCGACGCCATTGACGATCGACGTGCCATCTTCATCGAACCACTGGCGGCCGCCTTCCGCATCCTCGAACAAACTCGGGTTGATTCCCATGATCGGGTCGCGGTTTTGGGCGACGGCAAGCTCGGACTTCTGTGCGCCTGGGTGTTGCGTTCAACTGGAGCCCGAGTGACGTTGGTGGGGAAACATGCCGCCAAGCTCGCCCTAGCTGGCCCCGAGATTGAATCCCGGTTCAAGGAAGAAGTCGAGTCTCAAGTTCAGACCGCCGGCGGTTCGGATCGAGCGCGTTTTGATCTAGTAGTGGACGCCACCGGCTCGGCCAGCGGACTTCCGTTGGCCCTCAAGCTGGTTCGGCCTTTGGGCCGGATCGTGTTGAAAACCACCCTCGCCGCCGAAACCAGCTTGGCAATGGCGGGAATCGTTATCGACGAGGTGACGGTCATCGGCTCGCGTTGCGGTCCTTTCCCCCGCGCTATCGAGGCCTTGGCGCGGGGCGAGATTGATCCGGTGGGGCTGCTGGGCCCCGAGTTTCCCCTAGAACGCGGTGAGGAGGCGTTCGCCGCCGCGGCCCGACCCGGAGCCGGCAAAGTCGTGTTGATGATCAGTTGATTTCACCAAGCAGGTTGGAGGAGGTTCTTCCAAACAAAAGAAATTTGAGGAGGTTCTTCCAACAAAAGAAAATTGATGGGAGGCGTGGGGACAACGCTCGAGGACTTCGACCCAGCCCGCCGCGCTGCCGAGAAGGGAAGCGCGGCGGGTGGGCATCAGCCCACCGGTCGGGCGAGCCAGTCAACGCGAACCACGCGGTCCTAGTCCAGCTTAGGCAACTCGAAGCCCTGGCGTGGTTCGCGGAAGAGCAGCGCGTTGGCCTCCTTGTCGTTGACGAAGGTTTCGCTTTCGAAGTCCCACTCCAGGGTGCGGCCTACCTTGTAGGCGATGTTGCCCAGGTGGCAGGTGTTGGTGGACCAGTGGGCGATTTCAATGTCGCAGATGGGTCGTTTGCGGTCGCGCATGCAGTCCAGGAAGTTCTTGACATGAGGGGTCTGGCCGTCGTCGCCGGGCATCTTCTCGGCCTTGAGGTTGATCTTGCGGGTCTCGCGGTTCCCCTTGGTCAATTGAATGCCGTAGGGCAGGATCGTTTGGTCGGGGATGATCTCGAAGCCGTCGCGGTCCAGCATCAGGCTGCCGTCGGTGCCGCAGAACAAAATCCCGTAGCTCTTGCCGTTGAACTTCAGACCGTTGCCTTTGCGCATCGAGTAGGTCAGGACGCACTCGGGGAACTCGTAAACCACCTGAAGGGTGTCGGGGGTGTCGCGGTTGTCCTCCAGGGTGAAGATGCCGCCTCGGGCCGAGACGGTGCGAGGCGCTTTTTGATCCAGCGCCCACAGCACGATGTCGTTGAGGTGAACTCCCCAGTCGCTCATCATGCCGCCGGCGTAGTCGAAGAACCAGCGGAACAGCAGATGGAAGCGGTTGATGTTGAACGGCACCTTGGGCGCGGGGCCCAGCCAGAGATCCCAATCGACGTAGGGCGGCGGGTCGGTGTCTTCGGCTGGTCCCATGCCAGTGGGCGAGATATTCTCAAAGTTCCAGGTCTGCACCCAAAAGATTTTGCCGAGTTTGCCCGAGCGGACGATCTCGACAGCTTTCTGGAAGTGATTGCTGGAGCGTTGTTGAGTGCCGACGGCCACGACCCGATCGTACTTGCGGGCCGCCTTGACCATCGCTCGGCCTTCGACCACGTTGTGCGCTACCGGCTTCTCGACGTAAACATCCTTGCCGTTCATGCAGGCGTGGATCGTCGGCAGGGCGTGCCAGTGGTCGGGAGTGGCGATCACCACGCCATCGATCTCCTTGGATTCAATGATGCAGCGGTAGTCGCGCACGACCTGGGGGGTTTTGCCGCCGTTTTTCTCCTTGATCCGGTTAGCGGTGCGTTCAGCCTGGCGGTCGTCGGGGTCGGTCACCGCGACAAACCGAGCCTCGGGAAAGTTGAAGAAGCTGTCTAGGAGTTGGTTGCCCCGGCTGCCCGCCCCGATCAGAGCCAGACGGATCTGGTCGTTGGGGCCGTTGCGCAGCACCGCGCCACGCGAGGTCGCCGGCAGGGCGGCGGTCGCCGCGGCCGTTCCTAGGAAAACCCGCCGAGACACATTCGGAGAGGAGTTCATCGGATCACCTACGTTATCTACTTGGAGACGCGG
>Ga0308414_1002170_pt1 | contig 12819 bp, 1 predicted proteins | sample HotsprSampleOS50_FD_205667 | JGI IMG/M metagenome (GOLD analysis project Ga0308414, IMG submission 205667) | Hot spring phototrophic mat microbial communities from Octopus Spring, Yellowstone National Park, Wyoming, United States - 20090730_OS50 ... | reverse complement strand
GCGTTGGTGCCTCCAATACCTAGCGAACTGACAGCAGCACGCCGTGGGGTACTCGATGTTTGCCACGGCTTTAGCACCGTATTAACGTAAAAGGGACTGTGCGCAAAATCAATGCGTGGATTGGGCTGTGCAAAATGTAAACTGGGCGGAATCACCTTGTGATGCAACGCCAGCGCGGTTTTCATCAACCCCGCGACCCCACTGGCTCGATCCAGGTGGCCCATATTCGACTTGAGCGACCCGATGGCGCACCAGGGCTGCCGCCGGGCATCGGCACCGAAGGCGCGGGTTAAGGCAGTAATCTCGATCGGATCACCCAGATCGGTACCGGTACCGTGGGCCTCGACATAAGTGATCGTCGTCGGATCGATCTGAGCGACGCCCAGTGCCTCGCTGATGACCTGCGCCTGACCGCCTACGCTGGGCGCGGTAAAACCAGCCTTCAACGCCCCATCGTTGTTCACGGCTGACCCTTTAATCACGGCCACGATATGATCGCCGTCCTGTAGTGCATCGCTCAGACGTTTCAGGGCAACCAGCGCCACCGCATTGCCAAACACGGTACCCTTGGCCTGGGCATCAAAGGGCCGGCAGTGTCCATCAGGAGACATGATGCTGCCCTCAACATAGAGATACCCTGGTTGGGGCACACGGATGGAAGCTCCGCCCGCCAGCGCCAGGTCGCATTCCCCGCTCAACAACGACTGGCAGGCCACATGCACGGCCACCAGCGAGGTGGAACAGGCGGTCTGAATGGTAATTGCCGGGCCACGCAGATTGAGCTTGTAGGCCACGCGGGTCGTGAGAAAATCCTTGTCGTTGCTAATAATCAGTTGCTCCAGGCCAACGGTGCCACTGATCTGGCGGTTGGGATAGAGGTTATTGAGCAGATAGGTGTTCATCCCCACCCCGGCATAGATCCCGATCGCCCCCGCGTAGGTATCGGGGTCATACCCGGCCGTTTCGAGTGCTTCCCAGGCACATTCCAGAAACAGCCGCTGCTGCGGATCGGTGATCTCGGCCTCACGGGGCGTTATCCCAAAGAACGTTGCATCGAAGTCTTCAATCCCGTCCAGCACCGGCGCGGCTTTGACAAAGTGGGGATGCTGCAGCAGCGCGGGATCGATCCCGGCGTCCAGCAGGTCTTGATCGGAAAAAGACGAGATCGACTCCACTCCGGCACACAGGTTCTGCCAGAACGCTGCGATAGTTGCGGCACCGGGGAAACGACCGGCCATGCCAATGATGGCAACATCACTGGTGTCGTCATGGGTATTGACGGTATTCATGATCACCTCGTTCATCATGCATCATGCATCATTCATCGTTCACTGTTGGTAGAACGCGGGCGGGTCTGGCGCTGGCGAGCTAACGCCCGGCGTGTCTCAGCACGTGATTCGCCTTCCTCACGCACCGGCACTGCGACCGCAACTGGCGTGGGCTGGATGTGTTCAACCAGCGCACTAATGGTGGGAGCTTCAAAGAGCATGACCGGTGAGAGCTGCACATCCAGTTCCTGCTTGAGATGGGCCATAAACTGAATAGCCAGCAACGAGTCACAGCCAAGTTCAAACAGGTTGTCATGGATGCCCACCTGCTCAATCCTCAGGACGGTCTGGCAGATCCGGGCGACGGTCTGCTCCAGTTCGGTGCGCGGTGCCACATAGGGCGTCGCCAGCGCTGGCCGGGGATGGGCAGATGCGGCTGACTGCGTCGCGGTGGTCGCTGCGCTCCGAGTTGCCGGCGCCATACTGCGCTCGATGCGCAGCTGCAGTTCGCGGGGCGACACGAGTACCTGACGCAGGCGACGCTGGATGATGCGGTTGAACAGCTCGACACCTTCGGATGGCGCAATGCCGTGTTCCCGCTCCTCGGCCAGCCAATGCTGCATAGCTGGTGTGGCGTCGGCATGCGCCGCCATGCCGACCGTGTGCCAGGTATCCCAGTTGATGACCGTGACTCGATGGCCCGTGCGGGCGGCCTGGCTGTGGGCAAAGGCATCAAGAAACGCATTGGCGGCGGTGTAGTCCACGGCATGCATCCCACCCAGCGCCGAGGTGAGCGACGAACACAGCACCATCCAGTCGAGAGGCAGATCGTGCAGCACGGTGTGAAGCACGAGCGTGCCCTGGACTTTGGGCCGTAGCACCCGGGCGACAGCGGCGGGCGTCTTCTCGGCAATCGGGGCGTTGTCCAGGACACCAGCAGCATGGATGACACCATGCAAGGTACCAAAGCGGGCCAGAATGGTAGCGATCACCTGTTGCATCTGAGACTGATCGGCAACATCGGCCGCCAGCACCAGGACATCCGCCCCGGCATGTTCCAGGGCCTGGATCTGCTGAATGAGCTGACTAGTCGCATCCTGCGGATCGTGATCCGCCAGCCACGTCGCCCAGGCACTACGGTCGGGCACGACCGAGCGAGCGGTGAGTACCAGGCGAGCCTGCACCGTGCGGGCGAGATAGTCGGCCAGGGTGAGACCGATGCCACCCAGTCCACCAGTGATCAGGTAGACCCCGTTGGGCCGCAAGCAGCGTAGTGGGGCGTCACTGGCATCCAGGCGGACTGGCTCAAACGTCTGCACCAGGCACTCATGCCCACGATAGGCGATCACAGGAACAGTGCGTTGCTGCACCAGGAGAGTGATCAGCGTCTTGATCAGATCGGGATGCGGCGCGGCTGGTTCCGGGCGGTCAATGTCGATGCTGTGACAGGTGATATGTGGATACTCCTGGGGAATGACCAGACATGGCCCCAGCAGCGTGGCTTTGTGCGGGCAGGCGGAGATGCCACCGGCGATGGTGTGCATCTGGCTGGAGACAACGCCCAGGTGCAGTGGTGCTGCAGCGCGGGCACCCAGCGCCTGGGCCAGGGCGATCAGGCTGAATAGGCCCGTTTCCTGGGCCAGGTCATCTGCATTGGGCACGGTGCCATTGGATGTACCGGGTGCGTCTTCGGCCAGACCGGGTGTCACACTCCACAAATGGACGATGATCTGGATCGACTGGCCAGAGCGCTCAAGATCATCGAGCAAGGCGGAATAGTGTTCTGCTTGACCGGGCACTATGCGATAGGTGTGAGCGTCGATCATCTGATAGTCGGTGCCGCGCTGCACCATGATCACGTGCTGGTTGAGTGTGCGCAAACGGTCGGCCAGGTGCGTTGCTACCCCACACGAATCGGCGAAGAGCAACCAGGTCGCCGGTTGGGTGCGGAGGTGATCGAGATCGAACGGCTCGGCGGTGATCAGCGGTTTCCAGATCGGCAGATAGCCCCAGTCGGCCATATCGGGGCGCTTGCCCATCACTGGCGCGGGTGGTTCGGGGCGCTTATCCATCACCGCCGAAGAAGGTTCGGTTCTGGGGGCAATCCAGTAGCGCTGGCGTTCAAAGGGATAGGTAGGCAGAAGTACCCGCCGGCGCTGCTCGGCAGCATAGTAGGCAGATGCATTGACCGGCACCCCGGCCAGCCATAGACGGCCAAGTGTGGTCAGGGCAAACGCGACATCGGACTGATTCTGGTGCGGATGGCGCAACGAGGTCAGCGCCAGCGTGTCACTCCGACCGGTCAGGTGCTGGCGTACGAGGCCGGTAAGCGTCTGGCCGGGTCCGACTTCAAGGAAGATGCTGGCTGGCCCAGACAGAATGGTCTGCACGCCCGCCGCAAACCGCACGGTTGACCGGAGATGGCGTACCCAGTAGTGCGGATCGGTCGCATCAGCGGCGGTCATCAACTGGCCGGTGACGTTGGAGACATAGGGTCGTCGCGGCGGGCGAAGCTGCACCTGCGCAACCTGGGCCGCAAACTTGTCCAGGATGGGATCCATCATAGCCGAGTGAAACGCATGCGAGGTGTGCAGGCGGCGACTATCAACACCCTGGGTGCGCAACTGCTGTTCGAGGCTGACGATAGCTGCCTCTGGCCCGGCGAGCACGCAGAGCGACGGGCCGTTCACGGCGGCTAGATCCAACCCGGCGACCAGCAGCGACTGCACAGCGGCCTCGGGCAGCGGTACAGCCAGCATGGCTCCCGGTGCCACCTGCTGCATCAGCCGGCCACGTGCCGCCACCAGCGCCAGCGCATCATCGAGCGTCAGTACACCGGCGAGACATGCGGCGACATACTCGCCAATACTGTGCCCAATCATCACCTCGGGCTGAATGCCCCAGGCCATCCACAGGTGTGCCAGGGCATACTCGATCACAAACAATGCGGGCTGGGCATAGCATGTCTGCGTGAGACGAGTATCGCTCGCCGGTAGGGGCGGGGCAGCATACAGGAGATCACGGAGATCGAGATCGAGGTGGGGCTGCAGACGTTCGGCGCATGCATCAACGTGGGCACGAAACACCAGTTCAGTCAGATAGAGGTCATGGGCCATCTGCGGATACTGGGCACCCTGCCCTGGAAAGAGAAAGACGACCGATGATGGCCGGGTGGGGATGGTGCCACTGAGGACACGCGCCGGATCGCGGGTGCTGAGGGCGGCGGTGGCATCGGCACTGTCCTGGCACACCAGCATACGGCGGTGGGCGAGTTGCTGGCGGCCCACGTGGAGCGTAAAGGCGACATCGGCCAGAGGCAGCGTCGGATAGCTTTGCAGATACGCGCCGAGCTGATCGCTCATGGTTTCGAGCGCCGTGGGTGTCTGGGCCGACAGGAGCAGCAGTTGCCAGGGCCGGGTTGGGCCTGACGGCGGTGGCGGTGGCGCTTCTTCGAGTACGACGTGGGCATTGGTGCCGCCAATGCCAAACGAACTGACGCCCGCACGACGTGGATGGTCGCTGGCTGGCCATGGTGACAGGTGCGTCTGAACCGTGAAGGGCGTGGACTCAAAGGCAATTTGCGGGTTGACGCGGGTGACATGCAGGCTGGGCGGGAGCTGTTGATGGTGCAGCGCCAGCACGGTTTTGATCAACCCGGCCACCCCGGCAGCGGTATCGAGATGCCCAATATTGGTCTTGACCGAACCAAGCGCACAGAAACCAGTGCGGGTGGTATGGGTGCGGAAGGCCTGGGTGAGGGCGGCAACTTCGATCGGGTCACCCAGGCTGGTACCGGTACCATGGGCCTCGATATAGCTGATGGTGGTAGGGTCAACAGCGGCCATGTTCAGCGCCGCACTGATCACCGCCGCCTGCCCATCGACACCAGGCGCGGTATAGCCAACTTTGTTGGCCCCATCGTTGTTGATCGCCGATCCCTTGATCACGGCATAGATCGTATCACCATCAGTCTGGGCATCGGCCAGACGCTTGAGAACGACAATGCCTACCCCATCACCACGGACGGTGCCGTTGGCGGCGGCATCAAAGGCGCGGCAATGACCATCGGGTGAGGCAATGCCGCCCTCGTGATAGAGATAGCCTTCTTGCTGCGGAACTTTGACCATAGCCCCACCGGCAAGTGCCATATCGCACTCACCGTCGCGCAGGCTCTGACAGGCCGCATGCACGGCCACCAGCGAGGTGGAGCAGGCGGTCTGAATGGCAACAGCAGGGCCACGCAGGTTGAGTTTGTAGGCAATGCGTGTGGGCGCGAAGTCTTTGTCGTTGCCCACAAACAACGGATGGAACCCCACATCGTGCAGCAGTTCATGCCAGTTCGAGGCCAGGTTGTTGAGCAGATAGGTGTTCAGGCTCACCCCGGCATAGACACCGATGCGCCCGGCATAGCGATCAGGGTCGTAGCCCGCACGTTCCAGGGCTTCCCAGGCACATTCGAGCAAGAGCCGGTGCTGCGGGTCGGTGATCTCGGCCTCTCTGGGCGTCATCTTAAACAGGCCGGCATCGAATTCAGCGATGTCATCAAGAATGGCGTTGGCCGGAACATACTGCGGATGCTGCACCAGTTGAGGGTCAACGCCAGCAGCCAGCAACTCGGCGGCGGTGAAGAAGGTAATCGACTCGGTACCCGCGCAGAGGTTGGCCCAGAATGATTCAATCGTACGGGCACCAGGAAAGCGTCCACTCATACCGATGATCGCAATATCCGGTGGTGTATGCTGATCCAGGGTGGGGCGTACCAGATCACGATCAGTAGCCGGATTCTGTGTGGACTCGGCTTCATCTGGCTGCACATAGTGTATCAGCGCACTGATGGTGGGATACTTGAACAGGTCAAGCATCGCAATCTCTCGCGGCAAAGCGTTGCGCAGGCGGGTATGTACTTGAGCCATAAGCAAGGAGTGTCCTCCCAGATCAAAGAAATTATCGTGGATGCCTACCTGGTCAAGGTGGAGTACTTCCTGCCAGATGGTGGCGATGGTGTGTTCCAATTCGCTACGGGGTGAGACATAGCTCGCTTCAAGCTCCGGGCGTAAACCATCTGGCAGCGGTAACGCCCGGCGGTCGATTTTACCATTGGGAGTCAGTGGAAATGCCTCCAGGGTGACAAAGATCGAGGGTACCATATACTCCGGCAGGTGTTCTTTCAAAAACCGGCGCCACTCGTTGACGCTTGGCGTCAATTCTGGATTAGGCACGACATAGGCAATCAGCGTCAACATTTCGGCGTTCATGGTTCCTACATTGCGGGCCACCACAACATTCTGGTGAACAGTCGGGTGTCGGGCCAGCACCGCCTCGATCTCACCAATCTCAATTCGGAAACCACGAATCTTGACCTGATTATCAATGCGCCCCAGGAATTCAAGCCTACCATCAGGCAAATAGCGTGCCAGATCACCAGTGCGGTAGAGCCGCGAACTGAGGACGGGGGGGAGACGTTGCGCATTGGTCAGCACTGCGGCTGAGTTGTCATTGGGGTCGGAATGATCGGCAGGTTGCAGGTACGATCTGAACGTAAAGGGGTTGGGCACAAACCGTTCGGCGGTCAATTCAGGACGGTTGAGGTAGCCGCGTGCCAGACCATCTCCGCCGATATACAACTCACCTGGAATACCCAGCGGCACCGGTTGGAGATAAGCATCAAGAATATAGGTCTGTGTGTTGGCAATCGGGCGTCCAATCGAAATCTGGTTCTCGCCTGGTTCAACCTGGCATAGCGTAGACCAGATCGTGGTCTCGGTTGGCCCGTACATGTTCCACAACGACTCGCATCTGGGAAGCAGTTGATTGGCAAGATCACGCGGAAACGCCTCACCGCCACATAGGATTTTGAGTTGCGGGTTGCCACTCCAACCTGCTTCCAGCAAGAGCCGCCAGGTGGCCGGTGTGGCCTGCATCACGGTTGCTCCCGACGTGTGTAACAACTGGCTCAGGCGTACACCGTCAGTAGCCACGTCCCGACTAGCAAGCACGACGCGTGCCCCGGTCAGGAGGGGCAGGTACAATTCCAGGCCGGCAATATCAAACGAGAGCGTGGTGACCGCCAACAGAACATCGGTAGCCTGCAAGCCTGGTTGCCGCCGCATCGATTCGAGAAAATTGACCAGTGCCTGATGCGTAATCTGTACTCCTTTGGGCCGCCCGGTCGAGCCAGAGGTATACAGAACGTAGGCCAGATTGTCGGGCAGGACACCACTGACCGGGTTAGTGGTCAATTCACGCGCAATCTGCGGCCAGTCACGATCCAGACAAATCACCCGTGCCGTTGACGACGGGAACCGATCAAGCAGCTGCGCCTGGGTGACAATCATACCAGCCTGGGAGTCTTCCAGCATATAGGCCAGTCGCTCCGGTGGAAAGGCCGGGTCAAGGGGCAGATAGGCACCACCGGCTTTAAGGATGCCGAGCAATCCCACAATCATATCGAGAGAACGCTCCACACAGATACCTACCAGCATCTCTGGCCCGACGCCCAGACTCTGAAGATAGTGCGCTAGCTGGTTGGCACGAGTATTCAGTTCAGCATAGCAGAGTTGTTCATCTGCATAGCACACAGCGGGCACAGCAGGTGTGTGAACACTCTGGAACTCGAAGAGTTCATGGACGCAACAGTCACGAGGATAAGGCGTTGCCCAGGGTTGTGCTAACTCTAGGAGATGGCGCTGTTCAGCAGTGGTGAGCAGCGGGAGATCAGCGAGGCACTGGTCTGGATTGGCCGCAATACCCGTCAGGAGAGTCTGGTAATGACCAGCCATACGTGCAATCGTCGCAGCATCAAACAGATCCCGATTATATTCCCACCAGCCTGTCAGTCCCTCATCAGTATCGGTGATGGACAACGTTATATCAAACAGGGCCGTCTCATGCGGAACGTCCAGCAGCGTGGCCGTCACGCCCGAAAGCTGCAAAGAGACAGCAGGTGTATTGTGCAGCACGAACATAACTTGAAAGAGCGGCGAACGACTCAAGTCGCGCTGCGGCTGGAGTTCCTCCACCAGCTTTTCAAAAGGCACATCCTGGTGCACATAGGCTCCCAGGGTGACATCGCGCACCCGCTGCACCAGCGTTTGGAAGGGCGGATTACCAGAGAGGTCGGTGCGCAACACCAGCGTGTTGACAAAGAAACCGATCAGCTCTTCCGTCTCCGAACGGTTCCGACCAGCAATCGGCGAACCGACAATGACATCGGGTTGCCCGGTATACCGATAGAGCAACGTTTGAAAGGCAGCCAGCATCGTCATAAACAGGGTAACACCCGCCTGCTGGCTATATGTGCGCAACTGATCGCTCAACGTCGGGGGTAGCGCGAACGTCTGGCGTGCCCCGCGATAGGTCTGCACTGGCGGGCGGGGATAGTCGGTGGGCAGATCCAGGACAGGCAGGCTGCCACCGAGATGCTGCTTCCAGTAACCTAACTGCGCGGACAGAGCGTCTCCCTGGAGCCACTGGCGCTGCCAGACAGCATAGTCAGCATACTGGATGGGCAAGGCCGGGAGTGCGGGGGGGGTGCTGGTCGTCCAGGCTTGATACAGTATCCCAATTTCACGAATAAACTGGGCCATCGACCAGTCATCGGAGACAATATGATGCATGTTCAGCACAAAAATGTGCTGCCGGGCATTCAGGCGGATCAGCGTGGTACGCACCAGTGGGCCGCACTCCAGATCAAACGGTTGCCGCGCTGCGCTGGCAATCAGTTGCTGTACCTGCGCATGCTGATCAGGCGCATCCAGTCCCGTCAAATCAACCAGGGGCATGGCAATCGCGCCCGAAGGTGCAATCCGCTGCACTGTCTGGCCGTCAATGGTGCGAAAGGTGGTGCGCAATGTTTCATGGCGGGCTGCAATCTCGTTCAGGCTATGCTGCAGCGCATCGACGTCGAGCAAGCCATCAAGCTGCACGGCAGCCGGCATGGTGTAAAACGGGCTATCTGGTTCCAACTGGTTGAGGAACCACAATCGCTGCTGAGCAAAGGAGAGCGGGAGATCACCATCACGCACCACCGGCTGGATCGGGGGCAAGTGCGAGATATGATCTGCCTGCTGCGCCTGTTCGATATGATGCGCCAGATGGGCGATAGTTGGCTCGGCAAATAGTACCCGTAGAGGGATGTCAACCTGCAACACATTGCGTACACGAGACATAATCTGAGTGGCAAGCAGCGAGTGCCCCCCCAGTTCAAAGAAGTTATCCATCACCCCTACCTGCGGCACATCCAGCACCTGCGCCCAGATCGCACTCAGTTCGTGTTCTACTGGCGTGCGTGGAGTCACAAACTCCTGCCCCTCCAGCCGGGTGTGATCCGGTGCGGGCAAGGCTCGTTCATCAACCTTGCCATGTGCCGTGAGCGGCAGCGCTGCCAGGAAGACATAGGCACTGGGCAGCATATAGTCGGGCAGACTGGCCTTGAGGAACTGACGTAACGCACTGACCAGACTCAGCCGCTGTGCATCCGCCGTGGACGGTGCATCAGCAGTGGAAGCAGCATCCAGAAACGAAACAGTTGCGCCGTCGCTCCGCTGTGCCAGCACAATATAGGCCACCAAGAAGGGGTTTCCGGAGGGGTTCTGGCGCACAACAACCGCCACCTCCTCCACCTGGGGATGCCGGGCCAGCAACGTCTCGATCTCGCCCAGTTCAATGCGAAACCCACGGATCTTGACCTGATGATCGACACGTCCTAGAAACTCCAGGTTACCATCGGGCAGATAGCGTGCCAGATCACCTGTGCGGTACAGACGCGCTCCGGGTGTGGCGCTGAACGGATCGGGAACAAACCGGGCCGCAGTTAACTCCGGGTGATGCAGATAGCCGCGAGCCAGCCCAATTCCACCCACATAGACCTCGCCCGGAATACCGATCGGGACGGGGTGCAGATGGGTATCAAGCACATAGACCTTCTTGTTGGCAATCGGACGCCCGGCCGGGATGCGAGCGAGATTATGCAGTAGATCCGGATCGCAACGTGTGGCATACAGTGTGGTCGTAATCACGGCCTCGGTTGGGCCATAGGCGTTCAAAAACGTCATCATCGGGCGTGCGACCAGATCACTCCACAGGCGGAGTTTGCTGATCGCCGGACTCTCGCCACCGGTCAGGATTACCTTGAGCGGAATGGTGAATGGAGCGGGATGCGCGGCCAGTTCATCAACCCATTGATGCCAGAACGAGGCTGGCAGATGCATCACCGTAATCTGCTGTCGTTCACAGAAGCGAGTCAACGTGTTGCCAGTCAGTTCGGCACCGGGTATTTCGGGAATCACAAAGGTGGCCCCGATCACCAGCGATGGATAGAGTACCGCAGCCGCCGCATCAAAGCTGAGGGACACAAACAGCAGCACGCGGTCGTGCGGATCAAGGTTGTGGGCAGCCACAAACGCCAGGGTATGGTGTACCAGTTCCCGATGGGCCACGGCAACACCTTTAGGTATGCCAGTCGATCCCGAGGTGTAGATCACATAGGCCAGATTATTGGCAGTGACGGTCGAAACCGGATCGGTGACAGGTTGATCGGCCACGAGTTCCCACTGATCAAGATAGATTCGCGGCACATCTGATGCCACACCCATATCCGGGAGCGAGCCAGATGACTGCGGTGCGAGCGGTATATCCAGGTTGCGGGTTGTAAGCAATAGCGCTGCCTGACTATCGGCCAGCATCATCCCCAGGCGCTCGGGAGGATAGGTCGGATCAAGTGGGACATAGGCACCACCGGCCTTGAGAACGCCCAGCATGGCGATCACAATCAGCGATGAGCGTTCCATACAGATGGCCACCAGTGTTTCGGGGCCAACGCCGAGTGTCTGGAGATAGTGCGCGACCTGGTTAGCCCGGGTGTTCAGTTCGTGGTACGTCAGATGCGTATCGCCATAGAGCACGGCCACTGCCTGTGGGGTTTGTTCGGCTTGTGCCGCGATCATGGTATGGATACACACATCATGTGGATAATTCGTGGCGGTCGCATTCCACTCCACCAGCAGTTGCTGGCGTTCAGCCTCTGTTAGGAGCGCGAGATCCGCCAGACGCTGATCAGGATTGGCGACGATACTGGTGAGCAATGTTACTAAATGACCAGCCATGCGCTCAATCGTGGCCGCCGCAAAAAGATCCGTGCTATACTCGATCCACCCCTCCAGATAGGCAGGCTGGTCTACGCCGCCCATCTGAGTCAGTTCGAGACTGAGATCGAGTTTGGCAGTGCCGGTATCAATTTCAGCGAAGTGCATCGCCAGATTCTGGATCTGCAGCGATGCGGTGGGATTGTCTTCAAAACTAAAGGCAGCCTGGCAGAGCGGGGCATGGCTCAACGTGCGATCCAGGTGCAGTTCATCGACCAGTTTTTCAAAGGGGAGATCCTGGTGGGCATACGCGCCCAGTGCCACATTCTGCACGTGTGCGAGAAACGTGCGAAACGGCATCTGTGCCACCTGTCGTGTACGCAAGGCCAGCATATTCAAGAAGCAACCGATTAAGCCCGCCAGTTCAGGACGACTGCGTTCGGCCACCGGAATGCCGACCACCAGATCAGATTGACGGGTATAGCGACCCAGAAGGATCTTGAACGCTGCCAGAAGCATCATAAACAGGGTCACACCCTCACACTGGCTGAGTGCCTGGAGACTACGGGTTAGCTCGGCCGCAATGCGTATGGGTTGGCGGGCTCCCTGAAAGGTTGGAGTTGCCGGGCGCGGATAGTCGGTGGGGAGATCCAGCACCGGCACATCATCGCCAAACTGCTGCTTCCAGTAGGCGAGCTGCGTCTCCAGTAAGGTTCCTTGAAGGCGCTCACGTTGCCAGGCGGCATAGTCGGCATATTGGATGGGAAGTGCGGGGAGAGGATCGGACATCCCCGTCACCTGAGCCTGATACAGCGCAACAAATTCCTGAAACAGCACCTTCGTTGACCAGCCATCAGCAACAATGTGGTGCATGGAGAGCAAGCCGATATATTCCTCGTCGGCCAGACGCACCAGCATCAGACGGATGAGCGGCCCCCGGGCCAGATCAAAAGGCTGGCGTACCTCGGCTTGCATCAAGCGCCGGGCTACGGCTTCCCGCTCATCGAGCGGGATGGAGCGCAGATCGATCTGTTGCGGCGTGAGCTGCATTTCAGGCGCAATGACTGCCACGGGTTGTCCATCAACCGCTTTGAAGGTGGTGCGTAGCACGGCATGACGGCGAATAATGGCGTTGAAGCTCTGGATCACCACCTGCTCGTCCAGTGGGCCAGACATCCGGGCAGCACCAGCCATTGTGTACAACGAACTATTGGGCAACAACCGATCCAGAAACCACAGGCGCTCCTGTGAAAACGAGAGCGGACACAAGGTCTGATCGGCCCGTCGCGGAATGGCCTGGGACGCTGCCTGAGCCTGCCGTTTTTGCGCCAGTCGTCTGGTCAACAGTTCACGTTTGGCAGGCGAGAGATCTCCAATGCGATCAACAATATCAATCACCGGAACCTCCTGAAAATAAAGAGAAGCAATGTACTATGCGTGGTACACGCTTACTACTCAGGCATACTTAC
>Ga0308414_1002166_pt1 | contig 12824 bp, 12 predicted proteins | sample HotsprSampleOS50_FD_205667 | JGI IMG/M metagenome (GOLD analysis project Ga0308414, IMG submission 205667) | Hot spring phototrophic mat microbial communities from Octopus Spring, Yellowstone National Park, Wyoming, United States - 20090730_OS50 ... | reverse complement strand
AAAGCCATGCCCACGTTAAACCCGTACTGACCCAGCGCGCTTGTAATCGCAGGCGATGCGCCCGCCAGTTGTGCTCCAAGTTGGGCGCTGGCCTGAAAGAGGGCTGCCGTCTTACGCGCGATAATCTGAGCATAAGTGTCCCGATTCAGATTTCCGGTTTTAGCGGCTTGAGCTTGAAGGGTCTCACCTTCTACCAGGGCAACTGTGGCCTGTGCCAGCGTGACGTTTAGGTCGCCATAAGGCGCCATCAGCTCATAGACTTTTGTGAAAAGGAAGTCACCGGTGAGCAGCGCAAAAGTTCGACCCCACTGGGCATTGATCGAAGGGCGACCGCGCCGCACCACGCCGTGATCGTTAATGTCGTCGTGAACAACGCTGGCAGTGTGAACCAGCTCAACGGCTGCCGCAACAGGGGCAGCATGGGCGGTATTTTTCCCACCGCTGGCCGCGTAAGCCAGCAGCAGAACACGCGGTCGTATGCGTTTGCCGCCAGCATCTAGTATGTGGCGGCTGGCGTCGCGCAGAATGGACACGTCACTGTTCACCACTCGCGCCATTACACTCTCTACGGTTGTTAGGGCCAGCTCGATATCCATCGCCGCCACCTCGCATTTTGTTTGCGTAAACACCGATAACAACGTTTGTTACTTTTAGAACAATTTAAATGAATTATAGCCTGTGTGGAAAACCGTGTCAATCTAGGCTCAAGGCCCTTTAATCGCACGGTAATGTTTCGGCTGGCTGTTTGGGCCGTGACTAATTTTCTAATCCAGCGGCGCTACTGGCAGAGCAAAAGCGAATACACTGCCTTTTCCGACAGCACTGTCCAGCTCGATACTTACGCCATGTCGATCGAGTATGAGCCGAACAATCGCCAAGCCGATGCCAGCGCCACCGTAGGGTCGGGTCGAGGAGCTGTTTATTTGATAAAACGACTCAAAAATCCTTTCTCTCTGATCGGGCGCGATACCGATTCCATGATCACTGACGGAAATGCGAACCGTGTTCTTAATACGATGCGCTTCTACAACAACCAGGTCACTGCTGAACTTGAGAGCGTTATCCATCAGCAGTTGTAGAACCACGCTGATACCCTGGCGGTCACCAAGTACTGGAGGCAGGCGCTCATCTATCTGTACACGAATGCGTCCAACGGCGTCTTTGTGTTCCCAGGTGCGACCGAGATTGGCGATGGCGTAGCTGACACATTCACGAATGAGTATCGGGCCGATGCTTAGATCCTGGCTGCCAGCAAGTTGAGTGATATTGCGGACTAATGCCTCAAGGCGCGCTGTAGCACCGGTTGCATACTCGACCAGCTTCGGATTTACGGCGTCTTCCGCCAAAAGGGCGACGGCTGCTTTCACATGCAGGAGCGGTGTTTTTAACTCGTGTGATACGTTATTGACTATTGCGTTTTTCAGAAGCTCAAGCTCTTGCGCTGAACGCCGGCTTTCGTCTAAGCGGGCGTCTGCTCGCGCGGCCCTGTCTTGAGCTTGAAGTAATTGTGCTTTGATTTCTTCACGCGCAGCGCGCATCAGCAGCGCATTCCGCAGCTGGCGAGGCAGCAGGTGAGCGTCTGGGGCAGCAATTACATCCGCGAGATGATCACAATCACCGGACGAGTCAATGTCAGCTACCAAGACCAGCGCTGGTTTGTTTGCACACTGCATGGCAGCTGCGAGCACGTCTGGGCAGCGCGGGCAGCTTTCATCCACGACAAGAGCATCAGGCGCTTGACGGGTGATTGCGTCGGCAATATTCGTGTCTGACAGCGCAGTGCTGACGTGGAAAAGTTGGCATAAGGCGTTGAGCCAGATTGGCGCATCGTCTGGGGTTGTTAAGACAACCATCACGAGAGCGCTGTCTTGGGCCTGAAGCACTGGGCTGCGTTCCTTGTCTTGGAAGATGGCATTCACCATACTATTTCCCCTCATCTCGTGCAACTCAGAGGCACATGGCTCATTTACAGCGCCCAAGAGTTTGACAAAGCTGGTTGAGGTGTAAGCGGTCGTGCTGGGCTGTGAACAGGGCCATTTCCAGCAGCGTAGTTAACCCGAATACACTGTGACGAGCGGGACGATCCCATGCGGCGGCTGGCAGGGAACGCAGCAGCGCGATGGTCTCTTGGCGGCGGTTGGCAAAGCGTCGGGCTGCTTCGAGGCCGTCACTGAGGCAGGGCGGTGATTGTGGGCCAGGCGGCGGGGGCGGATTGGTCAAGAACGGGTTATCCTCATCCAGGATTCGCTGCAGGCGGGGGCGCTGCACAGCATCTTCGCTTTCCAACAGGTGGCAGACGATTTGAATGATGGACCACTCATTGGGATCAGGGTGCTGCATCCAATAACTCGGTTGTATATCGGCCAACATACCGAACAGAGCGCCCACGTTGCCCCATAACTGCGGCTCGACCGCCTCAGGCTTCATAGCTGGAGGCGGCAAATCCTCACCCCAGTGCTCCTCAGTAAGCTGCTCGACAAAATCCGCCAATGTGCCGGCGCCATCGGCGATTGTGCTGTGTGCGCTTCCGCCAATATGGAATGTGCGCAGCCGCACCGATGCTGCTGGCAGCACGTCATTGGCCAGGCTGTCGCCAACGACAACCGCTTCATCTGGTTCAACGCCGACACGCGCCACAACCTCTGCGTAGTAGGCCGGGTCCGGTTTTACGAAGTGCATATTGTCTGCGGTTGTCACCAGGGTATAAGTATCGAGGGAAGCAGGCAGGCCGGCCCATTCGAGACGCTGCCGGATGGCCTCGGCAGGATAAACCGGGTTGGTCGCAATCACGAGTGCCAGATCGCGCGCGCGTATCCGCTCGACAGCTTCGACTGCTCCAGGGACTTGCTCCGTACATCGCTTTAGCGATGGGTAATAGGCGGTGAGAAAGTCGGTGAAGGCGGCGCGAATGGCATCTGGCTCATGGCCGACAGCCAGAGATAGGCGCTCCAGAATGAGATCGTTGTTGGTTGTTTGAGCATCGCGTTGTTGGGTCAGGTTGTGGACAGCATCTCTCAGCACCTCAGAAAGCCCACTCTCGCCCCATAAGCGCTGTAAAAAGGCTTCAATTAACCGCATGTATTCGCCAACAAGTTGGCGCTCATCACTGTGCAGGAGGGTGTTATCTAGGTCGAGCAGAACGGCTTTAATCATCGTCTTCGGACCCCAGAGCGCGGCGGAAGACGTCAAGGCCGGGTCTGTCTGCGCTGCATTCAGGGCAGCCCAGATACGGGTCTTCGAGCTGGGTACGATGACGCGCACACCTGGCTTCTATGATTGCTGTGCGCCCCAAGCCCAGGAAGCGCGGCTTAATCGTCAGCGTGAGTTCCAGGTCGGGGCTGGCGTTGGCGTACAGGATGGCTGGAACCGAACAGCGGACACAATCAACGGGTTTCCACGACAGCGATTGGGGATTGCCACGCACCAATCGGCACTCCTGTACACTGCGTCCTCGGTGGAAATCTTCGTAGTAGTGGCGGCATTCTTTGCCTGCAGGTGTGCGCACTTTTAGTATCGAGACTCCCTGGCGGTTACTTTTTGCCCTCTGTCATGTTTTCTGTACTGTACTGCGTTCAAGCCATGCACGGGCAGCGGCCGGCAGAGCAGCAAGTGTGCCATATTCTACCGTGCAGTCAGGCAGCGCTTCCAGAAAGTGCGCCCCATAACTCTTGCTGATAACCCGGCGGTCAAAGATGGCGACGACACCGCGATCTGAGCTTGTGCGAATCAACCTGCCGAAACCCTGGCGGAAGCGCAGCACAGCCTCGGGCACAGCGTACTCTTCAAAAGAGTTGGCGTAGGTCTCCGACCGGGCCGCGAATATGGGATCGGACGGAACTGCAAACGGCAGGCGCACGATTACCAGCGCGCTGAGGGACTCGCCAGGGATGTCAACACCTTCCCAGAAACTACGGGTTCCCAAGAGAACCGCCTGCTGTGCGCTCTTGAAGCCCTCCAGCAGCGCCTGCCGGCTTGTGCCATCGCTCTGATCATATACGATGATATTGCCCAGCGCCAATCGCGGGGCAACTGCCTGAGCTGTTTGCCGGAGCTGGCTGTAGCTGGTGAACAGCGCCATTACGCGGCCATTTAAAGCGGCCGCCAATTCGACGATGCCGCGCTCGACAGCCTGTTGGTAGCGCTGCCGCTCATTTGGCTCAGGCATGTCGTTGGGCACGTAAACAAGCGTTGATTCGCGATAATTGAACGGCGAACCCACCTCCAGAGTTTCGAAGTGATCAGCATGAAGGCGATCTGCAATGAATTCGAACGAGCCGCTTGTGCGGAGTGTTGCGCTGGTCATTACGATTGTATCAGCGGAAGGCCAGAGGTAGCGAGCCGTCAGCGGGCCAACATGCAAGGGCGCGCTGTTGATTGACAGTCCGTTCTGACGGTCTGGAGCCATGCTGGCCCAATAGATTGCATTATCATCTGGTTCACTAACGAAAGCCGTAACCTGGCTGTTGACCTGATCAAAATAGCGCGCGGCAGCGCCCAGACTGCTGACCAAATCTTCGAAGTCGTCAAGATCGTACTGTTCCAGACGCGAAAGGGCTTGGGTTAAATGGTGCAGCGCCTTGCCAATTACATCCAGAAACTCTTTCAGTATTGACCAGGTGTTTTGCACCTGTGTGAACGCACTGCGATCACGCAGCGCGGGCGTGATGCGGAGCTGGGTTACGTAATCAGAGGCTACATCGATGTCAGTGTCCAACACAAAAGCGCGCAGGGCTGAGAACAGCGCGGTGACATGATGCTGCATGGCCGAGGCAGCTACGCTGATGTTTTCGATAAAACCAGACAGCCGCCTTACATCCTTATCTGGTGCGCTGGCGCGGGCGCTGCGCAGCAGATCAGCTAACAGGCCTTTCTCTGGCCCGCCCAAGTCTGCCAGCCTGCGGTGGAGAGCTGCTTCGTCCAGCCGAAAACTCAAGCTGTTGGTCACGGCGTCTTCCAAATGATGTGCTTCATCAATGATGAGCCGGTGATACTCTGGCAGAACGCGGTTTTCTGCCGCTGCATCCGCTAGCAGCAGGGCGTGATTAACAACGATGATGTGGGCCATCTCGGCCCGCCGCCGCGCTTTGTAGAACGGGCAGGCTCCGCCCATTACAGTCCGGCAGCGGTCGAGTGTGCAACCCTCGTCTTCGGCGCTTAAACGCTGCCACATCGCGTTTTCAACTGGGCCACGCAGACTGATTTCACTCCGGTCGCCCGAAGTGGTCTGAGGGAGCCAAACTAGAATCTTCGCCAGCGTGCGCAGTTCGTCCACATTGGTAGGATGACGCCGGCGGAGAGCGGCGAGCCGGCGTGGACACAAATAGTTGCTGCGCCCTTTGAGCACCGCGTATTCGACTGGCAGCCCAAGCGCGGCGATTAGCGCGGGAATGTCCTTTGTAACAAGCTGATCCTGCAAGTTGATGGTATTGGTGGATATGACAACGCGTTCGCTGTTTTGCGCTGCCCACAGCATGGATGGCAGCAGGTATGCGATAGATTTGCCGGTGCCAGTGCCAGCTTCAATCATGAAATGCTGGTTCTCATTGAAAGCCTGAGCCACAGCCAGCGCTGCGCTAAGCTGTTGGTCACGGCGTTGAAACCCAGGAATGGCGTGCCCTAAAGGTTCTTGATTGCTGAGCAGGGTGGACAGCGCATCTGTGTTGATTGGCTCGAAGTGAGCGTTGGGGCGCAGTGGAGATGTCTCATCGGTGAGCGGCGTGAATACACCGTTTGTGCGAGCTGTCTGCTCAAAGGTGAAGATATGCTGTCTGCTGTGTTCAGCCAGCGCCGCCTCGAAAACGCGAGCGGTATCCCAGGGAAGTTCTCGTGCGGCCTCGGTGATTTCGACAACCGTATCAAATGGCAGCGCGAGGACTCTCTGCCACAAACGCCAATACAACTGCGCAGTAGCGTGGGCGTCGCTCAGAGCGCGATGCTCAACGTCGTAGACGATATCAAGGTCTGCCGTCAAGCTGTTGAGATTATACCTGGCTGCCGAAGGAAGCAGAATAGAAGCCAGGTCGTATGTATCAATGCGCAAATTGCGCTGTAAGATACCATGCCGCGCGAGGAATCCGGCATCGAAGCTCACGTTGTGGGCGAGGATCGGCGCGCTGCCAACGAAATCGCGGATGAGCGGAAGCACTGCGGAGATGTTCGGTTTGCCGATGACAGCGTCGGATGTGATGCCGGTCAGATGTGTAATCGCGGGTGGAATTGCAAATCCGGGGTCAACCAGCGTAGTGAACTCCTCAACAACTTCGCCCTCAAACATGCGCACCGCGCCAACCTCAATGATTGCATCGCGCGAGACATCCAGGCCAGTCGTTTCGAGATCGATTGAGACAATTTCACCACGCATCAGGTGGCTCCGTTCCGGGTTCTAGGAGAATTATTTGACGAGCATCAGGGATGCAGTATAGCACACGACACCTTGACAAAAACACCTCCACTCAGAGCTGAGTGGAGGTGTTCTGTTGTCCTTTCAGAAGCAGCTAGCTGCCCGGCTCCGGCGTGCTGTCTTCCTCTGCCGAGTTTTCGGGAGCGGGCACATTATCTGTTTCTGCTGAGGGTTCGGGCGTTGCTTCGGCTTGTGCGGCCGCTTCAGCTTCGGCAGCCAGCACGGCGCGCTGGATGCGATCGCGGGCAGCCGCAAGATCGCTGGGGCGCAGACCAACGAAACCTTGTGCCTCGATATTGCTGAAATTGTCGCTGCTGGTGAGGAAAAGGACAAACGCCTGCACTTCAGGCAGGAGCAAAGCCGATTGATTGACGATAAGCTGTGTAGGCAGTGTCAGCGGATATGTGCCATCGGAAATAGTGCTGAGGCTCGGTGCCACACAGCCATCGCCAGCATCCACTGCGACTAACTGAATGCCTGACTGGTTGTTAGTGAGAACACGTTGGTATTCTGGCCAGGATACGAGCGCCAGCGCGCCATCAACATTGGCTGTGGCAGCAGCGCGGTAGAGAGGGTCGTCGTTTTGCTGAGTATCAGGACGTGCAATGAGCGATGTGTCAGCCAGACTGAGCAGGAGCAAATCGGTAAGAGCGCTGCCTGGGCGCGGCGCAAACAAAGTAATGGCGGTGTCTGGAAACGCTGGGTCAATCTGGCTCCAGAGATTTGTATCAGTCGAGGCCTCGCTGCTCCAGACAGAGAGCAGCTGGTCGGTTGTCAAGCAGTCTAAGTAATCATCAGCGCCACGTGCAAGCAGGACTGCCGCCTGCCGCCCAAGCTGCACAGCTACCGGCTCGATGCCGTTGGCTGCGCAGTTGTCCAACTGCTCTGGCGAAGGCTCGTTGTTTGCCGCGAGGATGTTGATCTCGCCATTACAAAACTGTCTGAATCCCGCTGGCTCACCCAAGAACCGCGTGTTGGCGATAATGGCAGGGTTTAGGGTTTTGAACGAGTCGACAGAAGCCTGAATAAAGCCGCGCGCGCTGCTTGCTCCGCCAATCGAAATCTGGCCCATTAGATTGGTTGGAATAGCAGCATCGCCAACGGCCCGTACAATGGTCTCGCCTCTTGCGGCTGCCACGAGGTTTTCCTGATTGGCATTGTAAGCGCTGTCAGTTGGCGGAAGGAACCCCCGGTCGGAGACGATCTGCGCCGCGTCACTGCTGCCGGCGAAACTTAACGCCTCTTTTAAGCTAGGCTTCTGCAAGCTGGCCAGATTAGCGTACACATAGAGTGTATCAGCCGCGGCGTACAAGCTGCCTTCGATTGACTCTGCGTCTGGCGGCCTGCAGCCGAAACCGCTGTCAACGTCCAGCACCTTAACACTTTCGTCCGCTGACTGTGCGCTTAGGGCGGGCACAACGCCCAGCGCTCCCGGTATGCTGGATACGGCTGCAACAATCTCGCTGCTCGCAGCTAGCGTCACAGCGTCAGCGCGAATACCGTCTCCTTCAACAATTCGATCAAGAACAGCATAAGTTGACGTACTGCTGTCTGGAATATAGACGCTCAGTGGCAGCTCTGACCCATTCTCAATAACCTGATCCCAGCTAGATACTGTCTCCTCAACGCTTGGGGCAAATGCGGTGCTGATTTGTTCCAAAGTGAGGCAGGTCGCTGGGGCTGTCTCGGCATTGGTAATGAATGCGATCGCGTCGTGCCCGATGATCAGTTCCAGATAAGCGATATCTCCAGAGATGCAGGCGGCGTTTTCATCGACTGTGATTGGTCGGGTGGCTGTCGTTGCGTCAGCCTCTCCCGCACAGAACCGCGCGAACCCAGTGTTTGTTCCGGTGACAGTAAACTCAACCACTATGCCGGCTTCTGAAGCAGCGGCCTTGAACACTGGCCCAGCGATGCCGGAGCCAATAACTGTGATCGGGCCTGTGCCGCTCTGTGCGAGTGCGAAAGCGCTGCTGGCCGCCAGTACGGCCAGCACAGCGGCAGTTCCAATACCGCGGGTGAGCGAGTGCTTCATGGAAGCTCCTTGCGTGGTGTTGGGAAAATACATAAAAAAAGACTACACCGTCAGGAATTGTACAATTCTATGAATGATTGTCCAGCCGTACTTTCGCGGTCGGCATAAGCGGGTTAAGATGGTTATGAGATTAGCAGGTCTGTGCTATGCAACAAGAAACCAAGACGATATACGCTCAGGTCGGCGGTGATCCGGCCTTTCAACGTTTGGTGGATATCTTCTATTCGCTCATCGAAAACGACCCACTGCTGCGGCCGCTGTTTCCGGCCGATCTTGAACCGGGAAAGCGATGGCAGTTTCTGTTTCTGACACAGTTGTTCGGCGGACCGGCCCGTTATGCACAAGAGCGCGGACAGCCGCGCTTACGACTGCGCCACATGCCCTATGCGATTGATCGCCGGGTTCGCGATCGCTGGCTTGAGCATATGCTAACTGCGATTGACCGAGCGGGCATCGCGGAACCAGCTCGCAGCGAAATGCGCGGCTATTTTGAGCGCAGCTCACACTTTATGATAAATGTTGATACCAATCTGCTGGAGCAGCACTAAGGTATGCCACCGAGACCCAGCAAGGTCGTGACTAATACGCCGATGGCAGCGCGACTGACTGTGTGGACAAGACTTGGCCCACAGTGGGCGTTATCACTGCCAAGGGTAGGCCGGGTGCTCCTGGTAACTGTGTTCGGTATAGTGACAACACTTGCATTGATGCCAATAGTTGACAGTGTCTACCTAACTTATTTTATGGCGCTGGGTTTGCCCGTGCTGCCCGCGCTGATCTCTACTGGTTTCGGCATGGGCATGTATATCATGGGCTGGCGGCTGATTGTGGGTACTGTGGGCGAGCGCCCGATTCCGCAGCGCGCAACCGCGGTGTATTTCTGGATTGGGATACTTATGTGCTTGACGGTGTTGGCTCTTATAGCTTACGGGATAGCGTTGAGCCTGCAAGACGGATGACAGACATCGAGGAGGTTAACGGGTGACGATTGGGAAACTTTGGATTGCTGTAATCGCGTCGCTGCTGGCACTTACATCCTGCGCGCAGTCTGAAATAGCGCCACTGCCTACACTTGCGCCATCTGCGACACCAATTGTTGTGACAGCCCTGCCGACCGCAACGCCTATAGTGCGGCCAACACTGCCCCCTACTTGGACACCTGTGCTGGATACTTCACCGGCCAGCGATCTGCCAGCGGCGACCCCGACAGCGGAACGCATGCCAGCTGTCCAATTCGTTCCAGCGACACCACTAGCAGTGTGCGCGGCATTCGGAGAAGATCGTGAGCGTAACAGCCGAACCTTTGTGCCGGGCACAGAGCCGCAGGTGTTCTGGACAGCGGTGGATGGGGCGACCAGCTACTATATAGCCCTTATTGACGACACCGGTACGATCGTATTTGAGGGGTATACGGCTGACCCAACGATTGTTTTTCCGGCTGAGCTGTTTGCGCCGGGCAGGCTCTACGGTTGGGAGGTGTTCCCAATAGATGCTCTGGGACAGCAGATGTGTCTAGCACGCGGCGCAGAGCTGTTCCCGGAAGGGCTACCGGGGCGGCAATAACACAAAGCTGGACTGGGTTCTAATCGTTATTTAGCGTTCAGTATGTAGGTCTCGAACGCTTCTGCAGTCCAGGGCAGGGCAGGCTTGAAAAAGTGATGAAATATCGTCTGGGCATACACGCGGATCTCGTACTGGGCATCCTCGGCCATGCGGAGACGCAAAAAGTGCATCAGGTTATGGGCATCTGTCTTGACCACCCAGGTGTAATAGACGCTGAAACCGGGCAGAAAAAGGCGCGCTATCTCGCGTGAGATGCCGCTGTTCAGCGCCTCTTGATAGAGAGTGTAGCTGCGGTGGTAATGCGCAAGCAGTTTTTGGGTAAGAGCGTCACCCAGCTCGGGTTCCGCCTCACCTTCACTAGCTTGTTTGTTGTCCTTTGCCTGACGGCGCCAAACAGCAGGCACGTAGAAGTCGTCTTCTTCAAAGGGCGTATATCGCCCTGACTGTGCATTCATGTTCCAGGTGCGGTGACGCACCCACTGCCACCAGGTAACCAGTGGTGCCCGACAGCGAAACTTGAACTCCACCATTTCAAATGGGCTGGTATGTCGGTGGCGCAGAAGGTAGAAGAGCAGTTTCTTGTCTTTTTCTTCCCCCTTGCTTTCACCTAGAAATGAAACGCGCGCTGCGTTTACAATCGCCATATCACCCGAAACACCTGAAGCGGGGTGTGGCAGCAGGTCGACCAGCTCGATCCAACCTTTGTCCAACACATGGACTCGATGTCCAATCAAATCCTGCCGCATTGTGCACTTTCCTTAACCGAAGAACTGCAGAGCGAGACGAACCCGATCCTCCACTGTCTCTGGAGCATCGGCTGGCAGCGCTTGGATTGCTGTCTGCGCCTCCACCACGCTGTACCCTAGTGCTACCAGCGCGTCCATCACATCGCCGTTGATGTCACTGAAGGCGAAGGCAGGGGCATCAGCCACATCTGCGGTTAGTTTGTCTTTTAATTCCAAGACAATCTTCTGGGCCGTTTTCTTGCCTATACCTGGAACGCGCATCAGAATATCGGCTTTTTCGCTGAAAACCGCCCCACGCAGGTGGTCAACAGTGATTGTACCGAGTATTGCCAGTGCCAAACGCGGACCAACCCCATTCACTTTTAGCAGCGTCTCGAAGACCTCCCGCTCCGCAGTGGTGAGGAATCCGTATAACGCGACGAGTTCTTCTCGCACAATTAGAACGGTGTGAAGAAACGCTCCTTCGCCAGCAGCGAGCCGGTCGAGGGTCGTGGCAGGGGCGTACACTTTGAATCCAAGACCGCCGACCAATATCACAGCGTGATCTCGATGCACGGATGCGATGGTTCCCTCTAAGCTGGCAATCATCGATTCCTTCACTCGAGCAACTGGGCGAAGCGGGCGCTGTGCAGGTCAGTGATGGCGACTGCCAGGGCGTCGGCGGCGTCGTCAGGCTGCGGCACTGTCTCCAAACCCAACAGCATGCGCACCATTTCCTGCATCTGCGCTTTTGGTGCTCCGCCGTAGCCGGAGATGGACTGCTTCACGTTGTTCGGTTTGTATTCCATTAAAGGCACACCTGCAAGGGTGAGCGCAAGCAGAATAACACCACGACCCTGTGCGACCGTGATCGCTGTTGTGACATTGCGCGCGAAGAACAGTTCTTCTACACCAGCCCGATCCGGATGGTACTTGTTGATTAAATCGGTGACGTGTTCGTAAATCAGGCGCAGCCGCTCGGGCATCGTAAGGGCCGCCGGGGTGGTGATCACACCAAAATCCACAGCCTGGAGCGAGCTGTCCGGCAGTTCCCGCACCAGTCCGTAGCCAATGGTGGCCGTTCCGGGATCAATGCCAAGCGACAGCATTAGGCTGTCTCAAACGCTGCCGCGAGGTCGTCGGTTATCATGAGATTACATGACACAGACTGTACGTCATCCAGTTCTTCGAGGCGTTCCATCAGGCGCATGTTTTGCAACGCTTTGTCTGGTGGCAGCTCGGTTTCATTCTTAGCTTCCCATCGCAGTCCAGACTCTTCAACCTCGTAACCCCTGGCGATAAGCGCATCTTCAACCGCTGCCAGCAACTCGCGGGGCGTGTATACCGTGATCGTGCCCTCGTTGTTTTCGACGTCCTCAGCGCCAGCCTCTGCAGCCGCCATGAAAACCTCGTCGTAGTCGTGTGAGTCGCCAGCCAGGGTTATGTAACCCTTCTGCTCGAACTGCCAGGCAACTGACCCAGCGGAGGCCAGGCTGCCGCCAGCGCGGTTGAAGACGTGTTTAACCTCAGCCAGCGTGCGGTTCTTGTTATCGGTAAGCACCTCAACCAGGAAGGCGACGCCGTCAGGTCCATAACCCTCGTAGGTGATTTCGGACATGTCCTCGCCGCCAGTTCCGCCTGTGCCGCGCTGGATGGCGCGCTCGATGTTTTCCTTCGGCATATTAGCCGCCTTGGCTTTGGCGATGGCAAGTTTGAGTTTGGGATTTGCGCTTTCATCACCACCACCTTCTTGAGCAGCCATTGTGATATCGCGTGCCAAGCGGGTAAAAAGCTTGCCGCGTTTTGCGTCTTCAGCGCCTTTCTTGCGTTTAATTGTGGACCACTTACTATGCCCAGACATTCCTGCGTTCTCCGTAGTGCTGTGTCTTTTTTCTGAAAAGATTATACAGGACTTGTATACACTTTGGAATGAACGGAGGGCCAAAGCCGCAGGTATAAGTGTACGTGGCGCCGCCTGAGTACCCAAATAATTAAGGCGTTCCCCTCCAGGTTCACTTCACCAATCTGAGGCCGCTTACTTAAGTGTCTCGCAGCAGCGAAGACCCGCAAATGACGGCCCGGTGGAGCACACGAAGTGAAC
>Ga0308414_1002165_pt1 | contig 12824 bp, 7 predicted proteins | sample HotsprSampleOS50_FD_205667 | JGI IMG/M metagenome (GOLD analysis project Ga0308414, IMG submission 205667) | Hot spring phototrophic mat microbial communities from Octopus Spring, Yellowstone National Park, Wyoming, United States - 20090730_OS50 ... | reverse complement strand
GCCACAATTGAGCTGGGCTGAAACAAGACAATTGGAGTGGCGGCCCGAGCAGCTTGGAATGCCAATTCAGGGGCGGCAGACACGATTGCGCGGAGTTCGCGCCCCATCATCTGCTCCACCTCATTCCAGGGGTTTTGCAAACTAGACTGTGAGCGGTTCACGACCACTATATGAATACGACCCGATCCAGCTCCACTCGTTTCAAGTTCCTGTATCAGCTCTCTGGCCATAGCCAGTGTTATCCCAACAGGTTCGACAACGATGATTAGTTGGTCCATCTCCCGCTGCAGACGGCTGACTGTGTCATCATATCCGCACCCCAGATCGAACACCGCAGGTCGTCCCATGGTGCGCAATCCACTGATGACTGCGACCGCTGACTCGATGGGGTACTTCATCTGTGCTTCTTTCGGGCGTGGTGACGAAAAGAGGCCGCGCAGCCCAGACGAATGGACAACAAGTTCGCGCTCAATTGTAGCTGGCCGAATATCGGAAGTAGGGCGCGCCAGGATATTGGCCATGCCGTACGAGCGTTCTAAGCCAATCGCAAGGCCCATGCTGCCCCGACCGAGGCGAAAATCGGCCACAATTGGGTTTTCGCCAGCGACGATCAGTGCCGCGCTGATGTTTAATGCAAGCGTAGTTGTCCCCAGGCCCCCTTTTGCGCCCAGCAGACCAATTGTCATCCCCTTCTTTCCATCACGCCGGCGCTGATCCGCACTGCGAGCCAGAATAGCCTTTACACGCGAAGCCAACTCGGCTGGATGCGTGGGTTTGGTCAAATAGTCATCTGCGCCAGCCTCGAAACCGGCCACTTTGTCATCAACCAGTGTCTTGGCAGTGAACATAATGATCGGAATTGACCGCGTCTCTGGATTTGCGCGCAGCCGCCGGCACACTTCGTAGCCGTCCATGTCCGGCATCATGATGTCAAGAATAATTAAATCAGGGTGGTCGGCTACAGCCTTCGAGAGCGCCTGTGTGCCAGCGCTCGCTGCCACGACTTCGTAACCATGCCGCTGGAGCATCAGCCCTATTAATTTCAGGCTGTCAATGTCATCATCAACGATGAGTATTTTGTCGGACATGGTCCCGTCAACTGGTGGATATTTATCAATCGTAATCAAGAAAAAGTCTAGCACGAAAGGGTAGGTGGTGCAAGCAGGGTACAGCGCTCATTGTGCTGCACAGAACGCCAGAACTGCCCAGACCGAGCCTTTTTTGACAAACACTGCCCAGCGGCCGCTTTTGTTAGACTTGCCAAACCAGAACGCCACCATTAGCATGGTCAACCAATGTCAGGTGAATGCGTTGAGCTTAACAATGACACAATTTCTATCGCTTGACTCAGCAGCGGCGTTAATACAGGACGGCCAGACAATAGCTCTTGGCGGCATGACACTTTACCGGAGGCCGGTTGCTTTTGTGCGGGCGCTGCTCCAACGACGCGCTCTGCCACAGAAATTGACTCTGCTAACCCTTGCCGCCGGTTTCGAGTCAGATTTGCTGATAGGCGCAGGATGTGTTTCGAAGGTGCGGACAGCTTACTTCGGCCTCGAGACTTTTGGCCTAGCGCCTATGTTCACGGAGATGGCAAACAGGGGGGCGATTGAGATTGTCGAAGAAACAGAAACAAGCCTTGTAATGGGACTGCGGGCAGCTGTAAGCGGTGTTGGCTTCATGCCCTCGCGCGCCTGGATAGGCACAGACCTGCCGGGACTGCGGCCTGATGTACGAACAGTGATTGATCCATACACAGGGGAAACGCTCACGGCGTTTCCTGCCATCTACTGCAACACAGCGGTGCTTCACGGGCTAGAAGCTGACAAACAAGGCAACGTTATGCTCAACAATAATCTAGGCCTTGACCTAGAGCTGGTATACCTGGCGAGAACTGTGATTGTGACTGTTGAACGCCTAGTAGAAGAGATTATTCCAACAGTAGGGAGAACCGTTATTCCCGCGCCAGGGGCCACACATATCGCGCTTGCGCCGCGCGGCGCGTGGCCAACCAGCTGTTATCCAGCGTATCCAATAGGCGGTGGGGAATTAATGAGGTATATCGAGGCTTGTAACGCTGGTCTCTTTCAACAGTACCTTGAGGCATTCGCATCACAGTGCCCTTCGGTCGCCGAATCAAGCATTGACACCTGATTGTACGGAAGCTAATATTCAACATAAGTAACAAACAACCAGGGGAGTCCACGCAAGTGGGCTGAGAGGACACGTAGTGCCGTGTCGACCCTCAACCTGATCCGGATCATGCCGGCGTAGGGAGTGTCATAGGACAGAAGTTCAACCACCCCTGCACGGCTTTTGGGGTGGTTTTATTTGTTTTCGGGATCGCTTGTTACAAATTAGACAGCAGATAGCCGAAGGAGGATAAACAAGATGTTGCGTTTTCTCACAATTGTAGTGTCGAGTCTGCTCGTTGCTTTAAGTATCAGACCCGTGGCAGCGCAGAACAGCACAACACTTACACTTATCACACATGACAGTTTCAATGTGAGCGAGACGGTGCTGAGCGAATTCGAGCAGAATACGGGTATCAAAGTGCGGATACTGCCGATTGGTGACGCTGGGGCGATGGTTAACCAGGCAATACTGACACGCAGCAATCCCTTAGGGGATGTCCTATTTGGGGTAGATAACACGTTTCTCAGCCGCGCGCTGCAAAACGATCTGTTTGAACCCTATGAATCTCCCTTACTGGAAGAAGTTGCCGAAGAGTTCAAAACCGATCCGGAACATCGCGTGACGCCGATTGACTACGGTGATGTGTGCTTAAACTACGATATCGCCTACTTTGAAAAGGCCGATCTAACAGTGCCAACCAGCCTGGCCGACCTCACGCGTCCCGAGTATCGCAAACTGCTGGTCGTTCAGAATCCGGCCACGTCATCGCCGGGCCTAGCATTTCTGCTGCTGACTATCGCTGAATTTGGCACAGAGGGGGACTACACTTATCTCGACTTTTGGGCCGACTTGGTCGCAAACGAGGTGCTGATCGTTGATGGATGGACTCAAGCCTATTTTACCCACTTCACACAGGGCGCTGAGGACGGGACATATCCCCTTGTCGTCAGCTATGCCAGCAGCCCTCCCTTCACGGTGGACGAGGAGACGGGTGAACCAACCACAGCTAGTATTACAGCGGACGGCATGTGCTTCCGGCAGATCGAATACGCAGGCATTCTAAAGGGAACACAACAGCGCCAGGCGGCTGAGCAGTTTATTGATTTCCTGTTGAGCGTTCCATTCCAAGAGGACCTGCCCCTACAGATGTACGTCTTTCCAGTGAATCTGGATGCTGAACTGCCAGAACTCTTTGAGAAGCACGCAGCTATTCCCGCGAATCCCGTGGTGATGAGCGTGGATGAAATCGAGGCCGGGCGTGAAGAGTGGATTCAAACGTGGACCGAAACCGTGCTGCGCTGACGTCAACGATGTGGCGTGGGCTGATGCTCACGCCACTGCTGTTTCTAGGAGTGTTTTTCTTCTACCCGCTGGCTGCTATTCTATCCGTTAGCTTGCTGGCTGATGGCGTGCCTGACCTGAGCGGTTTTTTGCGGGTTGCGCAGTCTGCTTATTACCGGGATACGCTTTGGTTCACGACGTGGCAGGCAGCGCTTTCAACCTTACTGACGCTGGGTTTAGCGCTGCCCGCAGCGTACGTTTTTGCCCGCTATACGTTTCCTGGCCGAAGTCTTCTGCTTTCGCTGGCAACGCTGGCGTTTGTCCTGCCAACAGTGGTCATTGCGGCGGGTTTCTCAGCGCTGGTCGGCCCACGAGGGTTGGTCAACGATTTCTTAATGCGCATTCTTAACCTGAGCGCTCCGCCAGTCCAACTTGAGCACACGCTCACGCTGATTCTGATCGCGCATGTCTTTTATAATTTCGCAGTGGTCTTGCGCATAGTGACTGCTTACTGGGCCAATCAGAGCGCACGGTTCGAGGAGGCGGCGCGCATCTTGGGCTGCCACGGTTGGCGTTTGTGGTACGAGATTCGCTGGCCCCTGGTGCGCCCAGCGGTTCTCGCATCCGCCATCCTGGTCTACATCTTCACGTTTACCAGCTTTGGGGTCGTTTTGATCCTCGGAGGGCCGCGTTTCGCTACGGTTGAGGTGGAAATCTACCGACAGACCGTTCAGCTGTTCAATCTTCCGGTGGCAGCCGCCCTTTCGCTGGTGCAGATTGTGTTCATGTTTGCGCTAATGCTGGTCTACGCCCGTTTCCAATCGCAGGCTGCCGGTCAACTACAGCCGGCTGCACAGATGGTTCGCCGCCCGCGCACCCTACGAGAGCACGGGCTGGTGGCTGGCGCTGCGCTGATTATGGGCACGCTACTTTTACTTCCGCTCGCTGCACTGGCGGTCCGGTCGCTGCTGGTGAACGGTCAGCTTTCGCTCGCTTACTACGCCGGCTTAGGGGAGAACCAACGAGGTTCGGTGCTGTTTGTTGCACCGTTCACGGCTGTTGCTAATTCGCTTCAGTTTGCGTTTGCGACAACCCTTGTTTCTCTGCTTCTAGGCCTGCTGTCTGCTTACCTGCTCAGGTATGCGCCAGCGCGGATGGCTCGCTGGCTCGATCCACTGTTCATGCTGCCGCTGGCAGCAAGCCCGGTTACGCTTGGCTTTGGCCTCATAGTCGCGTTCAACGAGCCTCCACTAGCGCTGCGATCAACCTGGGTGATGATCGTTATTGCCCACACCCTGGTGGCGATACCATTCGTTGTGCGCAGCGTGCTGCCGGCACTGCGCCGAGTACCTTCTTCAGTGCGCGACTCCGCTGCGACGCTCGGCGCTTCTCCACTCGCCATAGTACGATGGATTGATTTACCCATTGTTGGGCGGAGTCTAGTTGTGGCAGCAACCTTTGCATTTACTGTGAGTGCGGGTGAATTTGGCGCTTCGCTCTTTGTAGTGCGGCCCGATTCGCCCACCCTGCCCATAGCGATCTACCGCTTGTTGGGGCAGCCGGGTGCGATCAACTATGGCCAAGCGCTCGCGCTGAGCGTAATCCTGATGGTAGTATGCGCTATTTGCTTCGCGCTGATCGAACGACTGCGCACTGGCACAGCAGAGGAGTTTTAATGCTTCACGTATCTGGACTGCGGTGCAGCTACCAAGGGCAGATCGTGCTTGAAGGCATTGACCTTGAAGTTACCCAGGGCGAAATACTGTGCTTGCTGGGACCAAGCGGCTGTGGTAAGACCACGCTGCTGCGGGCAATCGCTGGTCTAGAGAGACTTGACGCGGGTGATGTGAAGTTCAGCGGCCAATCCCTTAAGAGTACACCAGTCCACGCACGCGGCTTCGGTTTAATGTTCCAGGAATATGCGCTGTTTCCACACATGACTGTCGCCCAGAACGTCGCGTTTGGGTTGAGAATGCAGCATATAGCTGACATTGACCAGCGTGTGCGGGATGTGCTGGATTTAGTCGGTTTAACAGGATTCGAGCGCCGCAGCGTCACGCTGCTGTCTGGCGGCGAGCGACAGCGGGTGGCGCTGGCCAGAAGCCTTGCCCCCAGCCCGCGTTTGCTCATGCTCGATGAACCCCTGGGGGCGCTGGATGCCAACCTACGCGATCGCCTTGTGACTGATTTGCGTTCGATCATAAAAAAAACAGGACTGACTGCGATCTATGTCACCCACGATCACAGCGAGGCTTTTGCTGTTGCTGACCGCATCGCAATTATGAATGAAGGCCACCTCGAGCAGGTTGGCTCACCGGAAGAAGTATTTCGACGCCCTTCTACCGAGTTTGCTGCTATGTTCATGGGACTTACGAACATTGTCCCTGTCGAAAAAGTGAGTAATGGTTGCGCAGTCACTCCGCTCGGGGAATTCGCAGCTGCCGCACCAGCGCACAGTCTGCTGCTGCATCCACTCGGTCTCAGCCTGGTTACATCGCCCATTGCCCAGTCCTCAAACGGCTGCACCGCCGTCTCTGGTGTTGTACGGGAGTCAGTATTTCGCGGTGAGACACACCGCCTGACCATTGAACACGCCAGCGGGGTGGCGTTAACGCTCTCCATTCCACTCAGCGACGCAGTCCCAACTATTGGTCAGTCTGTTGACATACTGATTAACGTTGACGCAGTTGTACCGCTGCTTAGGGGGGGGTCGTGAGGCCAGGAAAACAGCGCTACAATAGCAGCAGGCTGTCATCCTGAGGCGACGCCGCATGACCGGATTCAAGATTACAAAACAGCAGCGATCGCTCATCAAGACCAAGAGCACCACTAAGAACACGATATTTCTGGAAGGGCCAGCCGGCACAGGCAAAACGACTGTGTGTGTCGAGCGCATGCTGAATCTCTTGCAAACTGGGCAGGCTGCTGCTAGCGATATTCTCATTTTGGTGCCGCAGCGCACGCTGGCCTCGCCATATTACGATGCGCTGCGCAGGCAGGACTTTCCAAACGGAAGCCAGCCGCGCATTATGACAATTGGCAGCCTATGTGCAGAGACCATATCATTCTTTTGGCCGTTGGTTGCAGCCGAAGCAGGCTTTTCGCACACCAGCCCAGAACCAACCTTTATCAACCTCGAGACGTCCCAGTATTACCTGGCGCGGCTGGTTGAGCCGCTAATCCAGCGCGAGGGCCTGTTCAGCGCCCTGACAATTGCGCGCGGCCGCCTGTACAGCCAGATAATCGACGCTTTGAACAAATCCGCTGTGGTTGGTTTCCCACACACGGAAGTTGGCGCGCGGCTGGCATCAGCTTGGGCAGGGGATGAAGCGCAGCGCCGCGCCTATCACGAACTGCAGCGCTGCATCAACCTGTTCCGGCAATACTGCCTGGAGCATAATCTCCTCGATTTTTCGCTGCAGGTCGAGGTCTTCGCCGCGCGTCTGTGGCCAATGCCTGAATGCCGCAAGTATCTACAGGCGCGCTACCGTCACCTCGTGGTGGACAACGTTGAGGAAGATGTGCCGGTCACCCATAGAATCATCCGCGAGTGGCTGCCGGCTTGCCAGTCAGCCTTGATCGTATATGACACAGACGCAGGTTACCGCCGATTCCTCGGCGCTGACCCAGATTGCGCGCTGGCGTTGAAGAAGTTATGCAAACGCAAAGAGATGTTCACCCAGTCGTTTGTGATGTCTCCTGCTGTCGCCGTCTACAACCATGAGCTGGCTGTCAGCTTCGGCCAAACGAACGAGAGGGCTGCCTACAGCTCATCAGAGCTGCGCAGCGCGCTAACGTTTTCAACACACCGGTTTTTCCCGGATATGCTGGAATGGACTGCAAACGAAACGGCGCGTCTGATTCACGGTGAGAGAGTTCCTCCCAACGAAATCGTGATAATCGCTCCCTTTCTCTCAGACGCACTTCGCTTTTCGCTTGAAGCTCGCCTACAAGCGCAAGCTGTTCCTGTGCGCGCCCATCGTCCGTCGCGTGCGCTGAGAGAGCAGGGGGCAGTCAAGTGCGCGCTGACACTGGCCCGCCTCGCTCACCCAGAGTGGACACTGTGGCCACCCAGCACTGCCGAGGTGGCACACGCGCTCATGCAGACGCTGACCGGAATGGATTTGATACGCGCTCAGCTGCTGGCACAGATCGTGTACCGGACACAGGCAGGAAGCCCTGTCTTGAATGCTTTCGACAAAATTGAACCAGACATGCAGGCGCGGCTTACGTTTGAGCTTGGCGAGCGTTATGAATATCTGCGCCAGTGGCTGGCAGATCACACCGTAGATAAAGATTACGACGAATTTCAGGAACTGCCGCTCGACTATTTCTTCAGCCGGTTGTTTGGCGAGGTGCTGTCGCAGCCGGGCTTTGGGTTCCACAACAATTTTGAAGCGGCAACCCACATCGCCAATCTGGTGGACTCGGCGCGGCGTTTCAGGTTGGTCGTGAGCGACAACCTGCCTAGCGACAAATCAATAGGCCAAGAATACGTTGAAATGGTACAGTCAGGCGTAATAGCAAGCCAATACATACGCGAGTGGCATCCGCTAACCCACGACAGCGCCGTGCTGCTTGCACCAGCTTACACGTTCCTCATGCGCAACCAGCCCGTTTCGTATCAATTCTGGCTCGGTATCGGCAGTCGGGGATGGGCCGAGCGGCTGTACCAGCCGCTGACACATCCATATGTGCTGAGCGCGCATTGGCCGGAAGGGGCAAAGTGGACAGACGCGGACGAATACACCGTCCAGCAGATCAGTCTCAGCCGTCTGGCTCATGGGCTGGTTCGGCGCTGCCGGCAGCGCATTTATCTGGTTTCCAGCGAGTTGGGGGAGCAGGGCTATGAGCAGCGCGGAGCGCTGATCATGACACTCTACCAGATGCTGCGCAGACTGGCCGCGCAGGAGATACTCGATGTTTGAGCCGCGCCCGGCGCAGCGCGAGGTGCTGCGCTACAAAGGAGGCAGGATGGGCGTTGCTGCTGTGCCAGGAAGCGGCAAGACGCGCACCCTGTCCTATCTAGCTGCTCAGCTGGTGGCCGACGCAGGATTGCACAGCGATCAAGAAGTCCTGATTGTGACCCTGGTAAACTCAGCGGTGGATAACTTCAACCGCCAGGTGGATGATTTCATACGCGCGCGCGGTCTGCTGCCGGGTTTTGGGTATCGTGTGAGAACGCTGCACGGGTTAGCCAACGACATCGTGCGCGATCGGCCTGGGCTTGTCGGACTTTCTGAGGGCTTCCAGATCGTTGACGAGCGCGAGTCCAACGAAATCCTACAGGATGCTGTTGCCTCCTGGCTGCGCGAGAATGCTGCTGCGCTAGACTCTTACCTTGACCCTGCCCTCGATGATGTCCAGCGTCACCATGTGCGGCGGGATCAACTGCAAGAGCTGGTGCTGAGCACAGCGGGAGCTTTCATCCGCCAGGCCAAAGATTTAGATCAGACAGCGGAGCAGATAGTAGCTGAACTGGCAGAGAGCGAGTCGCTGCCCCTGGCACAGTTATGCGCTGATATTTACGTCCGATATCAGCGTGGACTGTCTTACCGCGGCGCAGTGGATTTCCAAGACCTTATCCGCCTGGCGCTGCGCGCTTTGGAAGCTGATCGGGATTATCTGACGCGCCTCCGCTACCGCTGGCCGTTCATTCTGGAAGATGAAGCGCAGGACAGCAGCCTGCTTCAGGAACGCATTTTGAGGCGGTTAGTTGGCTCCAACGGAAACTGGGTGCGAGTAGGCGATCCTAATCAGGCGATTTACGAAACATTCACAACCGCAAAACCGCGCTACCTGCGCGAGTTTCTCAACAGCCCCGGCGTGCTTGCGCGCGAGTTGCCTAACTCTGGTCGCTCAACATACAGTATCATCCGCCTGGCCAATTTCCTGATTGACTGGACTCAACGCTCGCACCCAGTCGCGGAGATTCGCGCAATGCAGCCGCTCCAACCGCCGTTTATCCGTGAAACGCCGCCTGGCGATCCACAGCCTAACCCCCCCGACAATCCTGACGGCGTACATCTGTATGGAGAAGCCCTCTCGCCCGCCGCCGAAATTAACATCATCGTGCAGTCACTAAAGCGCTGGGTGCCTCTTCACCCCGATCAAACTGCGGCGGTGCTTGCTCCGCGCAATCAACGAGGTTTTGAGGTCGTTGACGCGCTCAGGGCAGTGCGCGAGCCGCGCATTGAGTGTGTTGAACTGCTGCGCTCCACCACAACAACGCGAGAGGCAGCCCGCGCGCTTGGCTGCATTCTGAGATACTTATCGTCGCCTGAGTCACCTGGGCTGCTGTCCGCTGCATTTCGTGTTTGGGCACAAAAAGATCACAGCGATCCAGCGGCTGAGACACGCATCAGCCGCTGGGCGAAAACGTTGCAGTCATGCCGCCAGCTCGAAGACTACGCTTGGCCGCGCCCCGGCAGTGATTGGGTCGAACAAGTGGCAGCGCTCACCGATGACTTTGAAATGCGCGAGGCGCTGGAGCAGTTCCGCGTTGTGCTGCGGCGCTGGCATGTGGCTGTTATGCTCCCGATAGACCAGCTCATCATGACGCTCGGTCAGGACCTCTTCCGCAATTCGGTTGATCTGGCCATAACACACAGCATAGCCGTGTTTATGCGGCGGTTCGCTCAGCAGCACCTACGCGCTGGCATAGCGGAGTTTACGGCCGAGCTGGAGTCGGTAGCGCGCAACGAGCGGCGCTTTCTCGGGTTGAGCGATGAAGACATCGGATTTGACCCCGACCGGTATCGTGGCAAAGTGTGCGTTGCGACCATTCACAGCGCAAAGGGCCTGGAATGGGATCGGGTGTATCTGATTTCGATCAACAACTACGATTTTCCATCAGCACAGCCTTACGACACGTACATTTTGGAGAAGTGGTTTGTGCGGCATCGCCTTAATCTAGAGGCGGAGACGCTGGCGCAGTTCAGAGCCTTGATAGACCAGGAGAGCTATATTGAGGGTGCAGCAACAGCACAGGCGCGGCTGGATTACGCCGCTGAGCGGCTTCGCCTGCTGTATGTTGGTATCACACGGGCGCGCAAGGAACTCATCATCACATGGAACACCGGCAGACGCGGGGATGCACAGCCTGCGCTTCCATATGCCGCATTACGCGCTTTTTGGGAGAACCGCAACCGTGATAATGCCTCCCGATTTTCGCTTTAGCCAGAGCAGCTTGCAAGATTATCTGGATTGCAGCTATCGCTTCAGGATGCGCCATATTGAGCGCCAGGCCTGGCCAGCAGTTGAAGCAGAGCCACCTGAAGCCATGGAATCGCAAGTGCGCAGCGGTGAGGCGTTTCACCGTGTAATTCACAGACACTTAGCCGGCATGCCAGCTGAGAAACTCTCCCTGCTGGTCGAGAAAGATCCTCTGCGCCGGTGGTGGAAAGCCTATTTGCAAACCGGGCTGCGCGACCTGCCACCGATGCATTACCCGGAAATTACCCTGGCAACCCACATTGCTGGGAAATGGCTTATAGCCAAGTACGACTTGATCGCCGTAGAGCCGGGCAGACGCGCTGTCATCGTAGATTGGAAAACAAGCAGACAACCGCAGCGGGTGCGGTTGGCACAGTCTATGCAGACGACTGTGTATCGTTATATCCTGTCGGTCACTGGCGCACACTTAAACAACAATGTGCCGCTGCAGCCAGAGCAGATCGAAATGCGATACTGGTTTGCTGAAACGCCAGATCAACCGGAGCGCCTCTTCTACGACTCAGCCCAACAGCAGCTAGATGGCGACACGCTCTCGGCGTTAATAAAGAGCATCATCGAGTCAAAGCCGGACGATTTCCCGCGCACGGACAACACTGTTCACTGCCAGTTCTGCGTCTATCGGTCTCTGTGCGCTCGGGGAGTCAGCGCTGGGGATTTTGCGGCTTACGCTGATGGCGACCCGGCTGAGCGTGAAAGCGAGTGGAATGCAGCAGTTGACTTCGATCAGGTTGCTGAGATCGAATTCTGATGCCGCAGTGGATTGAACCAGCGCCGGTATCTGTACCAGATGAGCTTGCTGCCTGGCTGGCTGAACAGCCGTTTCTGGCGGAGCTACTGGTCCGGCGCGGCTTTACCGACCGCGCTAAAGCCGAAGGATTCCTAAACTCGGACGCTTATACCCCCGCGTCACCCGATGAGATGCCGGACATGAAGCCGGCTGTCAGCCGCATCCGGCGCGCCGTATCCAGTAGAGAGCGCATATGTGTGTGGGGCGACTTCGACGTAGACGGCCAAACAGCGACTGCGCTGCTTGTCGAGGCGCTGCGCGGCCTTGGCGCAGACCCGTTGTGGTTTATTCCTGGCCGTAAGCTTGGACACGGTGTACACATTGGGCCGTTGGCAGATCTGATCAAACGCGGTGTACGCCTTATCATCACTTGTGATACAGGCATCTCAGCTCACGAGGCAGTTGCATACGCGCGCCCACGCGGCGTTGATGTGATCATTACCGACCACCACAGCCTACCCAACACCCTGCCTGACGCGCTCGCCATTGTCAACCCCAAACGCCTGCCTACTGATCATACCCTGTACGAGATACCTGGTGTCGGCTGCGCTTACAAACTTGTCGAGCGGCTCTACGACGGCCAACAAACGGAACGTTTTCTAGACTTGGCTGCGCTTGGCATCGTAGCAGATGTCGCCGTACAAACCGGCGACACGCGCTACCTGCTCCAGCGCGGCCTCAAAGCTTTGCGAGCCACTCACCGCCCAGGCCTTATAAAGCTGATGACGCTGGCTGGCGTTGATCCACTGCATCTAACCGAACAGGACATTGGTTTCGCGCTTGGGCCACGGCTCAATGCGTTGGGTCGGTTGGGTGACGCCAGCGAGGCTGTCACTCTGCTCACATCGGACGATGTGGTGCAGGTGGAGGTGTTGGCGCAGCGCATCGAGGGCCTTAACAGCCGCCGCAAGCTTGAGACGAAGTATGTATACGAAGCAGCGCTTCACATGATCAAGAACGACCGACTGCTGTTAAGTCACGATGCGCTGGTGCTGAGCCACCCGAAATGGCCAGAGGGTGTGCTTGGGATCGCTGCTGCACGCCTGGCTGAGCGCTTCGACCGTCCAGTTGTGTTGATCAGCGTTTCTCCTGATGGCATTGGGCGCGGCTCAGCCCGCTCAGTTGCCGGGTGCGACATCACAGCAGCGCTGGCTGAACACGCTGCAATGCTGCGCAGCTACGGTGGGCACACGATGGCTGCCGGTCTGTCGCTGGAAGCCGAGCGCATACCGGCCTTTCGGCAGGCACTAGGACACACGGTGCGGCGTTTGCGCGGCAGCGCGCCGGCTCAAACCTTGCTCCAATTGGATGCATATGTCGCATTAGATCAGCTCACTCAGGAATTGGTCGCTCAAGTTGAGCTGCTGGCCCCGTTTGGGCCAGG
>Ga0308414_1002162_pt1 | contig 12828 bp, 11 predicted proteins | sample HotsprSampleOS50_FD_205667 | JGI IMG/M metagenome (GOLD analysis project Ga0308414, IMG submission 205667) | Hot spring phototrophic mat microbial communities from Octopus Spring, Yellowstone National Park, Wyoming, United States - 20090730_OS50 ... | reverse complement strand
ATCAGGGTGGCGTGATGGTAGACAACGTCCGAGCAAGTGATAGCAAACAAATGCTGTATCTTGATAGCGAAAAAATCATCAAGGTAGGGAAGCGCAAGTTCGTCCGCATCAAGAAGTCTGGTGCCAAAGAGTAAGTCAGTTTTGCCAAATGGCGTTATTCCAAGCACCAGCGAGGCATCCAGTATGGATGCTTCACTGCGCTTGCGCTGCGTTCAGCATGATAGGCGGCTATGCTTCGAACAAATTTTACGCAAAAGTCTCTTGCAAAAAATTCAGGCGAGTGTTGTACTCGCCTGATGTGAGTGCCAGTTAGAAATTGACTTGCAAGCCGCCCGTTGCTCTGATTGGGTGCTGCGGCGCACCTTCTGGGAACTCTACTGCCGCTGACCCTGCCAGTCCTTGAGGACCTGCGCCTAAGTTCACTGTGCGGTAGGCTTGGTTGAGCGCATTGAGCACCCGTGTAAAGAGCGCAACGCCCGGCACGATTTCATATCGCGCCGTGATGTTGAGCAAGGCATAACTGGGCAGCACTTGGCGAAAACGGCTATTCGTGGTTTGAATCTGATTAGGATTATTTGGGTCAGGTTCAGGCTTGAATGCAGACCCTTGTTGCGGGTGAGTACGCTGTTCGCCAGCGACTACCAAGCGCGGTGAAATGGAGAACTTGCCAAATACCAAATCGCCGCCAAGTCGGAACATCACTGGCGAGACGCCACCAATCTGGCGATTCGTCAGTTTCCCTTGACTGGCATCAAACACTTCGACTTCGCCATCTATCAAGCTCAGTGCCGCATAGAGCGCCACGCGTGTGCCTTCGCCAAAATTTCGCACGTAATCAATTTGCACTGTGCCACCAAAGTTAGTTTGATTGCCTTGATTGACAATGCTCTCAATGTAGCCAACAGGGAAGCGGAAGCCGGGCACGGGATAGAAGCCATCGACGGGACTTGGCGTGTTAGGGTTGCCCTCATAGAGCCCATTTGGCACAGCGGCGACTTGGCTAAATAGTCCATTCAAAAGGTTGTAGTATCCATTTAGTGTCAGGCTCAAATCGCTGGTCAGGGCTAAGCGGGCATTGAGTTCAAAGGTTTGAATGCGCTGCGGACCGAGGTTGGGATTAGCCAGACGGAAGAAGGCAGAAGTGGTTTGTCCGCCTGCATTGAAAAAGGTGCCAAACTCATCATATGCTGAAAGGGGTGAGGGCGCCAAAAAGGCTTGTCCATACAGGGCTTTGATGGTCAGCGTCTCGATTGGACGAACCACAGCGCCTGCACGTGGATTGACCAGCACGCCAAAGCGTGAGTCCCTATCGATTCTCGTGCCCAGCGTAAGAATCAGCGCTGGAATCGGTGCATACTGAATGTTGACAAACCCGCCGAGGTTCGTGTAACTTAAGCGAAAAATTCGTGCTGGCACCCCATTTGGCGCGCCGGGCAGCCCAATGCTATTGACAATCACAGGCTGATTTTCGAGTTTGCCATCATATGGCGCTTGCAAATCGTGTCCTCTCGGAATAGCAAAAAAATCTTCGAATGTGATGCCGCCCGATAGAGTAAACTGGTTACTTGCCGTCCATGACAGCAGGTCTTCTACCTTGAACATTCTGCCATGCGAGAAAAGGTAAGCCGTGTTCATGCCAGTATAGGCATTGCGGAAATTAGAGCGGTTATCCAAATCATACTGGCTATAAATCAGAAATCCAGTATTGACCAAGTTACTGGTGATATACTCTGTCGAGATTCCATTTATCACGGTGAGATTATGCCCGAAGAATGAATCCCGATTATAGACGGCATTGTTCGGTCGATTGGCGGTCGTCGAGGGGTTAAATGAGCCGTTGCGGAAAAAATTCAGCCGCACATTATCCTTTGCATCACCAAGTTCTAATGACGCATGCACCGCATATGCCGAGAGCGGAAATTCAATACTGGTTGAAACAGGTTGCGTTGAACTTTGCGGAAAGCCCAAATCGGTTGGAAAGCGATTGTTGCGTAAAAAATCTTCAATGCCTTGATTGCCGACGCGGAAGTCTTTGATGGCACTAAGCATTGGCTGTTGGTCGTAGAAATACTGTGCGGATACCGTAAAACTTGCGATGTCACTTATTTTTACACCCGCCGAGAGATTGCCGATGTATGTGTTATACAGTCCGCCTTGAGCCGAGCCAGTAATAAAATTGCCCTCTGCTTTGCGTGTGACAATGTTGATGACTCCCGATAGGGCGTCTGCACCATAGACTGCCGAAGCTGGACCATAGACAATTTCAATTTGCTTGGCCAGATGCACGGGATAATTTTCCATCACAGGCAAGATGTCGTTCGTTGGCGAAGAGATGCGCACGCCATCGAGCAGAATGATGAACTTATCCATGCCGAACACCCCGCGTGTTTGCACATCATGTTGCCATCGAGGGTCGTTGTTGGTCTCAATTTTGTAGTCGGGCTGGTCTTGCAAGACTTCCAGCAGTGATTGATAGGCGCGCAAGCGAATCTGGTCGGCGGTAACAATGCGAACGGTTGCTGGCGCATCGTTGGATTTCTGTGCCGAACGCGTCACGGAGACAACTTGCAAATTTTGCAAATCTTCAAGGCTCAAGCCTTGAAACAGCGAAGAATCTACTTGTGCGGCGGCAGTGCGTGTCAGCAAGAGAAAGCAAAGTAAGGACAGAACGGTAAGTCGCAGTTTCTTTTCCATACTGTGTTTTTTAGTTTTGTGGTTGCTGTTTGCATTTGTTGCAATTTACCTATTGATTGTAAAGCAAATGTTAAATCCATGTTACACTTCCTTTGCATGTCACCCATCCGATTAGCATCTCTTGTGGCATTTGTTTTCGCGCTTTCTTTGCCCAGTGCAACTCCAATGCCTGATGCTTTTTGGCATCCGCCCAAGCCTTTTGAGAAAGTGCGCAAAACCATAGAGGCGGCTATCAAGGATAGTGCCTTTCCTTCAGCAGTGGTTGCAGTTATGCAGAATGGTCGTGTGCTTTTTCATGAAGCCTTTGGTCGCCTCACTTACGACACGCTCTCGGCACGCACCGATACGAACACGATTTATGACCTTGCTTCCGTGACGAAAGTTCTGGCAACCACACTATGCCTCATGCGTCTCTATGATGAAGGGAAATTTCGCTTGACCGATTCTGTCAAGACCTTCATTCCAGAATTTGGTAACCGTGGCAAGGAAAAGATTCTGATTCGAAACCTGCTCATTCACGATTCGGGCTTGATTGCTTTTCGTCGCTATAGCCAATTTTGTCCGAGTGCAGAGGCTGCCTTGCGGCACATCTACAACGACACCCTCATCAAGCCTGTGGGCGACAGCACGATTTACAGCGACCTCAACTTTATTTTGCTTGGCGAAATTATTCGCCGCATTACAGGCAAGCCGCTCAACGAATACTTTGAGGAAACTTTTGCCAAGCCACTGGGTTTGCAGCATACCTTCTTTGCGCCGCCTGATTCCTTGCGCTACCGCATTGCACCCACTGAAGTTGATTGCACGTGGAAGTTGCCCTTTGCGCGTCCATTGGTTCATGACCCGACGGCGGCTTTGTTTGGCGGTGTTTCGGGGCATGCCGGATTGTTTTCCACGGCTTCGGATATTCTCTCGCTCATGCAAGTTATGATGAATGGCGGGTCGTTTGGCGGGCACACGTTCTTCAAAAAAGAAACGGTGGCGCTCTTTACGCAGCGCGATAGTGTGCATCGTGCCCGTGCTTTGGGTTGGGATGTGCGCGACGGCGGCGAAAAAGCCTCTACAGGGAAGTATTTCTCCATGCAAAGCTACGGGCACTTGGGCTACACAGGCACCAGCGTATGGGTCGACCCCACTCGCCAACTGTGTGTGGTGTTTCTGACAAACCGAGTGTATCCGACCTCTGCCAACAATAAAATTCGTGCGGTGCGCCGCTTGCTGCACGATGCTGTGATTGAAAGCCTTGATGAGCTTGCCCCGCGCCCTCGTGGAAAGTCAAAACAAAAGTTGTAAATTTGAGCTTGTCTGTATCACCATCCAGAAGGAGTAACGCTATGAGACTTATCGTTTTTCCGCTTTTTTTCTTGCTACTGTTTTCCAGTTGTGCTCAACGCTCACACGACACAGCGCCGCCCAAAACACAGACAGTCAGTTTTGCTATTAGCGGTATGGTTTGCACCAGCTGTGAGCAATCGATTCAGACCAAGCTTGCTCAAATAGAGGGCGTCAAGTCTGTAGAAGCTAGCACAGCCAAGCAATGCGCCACGGTTGAATTCGATGCGTCAAAAGTCAGCGAAAAGGATTTGATTGCAACGATAGAATCTCTGGGGTATAAAGCAACGGTGCAAACTCAATCGGCAACCAACTAACCATGATAATTAACCCATTGTGAGGCGCTATGCAAAAGGATAACTACTACAAGGGACTGTTTATTGGCACGCTACTTGGTGCGGCAATTGGCACGGTGTTGGGGATGCTCTTTGCGCCTCGTCGTGGCGAGGACATGCGGCGTATGCTCTTTCGCCGTTTAGATGAAAGTTTTCAGGAAAGTAGCTTGCCGAGCCTGATGCCGTCGTCAGAGATGCCCGTGCCCAATACAATTCCGCCCAAAGAAGGAGCAGAGCCGCCAGCCGAGCTGGAAAATCAAGCGAAGCGACGTGCGGAAGAGATTGTTACGGCCGCACAACTTGAAGCCGACCGCCTATTGCGTGAGGCAAACTCTATTTTGCGCGATGTCAAATCGCTCCGAAATAATAACCCTAACTAAACATTTTAGCTTCCATGTTGTCAAATCGCTCCGAAATAATAACCCTAACTAAACATTTTAGCTTCCATGTTGTCATTCCTTGGTCATCACCTTGAAAAAGCGTCTCGCCAGAACGACCATGTCGTGGTATTGCTACATGCTTTTCCGCTTTCTAGCGAGATGTGGAAACCGCAGCTGGAGTGCCTCAGTCAAGCTGGTTATTCTGTGCTGGCGCCAAATGTCTATGGCATTGAAGGCTCGGAGCCGCGTCAAGATTGGACCATGCGCCAGTATGCCGAATCGGTGCATCAACTTGTCGAAAGTTTTGGCTTTACTTCCGTCTCGCTGGTCGGCGTCTCGATGGGCGGCTACCAAGCCTTTGCGTTTCAACGGCGCTACCCACAGATAACCGTCTCAATGATTCTTTCCGACACTCGCGCAGAATCAGACACGGACGAGGCTCGCGAAAAACGCTTTGAATTTATTGAAGCCCTCAAACAGCATGGCATTGCTGAAGCCAAGGCACGCATGATTCCTAAACTGCTTGGTCAAACCACACATGCCACCGAGCCTGAAATTGCAGGACGACTCTCTGTCATGATTGAACGGCACCGTGTCGAGGCGGTTATTGAGCAGCTCAAAGCCTTAGCCTCTCGCCCTGATTTTACCTCGCATCTTGCATCGATTGAGTGCCCAGTGTTGGTTATTGTCGGTGAAGAAGACGTGCTGACGCCGCCCAGCCTTGCGCAATCCATAGCGGAAAAATTGCCGCATGCGCGCTTGGAAATTATCCCGCGTGCTGGGCATTTGCCCAATCTCGAGCAGCCTGAAGTTTTCAATGCGCTGATGCTCAAACATTTGCAACAGCTGACACTGGTAAATGCTTGATTTCTTCATGCTCGAAGGCACTTCCTATCCATTTACCTTTGAAGCATTCTTGCTGACTTTCATTCCACTTTTTGTAGCGATTGATGCGCCGGGCACGCTGCCGCTGTTCATCGGTCTGACACAGAGTCTGCCCGAAAAAGTCAAGCGGCGCCTGACCGTGCAAGCCGTCTTTACGGCTTTCACCATTGCCATCGTGGTCATGGTTGCTGGGAAAAATATCTTTGCTTTTTTAGGCATCACCATTTCGGACTTTCGTATTGCGGGCGGACTCATTTTGCTCCTGCTGGCAATACGTGACCTAACCACTTCCGATGTAGATGAATCCAAAAAACCCGCTGACCCAACCAGCATCGGCATTGTACCCATTGGCATTCCGCTCATCATCGGTCCCGGCTCACTGACCACGATTCTCATCTCGGAAGAAGCTCACGGCTGGCTGATGACCACACTGGCACTCCTGCTCAACCTTGTGATTGCGTTCTTGCTATTTTACTTCTCGGGAACGGTCGAGCGGCTCATTGGTCCTAACGGTGCCAAAGCGATTGCCAAAATTGCTTCGCTTCTTCTGGCAGCGATTGCCGTCATGATGATTCGCGTCGGCATTTTTGATGTGATTTCTAAATCGGGACAACCGCTTTGATGCCGCATTGATGAGAGAACGACAGACTTGCGAGAACGCCTTCACGGGCGTAATTTTGCAACTGCATGGCGTGTTCGTCTAGAGGCCTAGGACGCCGCCCTCTCAAGGCGGAAATCATGGGTTCGAATCCCATACACGCTACACTGGCTCCGTGCCCACCGCTCTTGACGCAATGTTCATAAGCTCACGCACACGCTATGCCGATACCTGAGAAATACGTGCGCCACATTTGGAAAAATCTTTACCTCCAGCTCCATACCCTCTCGCTCATTGATGGACGCCCTTTGCAGATTCTTTCTACTGGCATGCTCAATGCTAACGAAGGTGCAGATTTTCTTGACGCTCGCATCATCATTGACGGCACAGAGCACCGCGGCGCTGTCGAAATCCACTCTCGCACATCCGATTGGCTCAAACATCATCATCATCTCAATCCGCGCTACGCATCAGTCATTTTGCATGTCGTCTTCGAGCATGACTTGCCACTGCAAAACGCTTCGCCCATTTTGGAACTGCGCCGCTTCCTCAGCGACGATGTACACAAAGTGCTGGCACAGTGCATCAAGGATGACGCCATGCTCAACCGCCCACACACCCTTGCATGCTTTCCCACCGTGCAACACATCGACGACGCGCTCAAACTCGAGTGGATTCACACCCTTTCTGAACTGCGCTTCCAAAGAAAAGTGAATCGATTTGCTTCTGCCTTTACAGACGAGCAGTATGATGAACTTATCTACCGCGGTCTCATGCGTGCGTTGGGCTATCGCGAAAACACCTCCGCATTTGAAGCACTGGCTCAGCGTGTGAATTTTTCTGAACTGCGCTTTCTTAGTGCCTATCACTTCACCGAACGGCGGCGCATGCTGGAAGCCATTTATTTTTCACTGTCTGCACTTCTGCCCGGTCAATCTGAAGATGAAGAGACCGCCGTGTATGTTACTGACTTAGCGAAACGGTTTGCGGAAACGCCATTTCACACGCGCCCGGCATTGGAGAAGTTGGCTTGGATTTTTTTCCGCCTGCGCCCGCAGAATTTTCCCACGCTTCGGCTGGCTGGACTTGCGGAAATTCTTTCCAAAAATTTGGAGCACGGGTTTTTGCATCATGCGCTTGAAATCGTTCACTCGCCGCTTCCCAATCGGCGTAAAATCCTGCAACTTGAGTATCTGTTCCGTGCCGATGCCGCAGACTATTGGCAGCACCACTATCGCTTTGGGGAACGAAGCCAGAAGCCCATTCGCACCCTTGTCGGAAAAACTCGTGCCACTGAACTTGTCATCAACACGCTTCTGCCAGTGTTGGCTCTCTACGCTCAGCGCCACCACGATTCTGCGCTGTCTACCGCAATTCTCTCGCTTTATGCTGATTATCCGAAAGGACTCACCAGCAAAGTTTCTGAACGCATGCTGCATGATGTGTTAGGCGAGTCGTATCAAATTAAGTCGGCAGCGATGGAACAAGGGCTCTTGGAGTTAAGGGAAGTGTATTGCAATGCGCTTCGTTGCTTGGAGTGCCGAATTGGGCAAGCCATTTTTACGCTGTGAGTGGAGCAAAAACGCTACAGTTTGTCATGCTGAATGCAGCGAAGCATCCACACTGGATTGACCTCACCCTGTCTGCTGGTGCAGACGTTCCTCTCCTTTTGCAAGGAGAGGAACAAGAGGGTGAGGTTTGCCATCCCCCAGTCATGCTGAACGAAGAGCAGCGCAGTGAAGCATCCATGCTGGATTCCTCACGGCGTGCGGAATGAGCAAGAAAAGGTGCATGGAATGACTTCTGTCGGCGGTGGTTGCATTAGTTGAGCTTAAACTCAACATAGATGACGGCGGCAGCGGCGACGGGCTTGCCATTCAGCATAGCTGGCTTGAAACGAACATCCTCACTAAGCACACGAAACACCTCCTCACTAAACGACACATCCGTAGAACGCAAAATGGTTACCTTCCTCACAAAACCAAGCGGATCGACACTCACTTTCGCAATCACCCCGCCTTGAAGACCACGCTCCCGAGCAATGGCAGGATAAATGATTTTCTGATTGAGAGCCTCCATGCCACCAATCAGCTCAGGCTTGGTATCGGGCTTGATGGCATCACTGGCCGTGGTGAGCTTAGCCTCTTCCACCGATTGACGCAGACCTTCGTCTTTGTCAATATCGGCATCAGACAGGGTCTCGGCTTTGGGTTCAGGCGGCAAGGGAGCAGCGGTGCGTTCGGGTTCTTTTTTCTCTTGTTCTGGTTTGGGTGCTTGTTCAGGTTTTGGGCGAGTGGGTCGGGCGTCGGCAAGGTCTCGTTCTTTGGGTTCTTTGGCGGTGACTTTGCTGGGGGTTTTGGCGTCAGCGGCGGCAAGCGTGGTGGGTTTTTCTGCTAACTTGACATCCAAGCGAATGGTGGAGGGGCTGGAGAGACTGATGTCTTTTTGCCAAGTTGGGAGTCCGCGCTTGTAGGCTTTGAGGAGGTAGTTGCCGATGGGCAAATCTAAGAAGGTAAAATAGCCTGATGCGTTGGTCAGCGCAGCTTGTGTAAAATTTGGACTGATGACATAAACGATAGTGGCGGCAAGCGGCTGATTTTCTTCATCTGCAACTCTACCGACGAGCCGAGCTTGCGAGAATGAGTCAGAAATCAGCGCTGTTGTAAGCACAAAAAAAACAAGGGTAAATCGCTTCGCCATATAACATCATGATGTTTTGTGTATAAGAGGTAAGTTTCGCAAATTTAAGATTTTAATATGATTTTTGCGAACAACAACACTCTTGCTTGTGCCTTGAGTTTCAAAAAAGTAACAAGATGCGAAAGATGGTCTTGCCCTCCTTTCAAAAGTTTTCTCATACTGACCTTACCCAGTCATGCTGAACGAAGAGCAGCGCAGTGAAGCATCCATGCTGGATTCCTCACGGCGTGCGGAATGAGCAAGAAAAGGTGCATGGAATGACTTCTGTCGGCGGTGGTTGCATTAGTTGAGCTTAAACTCAACATAGATGACGGCGGCAGCGGCGACGGGCTTGCCATTCAGCATAGCTGGCTTGAAACGAACATCCTCACTAAGCACACGAAACACCTCCTCACTAAACGACACATCCGTAGAACGCAAAATGGTTACCTTCCTCACAAAACCAAGCGGATCGACACTCACTTTCGCAATCACCCCGCCTTGAAGACCACGCTCCCGAGCAATGGCAGGATAAATGATTTTCTGATTGAGAGCCTCCATGCCACCAATCAGCTCAGGCTTGGTATCGGGCTTGATGGCATCACTGGCCGTGGTGAGCTTAGCCTCTTCCACCGATTGACGCAGACCTTCGTCTTTGTCAATATCGGCATCAGACAGGGTCTCGGCTTTGGGTTCAGGCGGCAAGGGAGCAGCGGTGCGTTCGGGTTCTTTTTTCTCTTGTTCTGGTTTGGGTGCTTGTTCAGGTTTTGGGCGAGTGGGTCGGGCGTCGGCAAGGTCTCGTTCTTTGGGTTCTTTGGCGGTGACTTTGCTGGGGGTTTTGGCGTCAGCGGCGGCAAGCGTAGCGGGTTTTTCTGCTAACTTGACATCCAAGCGAATGGTGGAGGGGCTGGAGAGACTGATGTCTTTTTGCCAAGTTGAGAGTCCGCGCTTGTAGGCTTTGAGGAGGTAGTTGCCGATGGGCAAATCTAAGAAGGTAAAATAGCCTGATGCGTTGGTCAGTGTTGCTTGTGTAAAGTTTGAACTGATGACATAAACGATAGCAGCGGCAAGCGGCTGATTTTCTTCATCGGTAACTCTACCGACGAGCCGAGCTTGCGAGAATGAGTCAGAAATCAGTGCTGTCGTGAGCACAAGAAAAACAAGGGTCAGACTCGCAGCAAATCGTCGTGCCATATAGGTGTTTTGAGTATAAAGGCAAGTCATGCAAATCTAAGATTTTAGTATGATTTTGACAAGCATTAACTTTGCTGATGTGCTAAATTTCAAAAAAGTAATAAGATGCGAAGAACGGTTTTACTCATACTCTGGCAGATGTTGCTGGCAGGTTGGAGCATAGAGCAAGGGTTTGCCCAAAAGGTGTTGATACCGATGGATAAAACCCAATCTGACCACCTCAAAGCCTACGGCGTGGCTTATTGGTGTTTAGAAAAGGGTATCGCTGTAGATTGGTTGCTAAATTACCGAGGTGGGTCATTTCTCATTGAGGCATTGCCGAGCGTGATGTCGGAGCTATCGGTGCGAGGGGTGCGGGGTGAAGAAATCTCCAATGCCGAGGCGCAACGCATCAGTGCAGAAATTCAGAGCGAAGACAACAATATGGCGGTCATGCGTCTTGAAAAAGCCCCGAAAATTGTCGTGTATGTGCCGCCGACCAATTTGCCATGGGACGACGCCGTGACGCTGGTGCTAACATATGCAGAAATTCCTTTTACAAAAGTGTGGGATGAAGAAGTCTTGCGTGGTGACCTCAAAAAATACGATTGGTTGCACGTCCATCATGAAGATTTTACAGGTCAGTATGGAAAGTTTTATGCCGGATTTCGTTATGCGCCATGGTATATTAAACAAGTTAGAGATGCTGAACAAGTTGCGCGAAAATTAGGATTTACGAAAGTCAGTGAAGAAAAAAAAGCCGTGGCGCGAGCCATCCGCGATTTTGTCGGCGAAGGCGGATTTATGTTTGCCATGTGTTCGGCGCCCGATAGCTACGATATTGCTTTGGCAGCTGAAGGGATTGATATTGTTCCAGCTGAATTTGACGGCGATGGCGTAACCCCTGATGCCAATAAGAAATTAGATTTTTCAAAAACTTTTGCCTTTGAAAATTTTACGGTCAGTCTCAATCCATATGAATACTCAAAATCTAACATTGACATCAATCCGCAGATGACAGGCAGCGCCACTGGTCCTGAAAATGATTACTTTACGCTCTTTGAATTTAGTGCAAAATACGACCCCGTGCCAACCATGCTGACGCAAAATCATACCTCGATTATTAAAGGCTTCTATGGACAAACCACATCATTTAGAAAGTCTTTTATTAAATCATCGGTAGTAATTATGGGAGAAAAAAAGGGAAGCGAAGAAGTGCGGTATTTGCACGGTAATTTTGGGAAAGGGCAGTTTTGTTTTTATGGCGGACATGACCCCGAAGATTACCAACATCATATTGGAGACCCTCCAACAAATCTGGCTCTGCACAAAAATTCAGCGGGCTACCGTTTGATTTTGAATAATGTTCTTTTCCCTGCTGCACAAAAGAAAAAGCAAAAAACCTAATCCCTGAAACATGCGATATCTGCGAGATAGTCGCTTGATTTTTTGCTTCTATGCGCTACTGGCAATCGCAGTGAGCGTGCAAAAATACGTGCTCGATAGGGTTGAACACGACAAAAAATCACTGCACCACTATAATAATTACCTCATTTTCAAATACTCTGCCAAACACCTGCTTGAAGGAAAAAATCTCTACGCCAGCTACCCAGATGAGTATGATGACTTATACAAATATAGCCCAACATTTGCGGTATTGATGCTACCGTTTTGGTATCTGCCTGATGCCATAGGACTTTGTCTGTGGAATCTCTTCAATGCAATTCCATTATTTTTCGCGATATGGCTCATGCCTATGCCGCAAGAAAAAAGAGCATTTGTCGCTTGGCTGATTTTACCAGAACTTATAATTAACATGCAAAATGCTCAAAGTAATGGACTGGTGGCGGCATGCATGATTATGACTTTCGTAGCAATTGAGCATAGAAAATGGGTAATTACAGCGTTGCCAATTGCGCTTTCTGCTTTTATTAAAATTTTTGGAGTGCTTAGTAGCATATTGGCAGTATTTAGCAAAAATCGCTACAAAGTGATGATTTTCGGCGCTGTATGGTTCGCATTGTGGCTAATTTTACCGCTGCTAGTGGTGCCACCCAGCAATTTAATCGCACAATATGAAAACTGGCTGACTTTACTAAAAGAAGATTATGAGCCGCTTAGAAGTGCATCGGTTTACGGCTGTTGGCTGGCTTGGTTTGAGAAAGAGCCGCCAAGAATGTGGCTGACGCTTATAGGAGTCGCCGCGTTACTTTTGCCACTGACCCAAATTAAAAAGTATGAAAACTTGAATTTTCGGATAACCTACCTTGGATTTTTAATGATATGGGGAGTGATTTTTAATCATCGAGCGGAATCGCCGACATTTATTATTGCAATCTGCGGAGTGATGCTCTGGTTTTTTGCTCAAGAAAAAACTCTCTTAAATGTAGTGCTGCTGGCTTTAGCGCTGTTTTGCACGGCCATTTTGCCTTCAGACCTTGTGCCAAAATCTTGGACAGAATACGGCTGGAAGTATGAACTTAAAGCATTAAGCTGCATATTGATTTGGCTAAAAGCTGGCTATGACCTGATTTTGAAAAGCGCACAAACAGAAGAACGCCTTGCTCCATCGGCTGCATAAGAAAAAGCGATAAGCGTACACGGTCTAAGCTGGATTCCTCGCTATCGCTCGGAATGAACTGTGATGAAAAAACCAAATTTCAAGTGCTATTTAAGTGCTCACTGACCACGCGCCTCTGTTCTCAAACGGAGCTTGCTGTCGGATAACCGCAAAAGCTTGACGAATGAGTTT